>CAJHYQ010000105.1_pt1 | contig 18259 bp, 14 predicted proteins | sample 9198721 | NCBI WGS metagenome assembly CAJHYQ01 (sample SAMEA7708357, study PRJEB35096) | sediment metagenome | biome: marine neritic benthic zone biome [ENVO:01000025]; feature: sediment [ENVO:00002007]; material: shallow marine sediment [ENVO:03000034] sea grass bed [ENVO_01000059] ... | reverse complement strand
TGCATGATCCGGAAGGCATGAATAACGTGCGAGCCGTCTACGGAGATCGTCTCACGTATTGTCGTCAGCCAATGGAGACGCTGGACGGAGCCGATGCGCTGGCGACGCGCCGTGTTCGATCCGGCTCGTAATCAGCATCACGACGAGTACGTGACGTTCTGGACGGATCACGGCAAGAACGTCTAGCGCATGCTTCACGACTCGGCGGGGGACGAGAACCCTTGGGCTTTCGATCTTCGACCTAATGCTCACACAGCTCAGGCTGAGCGGTCGGGCGGCCGATGGAGTGATAAACAAAGCCCTCTTTGGCCACGTCATCAGGTTCATACAGGTTTCGACCGTCGAAAATGACCGGGCTACGCATCCGGGCTTGCATCTCGGTGAAGTCCGGTGTGCGGAACTCGTTCCATTCCGTCGCGATCGCCAGCGCATCGGCACCGTCCAGCGTCTCCATTGGCTGACGACAATACGTGAGACGATCTCCGTAGACGGCTCGCACGTTATTCATGCCTTCCGGATCATGCACACGTACTTTAGCGTCGAGCTCCAGCAGCCGATTGATGAGTACCAGTGACGGAGCCTCGCGAATGTCGTCGGTACGAGGTTTGAAGGCGAGCCCCCAAATGGCGACCGTCTTGTCGTCCAGCCGGCCTTCGAAGTGTTGCTCGATCTTGCTTTGCAGAATCAGTTTCTGCTGTTCGTTCACCCAATCCACCGCCTCCAGCAACCGCGGTTGCATGCCGGTTTCCTCAAACGTGCTGGCCAAGGCTCTCACATCCTTGGGAAAGCAACTTCCGCCATAACCGACACCGGGGAACAAGAATGCAAAGCCAATTCGACTGTCGTGGCCAATCCCACGTCGCACATCGTTGATGTCCGCATCGAATTTCTCACAAACGTTTGCCATTTGATTGATGAAGCTGATCTTGGTGGCCAGCAGTGCGTTGGCGACGTACTTGGTCAGCTCCGCGCTCTCAGGTGACATCACCAAGAACGGCTTGTCGGTGCGTAGGAATGGTGAATAGAGTCGACGCATCACGTCGGCATCAGCTTGTTCACGCACACCAACGACAACGCGGTCTGGTTTGGTGAAATCCTCGATGGCTGCGCCTTCCTTGAGGAATTCCGGATTACTTGCCACGCGACAATCGCGACCGGTCGCCTGCTTTAACCGTCCGTGCAGTTGTGAGTTGGTTCCGACCGGAACGGTGCTCTTGGTTACAACAATCGCTTCTGGCCGCAGCAGCGGGGCAAGCTGATCGGCAACTGTCCACAGTGCACTTAAGTCGGCTGATCCGTCGGCCGCCGGCGGGGTGCCAACCGCCAGGAAGATCACGTCGGCGTCAGCACCGTCCGCGAGCCGTGTCGTAAACCGCAACCGTTCTGCCGCCGTATTGCGGACGACCAGATCGGACAAACCCGGTTCGTAGATCGGAATCTCGCCCTTACACAGTCTGGATATTTTCTCCTGGTCGATATCGACACAGGTCACTTCATTGCCGCTCTCGGCAAAGCACGTTCCCGTCACAAGCCCGACATATCCAGTCCCGATAACCGTCACTCTCATTGATATCTCTCCCTTAAAACGGACCGGTCCGCGACGAGTTGCAAATCGGAAACCGTCGATCGATACGACGGGTGAGACCTGACCTGACGTGGAGCCGGTAGCTACCCGCAAATCTATGCTGCAGAAAAGGCTCAGTCCAGTCGCTGCGAGCCTGGAGTTGGAAGGATACCAGCCAAACAAGGTGCAGTGCCGCGAGCATGCGGCAGGAGTCAGCAGCTCAGTCACGCCTTTTGAGCACCGGGGCTCAATCCTCTCCCTCGGCCTCGACCTCACCCTCGGTGACGTCTTCCTCCATCTGAGCTTCCGGCACGTCCGCCGATGGACCAGCGGGTGGACCCGTCGGCGTCTCGCCGGCGGCCTCCGCGTCGACATCTTCCTTGGGTACGCGAACGACCGCGGTCAAGGTGTCGTTTTCATCCAGACTCATGATGCGGACACCTTGTGTATTGCGACCGATCACGCTGACGTCGCTGGCGCGAATTCGCTGAATCTTGCCTCGAGCTGTCATCATCAGCAGTTCGTCTTCGTCGGTAGCGCGGGCAATCCCGATCACAGGACCGTTGCGGGCGCTGGTCTTAATATCGCGCAGCCCCTTACCTCCACGGCGCTGCGTCCGATATCGAGCGCTGGACGCGGCATCGTCTTCGGCCATTTCCGAGCCATCGGCGGTCGAATTCGGGCCGAAGTTTGTGCGTTTGCCATAGCCGTTTTGACATGTCGTAAGCAACGTTGCCTCGGGATCGGCAACGACCATACCAACAAGCTGGTCGGATTCTGAAAGATTGATCCCTTTCACGCCACTCGTGTTGCGTCCCATCGGTCGTGCGTCGGATTCGGCGAAGCGAATCGCCATGCCTGTGGCCGTCGCCAGAACCACTTCATCGCCGGGTTTCGTGATGACGACGTCGACCAGTTCGTCACCCTCGCGCAACTTGATGGCAATGATCCCGCCTTTTTTCGGCCGGCTATATGCCTCCAGCGGCGTCTTTTTGACGAGGCCATCACGAGTAGCCATCATCAGAAAATGACCTGGCAGATTGAAGTCACGTACTGCACGGCAATCTGCGATTTGCTCGCCTTCAGAGAGATTCAACAGGTTCACAATCGCTCGACCACGGCTCTCGCGACTCAGTTGAGGTAAACCATAGACCTTTTGCCAATAGACCTTGCCCTTGTTCGTAAAGAACAGCAGGTAAGCATGTGTACTGGCGACGAACAGGTGTTCGATGGGATCCTCGTCCTCGGTCTTCGCGCCTTTGAGCCCTTTGCCACCGCGACGTTGAGCTCGATAAACACTAGCCGCGGTACGTTTGATGTAGCCTTGATGGCTGATCGAGACGACCATCGTTTCTTCGGTGATCAAATCCTCAAGGTCGATATCGCCAAGCTCTTCACCGCTGATCTCAGTTCGCCGATCGTCGCGATGTTTCTTCTGCAGTTCGTGCAGGTCGTTTTTGATGATCGCCAGAATGTTGGCGTCGTCCGACAGAATGTGCAGGTAATGGCCAATTTCCTCGAGCAGCTTCTTGTGCTCTTCGCCCAACTTCTCCTGTTCAAGGTTCACCAACTGGCCCAACGTCATGCGCAGGATGGCATCTGATTGGACGGCTGTCAGCGAGTAGGTGTCGGACACTCCGCGCTCTTCCTGGTATCGTTTGAATCCGTCGTCACCTAGCGCCTGTTGCATCATTGCGGCGGGACATTCGACACCCATCAGAGCGACCTTCGCTTCGGCTTGCGTACGAGAGGCTCGAATAATGCGAATGATCTCGTCGATATTCGCCAGCGCAAGTAGCAATCCTTCGACCGTATGTTTTCGTTTTCTTGCACGTGCGAGCAGGAATTCGGTACGGCGACGGATCACATTGACACGATGTCGGACAAACTCCTCGAGCAAGGCCTTGATGGATTGCAGCCTCGGTTTGCCATCGACCAGCGCCAGCAGAATGATCGAAAACGAGTCCTGCAACGGCGAGTATTGATACAGCTGATTCAGGACAACATCCGGATCGGCGTCCCGTTTGAGGTCAATCACCAGACGAACGGGTTCTTTGAGATCGCTTTCATCCCGGATTCCCGAAATGCCTTTGATTCGCCCGTCGTTGACCAGCGCGGCGATTCTTTCCACAACTCGATCGCGGAATTGCTGATACGGAATTTCGGACACAATGATGCGAAAACGATTCTTGGCGTGCTCGTCGATCCGCGCGCGAGCTCGCACCGTGATCGTGCCGCGACCGGTGTGATATCCGCGTCGGATCTCCGAGCGGCCACAAACAATTCCACCGGTCGGGAAATCCGGTCCCTTGATGATTTCAAGCAGTTCGTCGACCGAGACATTCGGTTCGTCGATCACCTTGATCAAACCGTCACAGACTTCGCCCAGGTTGTGAGGGGGGATCGAAGTCGCCATTCCGACGGCGATGCCGCTGGACCCATTGACCAACAGATTCGGAAACCGCGAGGGCAGGACCGTCGGCTCCGTGCGACTCTCGTCGTAGGTCGGCACATAGTCGACCGTATCAAGCTTCAGATCGTCCAGCATTTGAGCTGAGATCGCGGACAAACGAGCTTCGGTATACCGCATCGCGGCGGGCGGCAGTCCGGCAATCGAGCCGAAGTTGCCCTGCTTGTCGATCAGTGGATACCGCATGTTCCATTCTTGTGCCATGCGGACCAAGGTGGGATAGATGACACTTTCACCGTGGGGGTGGTAATTTCCGCTGGTGTCACCCGAGATCTTCGCGCATTTGACGCGGGAGGAGCCCGGGCCCAGGTTCAAGTCGTTCATCGCAACCAGAATGCGGCGTTGGGACGGTTTGAGTCCGTCACGCGCATCGGGCAGTGCCCGGCTGACGATCACGCTCATCGCGTACGTCAGGTAGCTTTCCTTGAGTTCCTCTTCGATCGGCAGATCCATCAGACGGCCGTCGCCGCCGTCATCACCGCCGCCATCACCCGTGGGTTCACCCACATCGTCCGGTTCACGAGGGTCAGATGCCAAGCCGCAGTCCTTTCACCGAGCAGGAGAATCCGAAAACGCTGACTGAGAATCGTGAACTGGTCTGTCGGTCCGGGAGTCGTCCGGTGTTCTCGGGAGCGCGAGGCTCCTTCCCAGCCGCTGACAAACGGATTCGGCCCGGCAGGAGTCGCTCTTGCTAAACCGTCACGCAACCCAGCTCTAGCCGACAAAAACTAGTTCAAGATAAGCCCGTGATTTTAGCACTTTTTGCCTGCTGCAACAACCGCTGGAGGTCGCCGTAAGTACTCTAGAAATAGCAGGTTGCGCGGGGCGTTTCACGCGGATAAAAGGATGGGTCCTGTGTCCAGTCGGGACCGATGAAAGTGCCCGCCTAGCTGGCTTTCCACCAGGGATAGGATCCGTAAGTACTCAGTTCCCGCCAGAGCAGAATACAGGCAACCAGCACGGCAACAAACGAGATCCCCAGCATGACCGTATAGATGTCCATCGATTGCTTCTTGAGCGCAACGCTGGAAACGGGAGCTGCCTTGGCCGGCTTTTCCTTCTTCTTCTTCGGCTTCTTCTCTTTCTTTGCCTTGGCCGGCTTATCGGATTTCGACTTTCGTTTGAACACGATCGCCCTCTTGAATCGGTGCGTTGCGATACTTGATTCGTCCCACCGCGCGATCAGGATCCACGCGTAAGACTTCGATTCGCCCCAAATACTTGTCTCGTCGCGAGACGACCAGCGTGTGACCTTCCTTGATGCCATCGTCTTCGCCGATCGATACCTCGATCATGTTTCGTCCCACCGTCAGGACCTCGCCTTCAACCTGGGGAGGAAGTCCATCGACCGGGGTGTCCATCGTCAGATCGTATGCCTTCAGGACGGTCGTTGCTTTGGTAAAGTCGCGTGTCAATTCACCCAGGCGTTCTTCCAGGACTCGACGAATCCCTTCGGCCTCATGAATTTGATCTGTGAGCTGCCGAACTCGCTCGAAGCTCTGATCGCGATCTTGCTGTGCGGTCAGAATCTCAGTCTGCAAGGAATTCACACGTTCCTTGAGTTGGTCGAGTTGACGCTGTGCATTGTTGACGGCATCGATCGCCGAACGCTGTTGCGCGAGTAAATCCGTGTACTGCTGGTTTCGCGCATCGACCTGCTGTTGCTTTTCTTGGACCTGCGTTTCAAGTCGAGCCAGCGCGCTGCGGCGTGCAGCCCGTTCGAGCGCCAGGCGATTCTTCTCTTGCTCGATCTTCTGGGTCAGATCCTGGTTCTCGGCGCGCAGGCTGTCTACTTGGGCCCGGGTCGTTTTCGCCAACGCGCTCCAATTGCGATGGGTCGCGTACACCGAGATAGCGAACGCCATGAACATGATGCTCATGACCAAAATCAAAACGGTAAAGATCTTTCCAACTAGGTTCATGGCCCGTTCCTCTGTTCACGATGCCGGATCGACCAAATCGGCCCGTCGAGCCTCCAAGGGGCTGCACAGATGGCGATAGGTGCCCCAACTGACGGTGAGCACGAGAGATACGCTTACGAGTCTTAAGTATAGTCAGCCTAAAATCGCACTGTCAACGAAACCGGGCGGAATAGGCAAAGTGGACGCGATCGCCCCATCGATGCTCGCCGTTTGCTTCAGGATCTTGGCGCTCATCATTCGAGACGCCGGCGTCGTTAGCGATTCGGATGGGGATGTTTTGGACCTGTACGCCACCGCGTGATGACTGCCGTGACCACCGCCAACAGCGAAATGATCAGGCAAATGGCGGGAAGAGAGTCGCCGATCGCCAGATAGGTCGATCCCAGCGCCGATTTGCTGACCGTCGCGCCCACGACCGCCTCGGCCCGGCGGGGACCACGTTTGACCACTCGCCCATGCGGGTCGATGTGCGCCGAAAAGCCTGTGTTTGCTGCGATCAGCAACGGTCGTCGCATCTCGACGGCCCGGAAAATTCCGCAGGCCAGATGCACGTCCAACAAACTTGAGCCCCAAAACCAGCCGTCGTTGGTGATCGTGATCAGGACGTCTGGATCCTCACCTGCCGCAGCCAACTGCCGAACTTGTCGCCGAATCAGTTGGGGCACCGTGTTCTCGAAACAGATGTTTGGAGCCACTCGAAATCCATCGACCACGATCGACTTGCTTTCGCGGCCAGCGGTCAGCCCGGGCCCCATGGGGCTGAGCGCTTCGAGCCACGGAATGATGTTTGCCAGTGGAACGTATTCACCAAACATCACCGGGTGCATCTTGTCATAGCGATCAGCGATTTCACCCCCCGGCAGAATTAGCAACGCCGCGTTGTAGCGATCGACCTCGGAGCCACGCAGATGATTCCATGACATACCAACCAACAACGGGACGCTACCGGCTTCGACGGAAACCCACCGCGCCTTATCTTGAGTGTGTCTGATTGAATCAGTCACGCGTGCCCGCAGTGACTCCAGCGAGTCCCAATCCGGAATGAGTTGCAGCGGCTGCTCGAACGAAATCCCCGGCTCGTTGGCGGTGAACATCGACTCCGGCCAGACAACAAGGTCGGCATCGGGCAGATCTTGCGCCGCCTTTTGCGTCAACCTCACGTAATCCACAAAGGCATTGTGAGTGCTCTTTTCCGATCCACTGAAATCGGTATCGAATGATCCCTGGATCAAGGCGACCTTCAACGTTGTGTCATCCACTCGACCCGTCTGAGCGAGTCGAAAGTAGCCGTATCCGATCATCGTGGCCAGCGCGATGACGGCCGCGGCGACGGGCATCGCGAAGGCCTTGGGACGATCGGCCGCGGGGATCATCCGCTCCATACACGCCGCGACCATCATCACCATAAAGCTCACACCATAGGCTCCGGAGATGTCGGCCACTTGAATCGCGATCGGCACATGAGCCTGTGAGTGCCCGAGCAACAACAGCGAAAACCCGGTCAGGAAGTAACCGCGAAACAACTCCAGTCCCACCCAGACAATCGGCGCAGCACAGATGGAAGGCCAACGCCAGCGGTGAACCATGATCCGGCTGATTGCGACGAAGGCGGGGACGTAGGCCGCCAGATACGCCGCCAGAAACAACCAACCGATGGCCGCCAACCAATGCGGCAGCCGCACCCACTGAGTCATCAGCAGCCAATGCAGGTAGGCAGCCAGGTAAATGACTCGATAAGGTCGCGATCCTGGCAGCTCGCGACACACGATCAAGCGTAGCCAAGGGATCGGCGCGATCCATGCCAACGGCCACAACTGCAGCGGGGGAAACGCCATCCACAGCAGAATCGCCGACGAGAAAGCGGGCAGCCACAACCGGACTCGCGAGTTGTCTGACGCGGCTTGATCCGACACCTGTTCAAACTCCCTTCCGACGGTCTCGCGAGGCGCGCGATGTTCAGAAACTAGTCTAGTGGAAGAACTGGAAGCAACTGCCCAACGTGATAAGGACGATCGCCTTCGGCGAAAAAGACCAGACAATCCGCGGCTGACAGGGTGCACAAGTCCGCTGAGCCGCGCCAGTCCAGTGGCTCGACTTGTTCAACCACTTGTCCCGCAACCGGCCGTCGCACCGCGGGCCAAAACGTTGGACGTGGTCCCCGCACAGTGTGATCTTGGCCAAGTTCTGCAAGTGGCCACTGCTCTGGTTCGGTCCACTGCATGCCCACGATACTTCTAATCGCTGGTGCCACAAATACATGAAATCCGACCAAGCTGCTCACTGGATTCCCAGGTAGGCCGAAGACGAGTGTCTGCCTTGAGCCGTCGTTTTTAACGCCAAACCAAATCGGCTTGCCAGGACGAATCTGTACTTTGTGAAATTGTTGCTGTACGCCAATTCGGGTGAGGACCGCGGGAACGAAGTCCTTGGCACCAGCCGAAACACCGCCCGATAGAATAAGGACGTCCGACTGCAGCCCCTGCTTGATTATTTGATACAGCGTCTCGGGATCATCTCGAGCGATACCCAGATCCAAACCGATCGCACCCGCGCGATCGAGCAGCGACGAGAGCATCGGTCCATTGCTGTTGCGAATTTGACCGGGCTGAAGCGGTTGACCGGCATACACCAATTCATCACCGGTCTGAATCAAAGCGACGCTCGGCTGACGATAGACTTCGACTGAGTCGTGTCCAGCCTCGGCCAGCAAGCCAATCTCGACGGGCCGAATCCGAGTACCGGCACGCAAGATGACCTGATCCCGTTGCATGCTGACAGCTCGTCGCATGATCGACTGCCCGGGCACCAGCCGCTCGATCTGGATTTCAACACGTGTATCGTCGAGCATCCGCGTTTGTTCGAACATCACAACGGCGTCAGCACCCTGTGGAATCGGCGCGCCGGTCATGATCCGCACGGCCTTGCCAGGCGCGACGGCTTGTTGCGGCACTTGGCCAGCCATCACCTCTTCGACGACCTCCAGCTCCGCTCGCCCCTGTTGCAGATCTGCTGTCAAAACGGCGTAGCCATCGACCAGTGATTTGTCGTAGGGCGGCGAATCGATGTCGCTTGTGTGGTCCGCTCCGGCCGTCATACCCAGCGCGCCGGTTAACGGTACAGTCCGCGTCTCGTTAGCTTGCACTGCGTCGCGAATCAGCTTTTGCGCAACATCAATCGCGATCATTGGGCCAATCGATTTCCAGAAATCGCTGCAGCAATTGAGGACCGCATTCGGTTAGGAAGCTCTCCGGATGGAATTGCCATCCAACCAGCGGATACTCGCGGTGGCGAAGGCCCATGATTTCACGCGAGCCATCGGGAGCATCGCACCATGCACTGACTTCGAATTGATCGCTAATCGTATCCGGTTCGATAACCAGACTATGGTAGCGCGTCGCCACGAATGGATTCGGCAGACTGGCGAACAAACCCTTTTCGTCATGATGGATTTCGTCGGTCTTGCCGTGCATCAGACGCTTCGCCCGAACAATGACGCCGCCGGTGGCTTGGCCGATTGACTGGTGACCGAGACAGACACCAAGGATCGGCAGCTGGCCTGCAAAGTGTTCTACCGCCGCCACGCTGATACCCGCCTCGTTCGGAGTGCACGGCCCCGGAGAAATGATCAAGTGAGAGGGGCGCTTCGCCTGTATGTCTTCAACCGTGATCTGGTCGTTGCGGTAGACCTGCAGGTCCAAGCTCGGATCAATTTCACCAAGTCGCTGAACCAGGTTGTAGGTGAACGAATCGTAGTTATCGAGAATCAGAATCATGAACGTTCGGCTTCAAACGTTCGGCGAACGTTCAAAGGAGCTAACGATACAGGGCGAATCAGGTCGTTCTTGTCAGGTTTTCTGGGTTAGCTATCAGCATAGCACAAGAGCTAACGATTGATCAGACCAAGCGAAATAGCGTCCCGGGACTTTGATTTTGTCGCGCACCGTTTGCGGTCGATAATCGTAACAGGAGATGTCCGCTACCCTTTTCTGCAGCTAGCTCCACCGCATGCCCCAATCCGCCGTTGAACTGAGATACGCCCTTAGCTCGCTCGCGCTTCTCGCCGCGATCATCAGCTCGCCGTGCGTCGCATCGCCGTGGCCCGAATGGCTTCGAAACCGGGAACTTTCGATCTCTGATGCACCCGACGGGCTCGGGCAACTGGCGACAACCATCGTGACGGAGAATCTTCCGGAGAAATACGAAGACAACCGGCGCTGGGGGCAACAGAAGGAAGTTTATCGCGGCATCAAGTTGCGTCGCGAGGGATGGAGACTGGAAACCAAACGACGCCGCAAACGAGTTAATCATGGCTCGTGGAAACGCTACGAGCTGAGACAGATCGATCCGAGACAGAACGTATCGATCAGGTTCTCGGAACTTGACACCAACGAAGATGGTTCGGTTTCGTTTCACGTCAAATTCGTATCACGCGTTAACGCCTACGCCCGCTTTTCAGAGTGGAATCGAGGTGTGCGTTTGATCAGCGTCAGCATCGACGCCGACGCCGACGTCATCCTCGATATGGACTGCACCTTGGATATCGATTTGATGGCGACGCGGTTCCCGCCTGATGTCATTTTGAAGCCCACCGTTAACGATGCATCCTTGCGTGTTCGTCGCTTTCGCGTCAATCGCGTCAGCCATTTCGACAGTCCGGTCGCACGAGAGCTGGGCGACAGCTTAAAGAAGATCGTCATCAAGAAGGTGAACGAAAAACGTCCTAAACTTGTAGCGAAGATCAATCGCCAAATTGCAAAGAATGAGGACAAGTTGCGTCTTTCGATATCAGATTCGTTGCGATCCCGCTGGGATGAATTCCGAAAGAAGGGTGAAATCACGACGGGTGAGGACATCGAACTTCCCCTGCAGCCTCCCGCGAACGCCGTCGACGCGGCGGCGGTCAACGACGATACGCAGGCACTGTGATCATCGTAGGGCGTGTCGCGAGCACATCAGGTCGATATAATGCAGTAGCCGGCACCGTTCCGCACTCGAACGTGCGGCCCCGCCGAGGCTTCGGGTTTTGCTCTTCACTTCGCCGACTGCACACCTCAGATCGACCTTGGTTTTCGAGAGATGAATTATGAGTTCCACTTTGGAACAGGCCCCTTCCTTCGAACTCGCACCGTACAAGACGCTGGACGATCAGCAACTTAATGAGCGGATCGAACAGGTACGTGCGGAAATGGGGTCGAAGCTACTGATCCTAGGCCATCACTATCAACAGGATCAGGTGATCGCGCACAGCGACTTGCGAGGCGATAGTTATCAGCTGAGTGAGATGGCAGCCTCGAGTAGCGATTGTCGGTCTATCGTTTTCTGCGGCGTTCACTTCATGGCCGAGACGGCGGATATCCTGGCTAATCGGCCTGAGAAGCTGAGACAGCGGGGCGAACCAGTGACGGTCATCCTGCCCGATATGGCCGCCGGATGCTCGATGGCCGACATGGCCGCCATCGAACAGGTCGAAGCGGCATGGGATGATCTAGGGGAAGTCATCGATACGCAGCGAATCATTCCGGTCACCTACATCAACTCGGCCGCCAGCCTCAAATCCTTCTGCGGTCAACACGGTGGGATCGTCTGCACATCGAGCAACGCGGGAGCCGTTTTGCGATGGGCGTTTGAACGAGGTGACCGTGTGTTGTTCTTTCCCGATCAACACCTCGGACGCAACACCAGCCTGACGATGGGAATCACTAACGCTCAAATGCCGGTTTGGGATCCCTATCAGGATGAACTAGGCGGTAACAGCCCCGAGTCGTTGGAAGCCAGCAAGGTGATCCTCTGGAAGGGACATTGCAGTGTCCACCAAATGTTTCAAGCCGCACATGTCCATCAGTTCCGTGAGAAATATGCGGACGTCAAAATCCTGGTGCATCCTGAGTGTCCACAAGAGGTTAACGAATTGGCCGACATTTCGGGATCGACCGGCAAGATTATCCAGACGGTCAAGGCCGCGGAGCCAGGAACGCGTTGGGCGATCGGAACCGAACTGCATCTGGTCAACCGACTCAAGGCAGAGCATCCCGAACAAGAGATCCATTTTCTGTCACCGGTGATTTGTATGTGTGCCACCATGTATCGGATTGATTTGGCACATCTCTGCTGGAGCCTGGAAAACTTAGCCGCTGGTACACCGGTCAATCTCATCAAGGTCGATGCAGAGACGAGCCGCTGGTCGCTCGTCGCACTGGAGCGCATGCTGAGCGTGAAATGAGCTTGCGAGCAATGGACCGAGCAAAGCGGGACCAGCTTAAAATTCACGCTGTCGGGTGCCACATCAAAGACGACTTCTAGCGCGACGTCGTTCTGAACTGGAACACGGGGGCCATCGCGGATGGCTGTTTCGACGTGGAGTCGGGCGTGTCGGGCGTCTGCCGCAACGACTCTTCCGCTGCCTCGACCTCTTCTGCCGTCTCAAGTCCGACTAACTCCATGTCGAATGCCAGATCGCTGCTGGTCGGATTGGCCTGGTGCACACTGACAGCGATCGTGTTCTCGCCATCGTTAACCGTCTGAGGCTCAACCAGGAAGGGATAGGTCCGACGCTCAGCGACGGATTCAGCACCTACGGGCGCTAGTGCGTAGGTGTTGATCGTGACACGACCCTTGGGCATGTTGCGGCGGTGAACCTCCTTGCCATTGATGTAGACAACCGCTCCATCGTCACAACAGACGCGACCCACGTAACGTCGAAATCGACCGCGACGACGAAGTTTGAAGCGACGCCGAAACAAGGCGATCGGTCGCTTGTTCTGGGGATTCCCGCCGAACGATAGTCGTGTTTGCACATCGCGATCGCCGTAGCCGAGAATCGCTTGGCCCTCGGGCCATTTGGAATCATCGAACTCTGGAGCTTGCCATCCTTGTTCGGAGGTCGTCGCGTCGTCGCAGTACTTCCAACCACCCGATTTGAATTCGACCAATGGTTCAGCAGCGCTCGTCATGCGAACCATGCTCAAGAGAAAGACGCACAAGATGGTCGAGGTCGACTTCATACCGAGGACTACGGCGTTGGTTTTTGATCGCCACGACGCGACCTGGCGAAGGGATCGCCGTCGCGGAAATCGCGGTTTAATGGTGGGGCATCAAGGGAGCACGGGCAGGACCCTTTCACCACCTTGGTAGCTCATGTTTGACACCAACGGGTGGATCAGGGATAGACTCGAATTGTTGAGCGAACTCGAGATAAATGCAAGGAGGGGCCGGCAAAAAAAGTGCGAGTGGCGAGCCCGTTTTGAGGCGACTTTGCCGCTGTCGAGTTACCTCGTCAACTCGCGTCGCGGTCCCGGCACCAGGCGACGATGCCATCAACGTCAGTGGGCAACGGACCGGACGATTTGGCTTCCTCAGCAGGCGCCTCGGCAGCCGGTTCGTCCGCGGTTGCAGGCGGTTCTTCGGCAGGCGCTTCCGCCGCAGGTGCTGCGGGAGCTGCCTCGGCCGGTTCCTCCGCTGCGGGAGCAGCACCACCGTCTTGGGCCCGAGCCGCGGCCAGGATGTCGGCAACGGACATGCTGGCGGGATCCATCTTGGTTGCAGCAGGCTTGGCCGGTGCTGATTCAGCCGGCGCTTCAGACTTCGGTGCTGCGGGAGCTGCCTGGGCCGGTTTTTCCGCAGCGGGAGCTGTGCTTGCCGCGCCGTCTTGGCCTCGAGCCGCGGCCAGGATGTCCGCGACTGACATCTTCGCGGCGTCCGCTTTGGGTGCCGCGGGCGCGGATTTGGCCGGCGCCGCTTCTTTCGGCTCGGACTTTTTCTCAGCCGGTTTCGCCGTGGAACCGCCACCGCGAGCAGCTGCAAGAATGTCGTTGACCGACATGCCTGCGTCGGCAGCTGGCTTTGCGGCTGCCGCCGGTTTGGCCTTTTCCGACTTGGCGGCTGGCTTTTTCGGCGGTGCCTCCTTCGCAGCCGGTTCCTCCTTGGGCAGCGGCGCGTCAATCACCTTCAAAAAATCGACCTCGATGTCGTACCAACCGATGTTCTCATAGCCATCAAATTCGACCAACGCGCGGCCATTCATGTTGACCGTTCTGACAACCCCTGTCAGATCGCGAAATCGACGTAATTCGGGTCGACTTTCGTCGACGACAACATACTTGTCCGTGTATTCCCGTTTCAGGGACTCGATTTCGTTGAAGATCATCGAACGATAGTTCCTTCGAAATGACGTTGGTCGAATCCACAATTTTCCAGCAATTTGCGTGCGGAATCAAGCCGTTGATCGGGGGAAGATTCAGGGCAAAAGTGATCTGTGTCCGGTCCTTTCGGTCTCTCTTGCCAAGGGCCCCGGTCCGATGCCGGTTACGTTACTGGATCAAAAACCGATACTTCCATCTGACCGTGGTCGGCAGGTGGTCGCTGATCGAGTCGGGCAAGGCGACTAATTGCCCCGACTGATTGATTTCGACCCGACCAATTAACGCCTCAATCGCCACAGTAATCGGTGCATCGTTGGTTCTGGCCCCGATCGTGACGGTGCTGTGATCCACTTGATCCATTGGTGCGTCGACCAGGTAGGTCGAACCGAGAAAATCCGCCGGGGCCTTCAGACGACAGGCGATATCAAAAACGATCGCCCGCTCATTTGCGTCGACGTCGACGGCCAGCGACCAATGGCTTACACCTGCCATTCCGACCGCAACGAGACTCTCCATCCCCTCCGCCGTCCGACACGCATCGAGCTGTTGCACGACGGGACTGGGCGGCCAAGCCAGCGACGGATCCCCTTCGTAGGATGCCAAAACAGCTCGCGTCTCTCCGTCGCAAGATTGCAGAATGCGATGCGTGACGCGATCGTGATCGACGTTGAATTCGGCGGCGAGCTGGGTCGCGTCGTGGGACACGACCAGCCGCGGTTCCGTCTTGTCGTTCTGGCTGGTCCGAATAGCTCACCACTCCAAGTCTTAGTCGTCTTCTTTAACACGCCAGCGCAAGTACGACTCGAGAAACGATTGAATGTTGCCATCCAAGACGCTGTGGAAATTGCCGACCGAGTGTCCGGTGCGTGCATCTTTCACTCGCTGATCTGGATGCAGGAAGTAGTTTCGAATTTGCGACCCGAAACCAACTCGTGCCTGGTCCTTGTACTTCTGCGCCTGTTCCGCTTCGCGTTTCTCTTCTTCGAGTCTTGCCAACCGTGAACGCAACATCTTCCAGGCGGAGGCTCGGTTCTTGTGCTGACTTCGTTCGTTCTGGCATTGGACGACGATCCCGGACGGTTCGTGCGTCAAACGAATGGCGCTGTCTGTCTTATTGACATGCTGACCACCCGCTCCGCTTGCTCGATATGTATCTTCGCGCACTTCGTTCTCGTTGATCTCGATCTCAATGTCTTCCGAAACTTCGGGCGAAACGTCGACGGCCGCGAAGCTGGTCTGGCGTTTACCCTCCGAATTGAAGGGGCTAATACGCACCAGTCGGTGCATGCCCGTTTCGCCTTTGAGATAGCCATAGGCCATGGGACCACGAACAGCAATCGAGGCGCTGTTGATGCCAGCCTCGTCATTCTCGTTTCGGTCGAGCAGTGAGACCGCATAACCCCCGCCCTGTGCCCATTGAATGTACATCCGCAATAACATGTCGGCCCAGTCATTCGCATCGGTGCCACCATCGCGTGCGTTGATGGTCATGATTGCGCCGGAGGCGTCGTGAGTACCGCTGAGTAAGGTGTTCAGCTGCAGCTGTTCAATGACACTCTCGAGCCGCTTGATCTCATCGGTGACTTCACCTTCGAAGGCATCATCCTCCTCAGCCATCTCGACCATCGTTTGCAGATCGTCGACGGCCTCGATCGCCTCATTCAACGGCTTGACAATGGCCTTGAGCGATTTCAGCTCACCCACATGCTGCTGTGCCGACTCCGAATCGTCCCAAAAACTTGGCTCCGCCATCTGGGATTCGATCTTCGAGATCTTGGCAAGATTGGCATCGAGGTCAAAGACTGTCCCGCAGCTGGAGAATTTGCTGTTGGATGACGTCGGCTCGATTGTGCAGTTCGCGGTCCATCGATCAAACTCCTAGGGGGAACTCGAAGAGGCTCGAGGTGGAAGAACCTGAGACTTGAGGGTACTCACTCAAGCCATAAGCCTCAAGCCGCATTGCTGCGAGACCCGAGGCTGGACCACCAGGATGGAGCGATTGGAGTTACCGTGGCCTCGAGGCGTGAGGATCCAGGAAGTCGACACGCGCGTTCTCGAGCCCGGCGTTTTGCCTTAGCGGCAGCAGCAAACCGGTCGATGGCAGCAGGGGGAGACCTTCACCTTGACGGTCTTCGGCACCATCACACAACGGCGTACTTCAACCGGCTTTTCCACGGTATGGGGCACCATCACCGTGCATTCACGCATCTCCTCGACCGGCACACACTTATGAACGGTGATCGTTTCCGTCTTCAGCTCCTCTCGCGGAATCATTTGCACATACTCGACTTCGCGAGATCGCTGCTCCTTACGATAGTTCACCACGGTGCAAACCTTTTCCCGCTCCTCGGTGCGGCAGGCCCGGACGCGGTCCACACACTTACGCACCTGATCCTCCCACTCACAAACCTTGACAATCTTCTTTTGCACTTGAGGTTCGTAGTGGCAGACTTTGCGGATCCGAGTTCGCTCCTGCTCTTCGTAATCACAGACCTTCTGGGTGACGAGCTTCGTCTGAGTTTCCCAGTCGCAGACGGTAACCATACGGGTCTTGGTCTCGTTGACCATTCGCGTTACGGGAACTTGGCGAGTTCGAAGTTCCTTCTCATAGGTGACGACCGGAACTTGACGCGTCTGCGTTTGAGCGACCATTCGCGTCACCGGAACCTTTTTCGTCTGCACTTCCGTCTTCCACTCAACACAAGGAACCATCCGTGTGCGCTGTTCGCATTCGTAATCGACGAACTTGACCAGTCGAGTCTTCGTCTCGGGTTTGTAGACGTTGACGGTGCAAGTGTACGGAACCTTTTCGATCTGTTGTCGGTAGACCGTGCAGGTCACCTCTTCAGCAACGATGTTCGGCACCCAGACACGCTTCTTGATTTGGCAAGTGGTCGCAACACAATCGCCGCAAGGAGTTGCACAACAACGGTGGCATGAACGAGCAGGCACCGCTACGGTTTCGACTCGCGTTTCCCAATGACCTCGATCACGGTGGACGGTACGCGTTTGCTGAACTGGAACCGTCTTGCAAATCGTCCGTGTCATCTGCCGCTCTTCCTGATGCGGCACCATCACGGTGCAGGTTACTTCCTTGGTCTTTTCAATCGGAACTCGAACCGTGTACGTTTGCTCGCGCTCGGTCTTCACCGGCACTCGCACCGTACAGCTTTTCTCAACATGTTCGGTCACCGGAACCATGACGGTGCACTGTTGTTCCCGCATCGTCTTGACAGGCTTACACACCTCATAGGTTTGTTCCTTCATTTCCGTGACAGGAACACATGCGGTGTAGGTCTTGGCGACTTGCTTTTTGACTGGAACCCGAACTTGCACCTCACGCTCAACGGTGCGGTGGACTGGCACCCGGACCGTGAATTTCTCCTCCACCTCTTTATACGTCGGCACCTGTACGGTGAATTCTTTTTCGACCTCTCTCCAAACCGGGACGCGAACCTTGTACTCCCGTTCGACTTCTTCCCAGTAAGGAACTTTAACTGTGTATTTCTTGGTGACTTGCTGTTTCTCGGGAATGCACACCGTATAGTGCTCGGTGCGGGTCCGTTTTTCTGGAGTCAAGACGATGCACTTCCGCGTGACTTCTCGCGTCTCGGGGACCGTCTTGTAAGTTGTGACCTTTTTTTGACGCTTCTCAGGCCGATAATGAGTTTGCTTGACTATCTTGGTTTCGCTGACCCACGAAGGGACCATCACCGTCCGCTCGACATAATGGGGTTCGGGGGCGGCCGCGACGACCTGGCCGCAATCGACCGTGGCGGCGTGCGAATGCCCGCAAGAGCAACCGGCGCGGGCCTGTAACGCGGCGGACAGAAAGATGATGACCGAGAACAAGGCGATTCGGCGGGCCATGATGTAATCCTCCATTATGTGTATGCACAGAGTGAGCCGCCCTGACAAAATTTACGCATCAGGCATGAGAGGTAATATAGGGATCCAAGGACCTTCCGCAAGTAGCCTTGACTTTTTTCTGCGATAGGTTCACCAGCTTTCCAAATCGAAGACGTGTCGAACTTGTGCAGCGATGTCTTAAGATCAAAACGGAGCGAACCTCCAGCGTGTTTGTTGAGAATCTAAGTACCACTGAAGGTGACGTGTGACCCGAGTTGTGTTGGCGATGTCTGGCGGAGTCGACAGTAGTGTCGCG
>CAJHYQ010001294.1_pt1 | contig 18316 bp, 7 predicted proteins | sample 9198721 | NCBI WGS metagenome assembly CAJHYQ01 (sample SAMEA7708357, study PRJEB35096) | sediment metagenome | biome: marine neritic benthic zone biome [ENVO:01000025]; feature: sediment [ENVO:00002007]; material: shallow marine sediment [ENVO:03000034] sea grass bed [ENVO_01000059] ... | reverse complement strand
GCGCGACGGCAGACGGTGGCCGTCTACCATGGGCCGTGGTATCGCGAGTACTACGTTTCCGCGGCCGCCAAGAAGAACTACGTCGTGAAGCTCACCGTCACCTTGGCACGATATCTCGTTGAGCTCTTCTACTCCCTCTACATCCACCGCTTCATCTTCCTCAGCGAAACCATGTATCGGGCGACCTCGGAGTATTTACCCATTTCGAGGTCGAAAGTGCAGATCGTTCCGATGTGGTCGGCCAAGCCGTCATGGGAACGACCGCAACCCAAGGACGGTCCTCTGATCCTCTCGACCTTCCGTCGGCTCGAACCTCGCATGGGCCTCCAGGACTTTCTACGAGCGCTCGACCGATGCGACCTGGTCGACTACCGTCTGCTGATCTGCGGCGATGGCCCTTACCGACCCGAGTTGGAACGACTGATCAAAGACTTGAACCTCCAGGATCGAGTTGAATTGCGTGGTTGGGTCACCGAGGAGGAGAAGTTCGAGATCATCAAAAGGTCCGACGCAGTAGTGATCCCCTCAAAAACGCTCGAAGGCTTTTCCCTGCTGGCTCTCGAATCCCTCGAATGTGGGACTCCCGTCGTGCTGACCGAAGCCGTTGGTTTCTACGAGTATGTGCGCGATGTGGAACAGGAGTACGTCAAACTCATTGATCTAACCAAAGGAGAAATTGCGTTGCAGCACTTTCTTGACAAGAGCTGTGAACGCATCGGTTTGGGACGACTCGAGACGATCTTCGATAGTCAGCGCATTAGAAACCAACTGCTACGCATTGTGATGCCGGGCAAACGGTCAACGCCCGACGCTCTGACACACCCAACGACCAAAACCGCGAAGCCAGTTGGATCTCATTAGGCGGCGATTTGTTTCAATCACTTATCAAGTCAACCAAGGTGAACACACAAACTAAAATGTGAAAAACAGAAGAAAAAATCGCTAGCGTTCGACTTGCCATTGATTATGATGACCCAGTCTTTTCAATCCCGGTTCAAGGGAACGCTAACGCGGCACCAAATCAAATACCAACTCAAGTTGCTCTACGTCACTGAAACGGCGCCGGGCAGTTCGAGTTGGTATTTTTTTTGGATCGCAGCGAAGACGAAGACACAACTCTAGGAAACGCTACTGCAACTAAGAGTGACAACGCTAGTTTCATGACACGCCGCATGTCGGTTGCGTCTTGGAAACTGCGTTGCCACTCTTTTTTTATGTTCGGTGAGTAAGCCATCTATTGACTGTCTTTCTATTTGAGGATGCGACATGAGTAACAAGCTTTGGATTACAACTTTGGCGGCCGTGGCCGTCGCTTTAGTGGGGTCCGCTCAGGCGGGCTTGGACACCACAACGTACGTCGATGCTTCGGGGGGAGCTGAAAACAACGCGGGACGTATCCCGTCAGGAAGCGTTGAAGGCGACCTGACAGGTGTCGGTGAAATCACTCTCATCGACGTAGAGGGTGGCGACATGTGGAATGGTGGTGACCAGTTCATCTACCGTCACGATAGCGCTCAATACTCCGGCGACTGGAAGGCTACTGTCCGCGTCGTGAGCCAAACTGAAGCGATCGACGGACGTTGGGGCAAAGCCGGTATCCACGCTCGCAACAGCTTGGATGGCGGCGCCGCCAATGCAATGTCTCAACTCGCGGCTGGGAACGGCTCGCAGGTTGACCCGCCACCGGGCGGCGACCACAGCCCGGTTCCCGCTCGCTTGGCTGGTCGTACGCAGAACGACGGTGAGGGTGGTTTTGAGAATCCGATCATCGCCGCCGAAGGCACCGAACAGGACGTAGCCGACGGAAACATCGCCAACAACACTTTCAAGACCGCGGGCACGGTTGCGACTTGGCTCAGTCTTGAGTACACCGCCGCTTCGAACGAATTCGTGGCTGGCTCGGCTCTCGATGTTGGCGGATCGCCCGGCGTCTGGTCCTTCTCGGACGCAGTGAACAACGTACCCGCGGACGACGATGGTTGGTACATTGGCCTGGCTTACAGTCAGCACAATGACCAAGCCCCGGTTGATGCCGACGGTTTCCACGGGGTTGTGTTTGACAACTACAGTTTCGTGCCAGAACCCTCCAGCCTGAGCCTACTCGGCCTGGGGTTGATCGGCCTGCTGGCCAAGGCGCGTCGTCGACGCCGCTAAGTCCAGAACTCTTAGCAAACCAAAGAAAAGCCGCTCGATTGAGCGGCTTTTTTTGGATAGATGGAGTTGAGAATCGGCGGGACAACCCTGCTGGCCGACTGATGCCTGGATGTATTGTGGGCTTAGCGTATTATGAAGGTTTACCTGTCAGCCCTCTGCACTCAACGCCATGTCCTTTCTGATACGATATGTTAGCGCTCGCGCTTCCGTCCTCCCGCTTGCCATCCTCTGCAGCGGCATGTTGGCTTCGTGCTCGAGCAACTCAACTGAGCCGACGGACAAGCACGGCTCGTCCACAACACCCGTAACGAACGCGTCCGAGAATAGCGCTACGGTCACGATGTCACTTCCGTCGCTGCCGGGACTGAAGGAACATCGTTTCGATAACGTGATCCGCAACGTCGCGGAGCGTGAAGATCCTGTCGTCGACGGTTGGGATTCGGAACGCTTTACGGAGCTCGCTGGCGCACAGTTGAAGAAACTCGGAAAGCTGCTCTCCCATCCGGAGGAACTTAACAACGACAAAGCTGCGTTACTTGCCAACGACGAATTTGCCGCCGCATTTGTCAGACCGCCGTCGCTCCGTCAAGTCTTCGGCGACAAGTCTCTCGTGGTGTTGCGAGCCGAGGAAACTGAAGCTGAATCGGCGCTTTCCGGAGTAGGTGGCTTCGTTAGCGTGCTCCGTCAGCAGGCCGAACCACTAAAGGGTCTCGACGACGTTCGCTTTAAGTTCAAGATCGTACGCGTCGCTCAAGAGGGTGATGCGACGGATACGCGGGCCTATTTTCAGATCAGTGGCCGCAACGAGACTCAAGCAGTGCAAGTCAACGCCACTTGGACGTGCAACTGGGTGGTTGAGAAGGTTGCAGGCAAAGACGTTCTTCCAAAGTTGACTCACATCGGCGTCGAGAACTACGAAGAGATCATCTACCGAAGTCCGACGGGATCGATGTTTGCCGACTGCACGGAATCCGTGTTTGCTGATACCGATCGATTCCAACGCCAGTTGATTCAAGGCCTGGATCATTGGACCGATCGTTTTGACGGCTCGATCGCTCGACCCGCTGCCGGACATGGTATCGCCGTGGGCGACGTCAACGATGACGGCCTGGATGATCTTTACCTATGTCAGTCACCTGGATTGCCGAATCTGCTGTTGATTCAAAACAGCGATGGTACGGTCAGGGACACCGCCGTCGAAGCGAACGTGAACTGGCTGGAGGGAACGCGGGCCGCCCTGTTTTCGGATCTAGACAATGATGGCGATCAAGATCTCGTCGCCGTTCTCGGCAACCGCGTCGTGATTCAAGCCAACGACGGCACCGGTCGATTCGAGCTTAAGACAATCGTCAGATCAGTCAGCAGTCTGTTTTCCATCAATGCCGTTGACTATGACAACGACGCCGATCTTGACCTTTACATCTGCGGATATACGCTGACCGCGGGCGTCGACCTGAACGACGTTTTTGCCAATCCCATGCCATTCCACGATGCCAACAACGGTGCACCAAACGTGATGCTGCGGAACGACGGCGACTGGAGTTTCGAAGACGTCACCGATGCAATTGGCTTGGACGAAAACAATTCGCGGTTCAGCTATGCGTCGGCTTGGGATGACTTCGATGGCGATGGCGACCTCGATGTTTACGTGGCGAACGACTTCGGCCGCAACAATCTCTATCAAAACAACAGGGGTGTGTTCATCGACGTCGCTCCGCAAGCCGACGTCGAAGACATTGGGCCTGGCATGTCCGCCGCTTGGGGCGACTACAACAACGACGGCAAGCCCGATATTTACGTCAGCAACATGTTTTCGTCAGCTGGCAATCGCATCACGCATCAAACGCAGTTCAAAACCGGCCTGGACGAGAACGAAAAACAACTCTTTCGACGCCACGCACGAGGCAACTCGCTGTTTGAGAATGTCGGCAACGGCCAATTCAACGATCGCAGTGTCGACCTCGGCGTCACACTCGGACGTTGGGCTTGGGGTTCTTTGTTCGTCGACCTCAACAACGATGGGTGGGAAGATATCTACGTCACCAATGGATTCATGACGGCCGATGACAATAACGATTTGTGAAGTTTCATGTGGCGCCAGGTCGTGGCGCAATCACCTGACACAAACGCTCCAGCTGGCGAAGTCTTGCGGTATGACATTGGATGGAAAGCGCTGAATACGTTGCTCAAGTCCGGTCGCTCGCTCAGCGGGCACGAACGCAACTGCTGCTTTCTGAATACACGCGGCGGTCGATTCGCCGATATCTCAGCAGCAGGCGATATTGATTTCGCTGACGATGGCCGAATTCTCGCCGTGACCGATTGGGATTTCGACGGAGATCTGGATTTCTGGATCGCGAATCGAACCGGTCCACAGGCTCGCTTCCTTCGTAACGACCATGACAACGACAACAAATTCGTCGCCTTCAAGCTGGAGGGAACGACCTGCAACCGAGACGCAATCGGCGCGAAACTTGAATTGCAGGTGGCGACGGACGATCATCCGCGTCGCTTCAAGACGGTACGTGCAGGCGAGGGATACTTGGCCCAATCCAGTTCGTGGATTCATTTTGGACTGGGAGACGTCACGGAAATCAAAGAGCTCGTCATCAACTGGCCAGATGGCACCCGCGAGACGATCAACGGTCTGTCTGCCAATCAGCGATACCAAGTCAAACAAGGTGCGGGAAAAGCCATCGCCTGGCAACCTCCGCAACGTCGTCTTGCGCTAAAACCATCGAAGATTGTCGTGCCACCGTCGAGCGATCAGGCGCGTATCGTATTAATCGCACCGCTGCCGATTCCCAGCATGCAATACGAGGACGCCGACGGATCGTCAAAACCCGTCGTCAGTGGTTCCGGACGCGCTCGCGTGGTCAATTTGTGGGCCACATGGTGTCAGCCATGCATTGCCGAATTGAGCGAGTGGAAACAGCACAGCGATCGTCTGGCTCGAAGCGGTTTGGAAGTGTTGATGGTCAACGTCGACGAACCTCAAGAAGACCGAGCAGCTCAGTTGCGGGCCGTCGATGAATTGGTCACTCGAATGAAGCTGCCGTTTAACTCGGGATATGCGACTAAAGAAACCGTTTCGCAATTCGACGTGCTGCAACGTGCTATTCTGCGACGACAACGCACGCTGCCCGTCCCGAGCAGCTTCATGATTGATGCGGCAGGTAACCTGCGTGTGATCTACAAAGGGCCAGTCACCGCCGATCAGCTCGTGGAGGATGCGAAACTATTGAACGCATCTGATGCTGATATCGTCGACGCCAGCGTTCCCTTCGACGGGATCTGGCTCGGGCAACCGGCAGGTTCGGCACCCAATAAGTTGGCGATTCGCTTTGTGGAAGGCGGATTCATCAAGGAGGCTGAACAATACATTCGCCAATTGACGCGGATGAAAGTTGACAACCCCCTTTACAACAGGGCCGAGGCGAACGTGTTGTTGGGCGCTATGCTGTTGGATCAACGACGTCTTGAAGAATCTGCCCAGGCTTTCCAGGCGGCGCTAGCGATCGACCCCCATCATCGACAGTCGCACATTGAGTTGGCCGGTGTACTGCTAAAGCTGAACAAGCCCGGTGAGGCCGCCGTCCATTTCGAACACGCGCTCGAGCGACGGACCAACGATCCGGAACTCCGGCTTAAACTGGGGCAAGCCCGGCTGGCAAATGGCGAAACTGCCGAAGCAGCCAAACAGTTCGCTCTATCTGCCGAGTTGCGACCTTCGACCCTGGCCCATCACAATTTGGGAAACGCTCTGATTGGCATGGGGCGAATCCCTGACGCCATCCAACAATTCGACACAGCACTGAAACTAAACGAACAATTTCTGCCGGCCGCGAATAACCTTGCCTGGTTGCTTGCGACCAACCCGGACGCCACGCTGCGTGATGGCCAGCGGGCAGTCGAGTTGTCTGAGCGAGTCTGTCGTTCCGACCGCACCACAAGCAATCTTGAAACGTTGGCCGTCGCCTACGCCGAATCAGGTCGTTTCGAAGACGCGATTAAGACGGCCCAAGAAGCCATTCGTATGTCAAAGGCCGCTGGAGACTTGAAGACATCCGGCAACATCCAGAAGCTACTCGCCCTGTTCAGGCAAAAGAAGCCGTTTCGCGACGGCTAACAGTTCAACGTTCCGGGCGTTGTCTTTGATTTTTCGAGTGCATGCATTTCGCCGAGGTGATGAAGGCGCTCCGATGGGGCGCGTTGAACGTGTTGTTTGTTCCCCCCAGGACGCAACACATCTGGCAAAGAGCTTCGAAGAGACAAGAGGCGTGACACGAAATTCGACAACTTTCGACCTCAACCGCGTGAGATCACTTGCCGCGGTGTCATATGCTCGCTTGATGCTGCTGGCAGGCCTGGTCACGCTTTGCGCCTGCGGCCAGACAAGCCAACCAACCGCCGAGGTCGACTCGCAACTCACCGTCGTCGCCGCTTCACCGAGGGACGAATCGACGGAAGATCCGGCATCTGTCACCGACCGAGACTATGAGTTGCATCCCGCGTTGAAAGACCGTCGCTACGACGCAACAATTCGTGACGTGGTCGCTCGTGAAGATCCGGTTGTCGATGGTTGGAAATCAGAGAGATTCACTGAGCTCGCCGTAAAACAGTTGAAGAAAGTTGGGCAGGCGCTTTCCGCAAGCGACCTAGAAGACTTTGATGCAGCATCCCTTTGCTCCGACAGCTTCGCGAGCAATGCTTGGCGACCGGCGAAGTTGCAGACAGCGCATGAGGGAAACCTATTTACGGTCCTTCGACCAAACCAACCGCGTGACAGTTCGGTCGTGTTTCGTGGTCGCAACGGATTTGTCGACGCTTTGAAGTCTCAGCGACGTGCTTTTGGAAAGCAGCGAGAATCCCATTTCAAGTTCAAGATCATTCGCGTCAAACTGGACGGCGATACAGCAACGACGCGAGCCTATTTCCAAATGACGGCCGAATCGGCTGAGCCGAACCAACGCGTGCAAGTCAACTCGACGTGGGATTGCGCGTGGTCTCTTGATGCTCAGCAACCCGTCTTGCGTGGTATACGAGTCGCGAACTACGAAGAGGTTCGTTCGCGTGTCTCTTCTGTGTTCGCCTTCAGCGATTGTACGAAGGCCGTGTTTGCGGGTCTCTCAACCCTGCAGGATCAGCTGATCTATGGACGGGACCATTGGTACAGCAACTTGGAAGCCACCATCGGTGTCGAAGGTCGTGGTAACGGCATCGCCATCGGCGACATCAATGGCGACGGCCTGGAGGATCTGTATCTCTGTCAGCCGGCGGCGCTACCCAATCGTTTGTTTGCCCGCCAATCAGATGGCTCACTGAAAGATGTCTCGGCCGATGCTGGGGTGGATTGGTTGGACAGCACGAGAGCCGCACTATTGGTCGATATGGACAATGACGGCGACCAAGATCTGCTCATGACCCACAGCTCGACTTTGGTCGTGCAGGAGAATGACGGAACGGGCACCTTTCAGGTTCGTCGAACGCTGATGTCCAACAGCCGCCTGTTTTCTATGAATGCGGTTGATTTCGACAACGACCAGGATTTGGACATCTTCCTGTGTGGATACAGTGGCGCATCGCAGACTCGTCCCGAAGACATCTTCGCTAGTCCGGTGCCGTATCACGATGCCAACAATGGTGCTCCCAATCATCTGCTGCGAAACGATGGAAACTGGACGTTCACCGATGTCACCAGGCAGGTCGGACTCGACAGGAACAATCTTCGTTTCAGCCTTGCTTCGGCGTGGGAAGACTTTGATAACGACGGCGACTTAGATCTGTACGTTGCTAACGACTTCGGGCGTAATAATCTGTATCGCAACGACGCAGACGGCGAGAGCCGCCAGCAACGCTTTGTCGATATCGCCGCATCAGCTGGAGTCGAGGACATCGGTCCAGGCATGTCGGCATCCTGGGGTGACGCAAATAATGACGGATTCATGGACCTCTACGTCAGCAACATGTTCTCGTCAGCCGGGAGTCGCATCACACGTCAAGAGCAATTCAAACCAAGCGCCGCTGTGGGCGACATCGAAGGATTTCGTCGACACGCGCGTGGCAACTCACTCTTCCTGAACCAGGCAGATGGAAAGTTTGCTGATCGTGCGGTCCAGTCTGGCACGGTCATGGGCCGTTGGGCATGGGGATCGCTGTTTGTCGATCTGAATAACGACGGTTGGCGTGATGTCTACGTAACAAACGGATTCGTGACCGCCGACAATAACAACGACTTGTGAAGTTTTTGGTGGCGCCAGGTCGTGGCGCAATCGCCCGAAGACAATGCAGCAACGAGCGAAGTCATCCGCTACGACCTGGGCTGGAATGCCATTAATTCGATGCTGCGTGCCGGTCGCTCATTGAGTGGTCATGAACGAAACTGTTGCTTTCTGAACACCGGCAGCCAGCGTTATGCCGACATTTCCGGCGCAGCTGGCCTCGATTTCCCTGATGACGGTCGAGTCCTGGCGGTTGCCGACTGGGACTACGACGGCGACATCGACTTTTGGATCGCGAATCGTTCGGGACCCCAGGTCCGCTATCTGCAGAACAACGTCGAGCGTGCCAAGCCCGCGTCCCACTTTATTGCCTTTCGACTGGAAGGTGTTCAATGTAATCGCGATGCCATTGGGGCACGACTAATCGTCGAAACCGATTCGCAGCGTCAGATCAGAACGCTGCGGGCCGGCGAAGGTTATCTTTCGCAGTCCACCAAATGGCTTCATTTTGGCCTGGCAGCGGAGACGACCGTGAACAAAGTCACCGTGCGTTGGCCCAGTGGCGACGAGCAATCCTTTGATCGACTAAGCGGCGATCAGTGGTACACGATTCGCCAGGGGCAGGAGCCGCAGGCGTGGATACCACCCGAAGATTTCAAACCTCTGGCCGCCGCTGAATTCACGGCGCCCCCCGTGAGCGACAAGGCACGGATTGTCCTTCTTTCTCCATTGCCGCTGCCGCCTTTGAGCTGTGTCGACGACACCGGAAGCAGGATGTCATTGAGCGACACCAGTCGCGGGGCGCGTTTGGTCAACCTTTGGGCCAGCTGGTGTCAACCATGTCTGGAAGAGTTGGAACATTGGCGGCCGCATGCCGACGAGTTTGCCGCGGCCGGCCTTGAGGTCATCACGCTGAACGTCGATGAGCCGAGCCAGCAAGCCGAAACCGTACCCAACTTGCTGAAACAACTCGAGCTTCCTTTTACCCACGCAATGGCATCGGAGGAATTGTCTGCGTTATTCGACGTCATCCAGAGATCGTTGCTCAGTCGTCAGCGACCTCTGCCCATCCCCAGCAGCTTCTTGATTGATGCAAAGGGACAATTGCGGACCATTTACAAGGGTCCCATCTCGGCAGCTACGATCCTAGAAGACGCCAAGCTGATTGCAGCCGAGCCAAGCGAGGTCCTGGCGGCAGCTACACCGCTTCCCGGAAAGTGGCTCAATCCTCCTGGCGGCTCGACTCCTCTACAACTCGCCGTCAAGCTCATCGAAGGCGGTGACCGTGAAATCGCTGAGCAATACATCCGCTCCCTCGAGGAGACAGAAAGCCATCACCTCTCGTCCAGTCTGTTGAATCTGCGAGCAGCCATCCTGACAGACAAACGAGAGTATCAGGCGGCCGCGCAGACCTATGTGCGATCTTTGAAGTTGGATCCGAACAACCGACAAGCGCACATCGAGCTGGGTGATTTGCTGTTACGAATTCGTCAAGGCAGATTGGCCGAGCCGCACTTTGCGAATGTGCTGCGTGCGACACCCAATGACCCGGAGCTGTTGCTGAAACTAGGTGTGGCGCTGCTGCTGCAGGGCAAGCTTGCCCCAGCTCAAGAGCAGCTGAACAAAGCGCTCCAGCTGCGACAGATGCCGATGGCTCATTGGCACTTGGCAGAAATCGCAGTCTCCAGCAAGGACGCGGCCGGGGCCGTCGCACATTACGAGGCTGCGATCCGATTATCGCCAGAGATGATTGAGCAGGCCAATAATCTTGCCTGGTTGTTGGCCACAAGCCATGTCGCGGAATTGCGAAACGGAGAGCGGGCTGTGTTTGTTGCCGATCAAGTCTGCAATGCACAGCAACCGACATCCGCCGGCGCCCTGGATACACTGGCCGCTGCCTACGCGGAAGAGTCTCGCTTTGATGACGCCGTTGTCACCGCCCAGAAAGCACTCGACATGGCCCGTGACACAGACTTCGCCAGCGAGATTAGAAACAGGCTGGAACTCTACCGACAAAACAAACCTTATCGTGAAGCTCTCTGATGACTCGGCAATTTCTGCCCATCGCGATCATGACAGCCGCAGTATCCGGCTGTGGTGACCAAGCCGCGTTGAGACCGTTGGCGAGTAGCGCCGAACGGAGCGACGCGATTCGCGAGGAGTTTCTGGAAACGGCAGAGGCCATCGAGTCGAGCGAAAACCCTTATCTCGGTCGTCATCAGATTTCAAGGCTTCAGTCATCCTTGGCCCAGCCCAACGTCTCGCACCAAGACAAAGTCAATCTGCTGCTCCAGCTCTGTTGGCATCACCTTCGTCTGGGCAACATCGACGCGGCCGCCGCCACAATCGCCGAGGCTTACGAAGAGGTCAACGCCAACAACGGCCGCCCCTCTGCATCGATGCACAAGCTTCGGGCAATCGTCTACTTGCGTGAGGCAGAATATCGCAACTGCGTGCAAAAGCATAACCATGAGTGTTGTGTCTTTCCGCTTGCGGGCGGCGGTATTCATTCGGAAAAGGAGCCGATGCAACAAGCGCGCAAGAGCCTGCTCGACTGGTTGGCACTGTCGCCACAGGATTTAGAGGCCGGCTGGCTGTTGAACATCTCCGGCATGGCTCTAGGCGGCTATCCCGAAAGTATTCCGGAGGCCTATCGTTTACCCCAAAAGCTGTTCGAATCGGGGGACGACGTCGGACGCTTTATCGATGTCGCGCCGGTGCTTGGTGTTGACGCACTCAATCTTTGTGGTGGGGCGATTGCTGAGGACTTTGACGGAGACGGGCTGCTCGACATCGTGACGTCGACCTACGATCCTCGCGGTCCCTTGACTTACTATCGAAATGCGGGCAACGGGACTTTCGTCGACGAATCCGACGCATCCGGTCTAGCTAGTCAACTGGGTGGTCTGAACTGCATCGCGGCGGATTACGACAACGACTCAGATGCGGACATTCTGGTGCTGCGCGGCGCATGGCTTGAAGACGAAGGACGCATTCGCAATTCGCTGCTACGCAACAACGGCGATGGGACTTTTTCTGACGTGACGAACCGCGCGGGGCTGGACCAACCGGTCAGCCCGACGCAAGCTGCGGTGTGGGGTGACTTCGATAACGATGGGTGGCTCGACCTGTATATAGGTAACGAGTCGCGTGTTGAACTGGGCGACACCGAGGGTGATCATCCGTCGCAGCTCTTTCACAATCAGGGCGACGGCACGTTTCGCGACATCGCGCCCTCGGCTGGTGTTACCAACGATCGCTACTGCAAGGGCGTTGCTGCAGGCGACTTTGACAACGACGGCGACCTTGACCTGTACACGTCCAACCGAGGTGCTAATCGACTGTATCGCAACAATGGCGACCTCACGTTTACCGATATCGCCGCCGACACCAGTGTTGTCGAACCCAGTCAACAGAGTTTCGCTTGCTGGTTCTTCGATTACGACAATGATGGCTGGCTTGATCTGTTCGTTGCTGCTTATCAGTCAACCAATGCGGACGTTGCCGCGGACTATATCGGGATTCCCCACAATGGCACGTACCCGGGTCTGTACCATAACCGTGGTGACGGAACATTCGAGAACGTAACAACCTCAGTTGGTCTCGATCGTGCGCTCTTACCAATGGGTGCCAATTTTGGTGACACCGACAGCGATGGATTCCTGGACATCTATCTCACAACAGGTCGGCCCGACTTTGCGGCTCTCACACCCAACGTTTTCTTTCGCAATGATTCCGGTCAACGCTTCCAAGACATTACATTTGCGGTCGGGCTGGGGCATTTGCAGAAGGGCCACGGCGTGGCATTCGCAGACCTCGACAATGACGGGGACCAGGACATCTATCACCAGCTGGGCGGATTCTATCCTGGCGACAAGTTTCATAACGCATTGTTTTTGAATCCGTTGGTCGAGCAGTCATCAGATCCGAAGCCGAAATATGTCACCATTTCCCTGGTCGGCACAACATGCAACCGGCAGGCAGTGGGTGCTCGCCTTCGCGTCATCACAAAAGAAGGGGAATCCACGAAGACCTATCATCGCGCCGCCGGCATGGTCAGCAGTTTTGGTGGATCACCGGCACGGCAAGAAATCGGGCTCGGTGCGGCGGATTCCATTGTACGAATCGAGGTGGATTGGCCTGGCTCGCGAACGACTCAGCAATTCCACGATGTGCCAATCAACTCGTTCATTCAGATCATTCAGGGCGACAATCAGTTGCGAACTGTGCCGCGAACGCAACTCAATTTGTACACGCCAGGCACAGGGCGTGTAGCGGAGAGATAGTACGCGTGATCAATCATCATTCGCGTTCGAATCGTGATCGTGCGAAGCGTATCGGTCGACCCAGCGCGGTAGCCAACTTAGTAAATCGACACAGCGTGGCCATTCTGATTGCCTGTGTGCTTGTGTTCGTGACGAGTTGCAGCCGATCGGGAGATCCCGCGAAGCCGGCATCGACAAGCCCGCTCGCGTGGGTCAAAGGCGCAGACGGACTGGAATCTGCGCCGCTGCCAACTCGCTCAAAACCCACGGGATCGACACGCTTCGAGTCCCTGTCGGTCGAACAAACTGGGCTTGATTTCGCACACAATTGGCAACCGCCCAGCGATTACAAATTGAAAATCTACAACTCGCTTCCGGGGGGCGGCATTTGCATCGGGGATTGTGACGGCGATGACCTACCCGATGTATTTCTTACCCAACCAAACGTCGGCAGCCGCCTCTACCGTAACCTTGGGGACTTCCGTTTCGAAGACGTTACCGAATCGTCTGGGCTCGGCGATAACCAAGCCGGTCAGGGTGCATCGCTTGTTGATATCGACAACGACGGCGACCTCGATTTGTATCTTTGCAACGCCGAGGAAGAAAACCTGCTGTTTATCAATGACGGCAACGGACAGTTTACTGAAGAGGCCGCCAAGCGTGGCCTTAACTTCATCGGAAACAGCGTCATGATGGCCTTCGCCGACTACGACCACGACGGCGATCTGGATGGTTATCTCGTGACCAATCGGCGAGACGAGGCGGATCTGCAAATCCCGAAACCGAGAAACAACGCAGATGGGAACATTGAAGTCCCAGAGGAGTCACGCGAGTTCTTCGATGTGATTGTCAGCGACGACGGACGACAACGATTGATTCGCGCCGCGCAGTACGATCACCTCTATCGCAACAACGGTGATGGCACCTTTACTGATGTCAGCCAAGAGGCAGGCCTGGTCGGCAACTATTGGGGATTGTCCGCTGTCTGGTGGGACTTCGACCGTGATGGCTGGATCGACCTCTATGTCTCGAACGACTTCTACAGCCCCGATCAACTCTACCGCAATAACGGCGATGGCACCTTCACCGATGTAGCACCGACGGCCCTACCCCATACGCCGTGGTACTCGATGGGTGCCGACGTCGCGGACATTAACAACGACGGCTGGATCGATTTCATGGGCTCGGACATGTCGGGCACGAACCACTATAAGCAAAAAGCATCAATGGGTGACATGGCGACCACAGGCTGGTTCTTGGTCCATCCGACACCCAGACAGTACATGCGAAACGCACTCTATCTAAACACGGGTACGAGCCGTTTCGTGGAAATCGCACAACTAGCCGGCGTTGCGAACACGGATTGGACATGGTCTTTGAAGTTCGCCGACCTTGATGAGGATGGCTGGGTCGACCTTTATGTCACTAACGGGATGAATCGCGACTGGACCAACAGCGATACACGCAACGAGTCGGAAGCAGCCGCGACGGACGAAGAAAAGATGAAAATCTGGCTGAAGTCCCCACAGCGTCGCGATGCAAATCTGGCCTACCGCAACACCAAGGACTTGCGGTTTCGCCAGGTCAGCGCGGCTTGGGGGTTGGGCGACCAGCGTGTGAGTTACGGCTGTGCGTTAGCCGACTTGGATCGTGATGGCGATCTGGACATTGTCGTAAACAACGCCGAAGAAGCGGCAAGCGTCTATCGCAACACGACGCATCGGTCACATCGCGTGCTGCTCCGCCTGCAGGGCTCGGCCAACAATCGGAACGGGATCGGAGCCACCGTTTTCGTGGACACGGCTGCGGGTCGCCAAACTCGACAGTTGACGGCGTCGCAGGGGTACATGTCATCAAACGAAACACTCCTGCACTTCGGTTTGGGTGACGAGACTTCCATCAAGCAACTCGTTGTCGAGTGGCCCGACGGTTCCACACAAAGCTATTCCGACCTAGCTGCGGATCGTTTCTATAAGATCAGTGACCGCACGGCAGTCATTCGTCGGGCGCAGATTGTCGCGTCGCCCCTATACCAACCCATGAATGAACTGGCCGCGGTGCATATGGAAATTCCGTTCAACGACTACAGTCGTCAACCACTGCTTCCCAACCAATACTCCCAGCTTGGACCGGGTATGGCCTGTGGTGACGTCGACGGAGATGGAGATACCGATGTTTTTCTGAGTGGTGCTTCGGGCCAAGCCGGACAGCTGCTGAAGAATAACAATGGTCAACTGGCCGCTCACACTGCGGAAGTCTTTCAGTTGGATGCCGACTACGAAGACATGGCACCGGTGTTGTTCGATTGCGATGGTGACGGCGATCTGGATTTGTATGTGGTCAGTGGCGGCGTAGAGTGCGAACCGGGTGACCCGATCTTGTCCGATCGGTTGTACCTGAACGATGGCAAGGGCGAGTTCACACGAGCAGAAAACGCGCTGCCTTCGATCTATGAAAGCGGCAGTTGCGCGTGCGTCTGCGACTTCGACCGCGACGGAGATCTGGACTTGTATATCGGCGGGCGCATCGTCCCAGGCCAATACCCACTAGCGGCGCGAAGCTACCTACTGCGCAACGATGAGGGCAGCTTTACCGATGTTACCGACGTGGTCGCTAAAGGACTGGATGAAACTGGCTTGGTAACCAGCGCAACCTGGGCGGATGTTGATGACGATGGCTGGACCGATCTATTGGTCGCCCACGAATGGGGACCGGTCGCGCTGTTTCGAAACAAATCGGGCAAGCTGGTCGACGACAGAGACAACGCGAGTTTGACACATCGACTCGGGTGGTACAACAGCATCGTCGGCCAGGACATTGACTGCGACGGCGATACTGACTTTCTGGTTGGCAACTTTGGCTGGAACACAAAGTACCATGCAAGTCCCGCCAAACCCGCACTACTGTACTACGGCGACTTCGAAGGGACCGGTCGAATGAGACTGGTCGAAGCGGAATTCGAGGACGAAACTCTATTCCCGGTACGAGGTAAGAGTTGCTCAACCAACGCCATGCCATTTCTGGCAAACAAGTTTCATAGGTTTCACGAGTTTGCGATCGCGTCGCTCGATGAAATCTACACCGACAAGTGTCTGCAAACGGCGCATCGCTTTGAAGCCAACTCGCTGGATAGCGGCGTCCTGCTAAATGATGGAACCGGCAGGTTCGAGTTCACGGCCTTTCCGACGTTAGCCCAAGTCGCACCGGTCTTTGGCATCGTCGCGATGGAAATCAATGGCGATGGCCTGCCAGATGTTGTTCTCGCACAGAATTTCTATGGGCCACAACCAGAGACCGGCAGGTTTGACGGCGGCGTTGGCCTCGTCATGATCGGCAACGGTGATGGGACGTTCCAACCCCTGTCGCCGCGGGAGAGTGGCGTTGTTGTACCGAACGACGCGACGGCTGCGTGCCTGGCTGATTTGGATGGCGACCTTCAACCCGAAATACTCTTCGCCACCAACGATGGTCCATTCCGTGCGTTCAAGCGCACCGAGGCACTTAGTCAGTCGAGATTGATCAAGCTGAAAGGCATGCCAGGCAATTCGCGGGCCATTGGCGCTCGTGTCTTGACACACTTCGATGACGGAAGTCGCTTCGCCCAAACGGTCACCGCGGGCGACGGTTATCTATCCCAGTCCTCACCACATCTGAAATTGCCACACTGGGAGAAGACGGTCACACAAATTGAGGTGACCTGGCCAAACGGCGATGTCACATCGGTTGACGGCAAAGACGTCGTGTCCAAGCAGGATGCCATTATCCTTACACAGCCGGTGGACTAGCGAGTCCTGGCGATCGGCGTCACCATTGGATTGAAAAGGCGATCCGCCCGAAGTTTCGTTTCTTCGTTGCATCAGGAAGTTAGCGGAAACGTGTGCGCCGACGCTTGACATCTTGCCAGCGCGACTGCTGAAACGTGGCAATTATTCGAGCGAACTCTTAAGATAGTGGGGTCCCATCGATGATTGCTTCCTGCTACGGGCGTCCGAAACCTTGAGTGCGGATTCATGGTTCATTCTATCCTCCGACTTTCCACGATCCTGGCCCTGCTTTGCGTGCTGTCTAATCCAGTGCGTGGGCAGTCGGCCGAATTCGTCATTCAGATTAGCGTCGATGGATTGCACTCCGGTCGGCTGCGATCGTTGCTAAACAACGATCCGGGCTTGTTTCCGAACTTCAGGCGCTTCGTTAATGAAGGTGCAACGACCTACGACGCTCGAAACGATAATTTCAGCCCCTACACGTTGCCAAATCACGTCACGATGATCACGGGTCGACCCGTCGCGGCGCCGGGCAGCGATGCAAGTCTACATCATGGCTTCACCAGCAATGGAACGCCGCCGGTCACACAGATGCTGCACACCAGCAACCCCGCGGTTGAATACATTGCGAGTGTGTTTGACGTGGCCCATGACTACGGTCATTCGACGGCCCTGTATGCGACAAAGGCAAAGTTTTCGATCTTCGAGCAAAGTTACAACCGGACAGAGGACACGCTCGGTGGACGTGAAGACCAGTACCTGGAAGATGGAAACCATGGTCTCGACAAGATCGATCGATATGTGACCGTCGCCCCTGCCGTGACGTCGTCGGAATTGGTTACCCAGTATATCGACGATATGATGGACGAACCCGCCGAGTTGTCTTTCGTGCACTTACTGGAACCAGACCTCATTGGGCATTCAAAGGGGTGGCGCACACCGGATTGGGATCAGTCAGTCGCACGGGTTGATCAACACTTGGGCCGCATCTTCGAGCTTGTTGAAACGGATGAACGTCTACGCGATCGAACGACGATTTTGCTGACAACCGATCATGGCGGACTGAATTTCACTCACGACGATCCGAGCGATGAAAACGTCTATCGCATACCATTCTTCGCATGGGGATCTGGTGTCGCCGAAGGAGCCGACCTCTACGAACTCAATCGATACACACGCACTCACCCCGGCAATCGAGAAGTCGATTACCTGCAGGAACCGCCACCGATTCGCAACGGCGGCCTTGCAAATCTCGCCCTCGACCGCCTCGGACTGCCGCCTGTCGAAGGCGCGATGATCAATCGCCTTCAGGACTTCTTGTTGGATTTTCCCCGCGATGCCACGTGGGTGGGTGACGATCCTGGTTCGGGCGCCGCAGGTGACGGGATGCTGTGGGCGGACGAGCGGAATTGGGTTCGGGCTGGACAAGCTGATGAGCGGATGAAGACCGGCGACGCGGTTGCACTTTCTGCAAACCTCGAGCTGCAGACGATTACCCTGCCGCCAACACCAGTACGCGTCCAGTCACTGGCGGTGGCGGGCGAATACCGTTTGGATGGTTCGCTGATCGCAAATACCGGACAGCTCCGCATCGAACCCGAAGCAACGTTGCATGTTACCGGTGATCTCCTCAGTCCCGAAGGGCTGATTATCGACGGTGGGGGCGAGCTGATCGTTTCCGGCAGCGTGAGTGATACGTTCCTCTTGGCCGGAACGGTTGGCGTCTATGGCTCGATCGACGGCTCACTGGCCTACCGTGGTGAATTGTCGCCGAGTCATGAAGATGTTGGCACACTGAACATCTCACAAAACCTCAGACAGGCGAGCAACGGCACTCTCATGATTGATATCGCCGGGGCAGATGCAATCAGTGATAAACTTCAAGTATCAGGTCACGCGTCGCTTCGGGGGC
>CAJHYQ010001244.1_pt1 | contig 18391 bp, 17 predicted proteins | sample 9198721 | NCBI WGS metagenome assembly CAJHYQ01 (sample SAMEA7708357, study PRJEB35096) | sediment metagenome | biome: marine neritic benthic zone biome [ENVO:01000025]; feature: sediment [ENVO:00002007]; material: shallow marine sediment [ENVO:03000034] sea grass bed [ENVO_01000059] ... | reverse complement strand
TTCACGCCCTGTGCTTGGTGCTCACAGTGGTGCTCACTCGTTTCCGTGGTGAGCGCCATGGTGAGCGCAAGTTCTCCGGGATTTGCAGCGATTTGCCGGGATTTGCAGAGAAGACGTCGTCGGCGCGCTCGGCACAACCTCGAACGTCGTTTCAAGTTGTGCGCCGAAGCTACTGCGCACCAACGAGTTGGGATGAGAGTCGAAAAATATCCCCGACAGGATTCGAACCTGTAACCTTCGGCTCCGGAGGCCGACGCGCTATCCAATTGTGCCACGGGGACTTGGTGTCTGTAGGTAAGATTAGCCACTGAGCTGGGCACTCGCAATGGGACCTGACGTGATCCGCGCGTGCTTCGATAGCTCGCATAGGCTCAACTCCGCTGGGATGATACGATGTCGACTTGTCGGCGTGATTCTTCACCATCCCTGTCACCATTCGGCCCGCAGTTTCGGCTATGCTTCCCGAAAAATCCGTCGTCGGTATGCTGCACCTGCCCGCTCTGCCGGGCAGCCCGTCCAACAAACTCTCGCTCAACGCCATCGAAGATGTCGTGCTCGGCGACGCCGATGCTCTCGTCGATGGGGGCGTGCATGGACTGCTGCTGGAGAACTTTGCCGACACGCCGTTCTTTCCCGATCGCGTGCCGTCGCTCACCGTCGCTTGCATGACCCGGCTGGCGTGCAGTGTCCGCCGCAGGTTCGATGTACCGCTAGGCATCAATGTCCTCAGGAACGACGGACAAAGTGCCTTGGCCATCGCACTAGCCGTCAATGCTCAGTTCATTCGCGTCAATGTGCTCACCAGCTCACGAGTCACCGATCAAGGCTTGATCCACGGCATCGCTCACCAGTTGTTGCGCGATCGCAAGAATTGCGGTGCGGATGTGATTCAGATCTGGGCAGACGTGAACGTGAAGCACTCAGCCCCGCTCGCCGAACGACCGATCGAAGATGAGGTAGCCGACACGATTCATCGTGGTCGAGCCGATGCCGTGATTGCTTCCGGGTCCGGTACCGGCCAGACAACGGCACTCGGTGAGATCCGACGGTTTCGACAAGCCGCCGCCGAGACGCCCGTCTTTGTCGGCAGTGGCGTCAATATTGAAAACGTTTCGCAGGTTATCGATCACGCCGACGGAATCATTATCGGCAGCGCCTTGAAGAAGAGCGGCGACGTTTCGCAACCCGTCGATCGCTCGATTGTGCGCGAGTTTATGAAGGCATTCACGGATTGCTAACTCGCACCGAATTCATTCGGCGACGCTTCCAACTTACGCCCAGTCGAGCCCTTCCGGCAGCGAGTTGAAGTTCTCGCAGCCGTTGTCTCGAACGACTACCATGTCTTCGACGCGAACACCTCCGAGATCACGGCGGTAAAGTCCCGGCTCAATCGTGAGAACATCGCCTACCAGCAGTTCGGGACCTTTCATGTCCAGCAGGGGCGGTTCATGCACATCCAGTCCGATGCCATGCCCTGTGCCGTGCGTCATCGCACAATACGAAAGCGACTCGTCCGGGCCCGGCAGACCTATGTCAAAGCCCTTCTGTCGCATGACTTGCGAAGTCGACAAATGGACCGCCTCACCGGTCACGCCGGCGCGCGTTGCGGCGATCGCCGCGGACTTGGCGTTGCACACCGCTTCATGCATACGAGTTAGTTCATCGCTGATCTTGCCGTGAACGACCGTTCGTGTGCAATCGCCGTTGTAATGGCTGATTCGATTGCACGGAAAAATGTCGATGATCACCGGCTGCTCGGTCATCAATGGACCTTGTCCCAGATTGTGACAATCCGCGCCGGCGGGACCTCCGGCAACGATCGCGGGAGGATTGACATAGCCCCGATCAAGTAACCAGTGGTCGATGGCAGCGCGAATGCGTTCGGCTGTCAACGGTTGACCATCGTGCGTCAGCGTGCCGTCAGCACTTGCTTGGGCGCGAGCCACGAGTTCGCATGCCATCCGCATCGCGCCCTCGGTTGTGCTTTGCGCCTCTCTGATCCACTCCAGCTCCTGATCGTCTTTCGCACGTCTCTCGAGCACCCCCAGCTCGGCATCCAACTCAACGTCGATGCCAGCCCGACGAATCATCTCGGCATAGATCAATGGCAGAGATCGATCCGCCGTAACTCGCCGCGCACCTTCACGCCTCAAGCATTCGGCAACCGCTTGAGCCGTCGCTGTTTCGCGATCACCGGAGAGTCCAATGTCGGGAGCAAAATCAGCCGGACACGCGACGCGATCGACGCGGGCATGCTGACGAGCACGCTGCATCTCGATGTCCCTTAAGATCAAAATGCTTGTTCCCGCCGAGCCTTGTGGGCGAAGCTCGACGACGGCTGCCGGATCGCCGACGGAGAATCGGAGCCGGTGGTACAGGGCCGCGTTTCGCTCGGGAATCCCGGCCATGACGAGTGCGTCCGCGTTGCTTGGATCGATCATTGCATCGGTTGCCTAGGCGATTAGTTTTCTTAACGTGTGGACCGAAAACGTCGTCGATTATAGGTGCCCTCCGCTTTCACGGGGAGCCGCTTGGATGCGGCGACTTGCCCGCGTCGGACGTCCGGTCTGAAATGCGTTGCGATCGGTCATTCGGTGGTTTAGGTCGACGGCGCTCAACGATCAACCGCCGGGCTCAATTTTTGTGCCCTGCTTCGAACGTGAAGCAGCTCACTCATCTTTCTTCTCGGCCCCTGTTCTTTCGAAGAAAAGTTGCGGACGGCGATCGTGTCCTTTATGTTGTGGCCTGAACGTGGCGACTGTTGTTCATCTTGTTTTTAGCCCGCGGAGGTAATGCCAATGTATCGCAGATCAACGTCGTTAGTCCTCTTGTCTGCCCTGATGTTTGTTGCAGGCTCGCTTATGGCACCGGCTGCTTGGGCGTTGGACCCAACCGACCCTGCACTTGTCGGCGTTTGGTTGTTCGATGAGGGAGAGGGCGATGAGACAAAGGATGAGATTAACGACAACACAGGATTCCTCAATTTCGAGGATGACTTTGAATGGGAAACAGATGGTCGATTCGGTGGTGCAATCGCGGCATTCGGCGGTGGCGCCATCGACGTTGAGGAATCCGACAGCATCGCGTCGATTGAAGAGGGGCTGACGGTCGCGGCTTGGTTTCGCATTGACGCTGGCTCGGATACGGGCGTCCGAAAGAACGGTGCATTTCTATTAGAAGATCAGTCGGGTGCTGAGCCCATCCCCGAGGGCTTTTCTTTCCGAGTCTGGACGGATCAAGGTATCACGCCAGGCTTCTACGGATCGACTGAGCTTGAACAAGAACGTTGGTACCACATTGCCGGAACGTATGACTCTGACAGCGGCCTGGTCGAGATGTACATCGATGGTGAGCCGGAGAGTGAGAATGGAGACGTGTTGGACGCCGGCGGCGCCGTTTGGGAACCGGAATGGGGCGGATTGGTTAGCCCCGGTTCACCCTTGCAGCTGAAATATGGTCCGGAGGCTTACAATGGCGCCATTGATGAGGTTGCGATCTTCAGCCGTGCACTAAGTGGTGACGAAATCAAGGAACTGATGCTCGGCTTTCCATGGCAGGGTGGCGGCGGCGACACAGGTGACTACAACGGTGACGGAGTCTTAGACGCCGCAGATGCCGACTTGCAGTCCGCCGAGATGAAGAAGCCTGAGGCTGACCAAGATCTGGCAACCTTCGATCACAACGACGACAAAGTCGTGAACGTGGACGACCGGCTGATTTGGGTCAAAGATCTCCGCAAGACGTGGGTTGGCGATTCCAACAACGATGGCGAGTTCAACAGTTCGGACCTAGTCGCGGTGTTTGGTGAAGGCCTTTATGAGACGGGCAACATGGCAGGTTGGGCCGCTGGTGATTGGGATGGCGACATGCTGTTCAACAGCACCGATCTGGTCTTCGCCTTTACCGATGGCGGTTATGAACTTGGTCCTCAGCCGGAAGGTGGCGCGGTTCCCGAGCCAACCAGTCTGGTATTGCTGCTGCTTGGCGGGCTGATGATGCTCGTGAAGAGACGCAAGTAAGTACAAGTGGTTTCGCCTTCTCCCGATATGAGGGAGAAGGCATGACGCTGAAGGGCCCGAGAAGGCCCAACGAGGCTCCGCCCCACGAAGATCTTGAGCCATGGGATAATCCAATTGATGCGCACCCTTCTGGCGCGCTTGCTAATGCTAACCTCTATCTGATTTGCAATCCCTTGGGTAGCGCCTCACCGAATGCCTGTTGTTGTTCTTCTTCGTCGAGCTGACCACCTTCGGCAACGAGACGAATCAGGTGTTCACTCGCGGAGTGATCTTGCAGCCAGGCCATGACGTCCTCTCGCATCTTTGCCTCGATGTCGCGATGACGATCTTGAGTACGCCGGGCCATTTGCATCACCGCGAAGGCCAGGCTACGGTCGTCCATTTGAATCTCCATCAAACGCTGCAGCCAAGGTGCGACCAAACCGGCGCCGACCACCGTGTTCAAGGGTCCGTAGACGGGAACGCGGCTTCCCAGGCGACCTAACGCCCAAGCGATGGCGGGACGAACGGATTCAAGTTTACGCTTGCCAATCAGATCAACCAGCATGTCGCCAAGTTGAGTCTTGGTGCGTAGCGTCAGGTATTCAAGTGACCCAAGTAGCCGCCAAAGTTCGGCGAACTCGGGAATCGTGAAATGGACTTCGCCTCTGACACCAGCGCCTGTCGTGCGACGATGAAGGGCTTTCACGGAGGCGAGTAGCGGGTCGGCCAAGGCCCGCTGCTGACCGGCGGGCAATCCACCCGAGATGCGACGCCACAAGACCCAAGATTCGGAACGGCAGATCGGCGATTTGTGAGCGAGCTTGCCCTGCACGAGTCTCCATGTTTCCGTGACTCGCCAATCGTCTACTGCCATCCCATAGCCGGGCCGCAAGGCGTATCCCAACAGGTTAAGCCAACGGGCCTCATGCTGTTGGCTTTGTCGACGTCCTTGCTCAAAGTCAATCAAGCTTTCCCAAATGCGACGGAGGAAAGTCATCGGCCATTGGCTGCGATCCATTTGCGAAACGGCAGCGAGCTGTTTCGCCAGCGAGCCGGGATCGAGTTGACCCTGGTCGGCAAACGTCTTTTCAATCAACTCGTGACATTCCGTCCATAACGATTCATCCCATACTCCCTGATACTCGCCGGTGGATTCCGTCGCGATGCGATCGGTCTCGGTGGCCGATCGAACGTCGAACTGTAATCGCCAGCTACGATCCTTGTCGATCTGCTTGAGCCAGATCTCGATCGTCCCGATTTCACTGAGTCTGGCATGAAGTTCAACCGGGACCGCACCGCGTTCGCTGCGTCGTTTGGTACGCAACGCCGTTCGCAGGGGTGGTAGCGGCCGGATTTGTTCGGCATCGATCTGAATGAGATCACCGGGCTGGTCGGTAAGTCGTGTGCTAGAGACGTGGAGCGGGAACTCGACCGGCTCGGAGATTCGAAGGTCAAACTTGACGTCGGACAACTCGATCGAATCGCCCGGCTGCGCTGAACCCGGTACGACACAGACCGCCGTGGGTTGATCAGCACCGGTTTGTTGGTCGGCAACTTCAATATAGTAACTGCGCGCCAGTCCGGCCGCGATCCGTACGCCTTCGCCACGGCGGACCATTCCGTAGTAGGCCGCCCCACGGGCCACGGCCAGGTCCAATCGTTCGTTGCTCAGGAGTGTTGGCTGCCATTTTGGATCTTCTTTCGATTGAAACCAAGAAGTTACGACTTCCAACAGTCGCGACTGAATCAATGGAGAGGCAAACAGTCCACCGTTCAGTAGAATCAGATCGGGTCGCGCGGGGTCGTGCCCAGTGTCGCTCGTTTCACCGTCCGCCTGTCGATGCGCAGTCAGGAACGAGGCAAGATATCGGGTGATGGCTGAATCGGGAGCGTAGGGCAGACCGAACTCCTGGAATCCCGATCGATGTCGCTGCGGGCGCTCAGAAAGATCGACTTGCGGGAAGAAGCCATCGACCAGGATCCCTTCGGCCTCGTCACGATTCACCTCAACTCGCAGGCTCCCACCAATCAGCTTGCTTCCCGATCCCGGCAGATTGATCGACATCGTTTCCGGCGCGTCGTTGCCCAGCAGCGTCTCTTTCGCCTGACGACAACTGCGCACTAGAACATCCCATTGGCGGGCGCTGAGTTTCTGCTGATCCAATCGCTGCTCGAGTTGATGCGCGAGCGCCAGATCAAGATTGTCTCCGCCCAAGATTAAATGGTCGCCCACTGCGATCCGGTGAAATTGAACCGTCGCAGACGTTTCGAGATCTTCGACCGCGCGGACACGAATCAGCGTGAAGTCAGACGTTCCTCCCCCGATATCGCAGACCAAGATTTTTTGACCGGGCTCAACCAGTGTTTCCCAGTTGTCACGATGAGCGTAGACCCAGGCGTAAAACGCGGCCTGCGGTTCCTCAATCAAAACCACTCGCGGCAACTCTGCCTCGGCTGCGGCCTGAACTGTTAATTCGCGGGCCACTTCGTCGAAAGAGGCGGGCAGGGTGAGGACGATTTCCTGCTCGGCAAGCGGCGCGTTGGGAAATTGATGGTTCCAAGCATCGCGGATGTGACGCAGATACCGCCCACTCACCACAATCGGCGATAAACGCTCGACGTCATCGGCGCCATGCCACGGCAAGAGTTCTGCCGTGCGGTCGACACCCGCATGGCAAAGCCACGACTTGGCTGAAGCAATCATGCGTCCTGGCGCCAGCATGCCTTCGTCGCGGGCCATCACGCCCACGAGATGGTCGGCCGACTGCTTCTGCCAAGGAAGTTTGAGCGCACCCGACTTGGTCTCGGCACGCGTCGGTTAAAATGGAACGACGGCAGGGTGTCGCGGGCATCGACCTGACCCGGACCGGTCAGTTGCTGGACCGGAAACGTTTGGACCTGCCACGACGACTGTTCTGAATCGACATAACAGACCGCCGAGTTGGTGGTCCCCAGGTCGATGCCGACGACATAACGGCTCGGTCCTGACTCAATCAGAGATGTAGAATCCAATTCTCAGCACCGGGTGTTTAGACGTGGGGATCTGTTCAACGGCAAGACGGCCTATCGTATTCGATTTTAGTAGGGCCGCCATCACAGCGCTAAGTGGGGATGGGTCGGAATCCGACCACGATGGGCCGCTGCACGATCACGCTCGGTGAAGAAGCCGATGATCCAACGATTCCGGACCGATGGACCCCGGATTTTGAAGGCTGAAGGTGCAGCGGAGTAGCCCAGCCACTCAGTCACGCCAGGCGTATCGCAAGATACAAAACAGTGCTTCGAATGCGTCGTGCAATCCGATCTTCTTGCCATCGGTCCAGTCTCGCGCGTTGTATCGCACCGGCAGCTCCCGGACACGATACCCGCGACGGGCGAGCTTGGCCGTGACTTCCGGCTCAAAGCCAAAGCGGTTCTGGCGAATGGTGAAGTCTTCGAGCACCTTGCGGCGAAAGGCCTTGTAGCAAGTTTCCATGTCGGTCAGGCGTAGACCCGTCGTCAAGTTCGAGGCGATCGTCAGGAACCGATTGCCCAGTCGATGGATATGCGAAGAATTCTGCCAGCGTTTTTCAAGGAACCTCGACCCATAAACAACATCCGTCTCACCGGCAAGAATTGGCTGCAGCAGTTGAGGGATGTCGCGCGGATCATATTCCAGGTCGGCATCCTGCACGACGATGATGTCGCCGCGTGCTTTTTGAAAACCTGTTCGCAGGGCGGCTCCCTTGCCCTCGTTCTTCGACTTCAGGATGACGCGAATGCTCGGTACTGTTTGCAAACTCGACAGGATCTCGCGCGTGCCATCGGTGCTGCCGTCGTCGACAATTACGATTTCCTTCGGCACGTTCAACGCGATGAGCCGGGCGACGACATTGCGGATCGTCTCACGCTCGTTGTAAACCGGTATCACAATCGACAGGCAGAAGTCGGCGGGAAATTCAGGGTCGGTGGTTGGGAAATCGTAAGCGTCGTCACTGTTCAGATCCGCGGCTAACTGCTCGAGCTCTCCGAGCACGCCCTGAATCTGCCGCACGGCCTCGTCATCCTGCGATGCGGGCTGGATCGGAATCGCTGGTGCGGCAATCGGAATTGGCGCGTCAGTATCCGGGATGGCGGAACTTGAGTCGGAGGTAAAGTTTTCGCTCATAGCAAGTTCACCGGTCAGTCACCGGTCCATTGAGTCGGCATCAATTAACTTGGTTTGATGTCGCGACTCGGGTGCGGCGGGCCAAGCAACCGATCCCGTTTGAGGGGCGGGCCCCAGCTGTCGCTTGTTGATTGCCACAAAACGATGACTCTGGTCGTCGTCAAAGATCGAAGCTCGTCCCCAGAGCTGCGCCAAATCATCCTGATACAAGAGACTCCAATCGTCGCCCACCTGCTGCATGGTGTCTGCCGCGTGTTGCTGATGCCTATTTAACAACACGAGGTCAGGGTCGTGCGATACCAATATTGATTTGGGATCGGCAGGAGGTGACTCTGGACTTCGATATCGCTGGTCCGGTCCGCCGTTTCCGACGAAAAAATCGAAATGCCGATCCACCGCCGCTTGCGGGTAACAGGTTCGAAAGCGGCCATCAAACGCCACTTCGATCCCTTCGGCCTCAGGTGTACGGGCACCGAGTACGGCGAGTGTGTATTGTGCCCATTCGCCCGATACAACCATATGGCCCGTGATTCCTTGATCGGCGACGAACTGCAGCGCAGATACCGGAAACCGGCTCCGGTCGACCGGGACTCCGGAAAGTCGACGGCCAACCTGGACTGCGTGAACGGCACAAATTACCAACAGTGCCAGGATGATCCATCGATGTGTCGGCCTTCCCGCAGCATGGTTAGCCCGTGCGCCGTCAGGTGGCACCGGTAGAAAACGAAGCATGGCGGATCTGAAATGAACGGGTACCCAAAACCCGATCAGGATCGCCACAAATGGAAGATGGCGTTGGTGCTGAAGCGCCTGCACGAGAACTAATCCCAAAACAACTAGGTGGGTAAAGTCCCGCTGACGTCGCGATCCAAGCAACCCGATCGCAGTCAGTGCCAGCAACAACCAAAGCTTGACCGACGTCTCGGTAAAAAGATCTGGCGGGTGCCACTCGGCGATCTCAGGCCGCGGCACTCGTAAAGATTCATATAACCATTGATGCAATTCCAGTCCGTAGGGATTGATCAAAGTCGCAGCCATGCCGGCCACCGCCAGGATCGACAAGTGAGCCACAACGCGGACGCGGTTGGCCGATCCGGTTAAAGCGTATTCCAGTCCGCGACATCCAAGGATGGCCACATACACGGCCAGCCCAGCGAGAAAGCCACCATGTGTATTGGTCCAGACGAAAAGCAGGATGGGACACAGCCAGAGTCCAAGCAGCCGTCGCTCGACCAGTCCGGAGTTTTCACGCGAGCTTGTCGATGGCCAAGGTAAATGCCAGCGGCCCGACCAGCCGTCGAAACACCACTCGGTCCAGGCGATGAGAATGGCGAAGTAAGTAAAGGTGAAAATGTGTGGTCGCAATCCCCAGTAGAAAGACAAATTGATGGCGACAAGCACACAAAAAATCGCGATGGTGATGGAGTCGACATGCTGACGACGGCTGTGCCGAATCATCAAGACGATTACCAGGCACCCCATCAGGCACTTCAGAATTAACAGACTCTGGACACCAAACGAATGGACTCCGACCGCGAAGATGATTTCGCTTAGATTCTCGTGATTGATCCAGCGATGTCCCTGAGCGGTGAACGTGTAGGTCGACTCCCGCGCCAAGCCGTGATTGAGTGTGTCTTCTCCATACTGCACGTGCCCCCAGAAATCCGAATCCACGGTGTTCGGGCTCATCGGGATCAAACACCAGAGCACGACGGCTGCCAGAAAGGCGAATCGTAGTCCGGAATTCCGCGAACTCGTTGCTGTTGGAGCGGTGTCGTTATTAGACATAGACAGTTGGGGACGAATTGGCGGCAGTCAGGCGTCGCAGCGGTGGAAAAATCTTGGGAAGGACGTTGAAATATAGAATGCCGCCAAGCTCAATCCGACGCTCAGGCGACGTAAATGCTGCACAGATTAAGGCAAAAGTTCGCTGTTTGGATTGCGAACTGTTCGATCGGGATGATCGGGCGGACCACCGATCGGTGTAACCCGTCAAATCTGCTTAGAGCAACCTACTGTTTTCCTTGTCCGGGAGGGCGAGGCTTCTGCCGAGCCGAGGGCGCTCATGCGGCTCGGCAGGCGCCTCGCCCTCCCGAATCGCGCTGGGCTCGAGGTTTCGGGGTTCTGACTGCAGCTTCGCCACACTCACGCCCAAGTTTCAAGCCTCACACCTGCCGCCCCACACAAAGTGTAGAATCGAGGGGGGAAATCCAGATCCCGCGTCGCTTTCTGGGAACTCTAGGAAAAGCAAGCGTTTCGGGAAGCCACGCACAGGCAACTCGGGGGGATACTCAGGACCATGCATAAGACCAACGAGACACCCGATCCACTTCGCAACGCTGTTGAGATTGATGGTGTTTCCTTGCAAATGAGCCACCCCAACGACACGGGTGGCGAATGGATCGGTCAACTTGAGATTCTGCAGCAGCTGATGGCGTGTTGGTTGACCGTCGACGAGCAAGATTTGCCACTGGCGCCCCGACTGGTTGGACCGCCGGGCATCGGAAAGACGGCCTTGGGAATGGCCGGCGCTCGCGCCCGCCAACAACCGCTCTACATCTATCAATGCACAGCGGACACGCGTCCCGAAGATTTACTCGTGACGCCCGTACTGGCCGAGAACGGAAAGATTGCCTATCACGCCTCGCCCTTGGTCACGGCCATGATCTGCGGAGGTGTTTGCATACTGGACGAAGGCAACCGCATGAATGAGAAGTCATGGGCGAGCCTTGCTCCGCTGTTGGACCACCGACGTTATGTCGAGTCGATTGTCGCCGGCATCACGATTAGCGCTCACACGGAGTTTCGATGTGCGGTCACGATGAACCAAGATGAGTCGACCTACGAAGTCCCGGACTACATTCTCAGTCGGCTGCAGCCTACGCTTCCGCTCGGTTTTCCAGATCGTCAGGATGAAATGGCGATACTGCAGTACCATCTGCCGTTCGCTGAGCCGGAGATGCTGGCGATGACGGTTGAATTCCTGCAGCGTTCGCACGAATTGAAACTTGATTTTTCGGTCCGTGATGGCATCAACCTACTGCGCTATGCAATCAAGCGGTTGGAGCAAATTGCAGAGCATCCTGTCAACAAGGATGAGATTTGGCGAGAAGCGTTGCATCGATGCTTGGGAGAGGACGCGTTGGATCTGGATTCTTTGGCCGAGCGGCAACGACGCACGTTAGGTGGTGACTCGATGCCCCTGGGTTTGGGCGATTTCTTCTTCTCGCCCGAAGATCCCTTGAACCCGGACAACGAAGACGAAGACGATGAAGATGATCTCGGTTAGGGTGACCAAGCCAGCGGTTGTCAGCCATGCATGAAGTTCTGAAGGTCGGTTCGCGCATCGTCATGCTCCCGGTGATTCACGGCAGCGCCGATTGTTCGCTTGAAGTGCGGCGATTGATGCTGGAGAACCGGTTTGATTGTGTGGCAGTGCCCCTTCCTTCGTCGTTTCGCCACGACGTGCTCGATGCGATCGATTTGTTACCCACACCGGCGGTCGTTCTGCAACGCGAGTCTGTTGTGTTTCAGACTGAGTGGACGCCCGAATCCGAACAGCTTCAAGATGACGACTCCGAAGCGGAAGAGCCTTCGATCAGCTATGTTCCGATCGATCCTTGTCAGCCAGTTATTACAGCCTTGAGAATTGCACGCGGTGAACACTTGCCGTGTGAATTCATCGACCTGGAAACCGATCGCTTTCAACCCTATTCGGCGTCGTTACCGGATCCATATGCGTTGAAGAAGGTGTCATTGGATCGCTTCGCGGCGGCGATGTTGCCAGGCATTACGCCGCCCGAAGAAGGCCAACCTCAGGATCGCATCGCTTACATGGCCAGTGAGTTGAGGAGGTTGGAAGAGAGGTACGAGTCGATCCTGTTTGTGTGTTCGGTATTAGACTGGCCCTGGATTCGCGAAAAGATACGCGAGGGCAGCGCGACAGATGTCGAAAATGATGCGGTTAACGAGACCGAAACGTACGACGTGGAATCCCGGACCTTGATTTTCATGATGGGCGAGTTGCCCTTCATCACAGGATTGTACGAGCGAGCTCGTGCTGACTTGGAGGACGATGAGAATCTGTCCATCGACGGTGTCAAAGACCTTCTGCTTACGGCGCGAAATGCCTATTTGGAAGAATACAAGGGCCGCGCGCGTTGTATTTCGCCGCACCTGTTGTCGAGCTGTCTAAAGTACACACGCAATCTGACCTTGCTCGATCGACGACTGACGCCCGACTTGTATTCGATTGTGATTGCTGCAAAGCAGGTTTGTGGTGACGGTTATGCCCTGCATGTCGCGGAGGTGGCGCGCGACTATCCGTACGGTGAAACGACCGGCCGACTGGATGTGGCCATGGGCATCGACCGGGCCCGCCTCCCTGATGGCGAGTTAGCGGTGGCCAAATGCCGTCTACCCGGTCCTCCCGTCAGCTGGCGGTCCTGTGACTTGATGCGTCGGCCGGAACGGAATGAACAAGATCGCTGGCGGATTCGCTGGAATCGAATGTCACAATGCAGTTGGCCGCCGGAAGACGATCTTATCGAGAACTTTCGCGCTCATGTGGTTGATCGGGCCCGGCAAATTATGGGTGCCGATCTGGTTCGCACGGAGAAGTTCACCACCAGTATCAAGGACGGGATCGACATTCGTGACACACTGCGCAACTGGCACACCGGTGATATCTACGTCAAGATCTTGCCGCCCGCGAGAGGAACACTCGATTGCGTCGTCATGCTGTTCGATTCGCCAGCTGACCCGCGTGATTACCCGTGGCGGACAACGTGGTTTGCCGAGCACAAGAACGAATCGACCTTAGCGTTCTTCGCGACCGACTTCGGTCAAGAGCTTGTGGGACCAGGCATTGGCTTGGCATCGTACGGCGGCGCCATGTTCCTGTATCCGCCCGTTGCGATCCCCGACGTTTGGATGGATCCGCGGCTTGACTTTGTCGAAACCATGGAAGAACGTCTCTTGGCTGCGGCTTGTCTGCACAGCGAAAGTCCGCGGATCGCCCTGTTGTCAGCGTATCCTCCTGGGGCTGCGTGGCGTCGTCTGGCGCGGCGATTCAACAAGAAGTGGATCCACGTGCCATTGGCTCAATTCAGCGACGCAACGGTCCAGCAGCTGCGGATGGTCCACGTATTGAATGGCCGAGAGGTCCGAAGTTACGCGGCTCACTTCATCCGCAAGGCGTAAGCGGGTCACGCTCGACACGCACCCGCGACTTGACGTCAGGCTTCGTCGATGGCTGGGGCGAGCACAAATTCTTTGAGTGCGTCGAGAGCCCCCAGCAGATCATCTTGTGCAATTTCCTCCCAATTGATTGCCTTGTGACGCAGGATAGCCAGCTTGAAGGCTTCGAATGCGTCGGCAACATCGTCCGGAAGTTCTGCCAGGTTCTCGAAGGGACGAACAAACGGCACGGCTTGCGGTCCATCGTCAGCATAGATCGAGGCACCCGAGGCGTCTGGATTTCCGGAGGCTGGCGGGACATCCTCTTCCTCGCCAAAGTCTGGACCGGCAGGGCTACGTGCCTCGGCGACGAACTCGTCATCGGACACCACAATCTCACGCTCTTCTGCCGTGCCGGCCGACTCGCCACCAGCCTCGTTAGTCTGTCGAAAGTCCTCGTCGGTCTCGGACGCGATGATGTCGCTGTCTTGCGGTTCCTGCTCTTGCACGGCGCCCATCGCTTCCCAGCGTTGCTTTCGCATCGCCGAGACCGACCAGTCATTCTGCAGGGCGCCCTCCAGCCACATTTCGGCATCGTCCCAATCCAGCGACGCTTGGAAATGACTCCAGAACAATCCCTCATATTCTGTGAAGACATCACCGAATCGCTCATAGACTCGGCGTAGGCGACCGACGTGTTGACCGCTGACACTTCCGACAACGCGGCTCCATGTCTCGTCGGAAAACTCGGTGGTGGCGGCTCCGGCTGATTGCAGTGCTGCACGCCACTCGTGGATGATGCGACCCTTCTCCCAGTTGGTGGTGCTTATGAGTCGATTCCAACGACCAATGTAAGGTTGCGAGGCCTCGTCAATTTCTGTCGCCGCCGCGTGATCCTGATCCATAGTTCGGCTCCTGGAGATGACAATCCTGTCGAGCCGGACGATGCTAATCGAGGCATTCGCTTGTGTGAAGGGACCAAGCCAAGAGATCAAACTTTTGCGGTCCAAGCGTCAATTCGCCGAGAGATATGAATGTCTCTTTGGCGTGCACGATGCAGACGGTCTCGACAGTTGTTGGGGAAAACCTGTCGACGGATCAGTTTTGATACGAGCACGATTCCCGAGCTCAAGGAGTGTGCCCGACTTTTGGCAAACTGTACTGATTAGCTTGACGGTGCGCGATCGGCCGACTCGAAACCGCAGCTCTTGTGCGAGCCATCGCAAAACGGACGATTGGCCGACGCGCCGCAGCGGCAGAGCGCGATCGCCGGTTTGCTCGCATCCAAAGGAAATTGGTTGCCCTCTGCGTCGACTAGTGTGATCGGCCCTTCGATCAGCAGGGGGCCGTGATCGCGGATACTTATTTTTACTTCCGACATGATCGAGTCCTTCAACTTCCTCGTATTCTGGCTTGCGTTCCCAAAGTCGCTGGCACGTGAGTGACGACTACCACTGTATCGGATTTGACCGATCGCAGCCAGCTTGGCCAGTCCCGGTCAGCTCGCACGTACCCTCAAGAGCCGAAGTCTCACGCCTCAAGCCGCACATCGCTACAATCGTTTCAGGTGAAGTGTGAAGATGCAAGATGAAGCGAATTACATTTGCTCGGCGTGCGGTGAGGAGATCGTCATTCCGATCGATTGGTCGGCCGGAAGCGAGCAGGTCTATGTTGAAGACTGCCCGGTATGTTGCCGGCCGAATGTAATCCATCTGTCCTGTATGCCTGACGGTTCGGTCAGCATTTGGGGAGCAGCGGAGTCCTAGATTTTGGCGTCCACAGCGAATCGTCGACAAGTGTTTTTTGTTTTGCACGCGGCCACAGCATGGCATTGCACGCCGAGCTGAAGCAAGGGAGCTCAGGCCAAGTGATTAAGGTACCCGAATTAGAAGTGACTCGATCGGCCAAAGGAGCGCTGACTTCGTTTCGGTCCGAGCTGCGCGTGATCATCATCTTCGTCGCAGTCATTTGGATTGTCTTCCTACTCAGCCGCATCTTTCCAGCGATGAATCAGTGGGGATTAGTGCCCCGCCACGTGCTCGGTTTAATCGGCATCGGTACGATGACCTTCCTGCACCTGAATTTCGCGCATATTGCCAGCAATACGCTTCCTTTGATCGTGCTACTGACGCTTCTCGCCGGTTCACGCGCGAATTCTCTGCAGGTCGTCGTTGCGATTACTGTTCTCGGCGGTTCTTTACTTTGGATCGGTGGTACACCGTGGACGGGGGATACCACGACGAATCACATCGGCGCAAGTCTCTTGATCTTCGGTCTGATCACCTATTTGATTGCCACCGGTCTTTTTGAAAAGAGGCTGGTTTCGTTCAGCATCGCGATGTTGGTGGGTGTTCTTTACGGTATTCCTCTGATCAGGGGCGTACTACCCGATCTGTTTGGTACATCAAATGTTTCGTGGGACGGCCACCTTTGCGGTGCCATGGCGGGAATCATCGTTGCCTACCTTGTCGAGCGTAACGGACGCTGGAGGACCGCCCAAGAATGACTCTCGCTTCAGACTGGAGGACTCGATGAAAACTCTGACCAAAGAGCTTTGGATGGAAGTGCCCGAACGCCGGGCGATTGTCTCGATTCACAATGAGGTGGAACAACTCGTCGCCGAAAGTGGAGTTCAGGATGGCTTGGTCCTGGTCAACGCGATGCACATTACAGCTAGCGTCTTTATTAACGACAACGAATCCGGATTACACGCCGATTACGAACGCTGGCTGGAGGAACTCGTCCCGTTCAATCCGGGCAGCGATCCGGCGTCTGGCGGCTACCTGCACAACCGAACCGGCGAAGACAACGCGGACGCTCACCACAAACGGCAGATCATGGGACGAGAAGTTGTTGTCGCCATTACCGACAACATGCTTCACCTTGGTCCGTGGGAGCACATCTTTTACTACGAATTCGACGGCCGACGTCGGAAGAGAATACTCGTCAAAATCATTGGTCAGTAGGAGCTGGACCGAGTTGACATCTCCTTGTCACACCGGTCTTGGGCAGCCAGCGTCGATGATGCGAGATTTGGAAGAGGTCTTGAAAGCGTTGGCTGCAAGCCGTTTTCGGAGTCGTTTCCGCCTCGCTACGCACGACCGTGAGTATTTCGTCAGACGCTCTCGGGATGTTGTCCGACAGCATGCCCGTCGCTTCATTCGAGAGCGGCTCGCTCCCGCTCAGCCCACCAGCGATGGTCGTCAAACACCAATGCGTGGTCATCCGGTGTTCGTTGCCCAACACGCGACAGCAACCTGTTGTCGCGGTTGCCTCACCAAGTGGCACGGTATTCCCAAGGGCCGAGAGTTGTCGCAGCAGGAGGTCGATCGAATTCTTGCCGTGATCGATCATTGGCTTGATGCGCAAAGTACCGAGTTGCCCAAAGCTGCGCAAAGGCGGCTTCCATTTCTGGACACTGAGTCTTGAAGTGTTGACAGCCTTTTGTCACAGCTCCCGCTTGCGACTGCCAGATACCCGTCATTGGAGGAGTGCATCCCATTCTAGTTTGGCACTGGCTAACCCTAGCTAGTGGGGAATTGCCGAAGGCATCACGTGAATCTCAACTTTTTCTCCAGAATCTTCGCCAAAACACGCCGCAAAATGCGTCTATACGAATAGAGCCGTCAGGTGCCGGTCGCCAGGAGCAAAGCATGTCGGATCAGGTAGCAATGCAATCATTGACCTACGATCAACTCGTCGAGAAGCTTGAGCGGATTTGCTTTCAGCTTCACGTTGCCGAGGCCCATGTTCGGGACGAAAACCCGGCCGTGGCTGACATGCTCTCGGATCTCGCCGAGGAGACGGAGGGGTCGCTCGAAAAACTCTGTTTCTTTCGTTAAACGCAACAGCGACGTGTCGGGACGAGCTTGATTCTTGTCTGCGGCACGCGGAGGCCCCGTTGGGCAAAGCGTTTCCCTCGGAATGACTTTTTCATTGCCGTGCTGCGCTCGCCCTGAGCTCTTTCCGTGCCGCTTTGCGGTTCGGCACATGCATCTGGCGGAAATCGGAATGCCGCTGGCGTGGCCGCACGCGCTTGTGAGGGCACGCTTGTGAGGGCACACGCGCCATTCTTACCGATAGGGACGCCAGGTCGGTTCTCGGCGCGACACGTTCGGTGTGGAACGCGGCTGTTGGGCGACGTTTGCGCGGCGATTGGGTTGCCACGATGATTGCCCCGAAGACACCCGTCCGGGTGTGATCGGCACTAAGACCGGCGCTTTGGGAGGAGATGGCACACCGCTGACCTGAGAGAAGCCCGTATCATGCTGTGCGGGCACAAAGGCGGTGTCCTGTAGTGGCCGACCAGCTTCGGCAATCGATTTGCTGCCGGTGTCGATGCGAATCGTACGACGCGTGTTCAACCGATTTCCCTGCTCCGTGCGATAAGTCGTGGAGACCACCAACTCGCTTTGATTTGGCATATCATTGGGCCATGGCAGTTGAAGGTGAAAGCCCTTGCCCAACAACGTCTCGCGCAGCAGTTCGGTCGATTCTTCCGCTGAGTATTCCCATTGTGCGACGCGCGCGTCCTCACCTAGTTTGGTGGGGTCACGGACGGCGATCGTCAGTTCACCGGGCGACGCCACATAAGTGCCCGAGTTATCTTGAGGCTCAATCACCAGCAAGACGCCCTCGTCGCCAGGTCGGCCGTCAAAGTCGTAGCCCCCTGTGAGACGGCTGTTAAGCACAATCCGATCGACAATTCCCTTGCCGGAGCGAGTCGTGTCGTCTAGCTGCTCCAGATTGAACTGCTCGGTGTCTCCCGAATTGCCACTATCTTCAAGCTGTGAATCACCGTTTCCGTCTTCTTCCGAATCGTCACCTGTGCCTAGATCGATTTCAGGAATCGAGAGATCCATATCGTCGATCAGATCGTCAGCTGGTCGCGGACGCGAACTGCCGCCTGTACTACCGGAGCTGGTTCCGCCGCCTGAACCGTCGCGACGTAGCTCATCCAGTTCATTCTTGAGCGAATTGTTGAATCGCTGGCTCGAGTTGAGCTTGGCATGCGTCATGGACAGCTCCTTGTCCATCAAGAACAGCTGGTCTTCCATCCACCGCA
>CAJHYQ010000298.1_pt1 | contig 18620 bp, 22 predicted proteins | sample 9198721 | NCBI WGS metagenome assembly CAJHYQ01 (sample SAMEA7708357, study PRJEB35096) | sediment metagenome | biome: marine neritic benthic zone biome [ENVO:01000025]; feature: sediment [ENVO:00002007]; material: shallow marine sediment [ENVO:03000034] sea grass bed [ENVO_01000059] ... | reverse complement strand
TGCCGAGCCAGCGCGTTTTCGGCTCGGCAGGAGCCTCGCCCTCCCGAAATCGCTGGCACGAAATTAGGTGAACCGCGATAGCAGCTGATTCTTGTTTGGTCGCCATTAGGCAGCACATCTGCCAACGCTCTTCGGCAATCGCCGACTCGGTAAACTCAAACAGACGTTGAGCTTGCTCAGATTCTTCCGACGGCTACACGCTGGTAGAGTTGACCCGTGAAAAAAGTCTCGAGGGCGGTGGTGAGGTAGAGTTTGTCCTGTATGAACTCACGTTTTGATCTCGAGGTTGTCTCTCATCGTATCCGACTCGTTTGAGGGAATGTATCTTCGACCGTTCCAAACACAATGCCGTCGCCGACAGCCCAGTCGTTTGCAAAGTAACCAGCCGCCACGACTCCCCCGACTCCCTCGGTAAACACATCAGGCGTCACGACCATCAAGTCCGGGAATCCCGGGCCGGCGATGAAATAGCGGTTAGGATTTGCGGCCGCCATGCCTTTCAAGCCAGTGCCGGCAACGACACCGACCGAAGCGATGTCGCTGTCGGTTCGAGGGCGAACCATGTACAAGCCGAGATCGTTACCTTCGTAAGTGCGGTCACCCACGCGCAGAGAACCTCGCTGTACTTGTACCGGGCAATCGTCCAGCAATAGTGGCCAAGCCTTGTTGATCGTTGCGTTGCCGTAGAGAATGACTGAACGATCGGTGTATTCATCGAGCGAAAACTGGCTATCAGGAATGATGTCCATGGCCGAATTTCCGCGATAGTAGAACGTCTCCGCGTCGAATCGTGCCTTATTGTATGACCAAGTGTTTTCGGCCTGATCGCCGCCCGTTGAATAGACCAATACAAATCGATGATTAAAGGCATCCTTGAAGCCACCGTAGCGAGCCGGATTCTTTTCAAGCCGATTGGACGGCTTGTCAATGACGGACCATTGTCCGCCGACTTTGCGCAGCCAAACGTGGTCTTGGTCGGGCCACGGAAGGTTGTCGATGACTTGCTCATCCACCGACAGTTCGAATTCGGTCAAGTCCATGCAATGAGCAAGGTCAACGCGAAAGCACGCTAAGTTTTCCGTGCTGATTTGCATCCTTCGCTCCGTGATGTCTTCTTCATTTTGCCGCTGTCGCCTGCTGCGGATCGTTTGCTTTGCTACGACGCCACAGAATTCAAAGGGCTTCTCCTGCTGATAGAGGGTGACGTACCGACAAGAAGATGAGATGCCCGGACTGGCAATCCGGAATTCGAATTCGTCCAGATCGCGGATGTCGGTCTTCTCGTGATCCTCGAAGAACTCAAACGTGCGCTGATGGTCGATGCCATACCAATGGCCCCCGCCGGGTTCCTCGTGATAGCCCAAGCTCGGGTGGAACTTTGCCAACTGCTCGCGCATCGCTCGAGCCTCTCTGACAGGGACAGTGTTGTCCGCATCACCGTGTTCGATGAAAACGCCATGTTGCTTGTGGTTGCGAATCATCTCCGACGTACGGCTGGAGTTCATCGCTCGATCAAGCACGGCCTCCATCGGAGTTGGTTCTTCGGCATCTGCGGATCGTCTCCGAACGTAGGTGAAGAACGAACGCCAGCCGGCCATCGGAGCAATTGCCGCCCAGCGATCAGGGTAAGTGGCCCCCAAATACCATGCACCGTGGCCGCCCATGGAATGCCCGGTCAAATAAGTGCGTACTGGGTCGGTACCATAGGCGGCTTCCGCATGAGCAAATGCCTCCATCGCGTCGAGACGTCCCCAGTCTTCCCAGCTAAACCCGAACTCCCGACGATTGGTCGGAGCGATGATGTGCCCCCAGTCCTTGTTTTGGTACGCCGCCGCTTGCCCCACCGCTTTCACGCCAGCCCCATGTACGGAGAGAAACATCGCAGGCTTTCTGCCGGTTTCGGCCTGACCTTGTCGCACGCCGTAATACTGCAGACTGCCGTCGACGTCTGAAAAGAACGTACGTTTGTATGGCTTGGTCGGCTCTTTGACCTCCAGGTCAACAACCACCGAGTCGACGAGTCGGTCACCTTCAAAGAGACTGACTTCGGCCGCCTGTTTCCCCGGGCCGTTCGCACCATCCCGCAACTTGAACGGTATCTTTCGCGACGTCATCGGAGTTACGGTCTGGTTGACGCTTGTATTCGACGTCTTGCCAGCGACATTGGACGTGATGCGCAGACCCGTGAGCGTCCGGTCTGTTGCGTTGATGACTCGTATTGCTCCCCACTTCTCGTCGATTTCCCTGGTCAACAAGTCCGGCAGGGTTGTATCCACGGGCGTGAGGAAGGTCGGCTTGTGTCGTCTTTCGAGAGACACACTTTTGTTCCTTCCGCGACCGACCTTGTACCAGAATTCATTCAGACCCTTTTGCAGCTCGACAGGGTGGATGATCCAACCTTGGCCGTAATAATCGCCAGCCCGGAGTACTCCATTGACGATGAGTTCCGTGTTGCCATTGCAGCTAAATAGGTACGGGCCTGCTTCGTCTGCTTCGTATTGAAGATAGATGTAGCCGCCGAAGGCACGCTCCATTTGAAACACGCCCTGGTCGTTCATTTCGACCTTCCGCCAATGAGCCTCGTTGCCTCGGAAACCTGTACCCGAAACGTCGCCCTCTTTCGGCGCCGAGAGAGTTCCTTGCGCGAGTCTGCCCAAGATTGGATCGACGTAAACGGCGGATCGACCACCCCGAAATGAACCTCCAATCGGACCGGAGTAGAGGGCTTGATCAAATTGGAGCGGTTCACCCGCGACCAGCAGCTGAATAGGAAGCAGAAACAGAATCACGGCAGATAGGAGTTGAGACATGGTGGATTGCTCGTGGAGTTGCTTTGGAAGTTCACACATTGTCGCTTCTTTGGCTGGACGAGAAAAGCAGCATCAGGATACCGCTTCACGTCCTCCAACCTCTCTTTCTGGTTCAAGAAGGTTTATTCGAGATCGCAAATCTTGCGTCGGTGCAAATCACCAACCTTGGTTTGGCCAGGTTTCCGGGAGGAGGTGTCGTCGCCTGAACACCGTTCGAGGTACTGGCGCGGTTTCCAGCCCTGAGAGATACGAATGGCACTTACTTGGGCTTAACTCCTTTGAGCAGTTCGAGTTTGGCTTCGCGCCTTGGCTTGATGAGAAGAGGATGCCTTTTACGCCTGCGTTTTATTGCCGCGGTTCAAAGCGGCCTGGTCGATTCCCAACGCGATGAGTTGCGATCGCGTTGAGTAAGTGTTCATAGAGATGCATGCGTCGTGCAGCGTCGTGTTCGTCAGAGAATGCAATGAGTTGTTGGACGACCTTTCCAAAGCCAACTTTCGCGTGCGTTGGCATCGAGCTCCTGTCCTGTCTTACGAGCAACCTCGGAGAAGAACGTTTTAGGCATGCGTTTTCTGGCTCGGCAGTAGGCGCCCGTTTCCGTGGAACACGGACTCTGCCCTTGCGAAAGTCGATGAACGATCAGACGGCCAACTGCCCAGCGACAGCTATGGTCGGTACTCAACACTTGACTTAAGAACACCCAGAGTGTGACCACCGGAGTATAGATTCTGTCGACCCAAGAACACTCGCTGTCTTTCAACACCTCCGAGACAATGTCTTCAGAGAGAATATCGCTTAGCGGCAATTCTCCGTCTTGAAGAAACTGCCGACGGAGGAATCTGAACTGTTGTCGAAATCGTCCGTGACTAAAAATGACGCATCGATGGCTCCTTGCCGATGATGGGGCGTTTGCTCAATTCCCATCTAAGCGAGCGAGGCCATTCTTGACTATGCCAGCACATTCCGAAGTCGCATGCAGAATCGCACTCACAAATGACACCATGACGTCACAGCGGTGCTTAACGGTAGCAACCAAATCACTTACGCGAAGTAAGTGCCATTCGTGTGCGCACCTCTGGCAGTGAGACACTCGTTTACCGTCCCAGTGGCCGCCGCTGGGTTCCCACGTTCTGTTTGCCATCGCCCAGTTGCTCGCGCATCCTGGCGGCGTACGCCCGCAGCCGCTGGACCACCTCAGGATGTTCATCCGCCAAGTTCGTTGTTTCGCCAACGTCAGTTTCCAGATCAAAAAGGGAGAGCTCGATGTGCCTGCGCCGCGAACCTCCTGGGATGCCACCGCTGCCCGGCATGGGCGAATTGAAGTCTTGGGCGAACATCAGCTTCCATTTACCACTGCGCAGCGCCATCAACCGATTGCCGCCGTCGTAGTGATAGAACACCTCGTGGGGTGACCTGGCGCCCGGTGTGGCGAACATCAGCGGCGCAATGTCTTTGCCGTCGATCTTGTGGGACGGCAAGGGCGCGCCGGCCAGCTCTGCGAACGTGGGCAACAAGTCGATCGCACCGGCCACTTCGCGGCAGGTTTGTCCCGCGGGAATCCTGCCGGGCCAGCGCATCAAACACGAAACGCGAAATCCACCCTCGAAGTTTGTCCCTTTGCCTTCACGCAACGGTTTTGCCGAACCGGCGTGGTCGCCGTAAAGTAGCCACGGTCCGTTGTCCGACGTGAACACGATGCAGGTCTGTTCATCAATGCTGTGCTGCTGCAAGGCGGCCACGATTTGGCCCACGCCCCAATCGATTTCGCGGATCACGTCGCCAAACAAACCCCGCTGCGATGCGCCCTGGTACTTTTCCGACACGAACAGCGGTACGTGCGGTTGCGGATTCGCAAGATAGATAAAGAACGGTTCTTCGCGATGGGTCTGAATGAACTGAACGGCCCGCTCGGCAAACTGCGTCGTGAAGTGGACCTGATCCTCCGCACTGACCTGGGGATTGATGATTCGCGTTCCTTCGTACAGCGGAAGATGCGGCCACCGCTGTAAACGTTGCTCCATCGGCAGATGCCGCACGTTGGGATGAAACGGCCACATATCGTTGGAATAGGGGATGCCAAAGTACTCGTCAAAGCCCTGGTTGGGCGGCAGGAATTTCGGCAGGTGTCCCAGATGCCACTTGCCGAAGCATGCGGTGGCGTAGCCCTTGGCTTTTAACACTTCGGCTATCGTCATTTCATCTGGATTCAGACCCGTCTTGGAATGCGGTCCGAAATTGCCGCCAATGCCGACGCGCGTTGGAATGCATCCAGTCAGCAGCGCGGCGCGTGATGGCGTGCAGAAAGAACGGCCGACATAGAAGTCGGTAAACTTCATTCCTTCGCGTGCCATGCGACCCAAATGGGGTGTTTCGTATCCTTCCGCTCCGAAAGGCCCAATATCGGCATATCCCAGATCATCGCAAAAGATCACGATGAAGTTAGGCATGCGCTCGGCGTCGTCCGCCGCACCGGCAAGAGCCACCAAGTTTGGCAACAGCAATAACATTCCCCAAACTGCGCGCCGCATTGTTTCACCTCTCGCGTTCTTGGTCATTCGGTCAGTCGGGAATTCGCGCAAATGTGTCACTCGCCCGTGATTCTAATCAATTTGGCGGCCGCACGAGACATTGACAGAATGGCAGTCGGTGCTGGGATCGCACTCTCCAATCGTTGTCTCCCGAGCACTCACTGTTGGCTGCTTGCGGCGTTCACGTCCCCTGAACTTGCGCGCATTTCTGGCGGGTGGGTGACGTCGAACGCGGGGCAAGATACTAGAACAACTCACGATGATCCGTGCTTGGGAGGGCGAGGCTTCTGCCGAGCCAGCGCGTTCTCGGCTCGGCAGGAGCCTCGCCCTCCCGAAATCGCTGGCACGAAATTAGGTGAACCGCGATAGCCACATCATTCCAGAGAGGTCCCCGCAAACACTTTTTGCTCCCGGGGGTCGTCGGGAGAGTACACACACCAAGGTGTGACGTTCCGTTCTTGTGCACTCTTCCGAATATAGGGATCGCCAAATCAAGCATCGCGAGCCCGAGCTACGTTTGAGGAGCCAGACTGACTAGTGAGGGTTGGGCTATGCCTTACTGTAGCGGATGCCGTAAGTATATACGGTCAGAATACGTTAACGTTCAAAATTCGGCTTGGTGCCCGCGCTGCGCCAAACTCCTTGCCGTTTCGTTCTGCAAGGTGCCGGCCTGGATACTTGGTGTAGTCTTGATACTAAGCCTTTGCTCCCGGATCATCGTAAGCTGACCAACGATCCGAATCCGTCGACGGCTCCCGTTGCTTCGCGGAAGCTATCGGTGGTTATTTGAGGCTCGCCATCGACCTAACTGCCTGTTCGCTCCACGTCAGTCTTCCAAGGCATCCGTTGAAATCTCGCTTTCCTTCATGAAAGCGTACAGGTTGTGGCGGGGAATCCGTCGGAAACGGCTTCCCGCTACGCGATAACCTCTTAGAGAACCCTCGTCAAAACAACGAATGATCGTCTGTTGGCTGACGTCGCAGATTCTGGCTGCTTCAGCGGTTGAGCAAACTGTCTGGCGTCCGTGCTCGCGTCGTTGAAACCAGAGAAGGCGACCGCAGTGCGGACAAGGTGCATCGCCCGGCGGCACAGACGGTTCGATCCGAACCGAGTTCCCGCAGAACTGGCATCGATTAGGCCAACCGTTAACGTTGACACGCCCCACCGTGGGTAAACGAATTGCGCCACGATCATCCGGGCGCTGAAGGCGCTTCGCGAGTTGCTGGCAGCCGTCTCCTCGCGCGTGTCTATGCCAAGGTCGTTGAACGTCCCACGAGGGTCGTTAAGCGGTGTCTGTCATTAACCAAAACCGTTTCCGACAAGTTTTCGGCACGGTCCGATGGCCCAATGGCACTGATATTTGTCGGGTGGCTTTTCGGACGGCAGTTGCATCGAGACAAAGTCCAGCAGACGAAGTTACAGACGATTTGCATGAGAACGAAAATGCTGATCTAGCGTGAAGCCGTCTTAGTCAGACGTCAATGAGATTCTGTCATCAGATATTCGCGGTGCCACTCCGGCAGACTCTTCAGGAAAGGTTTGCCGCAACCACGAACCCAATGGTGCCCATTCTCTTTGCGGATTGCCCGAGGCTTAAAACGCTGATGCCGAGCAAGAATCCAACACGTCCACGCCGAAGCGTGGATCGTGGCGGCGGCAATGATGAACGACCACGACCTTTCGATGATTCCCTCGTCATCTTTGACTGACATTAGGAGGCACGTTGTGCAGAGAAGAAGAACGGCCGCGTATTCGGCGAGCGGCCGGGCAGGCCGCCCGTGCGATCGAACCGTTTCTTTGGTGGCTAAAAGACACAGCCTCGGACTGCACGTCATACCTTGCTAGATCTCGTCGGCTAAGTGCTGGTCCAACAGATCGATCATCTCGTAAATGAAACGTCGCTTCTCGTCGCTGAAATGGACGCGGTGACCGATCGTCTTGTCGGCCCATCCTCGGGCACTGCCTCCGTCTTGACCGAACTCCTGGGACATGGCGGTCCAGTCACACACCATTTCTATCAGGTCGACATCGGACATCGCATTGGGATCGTCGTGAAAGTCCGGATGGTGGCGATTGCACGTCACATGATGCTGAATTGCGGCACGAACGCGAGCTTCCATCCCATCAGGATAGGAAAACGGTTCATCGGATTGTCGGCAGCGATGGAATTCCGTCAGCCAGATGTACGGAATGCGTTCCTCATTTCCGAACTTCGACGCGTCGTGAATCTTCGCCCGATCCGTCAACTCTTGGCCATGTGTAGTGACCCGCGCCATGGCATTTCACGCCACGTTCGTAGCGAGACGAGTTCTCGAGCGAGGCAACGCTGTTTCGAGGCAACGCCTAGCGTGAATCATCCTTCTTGGTCAGTTCCGCCTGAATGCGAACTAGTGTCCCGACGCAGATCGTCAATAGAAACACGGCTAACACGAGCAGAACACCGAAGAACAACTCTGCCTCCGTTAGCTTCAGCGTCGAAAGCTTCTTTACAGCTAGGACGAAGAAACCAATAGCAACGGCGTACGACACAACCTGCGCGATTTTTGCAGTAGACATCTCACTGCCTATCTGCCAGCCGAGGAGTCTTCTGAGTGCGTGCACGGGAGATCCCCTTTCACAAGCAACTCGCTTGGTCCTCATCATTGTCGCCGGATCGCCCGCCCGCGTCAAAATTCCGTCGATTCTTGGGACGATCATCCTCGATCGTCAGTTCTCCCGGCAACACCATCGAATTCTTCGTCCGTCACCGGTAAGAGACCGAACTCACGCTTAATGTCGTCGTCAAAGTCAGTCAAGACCTTGAAACCTTGCTTGATCGAACTCAAACTCCGCGGATTTCGACGATGAGTTCATTCGGCGCCGCAAACTTATCGCGCAACCGTTTCTTCGATGATTTCACTGGGTCGAAAAACGTGTTCCAAAACCGCCTGGCGGCCGTCAGCCGTTCCAAATTCGGTCCATTTCCAACGCAATTCAGAAATCGACCGCCGCTCCGACGACTTCTTGGGTCACGTCCCACGGTTTTATGCGACAGAAGCGCCGACAGATAGCGACCCCAATCAAGCCAACCATCAGCATCAGAAGCGATGTCGGCTCGGGCACCGCACTCGCCGGGATGCGCCGTCCCTGCTCGTAGCCGCCGTCCTGTATCGCCAGGATTAAGTCGTCGCTGTCAAAGTCACCGTCCGCGTTCCAATCGCCAGTTCGCCACGTTGAGTTCATTGGGTCAGCGTCTTCATACTGACCAGCCTGTAGCACGCTCAAGAGATCTTGATTGTTGAATTGGCCGTCGAGATTCGAATCACCAAATCGCGTATTGAGAAGGTCGTGGATTAAGTAGCGAAGGTCCGCAAAGTTGATGTCACCAGAGGAGTCTAAATCAAATTGAGAGTCAGGTGATTCGCTGCGGATTTGAGCGGACATCCGATCAACACTCGATTCACCGAATGCGCCCCTATCGTGCGACAAGATCGCAGAGAGAAATAGATCAGCCAGTTTCTTGTGTCCGAAGATATTCGGATGAACAAAATCCGTCAGGTCCGAGTCAGGATCAAGTATCGAATAGAGATCTACGACCTCAACGAATTCATGTCGCTCGGAGATCTCGCGAATGGCCCGATTCATGGTTGGAAACCGGACCGTGTTTCTTACCTCGACATACGCTTCAGTCCAGGCCGGAATGTCGCGACAACAGCCAAATTTGGGAACCGTGGCGAAGACGATACTGCTCTTAGGGGAATTCGAGTTGATCATCTGCACAAGGTCCGCGTATTTTGTCACGAAGGAGTCAGCATCTGGCGCGTCTCCGTGGTTATTGGTTCCAGCCAAGACAAGAACAACATCTGGTTCATGCCGAGCCACGGCGTCTGCGAATTCATCCGTCATCTGCTCGATTCGGTACCCGGAAACAGCCTGCAGATCGGGATCAGCCAAGCCATTTCTTGAAAGGCTGAAATCACCGACAAAATCATAGTCGATATCGAATGATAGGAATCGTTCTTCGAGTTCCAATCGGTAAGAACCACGCAGCGACTCAGAACCGTGAAATCCCTTGGTGATCGAATCACCAAACGGCATGATCGTAATCGCAATGGCATCGGATGCCAAACCCGCCAAAACCAAGGTAAGCACGCCACACGTTGAACGGAGTTTACCTAGACCTAGGGGAAGACAAATCACGATGTTGCGTCTCCTATCTCTGTGGACGTCCATCGAAGCAATCACTCGTTAGATCTGATGACCACAAAACCTGGGATCGCCATCCGTCGCCCTGGACCTCGCACTATATGTGTTGCTCCATTTTAGTCACATGGCCCTTGGAGCACACAGAAACGTGACAATGCAAGCACTGTGGCGCGAGTTCAATCCGAATAATGTTCGATTCTTGGGGCAGACTTTACCCGATTCTGGGATCAGCGGTCTGAGCGCCTCCTCCCACGGGTAAATGAAACGGTTCGGCGTACGCCAGGAAACGTGTCCGAGATTACTTGGCAGGGGCTGTCGCCGGTTACCGCCGGGCCGTTTCTTTAAGGGTCCATTGATTGGACAATTCCCGCTCCATGTGCGTGGTGAGCCACAATACCAATCCGTGGCTAGGGAGAATCAGAATCTGAAACGCGAGTTTGCCGCAAGCGGCCATCCGAAAGAAGACTCCATCTATCCCCTTCGCGTGAAATCTTCTCGCCTCCATCTACGGTCATCATTGCTTTGAAGATGTCTTCTGCTAACCCTTCCTGCAACTTCCGCAGGGAGCCATCAGCCATGACAACGGCCGGAGACAAGTATTTGCTGCTTACTCCCTCCGGGCTGTTAACTACGAACTCCATTGTCTCGTACTCTAGATCACGCGGTTCCATCCAGTGGACTTCCTGACCATGATTCTCCACCAACATGACAGTCGTCGAACTCGCGTCTGTTACCTCGTCGATCGACCGAACGTTATCCTCCGGCCAGAGTGTCTGTGGCCCTACTACTGCTAGGTAATTCGTCGTAGTCATGCCCGGTTCGTATTCGCCGTGAAACGCGAAGAACTCAGGCATCTTGTCGGCTAATCTAAGGTTCGCCTCGCTGTTCCAAGGTTTCGTAAAGTCGTATTGGTCGAACAGTTCTTGCTCTTCCATAAACGGCAATATCAGAATACGCCAGCTGTGCATCGGCTGGCCGTCCGAGTCGGCGATCCATGCCGGGGGATAGTGGCCATGCGTAGATTCGTAGTTGACAACCGCCAACCCAAGTTGCTTGAGGTTTCACAAGTCGGAACTGCGCCGCGCAGCGATTCGAGCTTCCCTAATGGCCGACGCGAGCCAGGTGCCGCCGATTGACAATGCGACTACCGAGACGCCAAGAAATGCCCATCGACGACGTGTTGCTGCCATTTTCGACTACCGATCGTCCAATACGAATGGCCGAGTACGTACGAAGTATTGTACTCCGTCGGACCGCCACTCATCCGTGCGACCCAATTACGGTGGTTTGCTGCGCCATGTCAGATATCAAACAGCGTTACGGCAATCTAGGACTGAACCGTCTGCTTCGGCATCACATTAAGATCGGTTTACCGAGCTGTCGTCGAACGATTACGAATTGGCCAGCATGCATCATTGGGTGAGTCGCAATCAATGTGAACATGTCACCTATTGTCGGGCAGAATTGGCGGAAATCCTCTGGTGCCGCGTTGTCGAGATCGGATTGCGCATAAGCATCGAGCGCGGATAATGACGCGGCTCGAACCTTATCGAACAACTCGATGTACGTTTGCTTATCGTGAAAACCGGTTGGATCGTCGTTGTTGCACGCCTCTTTCGAGTGTGCATCGGCGAAGCCGTTAGGCAACTCGGTTCCTTGCCCAGGGGCAACCTTGTCAAGCAGCTGAACCTCTGAAGAGATCAAATGTCCCAACTGCCATGCTAAATGATTGCAGCCCTCACCCGGCCGACGCATGAGATCAGCGTCATCGAGATCGCTGATGTACGTCTTGAGGACCATTGTGCTGAGGTTAGCGGACGAGCGGATCGCGTCTTTCGCGTTCATACGAGGCTCCCGGTTGTGGAGGTAAGTGAAAATGAGACGGAGTTAGCGCAGCGAAGTCTATCAGATCAAAACAGACGAATCACTAAGGTTCAGTTGAACTGCAGGGACCAGTTCACCTTAGGCGCCCCGAGAGCCGTGTTTCGGTCCCGTTCTGCGGTGGACTTTCGGCACTTGAGAAAGGCACTTTTTCGACGTTTCCGACGCCGACCTCCCTGCATTCTGGACGGTGTGTGCATTGCGGCCCTTTCATTACGGGAATCTGGGCCGCAACTCGGTTAACTTGATGGTGTCGAATAACGTTCCGAATCTGAGGCAATCTGACGGTGATTCTACCCGATCAGCCGGCGATCGCCCGATTCCGAAGAAACGTATTGCGATTTCGAGGCGCCGGATCTGTCTCAAAAACACCGTGGTGTTTCAACGCAGTACCGGCGGCTTCTGGGATGGCGACTCGCCGACGATGTTGTTTGCACATCGGACCATCATGCTGCGTCAATCCACCACTCATTGGGCTGCTGGATCTGCACCAGTGGCGAATTTGTCGCATGGTATTCCGCGACCTGGATCAGGTAACCAAGGTGGAATGAGACAATTTGCGTCACCGCATCATCCCGCCGGCCCCGACCGATATAGCTGAGCCGTGCTTCGTAGCGACTGGGCGGCACGCTAGTTATGTTTTCGTGAGGGCAGTATTGATGTGCATAGCCGCACCTAAGCCATTCGTAAATGAGCGCGGCATATGAGCACCGCTTCAGTTCGCGCGGCTCAACGTTGGTGTACGTATTCAGCGCATCGGGATAGTCGAGGTCGATTTCTTCATCACGGAAAATGCGAGTTGATTCTCCCGGACGACCGTACGGTGTATCCGCTTCGGAGACATGGCCGCCAACGATAAGCGCAGGCACGCTGATCCATGAGAGGTGGTAATCAGCAGAGGATTCGGACACCAATAACTCGACGAACCGTCTTCGGTCGAGGCCGGGACCAGGCCAGCGTAAAGCGGCACATGCCGAGATGACCGCAGACAAGATCAATACCACATCTGCGTAGGCGACTTGAGGTGAATCGTCCTCAAGGAGGTCGCGAACTAGTCGAATTCGATCTTGAAGGAATTCACGCATTCGTACGTTTTCATATCGTAAACGGTGGGTTGTGGACACTACATCGCCAATTCGGCCCTAGCGGTTAGAGCCCTGCTTCAGAGAGTCAGGGTTGGCGATGATCGGAACAAAGAACAGCAAGTGATGGTAGAACATGAAGAAAAACGATCCGCTGCCGGTCGGCGTAAATCCGTGCCAGACACGAAACACACCCGCACCGCGTTCCTCACTATGTAGCCTTGGCAAGATCGACTCAAGGAATCGAAGAGAATCTTCGCTTGGATCGATGAGCCGAGGCTCGAACGACATCGACAGATCGTTATAGTTGAAACGCGGATAGAAGTAGCGAAGAAAGCCTTTCGTAAGTCGGATCATGAAGCGATTGACCCGCTCGTACGGAATCTGCATCTGTCCTGCCTCAGTCGGATCTGGAATTTCTAGCGAGTTGAGTTAGTATACTCAGCATTGCAAGGAGATTCAGATGAGCAGGAAACAACGACGTCCGGACCCACGGCCCTACGTCAAGGAAGTCCCAGCAAGCAATGCGGGCGGCCGAGGATAGGCATGTCAGCAAACTCGCACAATTCGCCTGAAATCGTGTTCAAGCCGCTGTGCTGGCTGACTGCGTGTGATGCGGTTGAACCACTCCCCTAATCGAGTATCGTTGCACATCAACTCAAGTTGCTTGCTTCAACAGCCACCGGCTTTCGTGAGTTAATCGGGCGGGTTCAACTAGGGCTGAGTATCCTCATGGCGAATATCTTCGCCCTGAACGATGTACACTACCTCCTCGCTGATATTTGTTGCCTGGTCAGCGATACGTTCCAGCGAACGCGCGATCAGGATTTGCGCCATTGCACCGGCGAGATTCGCTCGATCACGAATCATCTCTCTGACCGTGTTTGGGCTCAGCAGGTCTTCGATGATTTGGTCATTCAAGGAGTCCACCATGTCATCATGCGCGATGGTTATCCGTGCCTTGCGACTATCTTCTTGAGCGAATGCCTGAAGTGCGCCAGCGACCATCGTCCTTACGGCTTGCGACATTCCTTGCAGTTGTGGCAACGGCGCAATGTCTGTCCTTGATGACCATAGCTGAATGAATTCACAGACATTGACGGCATGGTCACCCATACGCTCGAGCGCGACAGTGATCCTGGATACCGAAATTACAAAGCGCAGATGGGCCGCTACCGGGCAATAGACTGCAAGTAGTCTGATGGCTTCACGATCTGCCTCCAACTGCATGCGGTCCAACCGTTCTTCCTCTTTGAGGACGGACTCTGGCAGTCCTTGGTTGTGCGGTTGGGACACCAAACTGATCGCCTGCGAAACCATTGTCTCACTGAGGTTGCCCATTTCGATCACGTTCCGCCGCAAATCGGACAGCTCGCTCTCAAACCGCGTCATGACTCGGAGCCTCCAGGCTAACGTGTATCGGTGAGCGAGAGGGAGCCCACGGACGAGCCGGAACCGAACTTCCAGCAACGTGCGCGGACATACATGTCATTGTGAGAAGTATTAACCGTAACTGCCTGCAATCTGCAGGTCGAGGAAGAGGAATTTCAGCAGATAGAAAAAGGCGACAGCGAGTAATGCGCCAGCGGGAACGGTCACGATCCAACTGGCCACAATGTTCTTCATCACCGATAGATTCAGTGATCCAAATCCGCGAGCCATTCCCACGCCCAGAACGGCCCCAACCAAGGTGTGTGTCGTCGACACGGGAAGGCCGATGGGTAATGTGGAAGCAAGCAAGATGACGATCGCCGCCGCAAACTCGGCGCAGAATCCTCGACTGGGAGTGAGCTCCGTAATCTTCTCTCCGACCGTGCGGATCACCCGCCAGCCCCAGGTCGCCAAGCCGATGATGATCCCAGCACCGCCTAACGCCAAAGCCCACGGGGGAACCGGAGCCTGCAATGCGACCTCACCCGAGCTGATGGCCTGATAAGCGGCAGACAGCGGGCCGATGGCGTTGGCCACGTCGTTGGAACCATGCGAAAACGCGACGAAACAGGCCGTCAAGATTTGCAGAAACACAAAGATCCGCTCGACCTGTTGCAGCTCGGCCGAATCGGTTCCAAAACTCACTCGTTGCCGAACGTCGCTATGCAACTTATCGAGAGCGTCCAAGAGCTTCGTCGCTTCCTCACTGACGGTCTCGTCGCCCGTATCGCGAGCTCGTCGGATGTGGGCTGTGGCCTTCGATAGAGAACGCGAGACGGCAGGACTCAGGTGATTGCCGTTGCCTTCGGAGCTCTCCGGGGACTTTATGCGACGAACGAGCATCCTCGTCGCGAACACGGTGATCATTCCGGCGATCAGCGAGCAGGCGCCCAACAATACCAGGACACGGGCCTCCATCAACATCTAAGTTTTTCCACATGGGCTTCATACCCTTAAAGGCAGTCACACCGATCAGCACGACAATGACCATGCCGGCAAGGTAAGGCGTAACACGCTTCGCAGCTCCAACTGGATCGCGCTTGTAGAAAACGCTTCGGAGCACATATCGAAATAATATGTAGGCGACCGCACCGGACATGAGCGGAGAAACGACCCACCCACATGTAATCAGACCGACGGTCTTCCAGTCGACCATCGAGATCCCCATCGCGACGCATCCGAATCCCACGACGGCGCCCACGATCGAGTGTGTCGTGGATACGGGCAATCCAAAATACGATGCCGTCATGAGCCATGTTCCGGCCGCCATCAGTGCAGCCATCATTCCCAAGCCGAGAATCAACGCCGCATATCCCTCGCCGTACTCCGCGGCCGGATAAACCTCATTGAGAGCCAACGGATCAAACATCTTCTTGCGAACCGTATTCGCGACGTTAGCACCCACCATGTATGCGCCCAGGAACTCAAATATACCGGCCAGAATAACAGCCTGCGTTAATGTCAGCGCACGAGACCCAACGGATGTACCCATGGCGTTTGCGACATCGTTGGCTCCGATGTTCCATGCCATGAAGAAGCCAAACACGATGACCATTGCGAGGAGAGTCCACTCCAACCCAGGCATATCTTCCTCCGACAATTACGTTCACTCTTAGGCCAAGGACATCAGGCCGATGGGGCGGTTTGCAGTACGCTACTTCAAGTCCAACGTCATCTGGACGCGATCGGCCAAATTCTCGGAAAGATTGGACAGATGCGCTAGATTCTTGATCAACTCTATCCACATGTTCAGATCGGCCGCCGACAGACCGGCCTCGTCACTGAACACGTGTTTCAAAAGTTCACGTTGCAGCACATCCGCCTGATGCTCAGCAAAGGCGATGTCGTGAACCACGGTACGCACCTTTTCCGCCTCGGCCCCACCGAATCCCGTCTCCAAGAGTTCATCCAGGTCGTTGATGATGGCCTCCGCCATGCGGAAGGCGTTGATGTTTGATTCACGGAACTTCTGAAAACACTCGATCACAGTTGGCGGAACCGCGAAACGCTTGATCGTTAGCGTTACGGAGACGTCCTCCGCCGTGTCCGCCAAATTGTCCTGAATCGATAGAATCTCCAGAATCTGAGCTCGATCGACGGGCATAAAGAAACGTCGCCGAAGCTTGTTGCGAATCTCGTCTTTGATCTGGTCGGCCTGATGCTCCAGCTGCGAAACTTGATCGGCCAAATCGTCCACGTCGTCCCAATTCCCCTGGTGAATGACGGCCAACGACTCCTCCATCTTGGCGACGCATTTGGCCACTTGTTCCATGTGCCGCTGAAGCAGCCCAAAAGGAGATTTTCCGAGTAGTTTTCCAATCGTGGTCATCGGCGGGCCTCCCAGACCTACGAGCCAAATCGATGGCCAATTTTTCTTGGTTGAGTAGTGTGCGCAGCGCAAACGCGAAACGTAGGCGAGATTCTAACGAAAAACAACCAGCTTCTTAACGATTTCTTCATGAAATCTTCACATTTGATCGCCTTACGACACGGTTGTGGAGATATGGATGGATTTACTTCGCTCTGGGGTCCGGTCTGAACGCTCGGTTTGCGAAAGACGTGAGCCGCGAACTCCGGCCAAAGGAGGACCGATGCCGAATTACTTCAAAGTTGAGTCGGAGATGCACTGGAAGAAATTCTGCCCACTGCTCCGTCGTTACCCGCTCGGTGAGCTTAGGAGGGTAGCCGTGAAAGGCGCAATCGAAAGTTCACTGTGGTATTCCGTTGCCGACGGCGTATCCATAGGTAGAAAGGCCTAAGGCAATGGCTGCTGAGGAAGACACAGATCGGTTGTTAGACGAGGCGTTGGGTGGCGATCCAGCCGCAATTGACGAGCTTCTGAACAGGCACCGACCAATGCTTCGTCAGATGATCGCCTTCCGCATGGACCAGAGACTCTCGACGCGCATCGATCCCTCGGACATTGTCCAAGAAGCCATGCTGGATGCGTCGAACCGGCTCTCGGGCTATCTTCAAGATCGGCCTTTGCCGTTTTACCCTTGGCTACGACAGATTGCCTGGCAGCGTTTGGTTGACGCCCATCGCCGACACATTCTGGCCGACCGCCGAACGGTCAATTGCGAGGAAGCCGCGAAGCTAGACCTTCCGGACAAGTCCGCCGCATGCCTCGCCCGCTTGCTGCTGGATAGTGAAGTGAGCCCGAGCGAAAACTTGGCACAACAAGAAGCACGTGAGCGAGTTCGGGCGGCACTCGACGATTTGTCGGCGCTGGATCGTGAGGTGCTAACGCTCATTTATCTGGAGCAGCTTTCGATTGCCGATACCGGCGCCGTATTAGGGGTGACGGCAAGAGCAGCGACGATGCGACATTTGCGTGCGCTCAAACGAATCCGCAACACTTTGGATGCCGCCAACGAGAGCGAGGCCTGACCATGCCCGCAGCCCATACCGCATCAGCCGACGAACACGAACAGCAACTCGCCGAACTATTGGCCACATTGGCAGCCCGTCTGCAGTCGGGGAAACCGATTGACATCAATCGGTATGCCGACGAGTTCCCTCATCTGCGACAAGAGCTAGAACATTTGCTGCCGACCATGACCAAGCTGGCTCAACTTGGGCATGGTCGGACGGATGCGGCGACGTGCCATCTCGACGACACCGCAGAGCTCGGTACCCTGGGCGATTTTCGGCTGATTCGTGAAATCGGTCGAGGCGGAATGGGCGTCGTCTACGAGGCTCAGCAGATTACGCTTAACCGAACGGTGGCCCTCAAACTGCTGCCGTTTGCCGCGATGCTGGATAGTCACCAGTTGCAGAGATTCAGAAACGAGGCTCAAGCCGCCGCTTCGCTGGAACACCCAAACATTGTCAATGTTTTCTTCGTCGGCAATGAACGTGGCGGCACTTTTGCGCGATGCGTTACGTTGACGGTCGAAGTCTTGCCGAAGCGATTCAGCAATTGCGTCAATCTGATCCCATGCTCACCGCGCGCCACGATCCGCTCGAGGCGGATGGCCAACGTGTGAGCACACGCGATTCTTGCCAGCAGGACATCGGTCGCGATGGTTCTCAAACATACGACACTCAAGCGATCGCCGAATTGTCTACAAAACGTGCTGGCGGGCGATCATCGTACTATCGATCCGTGGCGGATCTCGTGGCCCAAGCCGCCGAAGCGCTGCACTACTCTCATCAGATGGGCGTCGTTCATCGGGATATCAAGCCTTCCAATCTGTTGCTCGATCGAAATGGTCGTGTGTGGATTACTGATTTTGGCTTGGCGAGCACGCAGGCCGCGGAACATGTCACGATGTCGGGCGACATCCTGGGCACACATACTTCGGCGACGCGAACCTCGACGGCGAATTCAATAGCGGTGATCTCGTCGAAGTCTTTCAGGCTGGCAAGTACGAAACTGGTGATCGAGCCTCTTGGGAAGACGGCGACTGGAACCTCGATGGAGTTTTCGCGAGTGATGACCTTGTCAAGGCTATCCAGGACACTGGCTACGAGCAAGGTCCTCGACCAGGTGTAAGTGCTGTACCAGAGCCGTCGTCGTGTCTGATGTTAATTGCTGTCCTGATTGGATGGGGAGCCTTGCACCGACAACAACGTGATCGTTGATCGTCACTGACGCTGAAGAAAGGCTCCAGCAGTGCGGCACCCACCCGCCGCGTGTAGTTCTGACAGCGATCGATTAGAACCGGACAGAGGATAGGAACTCAGCGGAATCGGAAGGC
>CAJHYQ010000457.1_pt1 | contig 18675 bp, 15 predicted proteins | sample 9198721 | NCBI WGS metagenome assembly CAJHYQ01 (sample SAMEA7708357, study PRJEB35096) | sediment metagenome | biome: marine neritic benthic zone biome [ENVO:01000025]; feature: sediment [ENVO:00002007]; material: shallow marine sediment [ENVO:03000034] sea grass bed [ENVO_01000059] ... | reverse complement strand
GCCGCTGTCGACACTCATTCGGGACAACGGCACGATATCTATCTTTGCTATACCAGCAACGAGTCTCTCACGGCAAAACACCTAGCGCAAGCGCTCGAGCAAAATGGGTTTTCGGTCTGGTACTACCAGCGCGATGCGATTCCTGGAGTGTCAACAGCCATCCAATCGGTCGAGGCGATCCGACGAACCTCAGTGTCGTTGCTCTTGATTTCGCGCGAGTCGCTGATGTCCAGCGACTTCTCCAGTGAAGTTCGCGAAGCCTATCAGTGTGATTCGATGTTCTTGCCTGTGCTGGTCGATTTGTCGACGGAGGAGTTCGACAGTCATCAGCCCCAATGGCGCGCGATGCTAGGCACCGCGGCCGTGGCCGAACTTGATCGCAATAAATTGAAGCAAACGACCGCTCGACTGGTGACCGGTTTGAACAGTCTGGGTGTTAGACCGTCCTTGGAGTCGCCTCCAGTCAAGCCGACAACCACGGACGTTTTCTCCGGGCAGATTTGGGCAACGGATGCAAACCAGATTGATATCGACGACCTGGACAAGATCGTTTTCGCGAATCCCATCATCGAGGATTATTTGAAGCGCAGAAATAAGTGCTTCCTGTCGGGTATGAAGGGATTAGGCAAGACCCTCTTGTTGACGTACAAACGATCACTGTTATCGAAGACAAGACGCGATGGCGAATCGGATCAGGCGCTTTGCATGGTTCCGCAAGGTCGTCCGTATCTGGATTTTATGAGCGAAATGAAGTCGCTCTCGAAAAAGTACGAGAGACCGTTGTCAGAGCTGAACACTTCCAAGCGGGTCTGGAGCACTGCGTTGCGTATCTCTGCGATTTCGAATCATCCCACGGTCATCGATCCCGAAGAAGGATTTGAGATCGCACCGTTTCCGAAACGTATCCAACGTTGGATGCTCGGCTCACGGATTCAGCCGACCGTTGTCTTCAAGGAGTTGACGAGCCTTCCTTTGAGCGACATCAACCGCTTGATTGACGGAACGGAGAACTTTCTGGACCAGAAGGTGCGTAGCATTCACGGGGCGACGCTGTTCTTTGTCGACAAAGTCGATCAGGCGGTACGGCAATTGTCACGAGCCGCCTGGATCAATATCCAGGCTGGTCTGATTGAAGCCGCCTGGGACCTGATGAATGCGAATAGTCACATCAAGGTGTTTGCGACAATTCGTGAGGAAGCGTTCGCCAACTATGAATCGGACATCAAATCGAATTTATATGGCGCAACGACGACGCTGCGATATTCCGAGCAGGAACTGTTGCAATTGCTCGACAATTTGTCGCGTTGTTACGAAGGCAGTGATGGCTTTCGTGATTTCATTGGCTTCAACGTCGTCAGACATTATCGACGACCACTGCCGGAGGACAGTTTCCAATATGTCCGACGACATACGCTGGGCCGACCACGTGACTTTGTTGCGATCGCATCGGAGCTTTCGGCGAGCAAGGCTTCGCTGAACGAGCGCCGTTTCTGCGATCTCGTTCGACAAGTCAGCGCGACCGGTCTCGTCTCGAACATTTTTGACGAAATGCAAGTGTTTCTCGACTGCTTGGCGGACAAGGCGACGCGGCTACGGTTTCTCGCAGAGATGCCCGCGAACATACTCAGTCGAGATGAAGCCGTTGCCGTCAATGCTCGCTTCAATGGGTTGCCAGTTGGTGTCGTGCGGCAATTCGGAGAAGAGTCCGCTGAGATCTACCATCCCTTTCGAGATCTGTACATGATGGGATTGTTAGGTGTGATCGTGCGCGATCCAGATTCGGATGAAGCGATCCAAAACTTCAAGCAGCCGGACGACGTCGTTTCAGACATCAACCCCGATCTGCCCAGGTCGCCTTTTTACTTCATCCATCCCGCGCTAAGTCGATTCATTGGTCAGCAGCGAAGCGCGGATGACTATTACGTGTTTCGGCACATCGTTGTCGGCGAAAATGCGGAGTGGCATGCGTACGATGCGATTATCTTGAACATCGAGCGACATACCTCCACGATTGAACATCACGAACTTCGAGATGCTGTTCATCAGCTTTTGAAACTAGCTCAAGGCGTCCTCTCAAGTGGCACGCCGAAGAATCTCCGCATGGTTTTGGATACCATGTCGGATTGGCAGAGCATCCAGCAGCAACTGCTGGAGCAGCAGCACGACGAGATCGTCCTCTGGATGGACGAGCTGGTGAATTTCTCGCTGCTGTAGATTTCAGCTTGACCGGGCGGAGGTCCGGCTGGATCGATTTGGCGGGTGGCAGCATCTGGCGAGTCTGCACGACCGGTTGTTGTTCGACAACGACGAGAAAATGGGGCAAGTTTGGCCTGATGCCGGGAGAATTCGGTAACTACAAGCGCCCCTTCATTTGACGCCAGTTTGTTGAGACATACTCTTTTTCTAGATTGACGACCTTTGTAGACGTTTCTGAGGACGCTGAAGATTTGTCATGCCCCAGGTGAACCACTCAGCCGAAATTAGTGCGAGGCCGACACGCGACTCCTTTGAGAACGCGCGTGAGGTTCGTGTTGTTCATGCACCAAAGAACGATGGGCAGTCGCGCACTTACAAAGCTCAAATGGTCGACATTTCGGCAGGTGGTACTCGACTCCAGGTGCCCGAGTTCATTGAAACGGGCGAACGCATTCGCATCGAGTTGTCATTACCCGAGTTGGGCCTCCATCTTCACCTTCACGCTCAAGTCCGCTGGCAGCAGGAACAGGAAGATGGGTCGTGGACAGTCGGTTGCTTCGTCGAACCTTCCGTGCCCTTGCACGTGTTGGATCGAATTTCGCCGGACAGCCGTTCGCAGAAACGCAGAACCACGCGAGAGCCGATCGCGGTGCATGGAACTGCTGTCTGGGAGGTAGGTGACCACCCACTCCGTGCCACCTTGCAGAATATTTCCGAGGGTGGTGTCTCGGTCTTCATCGAAGAAACATCAGGCTATGGTGATGCGATCCACCTCTGCATTGATGACCCGGCGCGCGGGCACCGCACCATTCACACCGAAGTGATTTGGGGGTTGCGGATGGCAGGTGGATGCCTTGTCGGTTGTCGCTACACGGATCAGGCCGACTACGAGTTTCTCCGGGCCTTCACCAAGTAACTCGGCTCTGACCAACGCGTTTTATCCAGTCAGTCTATTGGCTCGATCCTCAGAGAACCGCCCGCTGCTTGGCCTGCAGCTCTCGTAGTGCTTGAAGATTCTTATGTGCGGTCGTTCCAGCGGCTATCATTGAGATCTCACGAACCGCACCCCGGAGAGTCGTGATGCGACCGACCCTCGTTAGCTTAGCCAGCGTCGTCTTCCTGCTTGGTTCAACAGCCCTCGCTGAACGACCGAATATCGTGCTGATCGTCAGCGATGATCAAGGCTACCGTGATTTAGGATGTTACGGAAGCGACGAAGTCTTGACACCGAATCTGGATCGACTTGCCGCGGAAGGTGTGCGATTGACAGACTTCTACGTGACTTGGCCGGCTTGCACGCCGAGTCGGGGTAGCCTGCTCACGGGCCGCTATCCGCAGCGAAATGGCGTCTACGATATGATTCGCAACGAGGCACCCGATTACGGTCATCTTTACAAGGCCAGCGAATACGCGGTGACGTTCGAGCGACTCGGCGGCATGGACACGCGTGAGATTCTGCTTCCCCGGTTCCTTAAGCCGGCGGACTACGCGTGCGGCATCTTCGGCAAATGGGACTTGGGTTCACTCAAACGGTATTTGCCATGCGCACGGGGGTTCGACGATTTCTACGGCTTTGTCAACACCGGCATCGACTACTTCACCCATGAACGTTACGGCGTGCCCTCGATGTACCGTAATAATCTGCCGACGGTTGAGGACAAGGGGACTTACTGCACCGACCTTTTCCGACGCGAGGCCCTCGACTTTTTAGAGCGGCATCACGAGCAACCGTTCTTTCTCTACCTGCCCTTCAATGCACCACACTCAGCATCGAATTTGGATCCGAAGATTCGCAGCGGTGCTCAAGCAACTGAGAAGTTCCGCTTGATGTATCCGGAACTGCAGCAGCACGCCGCCTACACGCGGCGGGACTTTCGCTATGCAAAAAACGCTGAGGTCCAGAATCGTGCCATGAAGCGACTGCAGCACGTGGCTTCGATCACCTGTATGGACGATGCGATCGGTGAAGTGATGCGTCGCCTGGATCAGTACGGTGTGCTGGACAAGACACTGGTCATCTTTCTGTCTGACAACGGAGGCGGTGGCGCTGCCGACAATGGCGAACTGCGCGGTGGCAAGGCACAAATGTACGAGGGTGGGCTCCGCGTTCCGTGCATCGTTCGATATCCGAAACGGCTGCCGGCTGGCCGAATCTGTCGCGAGTTCCTGACCTCGCTAGAAATACTGCCCATGATCTTGGCCTTTTGCGGAGTCGAATCGCCGCAAGCGTTGAAGCTGGATGGCTTCGACATGATGCCAGTCCTGGCGGGCGAGCGGGCATCATCTCGAACTGCGATGTTCTGGCAGCGGCAAAGCGATCAAGCAGCCCGTGTCGACAATTGGAAGTGGGTCGAGTCAGGACGCGGTCGAGGATTCTTTGATCTGTCGACCGACATCGGCGAGCAAAATGATCTGTCCGAGTCTCATCCGAAGGAGCTGGCGCGGGTGAAAGCCCAATTTGAGCAATGGCAGGGGGCTATGGAAGCAGCCGAGCCGAGAGGGCCATTCCGCGACTATTGACGCGACATCTGCGAAGATTGCACGATGTCTATTTCGAATATCGAACCAATCCGCCGTAGGTTGTGTCATCGGGTGCAGTAAGCAGTTGTGCCCAGCAATGAGCAGGGTGTGCTCAAAACAGAAGGAGGAAGCGTGGGACAAGAATCGCCACCCAAATATCCCGTTGGGGAGTTCGAGTCGCTTGCGACCTTCAGCGCGGACGATCGAGACCGCTTGGTCGAATCGATCGCCCTTGCTCCAGCAAAGCTGAGTCAAGCGGTTGCCGACCTGTCCGACTCACAGCTCGACACCCGATACCGAAACTGGACGGTTCGTCAGATTGTGCACCACATTGCCGACAGCCATGTGCACAGTTACATCCGATTCAAGTGGGCACTAACCGAAAACAATCCGACGATTAAAGCCTATGAGGAAGCGGACTGGGTTCTACTGGATGATTCGGCTCGTGGAGACGTCCGGCCCGCTCTCGCTCTGCTCGAAGGTCTGCACGCGAAGTGGGTCCAGTTGTTGAAGCTGATGTCCGAAGATCAATTTGCCCGCACGTTTGTCCACCCGCAAACGGGCGAAACGGTCGATCTTTGGACAACGCTGAACTACTATCCATGGCACGCGGAGCACCATACCGGTCAAATAATCTGGCTTCGTGAGCAGCGGCAATGGTGACCTAAAGGAGCATCCAATTGGAACGAGTTGATGATCAGGCGAGTGACCGTGGTGATTCCGTTGGACGATTCTTCGACGCCTTGAGCGATGACTATACCGCCGCGATCGAGCGGTGTTTTCCTCGCTACCGAGAAATGCTCTGGGCCATTCTGGACTACATACCTCAAGACTTACGAATCGGTTCGATCCTGGAATTGGGATCCGGAACGGGCAATCTGTCCGTCCTCTTGGCCAGGACGTTTCCTTCCGCGACGATCCGCTTTGTCGACGTCTCAGGTGAATCAATGGATGTCTGTCGGCAACGCCTTGGCGAAGACGCGCGATTTATCTACGAGCAAAGAGACTTTCGAGAGCTTGTCTACGAGCAGTCGACCTTCGACCTGGTCGCGTCCAATATCTCGCTACACCACCTGAACTCAGTCGAGAAGCAGACTCTGTTTCAGCAGTTGTACAGTTGGCTTGGCAGCGGCGGTCTACTCGCTTTTGCGGATCAGTTTGCCGGTGCCACTGCAGATATCAATTCGCGACACATCGACAATTGGAAGCGACTTTCGATGGATGCCGGATCCACAGAGGACGAATGGGATATGTGGATGCAGCATAAGGCCGAGCATGATCACCATGACTGTTTGAGGGCACAAATGGAGTGGTTAACCGAAGCGGGCTTTTCCGTTGTGGACTGCCCGTGGCGCTATCTGCTTTGGACTGTCATTCAAGCGAGGAAATAGATGTGACCAACGAATGGACCAGACCGGAACACGCGCTTGCCTACTTGGAACGGATGCAGGATATCCCACACCGATCGGCGGGCGAGGCGACACTGCTCTCGGAAATCCCGGTAACTTCGCGTCGGATACTCGACCTGGGCTGCGGAAATGGTCACCTCCTGGCACTCGCACTGGAGCATTGTCCGGATGCGACTGGCGTGGGGCTCGACTTGTCTGAACCGATGCTTGAACAGAGCGGCCGGCGATTCACGACGGATCGAGTATCACTGGTTCGTCACAATATGGATGAGCCTCTGCCAGAGCTTGGTTCGTTCGATGTCGTGGTCTCGAGCTTTGCCATTCATCACTGCACCGACGAGCGAAAACGTGAGCTCTATGCCGAGATCTACCAGCGGTTGACTGCTGAAGGCGTCTTCGCGAATCTCGAACACGTCGCATCCCCGAATGAGCGGATCCACGAGAGATTTGTACAAGCGATGGGCATGACGCCGGACGATGAAGACCCGTCGAACAAGTTACTCGACGTGGAGACTCAGCTCAGGTGGCTGCGAGAGATCGGCTTTGTTGATGTCGACTGCTACTGGAAGTGGCGAGAATTAGCGCTCTTAGTGGGACACAAGCGGCAGGCCGATTCACCCGGTGGGGCGAATGCAACGTAGCAGTCGATTGTCGCGCCGCACGCTCGACTCACTGCTGAGCTGATGACGCTGATGAGTTGTCGGACTCATCCGCTGCGACCTTGAAATCAAACGCATCGCATTCTGCTAACGCCATGATGGAAAAGGCGGTACCGGCATGCGTCAGGAAATGCTTGTTGTCGCGATAAAGTGAACGAGTAAACCAGCGGCCGCTCTGTCGTTGATGACCTTTCAACCAGTCAACACCTCGTTGAATGCGGTCGTCGCTGCTTGGCGTGCCGGCCTGCCGCAACACGAAGATGGCGAAACCCGTACCGTAGCCATCGCTTGTCGCGGTATCTTGATCCGTGCCATCGCGCCTTGGCCAATTGCCCATGGACGCCACCGCCCAACCGCCATCTTCCTTCTGAAGGCCAAACAACTCGTCAATCGTCTCGCGCTTGTCTTGCTCCGTCAGAAGCTGTCGGTGGTATCGCGATGCCCATAGCAACATCGCTTTGTGGTGGAGGTTTTGTGGAGGGTTATTGGCAAAGTAGTTTCGCAGCGCGTCCATTCCTTGGCTTGCTTTAGGAGTCTCGTGATAGTTGCCCGGCGCGACGCCAACGGCGATGGCTGCCACCGTCGCTCCGTAGTGATCGTCTGACTCCATCGGAGGCCAATCACACTTGAGCCAATCCCATCCCCCGTCTTCGCGCTGGACCGTCCACATTCGATCCAGAGCGGTCAGCGTCGCGTCACTCAATTCCGACGTTGTTTTGGCATCGTTGAACGCAAGAGCAGCAGCCGTAGCGACGATCTCCGCGTCCCAGCGCGGACCCTCTTCGGACCACCGCTGGTTGACAAGTTGTTCGGCATAGCTGCGGACCTCGCGATGAGCTTGGGCATCGTCGTCAATATACGGACGAGCGTATAGGTAGGCGAAGTTCGTATGGCAGGTAAAGCACTTACGCTTTTTCTGCCATTGGAGAGCCGTCGAGTCCAGAAAGCGCACCGCAGCTTGGGCAGAATAGTGATCTGCCATCGCTTCATCCGGCTGATTCGGACCAACTTCGACGACATTCTCCAGCGTGATTGGACCATCGGCCCACAGCTGAACAGCGTTCGCGGCAACTAGCACGGTGGCAAAGAGCGACGGCCAAACACAGAGGTAGGAAGGCATGCTCGAGCTTCCTCGGGGTTAATGAGCTTGGTTCGCAGAGCGTTCAGCATTGTATCACAGGATGGAGGCGTGAATGCGCATTAGGACCAACGGGCCGGCCCTAGCTCAGCCCAGCGCAAGTCGACGCAAGCGGCGCTGCCCTGGTCCACGCGCCCACACAACCCTCTCTGATTTGATTCTCTTTGCCCTAATGGGCCCAAAGTGGGCTAAGCCGACTCGGTCGAGCACCGATGCGCGCTTGGACCGCCTCGAGCCTCACACCGGCCTATATTGTGGTAGTGCCCAACTCGAGGAAGCGATATGTCTCCATCAAGCGAAAGAACCCTGTATTTGTGCGGCGGTTTGCAGGGAAGCGGGTCGAGTCTGATCTCTTGGTGCTTTCTGCAGCGAACTGATATGAACGGAGTTTTCGACACCGCTCATGATATGGTGCCGAATATTCCGGAAGAGCTGAATACTCGCCACGCCTGGTGCAAAATTACGATCTGCAGTTTTCGCACGACCGAGTTAATTGACTACTTTACCGGACTCGGTTGGACCGTTCGGCCTTTGATGGTCGTTCGCGATGTGCGCGAGATCTGGGCATCGCTCAGTGGCAAGAACTACGGTCGAAACGGGACGACGGCAGAGGATCCACCACTGCGATTGCGAATGCAGCGATTCCATGCCGACTGGAAGTGCTCAGTCGACGAGGGATGGCCAACGATTCGATACGAGTCTCTCATTAAAGATCCCATCGAAACGGTGCAGAAGGTCTGTCCGGCACTCGATCTCGACTGGGACCAGGGCATGGTGGATTGGCCCAAGCCGGTGGAAGAGATTGCGGATGCACGCTACGGCAACGTCAATTTTCTCGCCTCACGCGCCGGTGGTTTACTCGGATCGATCAAGCCTGACTATGTCGGACAGATCAAGGGTCCGATCGCGGCTCGAGATCTGGAATGGCTCGAAACACGCTTTGCGGACTTCAATCAAGCGTGCCAATATCCTGAGCATCGGGAAGCTCCGGCTGACGAAGAAATCTTCGCCGCACCGACTTTCGAGGTAACGAGGCGTTTCGTTTGGAAGCAACAGGAAAAGCCCGAATCGCTCATGCGGCGACTTGGCTTGCGCCGCTAAAAAGATGCTTTGAGATATGAGGCGACCATTCCCGCAAACCTCGAGCCTGCCGCTCAACTAGTACTTGCCGTTGGTACCGAACATCTGAAGCTTCGAGGGGCGGGGGCGGATCCGAACGGAGTGGTCTGGTTCCCCGGTAGTTCGGTCAAACTCGTCTGGCGTTCGCTTGGATGGTAGCCAATCGTCGGTGAGTGCAGCCCACTTATTCAACTCACTCACCAACTGCGCGAGTGTTTCGGCATATCGATCAGCGTCGGCGACATTGTTCAATTCGCCAGGGTCCTGGATCAAATCGTAGAGTTCGTATTTCGGTCTCGGCGCACGAAAACAGGCGAGTTGGGCCCGGGTTAGTTTTCCCTGGTCCTTCAGCTGGCGCATCACTTGCCAGGTTGGACTACGACCTGCATCGGCAGATGGTGTGTCGGGAAGATCCGGATAGTCGTTTCGAATCAACTTGAAGCGTTGATTGACAATCGCTCTGGCATGTTCTTCGTAATCGTGCCAATGATCTTCGGCAAATGCAAAGTCGCGTACGGTAGATGTCCCATCGTGTAAGATCGGCACGATGCTCTTGCCTTCGTAGGACGGTTCGGGAGGCAAACCAGCGATTTCAGCAATCGTCGGTGCCAGATCCACAACGCTGATCAGGCTCTTGCTTATCGATCCGCCCTGAATACGCTTCGGCCAAACGACGATCAGTGGCGTGCGGATGCCACCATCGTAGAGTGTTGTTTTGTCGCGGGGAAAAGGTCGTCCGTTATCACTCATGAAGATGATGACGGTGTTCTCGGCCACGTCCTGTCGCTGAAGCTCGTCGACTACTGTGCCAACATAGCTGTCCAAACGCCCAATCTCGTCGTAGTACATTCGCAGGTCTTCGCGTACCTGAGGTCGATCCGGCAGATGCTTTGGAACGATCACGTCGTTGATTTGATGAGGCGGATCCAGCGCTCCGTCCACGTACTCGCGCTGAGGATCGAGAGCGGCGAGCCAAAGAAAGAACGGCTTGTTGTGAGGACGTTTACGAAGTGCTTCGAGCCAGCGTTCGCACCCACTTGGCTCCTTGGCGATCATTCGAGGTGGTGTATTGGTGTCGCCGGAAGGCAGCTGAAACCCTGCCGTCGAGGCCTCGAATACGACGTCAAAGTGATCCTTGACGGAGTCGCCTAAGTGCCACTTTCCCGCGGCGGTTGCGTGATAGCCAGCGCGACGCAACTGCTTGACGAACGTATGGGTTCCAGCCGGCAGCGGCCAGTGAAGCTGTTCAGCGCCGGTATTGTGAGGATACTTTCCCGTGATGATGCTTGAACGACTCGGGCTGCATGAACTTGCCGTCAGGTAAGCATGGTTAAAACGCATCCCATTTGCGGCCAAGCGATCGATGTTCGGTGTTCGAATCCGTGGGTGACCGTACGCTCCACAATCGTTCCAATTCATGTCGTCCGCGATGATCAGGACGATATTGGGCGGTGCCGAGTCCAAGGCGACTGAACTGGATGGCCGCGCCGCAACCACGACGGCCGCTAAAGTGACGGATACGGTTAGCATGCGAGTCATGACTATTCGCCACGCCGTTTCGACAACAGACCTCTCGCCTCCATCCACTCCTGCAACCGCAGGTGCCAAGTTGAGACAGGATCGTCCGAAGGGCGAATGCCGTACCCATGCCCGCCTGACGCGTAGATGTGTGCCTCGGCAGACACGCCTGCCTTCTTGAACTCACCCAGCATCATTGCCGCTTGGACGCCTCGGAACTTGTCATCCAAGGTGACGGCCATGAAAGTCTGCGGTGTTGCGCTGGTGATCTTGATCAGCGATCCAAGCTGTGCGCGATCGTCCTTGAGTTCATCACCGAGATAGGCAGCGTAGATCGGGCAAAGAAAATCGGGGCGGGCACTCAGGTCATCCGCATCATCAACTCGCGCGTAGCTTTGGTGGTCAAAATGAGTGCCTGTCATGAAGGCCAGGTGGCCACCGGCAGAGAAGCCCATGACGCCAATTCGCGTCGGATCGACTTTCCACTTGTCAGCCTTCTTCCGCATCAACCGGATAGCACGCTGGGCGTCTTGAAACGGCTCCCAATGGGGTCGCTTGGGATCGCGACGAGGAACGCGATACTTCAACACCACCGCCGTTACACCGATTGAGTTGAACCATTTCGCCAACTCCAACCCTTCCTTGGGCCAAGCCAGGATGTTGTAGCCACCGCCCGGACAAACCACTATTCCACAGCCGTTCGCCCGATCCAGCGGTGCCTGGAACAAGGTGAGCGTCGGCTCGTCAACGTAAGTGATCCGTTCGGTCGTTTGTTTCGACCGGAGCTCGGCAATCCGTTCTGGATCGACTGGCTTTGCATCTGACGGGAGGCCATTTGGCCAGAGCTTGGTCGTGGGGTACTCGTCGGCCACCGTTACCGCGAACAGCGAAAAGAGCAACAGTAGCGAGGCGGTCATTCTCATAGTCAGGTCTTCCTCGGACGACGGATCAAAAGTCACGCATCACACTAATCGCATACTCGTGCAAATGACAGCCAAAAAAACCTACGTGCGGACTTTTAGCATGCCAGCCGAATACCGGTAAATTGCCAGCGAGCGGACGGCGGGAAGAAGTTTCGATAAGTTGGACGAATGTGGCTTTGTGATGTCGCGCAAGAACCACCGCGTAAGACGAATTGATTGCACATGAACTTGCCGTTGTATTCGCCCAAAGCACCACTGGCCGGTGCGTATCCGGGGTAAGGCGAGTATTGGCTGGAGGTCCATTCCCAAACATCGCCATAAAGTTGAATCAAGTCGGTTGCTTGTGGATCTGCAACGGGTTGCGGATGGAAAGCTCGCCGCTCGACAAAGTTGCCTTCCATCGGCATTTCCACCGCCGCAATTTCCCATTCTGCTTCGGTCGGAAGGCGAGCGCCTGCCCATCGCGCGAAGGCGTCGGCTTCGTAATAGCTCACGTGGCAAACGGGCTCGGCCAGTTGCAACGGTACCAACCCCGTCAATGTGAATTGCCACCACTTTCCATTTTGCGCGATCCAGTACAACGGGCTTTTCCAGCCACCCTCCCGCACGGTATTCCAGCCTTCTGACAGCCAAAGCTCTGGACGTTCGTAGCCACCATCGCTGACAAAGTCCAAGTATTCGCCGTTGGTCACTGGCCGCGTCGCCAACGAATACGGCTCAACATAAGTTCGATGCCGCGGCGACTCGTTGTCGAAACAGAAACCCTCGCCATCGTATCCGATCTGTTGCAGCCCTTCTTCGAAATCGATCCAATCAAGATCCGGAATGTCGGCCGACTCGCCAAGCGCAGTCTCGCGATAGGCGGGATAGAGCGGGTTGCAAGAAAGCACGTGCTTGATATCCGTTAGCATCAACTCCTGATGCTGCTGTTCATGGTGGAGTCCGACTTCCATGATCGGCAATAACGGTGCAAGTTCATCCGCTCCCGTATCAGCAATCAATCGCTCCATTTGTTCGTCGACAAAACCGCGGTACTTGAAAATATCGGATACCGTTGGCCGCGACAAAAGGCCTCTTTGGGGACGAGGAAACTGGTCGCCGATGGCGTTGTAATACGAGTTGAAAAGATAGGTAAACTTCGAGTCGTACGGTTGGTACTCCGCAGACTTGCTTAATATGAACGTTTCGAAAAACCAGGTCGTGTGAGCTAGATGCCAACGCGTCGGGCTGACATCCGGCATGGATTGGATGACGCAATCCTCCGGTTCTAAGGTCTCACACAGCTCCTCGCTGAATTTACGAATTCCAAGAAAGCGTTCAATCGACGTGTCGGATTTAGTTAAGGTCGTCATGGTCTCTCCGTGCTTTAAACCGTATCTGACCCCTTGAATATACAAAATAGATGATGCACTTGCGCCGGGGCATCGAAAGGGGGAATCGAGAGCTAGCGGGCAAACATCCCCGGGCTCGCGGTGATTACCAAAACGGACTCCGGACCAGACGGAGCAGACAAGCCCGTCGGAATTCATCATGATGATAGGAGAATCAGCGATCGACGCTGAAGGTCTGCCCATTTCTTGGAAAAGTGAGGTTTCGCAATGCGATCTACGACCAAAGCGTTTGTGAGCTGTCTGCTGCTGCTTGGAGTCGTTGGCTGTTCGTCTGTCGTTTCAATTCACCCTTTGGGGGAGCCCGTTTCAGCCAATCGAGCCAAGCGTCTTGAGGGCGTGTGGCTGACCTCCGAAGGTGATCCGTGTCACCTACGTCATCTAGACAAAAACGAACTGCGTCTCGGCTGGGTGCAGTGGGAGGAAAAGAAGTTCAAAATGGCGGAACTTTCGGTGTTCGTGACCACCGACGATGGACAGCAGTACCTCAATGTTTTCGCAAAAGAAGTCGAGCAAGACGAGGGGCATTACTCCATCTTTCGACTTGTTAACGATGACAAGAATCTGATGGTGCTGACCCTGCCCAACGTCGACGTGTTCGAGAAAGCGGTGAACGACGGCGAACTAGCAGGGAAGGTCGAGAAAAAGCGAAACACCAAACACGTGACACTGAACTCTTCGAAGCAAGAGATCGACGATTTTGTTCATCCCGACCAGGTAGCCCAGCAATTCGAAATCGATCCTTCGTTGATCTTAAGGCGTATCAAATTCTTCCATGATGAATGAACGGGTCGATACTTGCGTCCAAAGTAATGTTGCCAACTACGGGCTGTGATTTTGCCGTGGTGAATTGGCCTGCATCCTTTGACGCCATTGATCAAGACTCTGCCGCAGCTCGGTGGTCATGGACGGTTCTGCTTCCTCTAGATTCTGCTCTTCTCCGGGGTCGGGTTTGAGGTTGTACAACTCCAACGAATCGTCTTCGTAAGAGTGGATTGCCTTCCAATCGCCCCGACGAATCGCGCTGCCTGGAGTCATTCGTGGATAGTAATGCGGAAAATGCCAAAACAGTTCGCTGCGACCCAGGTTCTTTGCTGGATTCGAAATCAAGGGCAACAGACTGTAGCCGTCGACTGATTCCGCTGTCTCATGAGCTGTCCATTGACCCTTGCGTAGGTACTCAATGAAAGTCGGGAAGAAGTCCTGTGAGCTGACGGTTTCGGTGCACGTGCCAGGTTTTGATAAAGCTGGCCAATGCACAAGCAGCGGAACGCGGATTCCACCCTCGTAAAGCGTGCCCTTGCCGGACCGCAGCGGAGAATTGCTGGTTGGTGTGCCCGTTCGAGTTTCAATGTCGACGCCACCATTGTCGCTTGTGAGCACCACAATCGTGCGATCAGCCAAGCCGAGATTCTGCAACGTCTGGAGGATCCGGCCAACATTATGGTCCATACGCTCAACCATGGCTGCGTAGGTAGGATTCGATTGCGTGCCGGTCGCTGACTTCTGGCGGTAACGATTAACGATTTCGTCTGGAGCTTCGATCGGAGTATGTACGGTGTAGTACCAGAGATTCAAAAAGAAGGGCCGATCACGCATCGACTGGACGATTTCGATTGCCTTATCCGTCAGGCGGTCCGGCAAATAGTCGCCCGGCTTGCCGGGAGCCAATCCCGGTACATAGCGTGTTTCCGGATCGGTCTGACTCCAGCGACCCGCGAACGGGAAGAAGAACGTTGAGGGTGCACCCCAAAAGGTGCCCCCGATGTTGAGGTCGAATCCTTGAGTTTCGGGATAGTAGGCGGCGGTGCCCAAGTGCCACTTGCCAATATGCGCGGTGAAGTAGCCAGCCGATCGGAACAGCTCGCCTAGCGTGGTCTCATCTCGAGTCAAATTCGGTTCGGACCTCGCAGCCAGTAGTTTGCGATCTCTCGGCCCGCCCGCCACCGCGCCCTCATGCCAGATCGTCATGTCCAAACGGGCGGGATACTTGCCGGTCAAAATGGCCGCCCGAGTCGGTGAGCAGACGGGGGCGGCCGCATATGCTTGTGTAAACCGCAGCGACGATTGAGCGAAACGATCAATGTGCCTGGTTTCATAAAAGCTCGAGCCGTAACAGCCCAGATCGGACCAGCCCAAGTCGTCGACCAGAATGAAAACGACGTTCATCGGCGCATGCAGCCGAGCCAACGCGTGATCCGAGGTCATGGCAACGAGCATCAAAGCTGCGATGCGAGGCAATAGAGATTGCATATCGTAAGCCGTCGATTCGTGGAATTGCCGCCGTCAACCAGTGACACCGATGATAATTGTTCAACAGCGCCGCACAAGCAATGTCAGTCGCATACTGTGGACGAAATGCGTTAAGAGGAAGGCTCTGTTGCCGGATTCTTAGGGCGACCCGCCAAATTCAAGATGGCAAACGCTCGGTTGCCTCCGATAGAGTCGCAACGATCTCCGTGCCAAGCAGCTTTTTGACCCTATTCTGAGCACTCTGCCATGCCGGTCTTGCCCGTTCCAGCAGCTTCCGCCCCTTGGTTGTGATGCGGAATGGATGAGCGCGGGCGTCCTCGTCGGCGACGACCTCCAACCAACCCTTATTCCGCATCCGCTCGACATTGCGGCTCAGTGTCGAGACATCGATGTGGAGTCGCTCTGAGACGTCCGCTGGTCTGGCGAGTCCCATTTTGGCCGCGACGACGAGGATGTTGAGCTGGCTCGTCTTAACACCCAGCGGCCGCAGTGCCTGATCGTAAATATTCGTCACCACGCGATTGATCATCCTCAGGCGTACTGCCAGGCATTCCTGGGCGATGATATCTTCTGTCCGTCGTTTTTCCGCCATCGATTCACCTCACTTATACTATGTATATGCAAGTATATTCTCCGGTCAAGTCTTGCGCGCAGAACTCTCTCGTTTTCTCAAGCTTTTCTGGACGGAGGCGAGTTGGAGCTTGCTTCGATCACGCGGCCTAGCGATGATGGCAGCCTTCGGGCATGGGCCCGATGCATCGTCCGCCAACCTGCCGATGAAAAAAGAAATTATGATGAAGGCAACTCCTCGAAAAGTCAGCTGCACGCTAAGTCTTGTGCTCGCACTGGTGAGCGCAGCATCGACGTTGTCTCAGGAAAACTGGCCACGTTTTCGAGGTGCCGACGCGACAGGCGTGGTCGCAGATGATCCGCGCCTGCCAGATTCGTGGGACGCGGAAACGAATGTGGTCTGGCGCAGCGAGATTCCAGGGTGGGGCTGGTCGAGTCCGATTGTCTGGAACGATCGCGTGTTCGTGACTTCCGTGCACAACGATGCGGAGGATTACGAGTCCCCGAAGAAAGGACTCTATCTCGGCCGCGGGCGTCGCGAGCCACCCAAGGGAATTCATCACTGGATGGTTTATTGCCTGAGCCTCACAACAGGTGACCTACTCTGGAAGCAGGAAGCGCATCAAGGTGAGCCAGCTTTTCCTCGGCATCCAAAGAGCACTTACGCTTCGGAAACACCGACGACAGATGGCGAGCGTTTATATGTACTGTTCGGTGATCTGGGACTTTATTGCTACAGCTTTGATGGCGAACCGTTATGGTCGCGGCCGATCGAAAGCAAGGAAACGTTTTGGGGTTATGGTGCAGCCGCTTCGCCGATCGTGCACGCTGGTCGCGTGATCATGGTCTATGACAACCAAGAGGAGTCATATATCGCCGCCTACGATAGCGAGTCTGGTGAAGAGCAATGGCGCACGCCGCGCGAGGAGAAGAGCACATGGGCGACGCCATTTCTCTGGCAGCACGATCTGCGAACGGAGATTGTGGTGGCGGGGAAGAATCGCAATCGCTCGTATGACCTGGATGGCAATCTGATTTGGGATTTTGATGGTCAGATGTCGAATCTTACGATCCCCTCGCCATTTGCCCACAATGGTCTGCTCTATATTACGTCAGGCTATTTTCAAGACCCCCACCGTCCGGTCTATGCGATCGCGCCGGGAGCCCGCGGCGATATTTCACTCGAGGAGGATCAGACGGAAAACGATTGCATTCGCTGGTATCAACCCAAGGCGGGGCCCTATAACACTTCGCCGATCGTCTATCAGGGCCTGTACTATACCTTGTTGGATCGCGGCTTTATCACCTGCCACGACGCAAGGACGGGTGAAGAAATCTACGGTCGCAAGCGATTCGCACCCGGCGCAAGTTTCACTTCTTCTCCGTGGGCGTACAACGGCAAGTTGTTCTTTTTGAGTGAAGACGGTGAGACGTTCGTGATTCGAGCCGGACGCGAGTACGACGAGGTTCGGCGCAATTCTCTAGATGAGCTTTGCATTGCGACTCCCTCGATCGCTCAAGGTAAGTTGCTGATTCGCACGGCTTCGCAAATCTATTGCATTTCGAACAAAGAGTGACAGTTCGTCTGGGTCGTCCTCCGCGTGAAGGGCGGATATCACTCGGCCGCGAAGCGTCGGAGAGCGTCTGGATTGAGTTCGATTCCCAATCCGGGCTCCTGGGGCAGCTGCAAAACGCCATTGTGTAGCTGCAAGTCTTGTGCAACGAGATCTTTTCGCAGCTGAGAGTCACACAATTCTGCTGGCATGAACTCAATGAAGGGGCAGTGCGGAGTAACTGCCGCCAGATGCAGAGTGGCGCGTATGCCAATGCCTGTCTTCCAGCAATGCGGGACGATCTTCCGCCCCCGATCAGCGGCTAACTCGCAGACCCGACGTGCCTCAGTTAATCCTCCGACACGACCAACATCGGGTTGTGCGACATCGATTAACCCGACGTCCATGAGGTCGATGAACTCGAAACGCGTCGTCTGCCACTCTCCCGCGGCGATGGGCATGGGAGCCTCGTGATGGAGTCGAGCGTAGCCATGCAGATGGTCAATCTGCAAAGGTGTCTCGACGAAAAAGATGTCTAAATCGCGCCAGTCTTTCAATGTCCGCAATGCGATCTCGGCGTCGGACCATGTGTATTGCACGTCGACCATCATCACAAAGTCTGGGCCCACCGCAGCGCGACACGCAGCGACGACTTCCGTCATGCGTTCGTCCGGTTCATTCAGACCGCTGTGGTTGTAGGGGCCGCTGAGTGTGACCTCCATCTTGCCTGCTTTGAAGCCCAGCTCCTTGGCACGGATTGCCCACTGCACAAGAGAATCTCGGTACTCTTCAAAGCTTTCGCCGAGCGGCTGCAGCGAGGCGTACGGCACAACATGGTCCTTGGCCGGCGTCCCCAAGAGCTGCCAGCAGGGCTTGCCTTCTGCCTTCCCCCGGATGTCCCAGAGCGCCATATCCAATGCCCCGATCGCACAGATCACAGCGCCGCGTCTTCCGTTCATGGCGCTGCCTGTATAGAGTTTTTCCCAGATTCGCTCCGTTTCTAGAGGGTCTTCGCCGATCAACATTTCCTTCAGCCCCAGGCCCATCGTATGCGTTCCCGGAGACTCGATGCACGCGCGAGCAATCCACGGATTGACGTCGGTTTCGCCGATTCCTGTAATGCCCTCATCGGTGTGCACGAGAACGACAATATCGTCTTGAGCGGACGAGGTGGCGTCTGTACGAACATCGGGAACCAGCAGAATGTGGCATTCGATATCGGTAATCTTCATAAATGATCCTCAAGGCCAAGCTGGCGGACACCTATGGCATTCGGGTTGAAAAAGGTAAACTGCAATTCGCGGTGGCGGCCGTGTCGTGTGCGGCCTACAGCCTAACGCCTGCAGTCGCCAGCTAGAACCATGACTTATAACCATCTGCGGCAACTCTACCACCTCTGTGAACGTAAGCACGTCCGACTCACCCGCTC
>CAJHYQ010000039.1_pt1 | contig 18823 bp, 18 predicted proteins | sample 9198721 | NCBI WGS metagenome assembly CAJHYQ01 (sample SAMEA7708357, study PRJEB35096) | sediment metagenome | biome: marine neritic benthic zone biome [ENVO:01000025]; feature: sediment [ENVO:00002007]; material: shallow marine sediment [ENVO:03000034] sea grass bed [ENVO_01000059] ... | reverse complement strand
CTCCGTATTAAGACCCATGGTTATTAAGAAGTCCAAAGACAGAGAGTGGCATTCGCTGTATGCCTAGGGGAGCTTTTTTCTGCGCTCCTGAAAATCGAACTACTCTTTGCAGCATTGGGACTTAGGGCAAACGGCCCTGAGTCCTTTTTCTTTGCCACCGCAGAATCCGGGGCCGTGTTGCTTCCGTGTTGCGTTGCGCTCGATGGTGGGCGTCACATAGGCATAAACGATGCCTCGATTATTGCGTTTGGATATCGTGAATCTTCAGAGTATTCGCTGGTATTCTTCTTTCCTTTTGATGTAAGCTCGACAACTGATCTCACATCTAACGATGACACACACGTTCAATTATTCCGGGTCGATTACAGCGTCACCAAACAACCAAACGATGACCACGGAGGGGACAGACCATTGCGATTGCTTGGCCTCAATGATCCGCTTGAAATTCGTCTGGCGACTGGCACAACTACACATGGGATCCGACTCCCCGAATTGGCCGCCCTTGATCCATTACGAGTGGAGGCATAAGTGTGGCTTCGCAGATGTCATGGTCATCGATCATTGCAGACTTAGAGTCGCATTCAGTTTGCTTCGAGGCGGGATTGACAGCCGATGAAGTCACTCGAATCGAGAAAATCCTGCGAGTTCGCTTGCCCGTCGATCTGCGAAGTTTTCTGCAAACAGCGTTGCCGGTAAGTGGTGGTTTTATCGACTGGAGATCCGAGAGGCTGCACAGAAGCCTGCTCGAGACGCCGATCGAGGGGCTGTTGTTCGACGTTGAGCATAATGATTTCTGGCTGAAGGATTGGGGTGCGCGTCCCGGGGACGGCAACAAAGCGGTCAAGCAGGCAGCTCCTTCTGTTCGCCGCGCGCCACCGCTGATTCCCATACGTGACGACGACTTCCTACCGGCGGCTCGACGGTCGGAACGCGATTTCAACACGACGGGACCAGTGCTTGAGCTACGGCAATCCGAAATCCGTCCCGTCGCTAGTTCACTCAGCGACTATCTAAGGTCGGAACGAGCCAAGCCAAAGCCGCCTTCCCCGATCGACTTGAAGCTACCGTTCTGGGACGCCGTGATTTCCGCAAGTGCCGTTTCCATTCCGAACCTTCATGCGAGCGCGCCGTGCTTAGACAGTGAGATTTATCGCTCTGTTTGCGATGCGATTATTGAGGCGGGGTATTTTGCGGAAGTCCACGATGACCCTCGGAACTGGATCACCGTCGATGTCAAGGTGCGAGAGCCGAAGAGCGCCGACGATGATCGCATTGGCGGTTTTTGGTGCACCAAATTCGACTTCGGCTGGATCGTATGCCTCTGGGGTCCTCGGCTGTTCACTCTGACAACATCCGATGCGATTGTGGGGCTTAGCCTTGATCTGCTTTCCGGAGTACGTCCGTCCACACCGCCAAGCATGTCCGATGAGATTCGCAAACGATACGGACTGACCGCATTGAGCGCTCGGCAAGTGAACAAAGATGAATGGCGGGCCATTCGGCAGCGGCACGAATCTCTTGGGTGGCGCGAGCTGACTGACCGCAACGAAGACCTGGCCTGGGAGCGTTGCTTTCCTGTCTTGGGACACCCCTATGACCGCGATCCTGATCCTTCGGCACCGCCCGAAAACGAAAGGAAATGGGACATCAAGTCGCGTTGGCGGTACGATAGCGAGGCTCGGCACACAGTTGAGTGGGATCTGAGTCAAAAGACGCTCATGGCGCTGCGAGCGGTGACTCCCAACGGTGCCGAGATCTACGTGCTGGATTGGAACCATCCTTGCTACGCGTTCGATCCTCATACATTCCGACCTAGCTCGCAGGACGATTGGCCGATTCCGGTCTTCCCAGATGGAGATTCCTACTTCTTCGTCGATCAATCGGTGACGTTGGGAATCGTTGCTGACTACGTCGACGATACGATTCGTGTGTTTGGCAGTTCTTTGATTGCTGCCTTGGCGAATGACGTGCCTCAACTCTTTGCCGAATCCAATCGAACGACAGGCTCATGATCACTCATCCAACGTGTCAGAGGGCGCTTTAGAACCAGCCACCTATGGGCGATTTCTTTAAGCGCCCATCACATCCAACGGTCACATCATCGACTCAGCTCGAAGCTCCGCCCTTCATCGACCGTTCTTGACGACAACTCCTGCGTCTTGCAGCGTCAGGCGGTGGCAATTACGGCCCGCGAGCTGCGCTAATTCTTTGCGCTGGCAGCGATAAGCCTCGACGAAGGCATTATTCTGTCGGCGCAACCACAAAGACAATTAGAAGTTACGGGCCGCAGACAAAAAAGATGGCAGGAATTCCCGTGCCCTTTGAGAATTCTTCTGGGGATAGGGAATAGGAGCCTATGTGGAATGTCTGCAGCCCATCCCAACACCGACAAACTCTTTCAGATGACGTGCAAGGGAAAACAGTCCGCACGTAAACAGCTGGTGCGTCATCGAGAACGGCTGCGGCGGATGGTAGACATCCGTATCGACCCGCGCTTGCCATTCTATCCCTGGCTGCATCGGCTGGCCCAAGAGCGGATGCGTCAGCGACAGATGCTGATTACTGAATTCGGATTTTTGACTACTGACTTCCGAGAAAAGTTGGCCGGTCAGCCTTAGCCGGCTTTCACGGACACTGTTACCGGTGATGTCGAAAAGACGGTGACCTCGATGTGGTTGCGGTGGAACCGGCAGGCGGATTCATATTGGTGCTGCTGGACGATGGAGCGGGTACGTTGGCAGAGTAGGTCACAGTTTTCACTGGATGATCCAAGCATGGAGAAGAGACATGCTCCAAATGAGAAATGCACTACGGCTGGCGCATAGCGCTCGGACCAATTTAGGCCACATCGTCTCGCGATACCTACACTGTGAGCCGCTTGAAGAACGGACGCTTTTGGCTGGTGTTTCGTTTGATCTAGCCGCAAGGATACCGATGGGCGAATCTGACTCTGTCCAAGCCGAAGACTTCGACAAGGACGGTGATCAAGATTTGATCGTGCTGCACCAAGCTGATGCGAACTTCTCTGTCTTCCTTAATGACGGAATGGGAGCGTTTGGGGAGGAGCAACGTTTCGAAACAGGCGAGGGTCCACGGAACGTCGCGATTGCCGATTTCACCGGTGACCAAATTGTCGATTTGGCCATCACCCAATACGGCGACAATGCCATTGCCATCCACCGGGGAGTTGGAGACGGGACATTTGAGAGAATGGAAGACTATGAGACAAAAGGCTCGACGTCAGCCTACCTCGTTGCTGGTGATTGGGACAGTGATGGGGATATGGACCTTGCCGTGGCGAATCAATACTCCCGCCACATTTCCGTCCTGATGGGGCACGGCGACGGATCGTTTGAGGCACCGATTCGTTATTCATCCGAGGGCCAAGGTACGACAGGGATTACGGCCGGGGATTTTGATGAGGACGGCGACATGGATTTGGCCACGTCAAACTATTTTGCCGGTACTGGGGACCGGACGGTGAGCGTCCTTCTTGGAAACGGAGATAAAGAAGGGACGTTTGCGCCGGCGGTGACTTACCATTCGGGCGCCGAGTCTTGGGCATTGCGCAATGCCGATGTGAATCGCGATGGCCATCTGGATTTGGTCGTCACCACGATCTTGGGCCCCTCGATCTTGCGCGGAAACGGTGACGGAACATTCGAGCCGGCGATTCTGTACGATACCTTTCCTCGAGGAGCATCGAATGTACCTGATTTTGACAATCCGATTCTACAACCTTTCGGATTCGATCTTGGCGACTTGAATGGCGACGGTGTGTTGGACCTCGTTCTGGCAAACTGGATTGGCTGGCATCGAGATACAGGAAACTCATTTGGAATGCTATCGGTAATGCTTGGTGTGGGGGATGGTACGTTTGAAGATCCGTCAATCATTGATATCGGTGGATGGCCACGCGCCGTGACCACCGCCGATCTTGACGGGGACGGTGATTTGGACCTGGCTGCGGTCGGACTCGAGTCGGTGCCGTTGACGTTGCTTTTCAACTCGTCCCAGAAAGAAATGGACCGCTTGCCAGGCGACGCCAACGGTGACGGGATCTTCAACTCAAGCGATCTCGTTGCGGTATTCCAGGCCGGTGAATACGAAGACCAGATTCTCGGCAACTCGACATTCGAGGAGGGTGACTGGAACGGTGATGGTGATTCTGACTCGGGCGATCTTGTAATGGCATTCCAAGCGGGCCACTACGTCAGCTAGGTGACTCCCGTCATGTCGCAACGGATCAATGGGCACCGAGAGACAATCCAATCTCGGCAAGCACGACGATCCCATTGACAATGACGAGGATGATTTCTGGTGGCTCATATGAAATTCTGTTCAGTGGGACCTTCGTAATGTCGGCAGCTTTAACGCAACAACCAGGCGCGAATCCGTTTCACTATACGCACACCGAGAATTTCGCGGCAATACTCGAGGGCCTCAACGCGACCTTGTTCGTATCCACGTATCAGGCGGGCAAGCTTGTTGTCGTGCGCTCGGCCGGCGGACGAGTATCTACGTTGATGCGAACATTTGAACAGGCGATGGGATTGGCGGTTGATCCACATCGGCTTGCGATCGGCACTCGATGGCAGATCTGGAATTTCTTGAACGCTACCGACGTTGCTCGACAAATCAAGCCGGAAGGCCAACACGATGCCTGTTACATCCCGCGTCTCTCGCACGTTACCGGTGATATTCGTTGCCACGAATTGGCTTGGGCTGGAGACGAACTGTGGTTTGTGAACACTCGTTTTTCGTGTTTGTGCACGCTTGATGCTAACTACAGCTTTGTGCCAAAGTGGAAACCACCGTTTGTCACAGATATTGCCCCCGAGGACCGCTGTCATTTGAATGGGCTTGAAGTTGTTGGTAACCAACCGGCTTATGTAACAGCGTTGGGAGAAACAGACGTCGCCGAAGGCTGGCGGGAAGGTCAAATCAACGGCGGATGTTTAATTGATGTGCGTTCAAATGAGCGCATTGTCGGCGATCTTTGCATGCCGCATTCGCCGCGGGCATACGATGAGAAGCTATGGTTGCTTGAGTCCGGCCGTGGTCGACTGCTCCTCATCGACCCCAATTCCGGAATCACCGAAACTGTCGTGGAATTGCCTGGGTACGCCCGAGGTCTCTCATTTATGGGGCCGTACGCATTTGTTGGTCTATCGAAGATTCGCGAGACAAGCATCTTCAGCGGCATGCCGATTACGCAAAAAATGCAAACTCTAAAGTGTGGAGTTTGGGTCGTGGATATCCGATCGGGGGCTATTGTGGCTTTCCTCGATTTCGACGCGGGAGTCGAAGAGATTTTCGATGTCCGCATTGTCAGCGGAATCCGCCACCCAGCCGTCATTGGCCTACAAAAGGACTTGATCCACGGCACTTTTGTGGTACCGCAGCAGACTGAGAGTTCCGGAGAGGTCGACGTCTGACGACAGCTCGGCGTTTGCTGCGCAGGATGGGGCGTCCCAATCATCGATCGCCATGCAGCCTGCTCGCTTCGGTCGAATTTGCCAAAGCGCGCAAACGCTTCGAAATGTGCGTTGGGGTTCGCCTCTTAGAGCCAGTGTCTACCTTGCTCGATCGAGTTTCTCGTGACGATATTTGGTTGCGATACGATTTCGCCGCAACTACAACGACGTCAGTAAGTTAGCTAGCGAAGGCGAAAGAAATTGTCAGAATCGCCGTGCCTTAGGACAACTTTTCCGGGAATAAGGAGATAGGGGGTGCAATATGGCTGTAGCTGATCCAGAGACTGACAGACTCCTACGGATGGCCCGCGAGGGGAACGCGTCGGCAGGGGTACAGCTTCTGGCGCGCCATCGGGACCGCCTGCGGCGCATGGTGGACATCCGCATGGACCGGCGGCTTTCCAGCCGCGTCGATCCTTCGGACATAGTCCAAGAGACCATGGCGGATGCGGCACGACGACTTCCCGAGTATCTGCAGGATGCCCCACTGCCATTCTATGCCTGGCTGCGTCGGCTGGCTCAAGAGCATCTAGCCGATGCGTATTCTCACCACATCCAAACTCAGAAGCGAACGGTAACTCGCGAGGCAGACGGTGTCGGTGTGCGGTTGCCGGATGATTCGGTGCTGGAATTGGCCGCACAAATCATAAAAAGTGATACTAGTCCGAGCGGGCACGTTTTGCGCGACGAAATTCGCGACCAGGTACACGACGCTCTCAAGCAACTGGATTCGCAGGACAGTGAAGTGCTCGTGATGCGCTACTTGGAACAGATGTCCAATAGTGAGATCGCCGACGCGCTGGACATCACGCCGGGGGCCGTAAAAATGCGACATCTTCGTGCCCTGGAGCGAATCCACGGCCGGTTGGGCGAACAGGCCCGGGAGTATCTGCGATGACAGATTCCATTGATGTGCTGCAGCAACAGGAATCCGATCACGAATTCGCAGAATTGGTGGACGAACTGACACAACGACTTGAGGAGGGGGAGCACATCGAGCTTGAAGTGTTCTCACGCGATCACCCAGTCCATGCGCACCGGTTGAGGAAGCTTTGGCCCACAATGCAAATGCTGGCGGTTGCCGGCGCCTCGCCCCGACCCGGCGCCGCACTGAAAGACCAGCCCAGCGACCAGGATCAGACCCTCGGCGACTACTCGATCATACGCGAGATTGGCCGCGGAGGCATGGGCGTGGTGTACGAAGCACAGCAAATATCCTTGCGGCGAGCCGTTGCGCTCAAAGTGCTTCCGTTCGCCGCGGTGATGGACCAACGTCAGCTTACGCGGTTCAAGAACGAGGCACACATCGCGGGGCAGCTGGTTCACCAGAACATCGTTCCCGTCTACGCGGTGGGCTGCCAGCGGGGTGTGCACTACTATGCCATGCAGTACATCGATGGACAATCACTCGCCGATGTGATTAAGGATTTGCAGGCATCCAATGGCGGCAAGCCGAGCCGTTTACCACCGGGAACGTTGCCGGTTTCGCCGGTGATGGAAGTCTCGGAGAACGCCGACTCTCAACCGCCATCGTCCGATTCACGTTCGTCAACATCGGCTCCCGCGCTAGCTTCGTCGACAAGTCCAGTCGCCGTCCTTTCCACGCATCGTTCGGCCAAATCCGTGGCGTACTGCCGCGGCGTCGCTCAGCTGGGAATCCAAGCCGGGAATGCCTTGGAGTATGCGCACCAAAACGGCGTCATTCATCGTGACGTCAAACCGGGCAACCTCCTTCTGGATCACAAGGGGAATCTCTGGATTACCGACTTTGGTCTGGCCCGTGTGGAGACCGATGGCGGACTGACGCTCACGGGCGATATCTTGGGAACGCTGCGATACATCAGCCCCGAGCAGGCGCTGGCCAAACGCGTCGTCGTCGATCATCGCACGGACATCTACTCGTTGGGCGTCACGCTCTACGAGCTGCTGACGCTGCAGCCGGCTTACGATGCGGCGGACCGTCACGAGCTGATGCGGAAGATCGCCTTTGAGGAACCGCCGGCTCCGCGGCGGCTGAACGAGACTATCCCTGATGATCTCCAGACGATCGTGCTCAAGGCCATGTCAAAAAACGCGGCCGATCGATACGAGACCGCGCAAGAGGTGGCTGAGGATTTAACAAGGTTCATTAAAGACCAACCGATACGCGCTCGGCGGCCAACGCTTTTGCAGCGCGTGGGAAAATGGTCGCGCCGGCATAAGCCGCTAGTTGCCAGTCTGGCCTTGGCCATCTGCGTCATCATGATTGCGGTGCTGGCCGGTTCCTCCATATTAGCCATTCGCCTGAATGGGATTGCCGCGTATGAGCGCAGCGTGGCCGAGCGAGAACAACAAGCTCGCAAGCAAGCCGAGTCGCTCGCGGAGGGTGCTGAGTCATTGGCGGAGGAGCGACGCAGGGAACTGGTTAAGCAATACGTCGCCCACAGCGACCGTCTGCAATCCGAAGGGGACATTGCCGGCTCGTTGGTCTGGCTGAGTGAAGCTTTGAAACTTGATCAAGGACACCTTTCCGCGGAGAGAATCCACGCCATCCGCTTCGACATGCTGCAACGACGGTTTCCTAAGCTCCGGCAGGCATGGTTCCTCAATCAGAACCAAGCGTCCATCAGCTTGGAAGGACAACGTTTGGCAACATTCCGTCATGGCCTCGGAGAGGTCAATCTATGGAACACGGCCACCTCCGATTTGGTCTCATCGCTGAACTACGATGAACCGTTTTTTAGAATTGCCCTCAGTCCCGATGGTCGCTGGCTAGCCACCGCCAGTCGCGATCCTCCAACCGTTCGGCTCTGGGACGCTCAAACGTGCCAGACTCGGTGGGGACCGGTAAAGCCTCGCCACCCGCTCAGCGAAATGACGTTTAGTCCCGACGGCAGTCGACTGGCCGTTGTTTGCGGCCATGTGGAGCTATTGGATGCGCACACGGGCGAAACGATTCGGTCACTTGAAACGTCAAGCCACGTTCGTGCAGTGACATTCAGCACCGACGGTAATCGGCTCGTCACCTTCGGCGATGACGCGCGCTTGTGGGATACGGCTACGGGCGAGCCGCTCGGGCCAACCATCGTTCAAACAAATCTTACGCCCCGTCGGCTGTCTAATGCGGACGGGTCACCGATATCCGCGTCGGACTTTGGGCATCCGACGGTTGTGTATGCCGCCATTAATCCGGACGGAACACGCGTTCTCACGGTGGGCGATGACCAAGGCGTTCGTGTTTGGGTAGCCACAACAGGCCAACGCTTGCGGTTGTTCTTTCTGCCACGCGAACAAATCGTCAAATTGGCCGCCGCCAGCCCCGATATGCGTCGCCTGGTTGTCACCAACGGTTTCGGTACGGTGCAGTGCTTTAATGTGGCCAGTGGCCATCGTGTCGCCCCCATGTTCCGGTCCGAATCTGCAATCACACAGTTGTCGTTTACCCTGGACGGACGACACCTGCTTATGACAAAGGGTAGTGGCACAGTTCTGCTTTGGGATCTAGCCGCGCAGGATTTGGTAACGTCGCCGTGGACCAGCCCTGGCGCGATTTACGACGTGTTCTTTCATTCCGATGGATGTCGAGCGGATTGTGGCTACGTCTGACGGCGACGTCACAACGTGGGACATCGCACGGCAGCGGCCCGTTTCTCCGGCCATCCCGCACGCGGCTGATGTTACATGCGCCGCATTTAGCCCTGACGGCTCTCAGATCGTTACCGCCAGCGACGGCGAAGTACGAGTATGGAACGCCCATACCGGTCAGGCTGTCTCGCCTCCGCTCGATCACGAGGGTATCGCGAATCACATCACATTCAGTCCCGACGGAAACCTCTTAGCGGTGGCGATTCGAAAGGGCCACCCATTGTCGAAAACAATTGAGCAAAAGGGAGCCGTGGTGTTGTGGACCGCGGATACTCATGAGTTGGTCAAGGTCTTGTCACACCCGACACGGGTCAACCACGTCGCTTTCGACACCGATGGGAGATTCGTCGCCGGCGCCACGTCACCGCCAGAGAATACAGTCTGTCTCTGGGATTTGGCGACAGGCGAAATTGTGCGACGTGTTGAGCACAGAATGTGTGTGGAGTGTGCCGAGTTCTCTGCCGATGCTCCCGAATAGTAAGTGCCAGCAGCGATCGCACTTCGCTGGTATGGGACACGAAGTCAGGGCATCCGCTGACGCCTCCCTTAATCCATCGGGAACGGGTGTCTTATGCATCGTTCAGCCCCGACAACCGTTTCGTCGTGACGGCAAGCCAGGACAATACGGCGCGTGTCTGGGATTCTGCGACGGGAATTTCCATTACGGCTCCGCTTGAACATTCCAGCGCGGTGAGGCGGGCGTGGTTCAGCCCCGATGCTCGGCGATTGGTTACAGCGACTGTCGACGGGACGGCTAAGGTGTGGGATTTATCGATCAACCAGCGACCAGTGGAGGACTTGGCGGCAACCGCCGTGGTGTTGGCCGGCCGCCAGCGGGGCCCGGATGCCGGTCTTCAGTGGACTCAGCGCGACGCGCTGCGCAGTAACTTCCGAAACTTGCGTGCAAAGTATCCGGACCAGTTCACTTCGGCCCCTAATGACGTCGTCAGCTGGCACCAGTCCGAGGCTATTGACTGCCAAGTACAGCAGCAGTGGTCCGCCGCGGAATGGCACTTGAGCCGGGCGATTGAAATAGAGCCTGGAAGTGCAGATAACTTTGCCAGTCGGGCTCGCGTCGCGATGAAGCTCGAGCAGTGGCAACCGGCGGCGGCCGATTTGTCCACGGCCGTGAAGCTAGGCCTGGACGATGCGCTACTGCGGGCCGAGCGCGGTCGATGCTACGTAAAGGCGGCCAGCGAGCTGGCAACCATCGTGTCTGCCGGCGCCACGTGGCAATGGTTGCACCCCGCGGACGGAACTGATCCAGCAATCGACGACGAGGATTTTCACCAGACGTTCTTCCATACCGACTACGATGATCTGCAATGGAAACGCAGCGCTGACCGAGCGGGCCCTGTGGGTGGGTTTGGCTACGGCGACCCGGTGGGTGTCGACATTGGAACGCCGCCTCCGGGGCTCCGCAAAACGGCCTATTTCCGACATGCGTTTTCCACCAACGCCACCTTCTATGACCTCTCGCTTAGCCTGCAACGCGATGACGGAGTGATCGTGTATCTGGACGGTGTCGAGGTAGGGCGTGACCAGTCGCTCGTCGGGCCGGAAGCCTATGAACTACTATCCTCACTTGGTCGGGGCGACCCCAGCGAGCGGATCCTGCTCCGCATACCGCTTTCCGTCATTCTGGAGCCCGGCGAACATGTGCTGGCCATATCGCTGCACAACTTCACAACCGATAGCAGCGACTTGCGAATTGCCGAGATTTCCCTGCAGGGACGCCGACTCAATTCACAGCCGCCGACACTGGTCGACGCTAGTGAGTTGGTTGACCGAGGCCGAGCCTTTGCCGAGTTCGGCCTACTGCACCGATCCGTTCATGATTTCACAAGCGCGCTGCAATTAAGTGGCGCTCACGAAGAAGCCTTGCTGGGCCGAGCCCGCAGCTATGTGAAGCTAAACCGCTGGAAAAATGCGGCCGCTGACTATCGCCGCGTGTCACAAACTCGACCGCATGATAACGCATTGCGTCAGGAGGTTGGCGAGTTTCATCTGCAGATAAGAAAGGAGAAGATGCCAATCTATGCGCCAGCGCTGGACCGAGATAATTGACGATTAAGAACTTAACGAAAAGCGGCCGGTGAGCCTTAGCGGCGAAGCAACCGACTCACCGACCCGACGACGACCAAAGGCGCTCGTTTTGCGCGCCCAGGCCGTGCGATTTGTCCATTGTATACCGGCAGGCCCCGGAATTTGAACTGGCCCAGCCGACCTTAGCAACGACCGTAACAACTGAAACCTAACCTCAGTACTTCCACGCTAATCAAATTGGGAGAAACGAACATGCTTCGCAAAACACGACAGCAAGTCATGACAGTTGAATTACTTGAAACAAGAACACTCCTGGCTGCGGATATTACCTTTGCAGAACCGTTGTTGACCCCCATCCAGAAAAGTCCTGCCAGCGTGCTTGCCGTCGATGTCAACAACGACCAGATCCTTGACGTGGTCATCGGCCATTGGAATTCGAATTCCGCTTGCTCCGGCCCCTGTCCTATTTCAGTACATCTGGGCAACGGGGACGGCACATTTCAGAGCAGGGAAGAGTTTGACATTGGCAGTCTCACCGCACATCTCACTGCGGGCGATTTTGATACAGATGGTGATCTCGATCTGGCCGTCACCGGCTTCCTCGGCGGAGAAGTGAGCGTGCTTCTCAACAAGGGTGTAACTAATGGGCAGTGGGAAGGATACGCCGCACCGCGCGGTTTTACAGGGGAGGGATTCAATATCATCTCCGACGATTTCGACGGAGATGGTGATCCCGACCTAGCCTTGCCCAATCCCTGGACGGGAGCGGTGGAGGTTTTGCTCAATAACAACTCAGCAAACGGCGAGTGGCAAGGATTCGCGGAAAAGGTCGAGTATTCCGCAGGCGATTTCCCACAAAGCATGAGGGCTGGGGATGTGGACAGCGACGGCGATCTCGACCTCGTGGCCAGTAACTATTTTGGAGGCGACGTGTCCGTGTTTCTCGGAAACGGCAACGGTCAGTTTGACGACCAGATAGTTTCTCCCGTGGGTGACCGTGGATTGAATCATCCGGGCCTTGGCGACTTGGACGGCGACGGTAGTTTGGACATCATCACACCGTATTTTAATGGCAACATCTTAAACGATGGAACAGAAAGTTTTGCGTTTCTACGAGGCAACAAAGATGGAACGTTTTCCGAGCCAGAGATATTTCCCGCACCAGCACGAATTTCCAATGTAGTCATCACGGATCTCGATAACGATGGTGATCTCGATTTGGTGGCAAGATTCGCGCAAAGGCCAGGCGACATTTACATCCTGGCAAACAATGGCGAAGGTGTGTTCGAGGAGCAAGATGGCCCGCTTTCGGCAGCGGGGGCCGACCAAAGGGCGGTGATCACGAGTGATGTCAACGGCGATGGGCTACAGGATCTGATTGTGGCCGGGGATCGGTCAACCCGGAAGTTGTATGTACTTCTGAATACGACGGAGCCGGAGAATTCGCCGGCACCCGGCGACGCCAACGGTGACGGGATCTTTAACTCGAGCGACCTCGTTGCGGTATTCCAGGCCGGAGAATACGAAGACCAGATTCTCGCCAACTCGACCTTCGAGGAAGGTGACTGGAACGGCGATGGTGAGTTTGACTCCGGCGATCTTGTGCTGGCATTCCAGGCCGGCCATTACGTCAGCGCGGTGACTCCCGTCATGTCGCAACGGATCTTTGCAATGGATACCAAGAAACCATCCAATCTCGAAAAGGACGACAATCCCTTTGACAATGACGAGGATGATCTCTGGTTGCTCACCGGAGTCTATTCAGTGGGACGTTGGTATTGGTAATTTCGGCAGCTTCAACGCAACAACCAGACGCAAATCCGTTTCACTATACGCATACCGACAATTTCGCGGCGATACTCAAAGCCCGTCCGGTCAAAATATTCAGCCGAATTGCATCTCAAGTCCTATTCACGACTTGCGGTTTGTGCGATTCTCGCATTTCAGACGGTTGATTTCACGTCCGTCACCGGCGATGCTGTGAACTTTTCCGAGTTGAGTTCCCGGTGGTTCCATGAAGTTCATCCTGGATGGGCTGCACGGTTAATCCCCACGAAGCCTGGATGAAACAAATCGCTCGCGAGTTGACCAATTTCGAGGACGGATTCCTCAATGAGAAGCGCTACCTTCTCATGGACCGTGACGGCAAGTTCTGCGCAGAATTTCGAGACTTCCTTCAGAATGAAGGCGTGAAGCCAGTACGGCTGCCGCCTCAAAGCCCAAACTTGAATGCACATCTGGAGCGGTTTTTCGGCTCGTTCAAATCCGAAGCAATCGACAAACTCATCTTCTTTGGCGAGCCATCACTAAGAAGCGCCGTGCATCATTACCTATCGCACTACCATTCAGAGAGGACTCATCAGGGCTTGGACAACCAGATCATTGATCGTCCCGGGGAGATCGGCCAGTCCGTCGGCCTGATCGAATGCCGCGAACGGCTGGGTGGCATGCTCAAATACTACCATCGTGTTGCGGCCTGAGCAGCTACTATGATTCGTTGGCTGAAAACACGCATCCTGAGTTGGTTGGAAGAGTGTCAGCGACGCGAGAGCGCGAGACTCCGAACGGAGGCGCTGCGACTGAAAGACGAGATCGAACGTACAACCGGCCAACCGATTCAGTTAACTGCCGAAGATCGACAACGGCTCGCCGAAAGTGCCAAGGGAATCGATCCCGAACGCTTAGAAGAGATCTCCGCCATCGACCCCAAAAAATTCATGCCACCGCACCACGACGACAGCTCGACCGAGAATCCATAGCTCAAGACCACACAAGCCCCAATGTCCACGCGAGTTGAACCTCGGCGAAGTTTTTTCACCTCACGGGTAGGTGAATCGGCGTGTCGTGGCCATCGGCTACAGCGATGCGCAATCAGTCAAGAGCACGCGCGAAATCCTTGGCAAAATAGGTGATGATCATGTCTGCGCCTGCCCTTTTGATGCACATTAGAGTTTCCGTCATGATTTCGTTGATACCGACGAACCCATTTTCTGCGGCTGCTCGAATCATGACGTATTCACCGGATACTTGATAAGCAGCCGTAGGGACTGCGAACTGCTGCTTGATAGTGCGAATGACGTCCAGAGATGGCAATCCCGGTTTAACGATGACGATATCTGCTCCTTCTTCAATGTCCAAACGAACCTCTCGGATGGCTTCATCAAGGTTTGCAAAATCGAGCTGGTGAGTTTTGTGCAGGCCGACGTCAGGTGCAGAACAGGTCCCTTGCTTGAAGGGACGGTACAGACTTGAGGCAAATTTTGCGGAATACGGCATGGTTAGGATTCCGTGATGGCCAGATTCGTCCAGACCACGTCGAATCGCCTGCACCATTCCATCCATCATTCCCGAGGGCGCGATCACGTCCGCTCCTGCGTTCGCCTGCGAGATCGCGGCCTCTTGAAGCGCTGCCAACGTGGCGTCATTATCGATCTGGTCACCCTTTAGGACACCGCAATGTCCGTCCAGCCTATATTCGCACATGCACAAATCGGCAATGACAGTTAGTTCCGGCAGCGCATCCTTGATCTTCCTTGCGGCTTGCTGCGTTGGACCCTCGGGAGAATGGGCCAACGAACCATGCTCATCCTTTTGCTCAGTGCCGAGAACGCTGAAGAGGAGTATCGCCGGAATGCCCAAGGCGTAGATGCTCTTTGCTTCTTCGATCAGATAGCTTCCCGAAAGATAGTAAGCACCGGGAATCTGCTTAATCTCTGATTTCGTATCACCACCATCGGCGACGACAAACAGGGGGTAGATCAGATCGTTTACAGAAAGCGTGGTTTCCCGGACCATCTTTCGTAAGGAATCGAGCCGTCGCAATCTCCTTGGTCGGTGGACAGGGAAAGCCATCATTAGGTCTCCGGAAAAGTTGGCTCAGCGTACCTCAGACGCCAAATGGTTTTGGGTCCGGATTTCTTTTGCCCATAATATCCGTGGGGATCTGCTGGACAAATTCTACGATTCGCGGGATTTTGAATTCAGCCAGATTCTCTCGACAATGCTTCACGATTTCGTTGCATCTGCATTCTGCATCAGCAACGATGAGCGCCTTGATCACTTGAATTTCTCGATGATTGTTCACGCCGAACACGAATGCGTCTTTTACCTTTTGATGTGTTTTTAGGACATCTTCAATCTCAACGGGATCCACCTTAACACCACTCATGTTGATCAGTCGCTTGATTCTACCGGTGACATACAGATTGCCCTGACGATCGATCTTTCCGACATCTCCGGTCCTCAGGTACCCTTGATGATATGTCTCGTCGTTCAGCGCTGATTCACAAACGTATCCGCGTGTCATCGCAGGGCTCTTGATGGCGATTTCTCCGGACTCCATTGGTCCGACGTGCGTTCCATCGATGTCGAGGATCTTCACATCGACGTTTTTCAGTGGCCTACCGATGGAAGAATCCGGCGCTTGTCGGCATTGAATTGCAATCGTGCCGGCCTCCGACGAACCGTACAGCTGTTGGACCCGCACCCCAAACTTCTCAAGTATCGCCGTGGTGACACTGGCGGTCAGGCGTGCGCCGGTCGAAATACAAACCCGCAGTGACTTCAATGCCTGCGAATCTGCCGGCTGGTCGGCCAAGGCGCTAAAAACAATTGGAGAACCGAATAATACCGTGATTCTTTCCTGTCGCATCTGAACCATGAGCTCTCTAGGCGTAAAGCGTCGATTCAAAACGACAGTCGCTCCTCTGACCAGCGGCATAATCATACCATTCGAGAAACCATTGGCATGGAAAAATGGTGTCACGCTGAGAACCTTGTCGGCAGAGCCCACGCCAAGTGCCTCACCAACACTAGATGGCCCCGCGGCAATATTTCTGTGGGAGCGTGCTACAACCTTAGGCTTTCCGGTTGATCCGGAAGTGCAGAGGTACAGGGCATGCTCGTCTACGTAGGCCTTCCTATCAGCAGCCGCCATATTCGCGCTGGCATCGCCCGCAAGCTTTGTCGCACGCCAATCATCGGTCAGGATTATCCGGTTGCCTTGAACGGAGTTGAATACCGAGTGCCAAAGCGACCAATACGATTCATTGGTTATTACCGTGGAGATTTGAAGTCTTTCCGTGAGCGAACGTAGCTCTTTCTCCCGTAACTGGACGTTGATCGGAACACACACGGCCCCCAGCTTGGCGATGGACAGAAAACTGAGGATAAACTCGACGCAATTAGGCAGAAAGACAGCAACTCGTTGGTTCGGGCCAATCCGCGCCATTCGGGCCAAGTACTCCGTGAACCGTTGTTTTTGCCAATTCAGGTCCTGATAGGACAGGTGTTCTTGCCCATCGATGACGGCCGTCCGGTCTGAATTTGCACGGGCCGTACTGGTAAAGAGGTTGTCGATCACGGTTGATTCGAAGCTTGTTTTTCAATGTAGGCGGTTAACCGGGTTAAGTCCCTCAGCAGATCATAGGAAAGACCGTCGGACTCGATTGTGAGATTAAATTCCTTTTCTAACTCGGCTACGAAATCGATAATCGTCATTGAATCGAGCCCAAAGAGTTCATCGAGTTTCACACCATCCTCGAAGTCGTCTTCTTTCAGACTTGGCGACAACTTCATGAGAACACGTTTGATTCTAGTTTCTGTGCTCATGCCTGATGTAAATGTTTCTTAAGGGGCCTCGTCAACCGGAACGTTGACAAAACGCATTTTCCACAATTCCCAATGCTCGGGATGAGCGAAGATCTGTGACTCCAACTTCTCAATTAACCTGGAAATGTCATCCGCTCTCGCATCGCCGTTCTGTTCGGCCGCTAAGGATTCTCGGATCGGATGTATCTCGCCAAAGGTAATCGAAAAACTTTCGCTGTTGCCTACGCACGACATGGGAATCACTGCGGCGCCGGCAAATCTGGCAAGTCGCAGGAAGCCCGTGGGGAAACGTTGCGGAGACCCGAGGAACGAGCACTCGGTGCCGCTGTGGCCAGCCGGTTGGTCAAAATGGACATTGACGATGCCATTGTTGCGCATATGTCTTAAGATCCGCAGGGCAACGTCCTTTTCGTCCCGGTACACCTCATGCTTGATGACGCTGTGCAAGAATTGTTCATACATCGGTTGTAACCATCTGACTCCAAACCTACCCATTGAAGGGTCAGCTCCACGCATGCTTCGAACGCTCAAGACGGGATATCCGTTGTCACTTAAATAGCGCTTCGCAACACGATTGCCAAAGAAATGACCGCTCGCCAAGATTACGCCGCGGTTCGCGGATAGTGCATTTTGGAAGTTTTCAAGTCCTATGATTTGCGAGCAATTCAAGAGTCTCCGTTTGCTGAGTCGATTCAAGAGCAGGTCGTCGATCGCATGCGCTATCGAATTGTCGATGAATTGCAGCGAGACGCGTTCTACGTTATACGACCGGCCATGCCCATTCAGCCGCCCGTTAAGATTGGTGTGTAAGAATTGCCGTTGTTTTGCCGTGAAGAGCCGGAATACCGCCGCAATCAAAACGCGTGAACGGCGCCACACCGCAATCGGAACAAACACCGCGAGCAACCGTAGCGGAAAAAGGTACGCCAGGTACACGAGATCTCGGAACGTAAAAAGAGGCCGACGAGCAGCAGCAGCGTCCTTACAATCATGTACGGCGTGATTCGTTTCGTTGGCTTTCATGGTGTAACGCGTAGCGCAGCCTTTCACCACCTTCTGGACACGGGGGTTGATGACACCATTGTCTCTTGCGTGTCTTCGAATTGGAATGACCACGTTCCCGACGATAGAAAAAGTGCTAATTGTTCAAACATATGAACATTTAGTCGGTTTTGTGGGGCGGCACTTCTCGAGTATTGACGGTTCTGGGAACCCGCATTTGTGCGCTCCGGGTGGGGCACACCGCTGAAGTTTATGATGCGCTAAAACTGCTCCTAGCGGTGGCCGAACTCGTACGCCCCTGTGTTGGTCCAACGACCTTTGCGCGACGGTTTTGGACGATAGAATGTCGGCGCGGGCTCAAATGAAGCCGAGTCTGGCCGCAAGAAATCGTTGTGTCGGATCGATCTTTGGCAATTTTGACGTGGATAAATGAGCGCACTACCCGTTCGGCGCGGACGATGAGCGCGATGCCGCCAACCTGGGCTTTTGACCTATGCTGCGCGACGCAGGCTGACGACCGGCAAGTGCCGTCGACCAGCGTGAAACTCGACACGTACTTGGAAGGCATCGCCTGGCTGGCCGGCGACCAGCGCACGGGGCCTGGCGCACGGTGATCGACGTGGCCAGCGCTGACGCGGTTCGATGCGTGGTCTTCGATGGGCGGGTCGCCGACCGAAGTAAACTTCATTCGGCGTGCGACCGTCAAGCCTTGTATGCGGGCGATGTTCGTTGTACCAGTCAAGGAAAGAAAGAAGCTCACGACGGCATGCATTTCTGCTGTCAGGAATCAGTATTCTTCGAGTGCACTCGTTCTTCATCGACTTGATTCTCGACCACGGCGATGCTGCCATGCTGGCCGACGGCACCGTATCGAGGCGGCTTGATGCCTTTACGTTTGACCCAACGCCTGAAAGCGTCGCAGTCGAAGATGCTGTCGCGGTCGCAGACGATGTATTTGGGGACGGATCCGGCGCGCCCGGCCACTCGCCCTAGGAAAGCGCAGATGTCCCGGCAATTCGGCCGCTTGGCGAAAACGCCGACACCCATCGCGCGCCGGGAGAAAT
>CAJHYQ010000662.1_pt1 | contig 18905 bp, 6 predicted proteins | sample 9198721 | NCBI WGS metagenome assembly CAJHYQ01 (sample SAMEA7708357, study PRJEB35096) | sediment metagenome | biome: marine neritic benthic zone biome [ENVO:01000025]; feature: sediment [ENVO:00002007]; material: shallow marine sediment [ENVO:03000034] sea grass bed [ENVO_01000059] ... | reverse complement strand
CGTCTTGAGGAGAAGAAGAACGGGATGGCGACACGCAAAACGCTACAGGTGGGCAAGGTGCGGTGGGCAACATCGGTTAAAGAATAACGAGCTGAAAACGGTACGTCAGAAGCTCAGGTCGGCCCAGCTGGTTCGAAGAGGGTATCGGCTGCCGGGCGTTTCGCGTTCTCGGCCAGTTCGGAGAGCGGTTTGACAGCTCTGGCCGAATTCCGTGAGTGCCGAGAGATGCCACCACCGGCCGCAATCTAACAGCGGTCGGAATGACCTCGTTCAACTGCTCGCGGTGGCGATACCGCTGCGACTTCGACTGATCCCGAATTAACAGCGGTTGGACAAACCGAAGTAGGTTCACGAGTCGGCATAACTCCAGAGGTCAAGTTAAGAAAGAGACACCGCTGCGCGCAACGAAAGTTTCGCAATGCAGTCGGTCGATGCAACCGTTCCTGTAAGAGTCTGTCAAGCCCAAGCGGTTTCCATCGGGATTGCTACGTAAAGGTAGCGCTGTGCGTTTTCGCCTATTTCTTGTTTTGGTGCGCTTTCGTTTGGTTTGTGGACACTTCTGCGTCCGTTCGCGTCGTGCGTCTCTGCGGAGCACCGTCAGTCGCCGATTCTCCTGATCGACTTTGGAAGCGATATCGACTTGCCGCAGTCCGCGCACTGGCTTGCCCTGCAGCAGACGACCACGGTTGACCCACAGCAACTCGCTCAGTGCGGCGGCATCACGCCGATCGGTCTTCTGCTTCTTCCGGTCATCGGGTTGGATCAGGATCACTTTGTCACAGCGGTAGTGGTACAGCATGTCAATCAACCAGTCGCCAAACCCGCTCACTTCCACAACAGCGGCCAACGACTCCCGATCCCGCAGCCCGTTCGCGGGTTAACCGCCCGAAGAACTCGTTGATCTTCTCAGGTCGAGTCGAGACCTGCCGGGCCTGGATGACGTCTCCGTCTTCATTGCGGAGTGAGATCGTGATCTGACGTGCGTGTTGATCGATTCCGAGGTACAACATCTGAGTGGTTCTCCTGTTGAAGGAAAGTGTTGAACAGCTTCCCATTTTCGATGGGAGAACCACTTCTCCTCAACAACACCAACTCTTTCATAGATACCAACGCAAGTTTCAGCGAGGGCGAATTGAAAGCGGTGGGGACACCTCTTATAGCATTCCACTACCGCCGGCTTTGTGCGTGTCGCAGGAACGGTGGCCTCTGACCGGCCTTGAGGTCCTGCGATGCGGAATCACAAAGCCGCGCGCGATATCCTTTGGAAACGGTAGCCAGCGGGGCGTTACGGTTCATCACGTAAATCTCGCGATGCCCATCTCTCTTCCGAAGAGAACACGATGTTTCTGCCGTCAGGCGACCATCCCGGCCACCCGTCGCGAGCTTTATGTGTATTCCAGGATCGTGACTGGACGAGGTCATCCTGTGGCGGGTTCGAATTGGCCGAGCTGAAAGGCCAGCACGAGATCTTCCGACGTAAATTCTCCGTCACCGTTCCAATCGCCGTTCTCCCAGGTCGAATTGCCTACGACCTGATCGTGGTATTCGCCGAGTTGAAACACACGGAGCAGGTCAACGGTATCGAATACGCCGTCGCGATTCGCGTCGCCTGCCAACCGAACAACGAAATCATAACGCCCAGGGGCGCTCCACGGGCTATCTAAACTCGATCCACTGCGTTCGGAGTCGTCGAAATTCCGCACGATCAAGCGCGTGTCGCGTGTGAGCGTGATTGGTGCATCCAAAGTTGCGATTAAGGAAGTGGCCGCCGAGCTGCCGTCCGACCGGCGAGGATCAGTGTCATCGAGTGTGTAATACACGGTCGCGGTCGGGTTCGTGGATTGTGACGTCTGGCGGGCAACCAGCTCCGGGAGTAATAACAGATCAGTGGATCTAGAACTGGCATTGACCAGCCGGATCGCCAACACGTTACGTCCCAGCCGCAGCTCCTTTTGAAACCGCGAGACATCAAAATCTTCAAAGGTGACGGCCTTGCTGTTGTCACGATTGTCGGCGCGTGAATCCCAGCCGATTTCGCCCAACGACACATTACTGCGTGTGATCTCGATTCCGTTGACGTAGGCAACAAACCCATCGTCGTATTTCATGCGCAGAAAGAGTTGTCGGTCTTGTAGGATCGAGAGGTCGTTGAGATCAAAGTCGATCCGCACCAACACGCTCGTTGCACCTTCGTTTTCCCGCGGGTCAACCACCGTACTCAGCAGGCTGTCAAAGCGACCACGGTCGTCAAAGCCGATTCCGATCTCGCCGTGCGGCCAAGCGAGATCGTCAAAATCTGGATCTGTCCATGATTCGCGAAGGTCGTTATTGGTGGGAAGAAAATAGCGAGCGATTGTCGTGCCCCCGCGACCATCGACGATCGTCGTGTCCGTAAACACGTCGATTAGGTCGCCGGTAATTTCAACCGTTTGCCCTACAAGCAGCGACGTTGTGGTATTCGCGTCAACAACCTGACCGTCAACTTTGACGATTGGCGCCCCCGCGAATTGCTGATCCATGAATGCGGCACGATGCGTTAGCCAGGCGAGCAGGTGACGTACCTCGCCGTCGAACGTGCCATCAAGTTCGCCCGACGCGTAACGAGATTCCATTCGGGGAGACGTCGACGGCCAGCGGGAGAAATTGCGATCTGTCGAGGAACGTACGTCGTCCGTAAGTCGGCCGAAAATCGCCGCCAGGTTTTCATCGCTGAGCACCGTCTGACGCCAGTGTGCCCAGCGATCTGTATAACGCTGTCGGAAACCAGGGTCGTCATCCAACAAACGAAACCAACTCGAGCTGAGAAGCGTCGCCTCCGGATCGTCATCCCGTTCATCCGTCGAGTCCGCGGCTCGGTCGAAATCCCACAGAGGTCCGTACACGATTTTTCCGATTCGATCTTGATGCAAAAACGTGCTGAGTTGAAATGCGTCAATGTTCCGCATCAACGTATTGATAATGTGTAGGTCGATCCATGAATCGACATCAATGTAACCTGCGTAACCGTTTGGGTCATTGATGTCGGGGTCCTGTAGTGTTGCGACAAACTCCGCGAAATTCGCTTGGACCCATTCCTGCTGTGCGACGGTCGCTCGTTGATCAGCGCGCGCCGTGAGGCTGAACGGGCTCTTCGGGTAAACCCAATGGAGTTCTGATCCACCTGCTTCGAAGCTCGGCGCATCCGGATCCGCGCGATCGATTTTCCAGATGTATCCACCCGTGATTTCGGGTGGAAGGAGATCGTTTTCGGTGATCGCGGTCACGTCGACGCGGTGACGGCCCCGCTTGATTTTCTCGATCAGCACGTAGACTCCCACGTAGTCGGCTTCGGTGACGGCATCCGCGTCCCGATTCAAATACACCTCGACGAATCGAGTCTGTGGGGCCCAATGTCCCATTTGGTTACTCAGCTCAAAAGCCAGCTGATTGCGGATCAGCGCCCGATCGATCTCGAACGGCGCGTGTAGGACCCAGTCACTTTCGGGGGCCATGCCGATCAAACTTACATCGGCGTCGTCGTCTCGTGTCCTGCCTGCAGCGCCCCATGTCTCGAATGTCAAATTAGGTTTAGGTTGCCCCGCGGTGCTCGTCCCACGATCGCGCACGCCGCCCCGACCGATGTAGTCGAGGTGCGTGTTGGCGATCGACGCTCGATTCGATTCTGGCGCGACATCGAAGACCGCGACATTGACCAACTGTAGATTGCTCGAATCCCCATCCGGAATCGCTTGCCCCATCGTATCCAGGATCATCATTGGAATCTCGGATTCACGCGACTTTAGCGCGTCATCTACGCCGATCAGCGTGCTGCTCAGAATCTTGCTCGGCGCGAAAGTTGGTAGCGGCAATGAGTCGAACGTTCGCGCATGCAATACGGTCGTCGCATCCACCGTTAGGGGTTCGCTATAGACGGGTGACGAACGCGTCGGGATCGTTCCGTCCAAGGTGTAATGAACGGCGAGCGGCTTCGAACTCAGGATGGGTTCAAAGGCAACCGTCGTCGTGCCGAAAAATACCTGGTCGTTTCCGGCCAGCAATCGAGGTGAGGGCGCCAGGGGAAGCAGGTTTTCGGCTCCAGGCGTAGGAGTTGAGAGGAAGTCGGCGCTCTGGGAGTTGCGTGTATTGGCGTTGACGAGCGCCTGCATAAAAAAGTCGGCGTCATTCGCAGCGATGTTCAGGCCGTGAATCGCCAGTAGATTATCGCCGCGACGAAGCAATGACGCAGCGTTTGCAGGTTCAATGCGTGCCATCGCACTCGCTTCGTCAGGCCTGGCACCGTGCACGGTTTCAGCGGAGGCATCCCACGTCCTCATCGCTGGGGCATTCCGCGAACCGATCTCGGCGCCATTCAAATAGGCGACGAAAGCATCGTCGAATTCGATTCCAAGTTCGAGCGAATCGAAACGATTCGGGTCACCTTCGACGCGGAAGGGAATCCGCAAGTAGACGGAACTATTCGCGTCGAACATGTCTGCCACAAGATTCAGGTCGATCGCTTGTTGGTATTGCGGCCGCTGCTGTGCAACACGAATTTCGGCCGACTCAACCGCGCCGGCGAACGCCGTCCGTCCGGTCTGTACGTACACCGCGAATCTTGGCGCATTAATCTCGGCGGTCGTGTTACCTTCGGTCAACGAGGCGATTTCAATCCACTCATCGGTTTCTTGAACGCGGATCGATGCTGTCCACGTCTGGGCCGTTGCATCACGAGCCCACCGCAAATAGAAACTTCCATCTTGGCGATGAATCAAATCATCGTATTCGAGAATCCCGTTGGTCACGGCAAAAAGCTGACGTGACGACTGCTCAAGCATCAGTTTGGGATGACCTGTCGCACCGTCGATGATGGCCAAACCAACGCCGTTGCGGTCGTTGGGCGCTTCTTTAAGGATGTGCGCGATAACCTCGTAATCGGTCGCTTCCTCCGGTGGATCGTAAATGATCATCGGGGCGAGACCTCGATCCACAGTCGTTGTCCCGTGCCGGGGAGGTACGGTCAGCCTGAGTTGCCCCAACACCTGTTCGACCGTGGCCGTCGAGCCTTCGGGAATATCCGTAATCCATTCGGACTCCTTCGAGACGAAATCATCGCGAATTGTGAATGCGGGTCGCGGATTCTCATAGCCCACCGCGCCGCGGCCGAGCAGCCAATCGGAGTCATCAAACAGAGGGTCTCGCCAGCGTTGGTCGAGTGTCCCGTCAATGGGGACGAAAGCACGGACCCGGGCGTCGTCCGCGACAAGGGAAACCGCCTCTCGGTGGCGCGCGAGTCCATAGGATTGATCGACGGTCATTTCCGGGAAACGATCTCCGAAATCTTGAGCGACCGTTCTGCCGTCGGGCTTCACCAGCGCCAAGTACTCGCCGCTGCCACTTAGACGAAAACTCGTATGCGGTTGAGCGAAGGATTCACGCCGATCTTTGCCCGATGCGAATACGACGAGATACTCCCCAGGTTCGACCACCGAGGCGCCGAATCGCCATTTCGTGAGGTTCTGAGGATCGTCTGTCAAATACCAGCCATCGAGTTTTGCGGCTTCGTCGCCGCGATTTCCGATTTCGATCCAGTCCGAGAAGTCGCCGCCGTCGTCCTGGACGGTCGAATCGTTTCGTGCCTGGAATTCGGAGATGAACGGTTCGGCAGACAACAGCCAACGCCCCTCAAGCCGCTCGACCAAATGGCGGCCAACTTTTTCCTCTCGGGTTTTTCTCATCCGCAAACCTCGCAATGCCAAACTGATTTGCGCGCAGCTGTTGCTTCCGAAATGCTACAGATCCGGCTTCCCGTGGCACTTAACGTCTAGCCGCCAATGTACATTCCCGTTTGGAACGCAAGCACGAAATCGCTAGAGTCGAACTCGCCATCGCCATTCCAATCACTCGTTTCCCAGCTCGAGTTGTTGGCGCTGTCGTCTTCGAAATGGCCACCGGTCGCGGCCAATACCAAATCGACCGCGTCAAAGCGGCCGTCCAGATTCGTGTCGCCAAAAGTCGTGCCGACGCGGTGGCGAATCATGAAATCGAGATCAGCCAGCGACATTTCGCCGTCTTCGTCGAGATCGAACCGCAAGTCGTCATCACGTATTGCGGCGGCGACCAAGTCAATGTCTTGCGCATCGACTTGATCATCTGCATTTAAATCGGCCGCGTATTCAACACGGCCGGGGCTGGGTGCGCGCGCAGACCAGCTGCGCGCCCAACTGCCGAACGCTAAGGGGCCCGTGCGCGTTAAAGATTTGCCATTGCCATTAGCAACTGGCCATGGGCTGAAGTCGTCATACAACACCTCGTCTTCCCAGAGGTACGCTGGACTTCCAGCAGAACGGTTCAGCCGCTGCAACTCGATCCGCTCTCCTCGGTCCGACAACTGTCCAAAGTCGCCCGTCAGTCGAACGTCCGGTCCCAGTCGATAGTGCTCGCGAAAGGCCGCCGTGCGATTCGCGTTCCGAATGTCGTCCGGATCGAACGCCACCAAGAGGAGCGTTTCTCCGGCGGCGAGTGAGGCACCGGGGGCGAAGTCCAAGTCCGCACCACCCCGAGTTCGCCAGCCGCTCAGATCAATCGTCTCGGCGGTCGGGTTGTGGACCTCGATGAACTCCAAGTCATTCGCCGTCAGCGCCGGTTCGATCGCCAGCGCGGCGGTGGAAGGTGATTCCGGTTGGAAATTGAGTTCGCTAATCACGATCGAACCCACGCGCGGAACGCTATTGAATGCCCCCAAAGTTCGCGCGGCCAATGGCGCCAGTCGTCCAGTGCCGTTTGGCGTCCGCCCCCATGGCTCACCCGAACGCGACGCGCCAAAATGGACATCGTCGACAAACGTCAAATCGCTGGTTGATGGGCGGACTAGCCAAACGTCGTCACCGCGCGACCCGCTAAGTCCAAAATGGTTCGCAGCGGGCGTTGCTGGCGTAGGATTAAAATCGGCTTCCGAGAAGATTTGATAGCCGCCTGGTGCCAGTTGCGTGCCGGTAGGAATCCGGAACTTCAGTAGATTGTCGGTCGAGTCGCTGAGGTACCATCCGCCCACGTCGACCGTTTCGCTGGTTGGATTGTGAAGCTCAATTGAATCGCTCAGTCCCGGTACTTGATCGGTATTTGCGACGACTTCGTTGATCACGATGCCAATGGGTTCGGCACCAGCTCGGCCCGGCGATCCACTCCATTCGGTACTGCCACGCCACGACGTGCCGTCCGCTTCTTGTCCACGCGGAGTATTTGCCACGTCGGCGATTTGCAGCGACGCACCGGCGCCGTCCGCGCGCTCTGGCCACGGCGCGCTATCGCGATAGGGGATGTCGATCAATCGCGTGCCCGCCGCATTCTCAATCGTCACACGGTCACCACCATTGCTCAAACGTCCGCTCCATTGCCCCAGTACGCGGATCTCGCTCCCGTAACGGCGCGCAAAAGCAGCCTGATCCTCAACGACGACTGCATACTCGCCAGGCGACAATTGGATGCCGTTCAGGTCCAACTCGACTGCCCCGGCCAAGCGAAGTCCCGTCAGCTCAAGCGTGTCAGTCGCATGCGCGTTGTACAGCTCCAGGAACTCGAAGTCATCCTGGTCGACAAAGCCGGCGCGTACTTCGTCGTCGGTCGGTGGTGACGGATGATAATGGATCTCGGTGACGTACAGCGATTCGACAACCGGATTGGCAGCAAGACTGGTGACGTCAATCGATTGCGTCGCGATCAGCTCGCCACGAAATCCGATTGCCTCAAGCTCAATCGTCTGCCTGCCCTGCGACAAGGGGACCTCGAGCTGCCAGGTGTTGGTGGTTGGCCAAAAGGCCTCGATTGGTTTTGTGCTTCCGGCCAGGCGAATCTGCCGAATGTCAACCCAACCGGTCCCTTCGAGCATGACGGTGGGCTGTTCCACCTCGATTGGCTGGCCTGCGCCCGTGGTAATCGCGAAATTGATGCGAGGTACGATCGTCTCCACGGTGTTGTGTACGTTGTTGGCTTGATCGCGGATTCGTTGCGCGGCGTTCCCAAATGTCAATGAACCGCCGACATTTTCGCCGACTAGCTCTTGATAATGGTTGGCCCACCGCGCGACGTACTGTTCATTAAACCCATGTTCGACCAAGTCCAGGAGATGGCCCCAATAGATGCGCAGGTTATGGGGAATATCGCGGATTTCGTCGAGCCTTGACACCGAGGACGTGCGCATCAGCGTTCCGGTCGCGCTACAATTGTCGCAGTCCCACATGAGAGGCAGGACGCGGCCGTCGCTGGGTCGCACAAACAGTCGCAAGTTCTTAGGCCGCCCGCCGCCGTAGCTGTCGCCGTTACCCAGAAACGACTGGTGGGCGTAATGTCGCAGCCACAGATCGACGTCCAATGCCTCGTTGGTGGCCTCGAACAATTCGCTGCCCTCCAGATGAATCGCACTGGCCAGACGCACGATGGCGAGAAAGTCGTCGCGTTCGCGGTTACTGCGAATCTGCTGGTGGGCGCGAAAGAATTCAGGATTGCCACCTTGCACGCTTATGAATTCAGGACTGACGCCAATATCGGTGCCGGTATCCACTTCCGTTGCTGACTTGAGGCTTTCCTCGCCGATGGGTCGGCTAGGGGCAACGATATCGTCCATCTTAAACTTGGTGCCGTCCGCACCGTTCTCGAATTGTTCGGCGAAATAAAGATTCTCATAGCGTGCCAACTGGATGATCGCGGGCCCCACGTGATTCTCAATAGGAACCACCACGTAAGCCAAGTCGTCGTAGTTGCTGGCTTTGGAAATCCCGGCTCGGTTTAGCATCTGCTTGGCGAGGATCTCGGAAATGCCGTTAATGTCGATGCGAATCGAATCGTGCACGCCATACAAAGCGTTTTCCGCACCGAGGTCCACGTTGTAGCCGCTATGGGGGCGCGTGAAGCGACTGCCAGTTAGACGGATCCCTGCGTCATAATAGACTTGGTCGCCATAGTTCATCGTCGTGGGCAAGCGGCGATTACTCATCCGTTGCGTCGACGTCGAAATCAGGTCGGTGAGTTCGGCCTCCATCACAATCAGACGGACATCCTCAATCGCCGTGGTGGAACCGATTCCATCTTCGACTTGAAACAGGGCACGCGAATTCGGCCCGGCAGCGGGCAGCATCGAGATCTCGCCGAGCGTGTCACGCGCTTCGGCATAGAATTGCACGATGGTGCCTTCGGCATGCGCCGGAATGGATACCGCATAGGTGTCGTCGCCACTGGCGGCCATGACAACGCGCGTCCACGGCTGGCCATCGGCACGGTACGACAACGCCACGGTGTCGACGCCCTGTGGATCGGCAGCGTGAACGGTCACCGTGACCGACTCGGTCGGCGACGGCATCGTCGGCGTGTGATGCAGCTGGACGAGCGAAGGACCAAGGTTCGAGGTGCGTGTAGAATTCGGCGCGGCCGGCGTGCCGGTCTGGGTCGGTACGTGCAGGTGCATCGTGTTCGGGACACGGTTCAGGAACAGGCGGCTGTGCAATTGGCGGCTGCCTGACAGCCATCTGGCCCGAAACGAAATCTGATACTCCGCTCCGTCCTGGATACCAAGTCCATCGCGGAATGTGGTCTCCGCGTGATCATGCACATACTGATGCGCGCCGGTTGCCGTCACGTGTAAAACGTGATTCCTGGGATCGTGCGGATCGGTAGTGACAATTCCCGAATGGTTCCCAATAAGACGCCACTTGTCAGGAGGCGTTCCGAGGATGTCGGCCTGAAAATCGCCGTTCTGCAAAAGCGAAATCGACTCCCCGTTGGGATCTTCGATCACTTGAATATCGTCGATCAGGAACTCGCCGGCACTCAACAGCCCAAAGATGAATTCCTGAAACAGCGGTGCCTGTGTGAACACGTCCTCGCGCGAGACATCCTGGAACGAATACGAAACCCAGTTGGATCCTGCCGCGTCATCGCTGGCCGACCAAGAGGCGCCGGGGCTATTGTCCGCCAGCGGGTCGCGCAGTTCCAGACTCGCGCCACCGCCGTCAGCTGCCGTGGGCCATGTTCCCGATTCAAAGTAATGCACTTCGTCCGCCGGATTACGGTTAGCATCCAGCAATCGTATGCGATCATCATGGTTACTCAGCCGGCCCGCAAAGCTGCCCCAAACAGGGACTTCCGGATATATCTCCGAAAAGACGTCTACGTTTCGCGCAACGACCAGATAGCTGTCCGGCGCCAGCATGGCACCGGCAGGAAACTCGTACTCGATCGCGTCCGTCAGTTGCCAACCTTCTAAGTCAATGGTCGTGGTACCGCGGTTGTAAAGCTCAATCCACTCCTGCTGGTCGCGATTTTGGAACTCGATGCCCTCCGTCGCCGCGGCGGTCTGCGTCGCGTACAGCAGCCGCGTTCCGAATACGATGTTCCGGTCAAATCGCGTGACCAAATGCAGTTCGACACTGAGCGTGTTCGTTCCCTCCGTCAGGAGCTCGACGGGCACATCGATCGGGCCCACGCCGTTCGCATCATTTTGCATCGACCGCTTGGCGCGCGTGTCAGGATCGACGTCGCCTGCAGGCATGTTGAATCGGCCGACCTCCTGTCCGTTCAGGTAGAAGATCGCGCCGTCGTTAATGATGTGAGATATTTCCAGCAAGTCGATACGGGCGGCCGTTTGAGCGTCGATCTCAAATTCTGTTTGAAAATAAAAAGTCGTGAAGGGCGGATCGTTGTCGCGCGGTGGTGGAAACTCGGTGCGAATCGGCAACGGCAAGTCATTCAACGGCGTGCCCATTAGAGCTTGGCCCAATTGCCATACCTCATTGTCGACCGCGTACGATTCCGCTGCCCAACCGGCGGGCAGGCCCGCTCCCGTCGCGTTATACTTCCACTGGTCCCACGTCATCGGAATTAACGTTGTGCGCTCGTAGCGCGGAGCAAGTGGCAGCACGGTAGGTAGCGGGGCCGGATGATACATGATCTCGTTGATCACAATATCGTCGCTCAATTGGAATGCGTTGGCCTTTCCTGGCGTCGGTGTTTGGGGGTAGAGCCATTCACCGCCGAAAGCGTCATCGCGACCGCGCAGGCTGCCCGTCACGCGCTGCCCGTCCAGCACGGTCTGGCCATCGGCCGTGACAACGGTAATTCTGTCCGTGTCGCGGGGGCGGCCGCCCAGTTGCGACTCCGTGACGGTTACAAGTTCAGACGGTGCAATTTCCGTGGGGCCGAATGTGAATATTGGCGTGTTGGTCTCGGAACTGACCAACGTCACGCCGGCGATGTCGAGTGTCCGGTCGCTGAGATTTGCAATCTCGATAAAAAACTCGCCGTCGGCCGCATCACTCGACACGATTTCATTCAAGACCAAAGATTCGGTGAACAACGCAGTGGCATGTCCTGTTCCTGGAGTCCCTCCGCGATGACGGCTGAATGTCCACGAGTTGTCTCGGTGTGTTGCCGTCGCGGGATCGGCTTTGACCAAAGACGCGCCGCCCCCGTCGGCTGAAGCGGGCCACGGCGACGTGTCGTCGTAAGTCAAATCGTTCATCAGGCGTTCGTCGTTGTTGTATAGTCGTAGCGTCTCCCCAGAATTCGATAGTCGCCCCGACCACGGCCCCAGCACGGTGGCTCCGCCCGCTTGATTCTGCATAAATTTAGGGTCGCTGGCGACCAACAGATAACCACCGCCCGGGACGATCGTGCCATCAGGAAACGTGTAGTTAACGCCGCCAGCCAGCCGCCACTCGGAGATGTCCATGTCCACGGTCAGCTGATTGTGAAGTTCGATCCATTCGCCCTGACTTTCAGTAGCGCCCGCCGGGTTATACATGACTTCGTTGAAGACCACCGTGCTGTCGAGGCAGATTCGGTGTTCGAGAGGCTCTGCCTGGAAGCTTTTGCCACGACGGGCTTGACGGTTTCGCTGACGTTGTCTCTGCATAGGAATCTACATAAGTAGTGAAGGCGCGCCGCGTTTGAGCAACATGAAAACAGCAGTCTAATCCATGTTGTAGACGATCCCAACGTCGTGGCATTCCGAATCCAAATTCGTTCCATGCTTCGGAGGATGCCTGAATCGTGTCTTACCAGTGCCGGGCGCGAAGCAACCTCGATTTCCTGGGTTTGTGCCCGCTGCCACCCCCAGTGCGACATGGCATGCGGTTGGAGCCTGTATGGAAGGCATTTTTCTTGCTAACGACTCGTTACTCGTTAAAATGCCCAAACCACTTTGACTAAACCGTTTATGACTTCGCGGGAGAAACGTACCATGACTTGGCGGCTTGCTCCTAGTTTATCTTTGTTGTGTACTGCGTTTGTGACCTTCGGGGTTGTGTCGAACGCCTCGGCGCAGATAGTGCAAGCGCCCGGCACCGACTATTTGGTCTTTGAAGCTGAGGATTTCACAATTGACGAGCTGAATAACGTCGATGAGGACAACTTCGGAACAGGATGGATCATTATCGATCCAACCGACCCGCAAGAGGTGGAACTTCACAATTCGAATCCGGGAACGATCATGGTTCCGCCGCCGAACGCCAACCCGTCAGGTGGAAAGGCGATCTTCGATCTAGTTGGCGGAGGCGACTTTGTCGACCAGGTCGGTTGGGAATTGAACTTCGCCAATCCGGGCGAATACTTCGTGTATCTACGATATTCGTCTTACGACATGCGCGAAATTGCTGGTAGAAACGACTATGGACACGAGGATTCGATCTACCTTCCACCTTTCGATCTCCAAGATGATCCGGCAGGACCTGATCCAGAGATCCGTGACGAGCGTGCCGGACAGTCTTCGCTAAGACGGAATGTTGGCTCCGACTTCACGGAGGACGAGTTGGACGACGTCCTGCCGACAGACGGTTGCCGCATCGACGATATAGACTTTGAAAATGTGTGGCAAATCCCAGAAGATGAGTGCGAACGGGCAGAGATTTCCTTGGAAGGCCAATATCACTGGCAGAAGCTTCGGTTTTCAGATGATTCTCAGGAAAATCGTCACACAAGTTACATCATTGAAGAAACCGGCGTCGTATTGGACTTTGCGATTGCCACACGCGAGCGCGGTTCGTCTTTGGACGCGTTTGTATTCTCGCAGAACTCGGAGTTGAGCATAAATGACTTAGACGCGTTGTTGCAGCTGGGTCCTGTTGATCCCTTCGCGCCGCTGGATGATGGCACCCTGACCGACCCGCAGGCTCGGGCGGATTATATTCACAACACCCTAATGTCCTGGGTGGGTGATTCGAACAACGACAGAGAGTTTAATTCGAGCGATCTGGTTGCGGTGTTCGGAGCCGGCGAGTATGAAGACGAAGTCGCTGGTAATTCCACCTACGCAACAGGGGACTGGGACGGCAACAAGGAATTCGATTCGAGTGATCTGGTGGCCGCATTTACCGACGGCGGATACGAAGTTGGCCCTGGTCCGCCGCCGGCCGCCGCGGCCGTTCCCGAGCCCTCCAGCCTAATCTTGCTGCTGATTGGCATGCTGGCCTGCTTGTGGCGTGCACGTTAAATTGTTTCGCGAGTCAATTGCAGCAAAAAATGCCCTGTGGGACGCCGGCGTCTCCAGGGCATTCCTTTTAACTCAGTCACAAAGCGTGCGCCCACAACCCGGTGCTGCGCGAGGCCGCGCTCGACAAGGATTGTGGGACTATCGCCTGGCTCAACCGACACCGAATCTAATTCGACTTCCGCTAGCGCCCGTCCAGCCGGCATCGAAAATGTTAGTTTATCGCCCTTGTGGAAATCGGCGTTCATTGAAGTGGACAATCGGCTCCGACGCTTTTTGCTCAACGAGCCGTGAGGGGGAGTGTTTCGGCACGTGAGTTTGCGCGACCGGAATGAAGATTAAGGCCGCGGCCAACGAGCAGCTGGGATTTCAACACCCAAATGCAGGTTGGCGGCCGATATCGCGCGCGGTCGATCATTGGCTCTGAATTCGAACGCGGGATCGACTCGCTCACTGCGCTGGGCAAACCTAATGCAATCGTGTCGACTGTTTCGGGCCGAGTGTGGATTACAGGCACCTCATCAACTGTTGCTCGATCCTCCGTGGCCGAAGGCTATCGAATTGCGGATACGTGGCCGGCAATGTCGTAAAGCAGGTCGGTCTTTAGTGCGAGGGAAGCAGGTCCACCGCAGCTTGAGAACTTGACAGACTAACGGTAGCTCGGGCAGCTCCACCGATGGCGTTTCGCCGTGACTCCAGGCCGCAGCGGTGGCGCCACCTACCGCAGTTTCACGTTCACTTTGGTCGCCGAGATTGGACAATCCGAAGTAGGTTCACGAGTCGGCATAGCTCCAGAGGTCAAGTTAAGAAAGAGACACCGCTGCGCGCGACGAAAGTCTCGCAATGCAGTCGGTCGATGCATCCGACGCGAGTTTGAAAAGTCGCGAAATGCGATCGGTGTGTCACTATGTGTCACACCGCTGAGCTTAGCCGGCATCCACACATGTCCGATGCACGTCGGCAAGGTAAACGGGGACACGCTATGGGCTATGACCCGGAAGCGACTGTTAACTCAACAGGGCGGTTTCTGATTCGGTCTGTTCTTGACCAACCTCGGAAGCCACGATATGACGCGTTGCATGGACCGGTGGCGTGTTGGTCTGGCAAAGACAAAGACGAAACCTACTGGTCAACTTATCTGCGAGATCACCTATATGCCCCACTTCAGCAAGCAAGTGTAGACAGAAGTCGTGTTCAGGCGGACAAACTTCTCTATCACAGGAGTACATGGTTCGCAGTAGCCTATTCCGGGCCAGATTGATTTTGGTTGTCCGCAGTTGCACCTCGTCGATTAGTGAATCAACTCTGTCCGCTTCTGGACCTCCGAAGCACACTTCGACGAGCACATCCACTTCGGAAACTACGTGAGTCGCCAAGATTGACAATTCAAGCACTTCGCAAACGTACGTGCGAAATTGCTGTCGAGCGTCGTCGGGCAGCGACAGCGGATGTGCTGCAATGAGAGACGCGATTTCTCGACATCCGCAGAGCATCAGATTCTGCGTATCGACTGTCGACAAAATGTCCTCACGACAAACCGAAAGCATACGCCCCCGCCTCGACAGAATGTGAAACACCTCGTCCGCAATCGCACGGCCGACCAACACATGCGACTGCACACCGTCAAAGTGTCCAACGACAGCTTCCCTGTCGTTGGACAAAGCTGCTTCAACCTGAACCTGAAGTTGTCTAAGACACGCTCCTGTCTCGTTTGCGTGGTCATGGAGACAGCGAAACGGGCTACGGGAAAACAGTTGTGATATGGGATTCATTTCGTCGCCCCCGATTGTTTGAGTGACCAACGGCCGGGCTACGGCGCTCCCTCGTGATCTCCGTTCCTCGTCGTGGAACAATATCGCCACATTTAAATAGTAGGGCGGCATCATTAAGTTATTGCGAAGATCACGTGTGTTTTGTGTGAGTGTTTGGTGGAGAGCGACGCAGCCGAAACGTGCGGCTTGCGACTACCAATCAGGCCAGCCAACAAAATACGTTTGGCCTAATAACGCGGCGAAAATCCCGTTGTGCTGGCAGACGTGGTTCGCACCGAAGTGATTTCGCCGGTTCACTTCGACACATCGGCTGGACACCTTCGGCGGCTTTGCGGATCGGACTGAGCGCAGAGGTCTTGTTCGAGATCAGACACCGCTGCGCGTGACGAAAGTCTCTAACTGCTTATCGGCCGCGAACTGCGGGCGGTGTCGCACAAGTGTCGTTACCTCTGCGGGTAGCGACATCGGCGTTTGCTACGTCGGCGGAAGCGTCGGCTTGCGTGAATTGGCCGTCGAGTTGTAAAAGGCCGAGGGTGAACTTCTCGACGCGATGTCTTCACACGGCAGCGAAAGAATCATGCGTTCGCTTCCTTCTTGAGGCGTGAAGGGCGAGCCCTACGACTCAAGACGACTCAAGACCTAGGCCTCTATGCTTCAATCCTTGCCTTCTTTCCAAAAAATACCTCTAATCGATCAAGACGGGTCCTCGTTTCGTGTCATTCTTTTCACAGTTGAGAAGAAACCTTGTGTTGGATTCAAGCTCTGTGCCGGGGGCTCACGTGGTTGTTCTTTTTCGCGATGGTGTCCAATGCTTGCGCCGGACGACCGAGCGATGCCGAACAATATTGGTTACAGCTGGTGAATCGGTTTCGGACCGACCCAGTCGGCGAACTTGATTTGCTGGCCAACTACTCCGAGCCGGTCACGGGCTTGGAATGGGCAGACCCCGCTTCCGACTCTCCCGAAGTCCTGTCGGCCCTGGAGTTCTTCGCAGTTGACCCCGCGGTACTGCGGCGGCAGTTCCAAAGTCTCGCGCCGGCTCCTCCCTTGGCTTGGAGCGAGAATCTGCACGACTCGGCTCTGTACTATTCGAATCTGATGATCGAGAAAGACGAGCAGTCGCATTTTCTGGACCAGCACGACGAGCTGGATACACGATTCAAAGTGGAAGGTGGATACGAAATCAACGGTACGGAAGGCGTGCTCGCTGAGAATATCTATGCTTATGCGTACCATGTTACTCACGGGCACGCAGGCTTTGTCATTGATTGGGGCAACTCACCCACGGGAATTCAAGAACCACCGGGCCATCGAGATGTTTTGATCCGCACGGACCTGCGTGAGATCGGAATCGCAATTGTCGCGGATGACGATGAATCCACGGATGTCGGGCCGTTGATCGCCACGCAACATCTAGCGTTCGATCTCGCCGACGGACCGTTCGCGACCGGTGTCGTCCATCTAGATTCAGACGGCGATGATTTCTATACACCGGGCGAAGGCTTGGGAGGCGTGGGAATCGACTTGCGGAAGTCCGACGGAAGCGTTGCCTCGGCAACGGCAACCTACAGCAGCGGCGGGTATCGCCTTGACGTCTCCGACCTCCGTCCCGGCACGTACGAACTCGTCCTGAGCGATCCGGACCCCGTGTATTGGTCAGGCCCGATCGAAATCACCGAAATGGATCAGAATTTCGCAATCGATGTGACCGACCCGCAGCACGATATCGATTCCATTTCACGCGTGTTACGCGATGGCCGGAGTTGGTCCTATTTCGATCTGGACAGCGACGGGGCATTGACGGTGAATGACCGGAGTTTCCTGATACATGACGTTTATGGAACGTTTCTAGGCGACTCCAACCTGGATGGATCGTTCAATTCGAGTGATCTCGTGGACGTCTTTCGGGCGAACGAATACGAGGATGACTTGATGGCCAACTCGCAATGGGGCACGGGCGATTGGAACGGCGATGCTGAGTTCGACTCGAGCGACCTCGTGAGTGCATTCCAGGATGGTGGCTATGAGAAAGCCACCGAGGTGAATGCGATACCAGAGCCGGAATCATTCGTGATGTTGATCGCCAGCTGGATTGTCATCGCCAACCACCGACGACGCCGCAGCTGAACTATCAGATTTTGCGATTTAGAAGTTGTTTGGACTGGCTAACGGTCTGGCGTCGAGGAAGTCGCGACGCAAGCAGCAGCGTGTAAACGCGAGAATGTGGACGCCGAGCCGACTGCCCATCGCTATTGACGCACGCGCCCGCCAGAAAACACTTCATCGACGCAAACGGCAGCGTTGTTTTCCTGTCGCGGTGAATCCGACCTCGTTCACTTGGTATATTCCTTACGGTGCAGAGGATCGACAACTCGACGCGTTAGCCCGTCGGCCTATTTGCAACGGTGTCCCCCCCGCGAGGACACCTCCTACAGTTCGCCGAAATCCCTAGCCGCAGGGGACGATGCAACCGATCGCAGGAGCCGCGATGGCCTGCCACCTCCGTCTTTCGTCGTCGATCAAGCAATGTGTGCCCACCCGGCGGCCCGGCTTTCCTCGTCCATGATCTTCCGCGGGTTGAACCGCGACTGCAGCCGAAAATGGACTCCCCAGCCGGCCCAGAATGAGCGTTGAATGAAGACATTTTCCGGTTTCTGGGCCGGCCGCGCTCGCTGTGTGAACTTGGCGATGATGTCGTAGCCACGACGGATGTATTCGGGATCGCCGCAGTCGTAGTCGACATCGAGCATGAAAGGCTCCCAAATCCAGCGGCAGTATTCGACCATCAGATCCATGAGCACCGAGTCGTTCAGTTGTTCTTCAGTCAGCTCGACGCCGCGACGAATGTGAGCGACGATGGCCTCGCGGCTGCCATCGCGGAGGGCCTGATCGGCTAAGCGCATGTATTCCCACTCGCGATCGTTCCACTCCCGGATGCAACCAAAGTCGAGGAATCCGAGTCGACCATCATCGAGGAACAGGAAGTTGCCGGGGTGCGGATCGGCGTATTGCATTCGTGCCCGGTACAGCACGCGGCAACATGCACGGCACACCTTCTTTCCGAATTCGTTTCGCTCAGCCGGCTCCGGGGCGGTGGCAAGGAATTCGTCAATCGTTCGGCCTTCAATCAGATCCATCGTCAGGACACGTCGCGTCGAATACTGGCGATGGACTCGCGGCACGACGATGCCATCGTCTTCAGCAAACAATGCGCGAATGGTTTCCAGGCTGCGTGCTTCCCGCTCGTAGTCCGTTTCCCACTCCAAAACCGTCCGCAGTTCTTCGAGCTGCGACTTCAGGTTCTCCCACTCGCTGGAAAACCGTAGCGGAGTGAGCACAGCAAACAGGTTGCGAAAGTCTGACCGGATCGTGCGTGCGATGCCGGGATACTGAATCTTCACAGCAACGTGTTCGCCGGATTTCAGTCGCGCGCGATGCACTTGGCCGAGCGACGCGGCTGCAAACGCGTCCTTTTCAAACTCGTCAAAGACGTCTTCCGGGTCGCCGCCAAGCTCGTCGTGAAGGTGCTCGCGGATGAGCGAATAGTGCATGGCCGGTGCTTCGAAATGGAGGCGGCTCAGCGTATCGACAAATTGGTCCGGGACGACCTCGGGCAGATTGGCCGCCATCTGACCGATCTTCATGACCGCACCCCGCAGATAGCCCATCGTCTCCAGGAT
>CAJHYQ010000414.1_pt1 | contig 19220 bp, 12 predicted proteins | sample 9198721 | NCBI WGS metagenome assembly CAJHYQ01 (sample SAMEA7708357, study PRJEB35096) | sediment metagenome | biome: marine neritic benthic zone biome [ENVO:01000025]; feature: sediment [ENVO:00002007]; material: shallow marine sediment [ENVO:03000034] sea grass bed [ENVO_01000059] ... | reverse complement strand
CAATAGCGGAGTCGGTCTGACTCCCCTCGTAGATGGCCAGACCTATCATTTCAGCGCTGGTGGACTTTACAACGGACTGGTGCTGCTGATCGACGACGAGACGCAGTCGTATTGGGACCACATCACCGGTCAGGCCGTGTACGGAGATGCGAAAGGGGCGAAACTCGGGACCTGGCCAATTGAAATGACAAACTTCAAGGCGGCCAAACAGCACGAACCCTCGCTGCGACTCATACAGTCTTGTCCAGGTTGGTACGCTCGACTCTCGATGCTCTTCATGAAGGCCGTGGGCACGCATTTGGAAGGGCGAACCTATCCTCCGGGATTTCGGAAAACGATGGGAGCACCCGATCAGCGGCTTGACGAAATGGAGATCGGCCTGGGTATCGTTACCGACTCGACGCGACGGTTCTATCCTTTTTCAACACTTCGCCAAATCGCTCCACTGCATGACCACGTCGATGACCGGCAGCTTGCGCTCAGGATAGGAGAGGACGATCAGGTTCCAGTTGCCGAGTGGTCCGACGGGAGGCGCCCCGTTCAGCTATTCACACGTTGGTACGGATTCGCCTATACCTATCCAAACTGTGAGATATTCGCAACGCAGTCATCAAACTCTGGGGCCTAAAGCGGATTACCCTTTTCCGCGCACGCGATTCGTGAGGACGAGGCTCGTGCCGAGCATTCTAACCCCCTTGCAGGGGCGGTGTTGATCGTGGGCCGCAGGCCGTCTGGTACAAGTTCCTGCCGAGCCGACTACGTTTTGCGGCTCGGCAGGAGCCTCGCCGCCTCGCCCTCCCGGACATGAACCGGTGCGAGGACCTAACCGCGGTACGCCGATTCGATACGCTAATTGGCGAACACCTCTAATATCAAAATTAGCTGTTGATCTTTGTCGGTCGAGGTAGGTTGCATTGTCATCCCGCTGACCACGGTGGCCTGATTCAAGGGCATCCGCAAGGTTGTCTTGAATTGTTGCGTTGAAAGATCAATTCGATCCAGCTTCATGCCGGTCTTGAAATCCACCTGCGATGGCTCTTTGGTCGGTGACACCACAATCGAATGAACGTCGACTGCAACGCTCTGGCCGTCGGCGATTAACAGCGGAGTGACTTGCAAGAGCATTCCCAGATTCATTGTCTGCGTCACCGGCTGATAGCCGACATTGCTCTCACGTTCACGCACAATACCGCCACCTAAACCGGCACCGGCACCGGCACCTCCAGTCTGAGCGAGTACCGCAGCTGGAATAGACACCTGCTTAGAACCATTGACCGCCGACTGAGCAACCAAGACATCCGCGTCGCTCTCGTTCTGGCCAACCACAGGAATGTAACTTGTCACCGCCGATCGCAATTCGCCGGCGATGATGTGCACCGTCTGTGAATCGAAGCATGTAATCTGTCCACGTGCGACGATTTTTTCGGAATGCTTGGCAAGCACCTCTTTGGTTAGTTCGCGGGGAGTACGATTCTCAAACGAAACAATTGAATCGTTCTCTCCGGCAAGCCACATCGCGCGAATCGTCACCGCTTTCGGCACCGCGCCGCTTTCCCGCAAGGTGTCGAGCAGAGTCGCCAGCTTGATATGAACCTCAGCTGTCTGTTGAACAACCAGCAAACCGCCCAGCGACGCGATACTGCCTCGTCCACCCACTTCGTCCCACGTGTTGGGATCGACCGTTGACGTGATCGTCTCGATCAGATCGTCCATGTTGATCTGAAACTTATTGCCGGCGGTGAAGGATGGCTGTCCAGCCGGCGCCATACCACCACCTCCCATCTGGTTAAACACATTCTGAGGTGCGACTTTGAACATCCCGCCACCGGAGGAGCCTGCTCCACCGCCGAATCCACCGCCGCTCATGCCCCCCATACCACCCATGGTTCCGCCCCCCATCCCGCCCATGCCTCCGCCCATCACTCCGCCGGGACGTGCGGAAGTTCCAGGTAGCTGAACACCTTTGAAAGAGTAATCAGGCGTTGGCAGGACCAGATCCATCACTCGGTAGACTCTTGTCATCAGTTCCGGTTCGGGGGGACGCGTCGCTGCGCCCTCCTCGTCCGAACCTCGTCCACGACGCTGAGCGGACACGATCGACGTCACCAGGAGCAATAGAACGGCCGCACAACTCACGCTTCGAATAATCTGCTTAAACATGATCGTGTTCCTCTTCAACCTTCCAAGCGAAACGAATTAACAACCGATTGTGCCGCGTGAACCGAAGCGGCAAGGTAAACATCGCGACTTGCTTGATCGACAAACTGTCTAGCCCAGTCATCACGACTGGCAACCAAAGCCACCATCGCAGCCCGTCGGGTGCGTGTGCCGCCTAGCAACTGGACGAGCTGCGCGGACAGATTTGCATCCCGGCTTTGGCCAAGAACCATCGCTGCCGTCAGGCGAACTTTCCTGGAGGGTGCCGCAAGACACTGCAACAGCAAGTCCGTAGGCAATTCTTCGACCGTCGCCACCGTACCCAGCGCCATCGCCGAGGTCGCTCGGTCGTCGACCAACTGAAGAAAGAGATACACGGCGCGCGGCTCGGGATGCTGCAACAACGTTGCTGCCAGTTCCTGTCCCAGCGAGTCGTCGCGCTCTTCTCGCGCAAGTCGAAATAATTGATCGGGCTCGGCGACACGGGCAATCAGCCTGGTCGCGCTGTCGCCATGCGTTTCCCTCAATCGCATCAGCATCGGAATCGAACGCTTCGTCACGACGTGCGACAGCAGGTGCAAAGCCGCGTCGATCGATACGGCATCACCAGCCGCCTGAATCCATTCCAGCAGCGCTTGCTCAGACCATTCTTCTTTCACTTGCGCGACAAGATCATCGTATGGCTCTTTGTCGGCTAATCGAGAGGCCGCGAGAGCGACAAGCTCATCAATCGACGCATCCGGACCCTCGAGTTCGGGGGGCGTCTCTAGACGTGGCTCAGGGGCCAGCAACTGTCGACCGCGTTTTCGCTCCCGGATGGTCCGCTCAACAGCTACACAAATCAGCTGGTCGTAGACGCCATCCGCGGCAACCGCTGTTTCTTCACGAGCGGGCGAAGTGGATTCACGTTGGACCACCGCTTCCTCAAGCTCCGGAGGTTGCCGAGGTGTTTCGGCGGGTTGGACAATCATTCTTTGGAAAGGCTCCGCTCGGAAGGCGAGATACGAACCGACCGTGATCGTCAAGCCGATCATGATCGTCACGCCCGCCCGGACGCGAACACGTCGTCCTGAAATCGACTGCCATTGACCAGCAAGCCGATCCAGTCGATCTGCATCGACGTCGGAACGCGGCGACCGATGCAATAGTTGATCGAGTGGCTCGTCAACGTCAAACGGTTCTTTCGAAGCGTCACCCATCGTTACGTCTCGGCAAAATATGGTTGCAACAGCTCTCGCATCCGCTTGCGAGCCACGTGTAGGGTGGCGTGGACGTTCGCGGTTGTGATTTCAAGTAACTCGGCGATCTCCGCAGCGGAAAGTTCTTCATAAGTCACCATAACCAACACTTCCCGCTGCCGCGTGGGCAGTCGCGCGATGCAGGACGCGACGAACTCACCTAATTCGTTTTCAACCGTCAGGTCACCGGGCTCCTGATTACTCGGATCAGGCACAGCGGCTGGCAACGTGGCGAACTCGTGTTTGCTGCGGCGACGTGCATCGCGGTATACATTGACAACAATTCGATAGAGCCAGGTCTGGAACCGGGAGTCACCTCGAAACGTTCGCCAGCTGCGAGAGGCACGCAACATCGCCGTCTGGACTATCTCCTCCGCTGTATCTGGGCAATTGGTCAGTCGCTGGGCCAAGCGCAGAGCAGCAGGCAGATGATCCCGCACCTGCTGCTCGAAATCCGCTCGCTTAGCAGACCGCAACATCCTGACCTCTCTCGTTCCCCGTCGATTTTTGTCGACGTACCTTTAGACGAAGGGCAGCACCTGATTCTAAAAGAGATTTTTCGCGGATTCGAAAATTACCGGCCGATCCGAGCCTAGACCTGGGCCCGTCGAAGCAATGAGCGAAAAAGCTGGCGTGTTCAGCTCGCGAGACGTCGACCACCTTCCCTGCACGGTCGGGTCGCTACGGTGTTCCGCAATCCCAGATCGTGGCAAGCACCTCACGATAGGGCGAATCATGTGACTGGAAGTAATAGATGGTTACGATTTTCCCATCCGGCCGCTGGACCGTGCGCGGATAGCCAAGATCGCGTCCGCCGCCGCCGGTCCGCAGGACAATCGGTTCGCTCCAGGATTTTCCCTGATCGCTGCTAAGTCTCGCCTGGATTTCAAAGGGAGCCATGCGGACGCCGTAGGTCAGACAGAGCCGACCATCTTCGAGTCGGATCAACGAGGGCGGATTTCCTTCGCCTAGATTCGACACGGCATCGGACACGAAGCGCCAATTCAAGCCATTGTCGTCGGAAGCCCAGATGTCGATCCAGCGCCGCTTCGGCTCGTCAGGGCCTTCGCGTCGTCGCGTTGCCATGATCAGGCGCGTGGCGTCAACGCGCACGGTCGACGGCATGATCGCGAACCCGCTGGGCTCCGGCCCGACGTAGGACTGGAAGTGCCAAGTCCGTCCACTGTCGCTCGTGCGGCCGCAGATGACGCGTCCTTCCTTGCGGTTCTTCTTCGAGGCGGTCAGGAACACGTGGCAATCGCTCGATGAATTCACAAGGTAATCGGTTCGCGCCATGATGCCCGGCTGCTCGAACGGCGGCACCTTGAAAGGACCCGTCCAGTGATGCCCTCGATCATATGAATAATACAAACGAGAGGTACCGCCGTGCACATGCTCGAATCGCAAGGTCATACAGAAGTCGGGGTGGGCAAAATCGATCGGCTCGCGGATGGCAGCAGGCTCTGGCTCGGTGTGCTTGGGATCCGTTGTGCCATGTCGCATCCCTCCCTGATTGATCAACATCCCTTTTGACGCTGGAAACTCAAGCGTCCATGTCTGACCGCCATCTCGGCTGCGCGCCAGAATGTGATGCTCGGGCCGATCTCGATCGATGTTGTGACGCTCCCCCAGATCCTTGTGAAAACCGGTGCTCAATCCCACCAACAGCTCATTGCCCCAACTCCACAGACCATGATTCGCTGGCCAACCGGCAAACATGCCGTCGCGAGAAAAGATGGTGACCTGCTCAAGGACCTGGGCCTCAGCCGCGGTAACCTGGATCGCGCAGCCGAATGTACTGGCCAGCAAAAGAACACTCAGCAGAATGCGCATAGCCTCACTCCTGTAGGCACCGGGATTTTCCGACGCGACTAGCCAGTTGTCAGTTCCCAGCCTGGACGGCGATTACGATCCAGCAGCGCGTTGGCCTCGTCGTCGCCCGGAAACGTCTCCGTCGACGGGTCCCAACGAAGCGGCCGCCCAAGTTGTCGTGTAATCACCAGCAATTGACAAAGCGAAGCGGTCCGGTGACCGATCTCCACGTCAGCATTTGGCCGCTCACGCGACCTGATGCAGTCGAACCAATTTTGTACGTGTCCCTTGGCGACCCAGCCATCGCCTTCCCACTTTTTTGCGACTTCGGGCGGAGGTCCGTCGGTCACGAAGTCGGGTGGATTGGTGGTGAATTTGTTGCGATTGATTTCGATCTTGCATTTGCTGCCTACAAAGATCGCCCCGAGTCGGGGACCGCGTTGAGGTTTCGTCTCCGGAAAACGAAGACGAACCTCGACTCCATTGTCGTAGCGAAAATGAATTCTCGCTTTGGGACCTTTTTCAATCGGCCAGAGTTCAACAGGCCCAGCATCGTCGTATCCGAGTGCGTATTGGACCATGTCGTAAGCGTGCGAACCCAGACCAGTCAATTGACCGTTCGAGTAATCCACCCAATTGCCCCACCAGCCGTCGTACCCATCTTGCCAGTGTGAGAACAAGTCATGATGGAACGGACGTGCTGGAGCCTGGCCCTGCCACAATTCCCAATCCACACCCGCGGGTATCGCCTGTCGCGGCAGTCCCTCGGCAGGATAGGGACGCGGCCCACCAAAGTTCACACATTCGACGGCGCGAATGTCTCCAATCGCGCCGGAGCGCACCAGCTCGCAGGCAAACCGATTCATCTCCATCGTTCGTTGTTGAGTTCCGGTTTGAACGACTCGTCCGTGCTGCCGAGCCGCGTTGACCAACGCTCGGCCTTCGCGAACATACAACGACAATGGTTTCTCGCAATACACATCCTTACCAGCCTGGCAGGCTAAAACACTGGCTGACACGTGGTGGTGGTCCGTCGCGCAGACCATCACGGCGTCAAGCTGCTTGTGCTCGAGCATCTTCCGATAGTCTTGATAGACCTTCCAATCCGCCTGATGCGCTTCGACAGCTGCAGTTGTTTTGCGTGAGTCGGCATCACAGACTGCAACGATCCGCCCTGCCTCCGGAATATTGAGGGCTAATTGGTTCCCTCGCACTCCCATTCCAATGATGCCGACGTTGATCCGATCGTTTGCACCGGTGCGGGTCGGACCAGCAAGCACCGATGCGGGAACAAAGTACGGCACCGACAAGGCCGCCGCGGCTTTCGAAGCACCAACGACAAAGTCGCGTCGAGTGTATTTTCGGGACATTGAAGTTCCTTGTATCAAACTTCGTCAGCGGCCGCCGCGACTCGCCGAAAACATGATGTCCTGGTAATCGTCTGTCTGCCCTTCAATTGCGCCGGTCACGTTCAATGCGCATGAGTTCCCCAGCGACTCTCGCGATGGTGCTGGATTGTTCTGCCGTCACACCGCTCAGCAAAGGCAGTTGCGATCCGGTATGGGCGATCTCCGCCAAGCGGACGGCTTCATGCAGTACGCGAATCGGATTAATCCCGTTGCGAAGATCCTCAAGTGGTTCGAAAGTCTGACGAATTGACTCAGCGGTATCGACATCACCTTCTGATAGGGCGTGGAGCATCTGCTGTGACAGTGTCGGTGCGATGCACACACACCCTGACGTGAAGCCCGTCAGCCCAAATCGAGTCAGATGAACAATAGCGGGTTGCTCGCCAATGCCGCTGACAATTAAAGCACGATCGACAACCTCAACCAGTTCTCGCAGGAATGGATCATCGCTCGGATCATCGCGAACAATCGCGTACTTGATGAATGAGACAAGACCGTCGTCGACCAGCTTGGCGGCGCCGGCGGAGGTGATGTAACCCTCTCGCTTGATGTACAACACGGCCGGCCGGTTAATCGCTTCGACGAAGTGTCGAAATCCGGACAACAGACCCTCTTCGGTCATCACGTCTTGCTGAGGCAGCACCATCGCCGTTGGGAACGTAGATTCGCGAAGAACCTTCGCCTGATCCATCATCAGACCGTACGCAGGACCGGCCGACGGAATGACTAGCGTCTGGCGACCCGCGATTTGCTCAAGAGTCTCCAACAGCGACGCGTATTCACTCAATCGGACGTGATAAAGGTTCGCGTTACCTCCATACAAGAGCGTGGTGACACCACCTGCTTCGATGTGCGAAACCAGCCGCTGATTCTCGTCTTGGCAGATTCTCAGGTCCGCATCACGACAGAGTGGGGGAACCGCGATGACCGAGTGCCGAAGGATGTCGTAGTTGACGGGAGTCGTCTGCATTGCGAGTTGCTGTCAATCGTCCAATGGTTCTATAGGTTCGACGCAATCCTATAGTCTGGCCGATCGCAACAGCCAACGCTACTAGCTATGCCAATAACTCCGTGATCACCTCGCCCCCAAACTGGGACAACTGCTTGAAGCGACCGCCGTGGAAATAGGTCAACTTGTTGTCGTCCAGTCCAAGCAAGTGCAACAAAGTAACATGCACATCTCGGATCGGATGCACAACTTCTACGGCCGCAGCACCGATCTCGTCCGTGGCACCAACGACGGTACCCCGCTTCACTCCTCCGCCCGCGAAAAACATGTTCATCGCGTCCACGTTGTGACCTCGTCCCAATGACGTCACACCGCCACGATGATTATTATCTGGCGTGCGGCCGAATTCCCCCGTCCAAACAACAAGCGTATCTTCGAGTAGTCCGCGGGTTTTGAGATCCTTGATCAAAGCAGCAATCGGCTGGTCGACGCTGGCAATGCGGGCGGAATGACCACGCTGCAGGTAATCGTGGCTGTCCCAGCCGCCAGAAAAGATCTGAACGAAGCGAACACCGTCCTCGACCAATCGTCGTGCCATGAGGCATTGCCGACCAAAGGCCGCTGTTTCTTTGCGTTCTAGCCCGTAGGCCTGCTGGATGTGCTTTGGCTCCTTGTCGATGTTGACGATTCCCGGAATCGCAGTTTGCATCCGAAATGCTAACTCGTAGCTTTCCATGCGAGCTTCAAGTTCACGGTGCTCAGGATGTCGATCCGCGTGCTCCGCGTTCAGCATGGCCAACTGATCTAACGCTTTGCGTTGATGCATTCGATCTTTGTAGTCGGGAGGACGCAGGTCCAGGATCGGAGATCCGGTCGAACGCAATCGCGTGCCCTGGAAGCGGGCGGGCAGAAAACCATTACTCCAGTTCGTCGGCCCTGCTTGCGGAAGGGCCAACTCGGTCATCACGACGTATCCCGGCAAGTTCTCGTTTTCCGACCCCAGTCCGTAGTTCACCCAAGATCCAACCGCCGGGTCGCCGCCAAGCCGGCTGCCCGTATTCATGTGCAACAAAGCTTCGGGGTGGTTAAGCGACTCGGCCTGGCAGCCGCGATAGACGCACAGCTCATCTGCCACCTCCGGATCGGCCATGTGCACGAACTGATCGCACATATCGATGCCGGCGTTACCCACTTTGTGAGACTTGAATGGACTGCCGACATAAAACCGGCGCCCCGTCAGCAAGCCCTTCGTCCGCTGCGATTCGCTCAGATGCAACTGGCTGAGCTTGGGTTTGGGATCGAACGTGTCGACCTGGCTGGGTCCACCCTCCATGAACAACATGATGCATGCCTTCGCACGCGGCGGATGCGCGCGCGATGGGTTCGATTCCCTCGCGTCCTCACCACGCAGCAACGAAGTGAATGCCAACGCTCCGACGGATGAGCCTAGCCCATACAGAAACTCACGACGGTTATGCATGGAAATCTCCGTTTCGTCTGTTGCTCACGCGTTTCGTCCGCAGCATGACGCCAAGCGCTGAACACTAATACACATATACGAACTCGTTTGAGTTGAAAATCAAGAGGCAAATATCTGCCAGAGCCCGGGTCGATGCGTCCACCGTCCAGGGTTTTGCATCGGGCAAATAGTCTTCATAAATCGGCAGCCATTCCGTGTATTCGAAGGGCTTACCGCTGAACTCCTCGACCAACGAGCGAGTGACCGTGCGCGGGTAATCCATCGGCTTGGGCGGATTGGACGTGTGATAGTCCCGCATCTCGGCCAGATATTGTTGCAACCGCTGTTGCTCGTCTGTTCGCGGATCACGACCGTAGGCCAATTGGAACGCCCGGCTGATCTGTGACGCAACATCTTGACACTCACGCTGCAATCGCAATGCAAAGGCAATCGATCGATCCGTCACCATGTCGCTGTTCAGCAAGGTAAAGGCCTGTGGAGTGACGACCGCCGTGTCGCGTGTCTGGCACGATTCGTTTGGATTGGGGAGGTTCATAATCTCCAGGAACGGATCGGCCTGACCGCGAACCCGGTAGGCGTAAATCGACCGGCGGTTACGCTCTTGCGGAGTCCGTGAAGGCTGATGAGCCGGGGCAATGGAGAATTGAATCATCCGCGGTTGCAGCGCGACCTCCATGTTGATCTCCGGCATGATCGGCACGCCGCCAAGTTCCGAATTCAATTCACCGGACACCTTCAACATACTGTCGCGCAATTCCTCGGCAGTCAGTCGTCGAGGCTCGAATCGCGCAAGCAGCTCGTTGTTCGGATCAACATTACTCAGCTCTTCCAAATCCGCGTGTTGAGATGATCGCCGATAGGCCTTCGACATCATGATGCGACGATGCAAGTGCTTGAACTTCCAGCCGTGCTCAAGAAAGTCCGATGTCAACCAATCGAGTAACTCGGGATGAGTCGGCTCGCTACCTTTTGATCCGAGGTTGTTCGGCGTGCGCACGATTCCGTGACCAAAGTGGTATTGCCAAACGCGGTTCACGATCGAGCGAGTCGTGAGAGGGTTCTTGGGGTTGGCAATCCAACGAGCCAGGGCAAGTCGCCGCCCCTGCAACTCATCGCTCAAGGTGAAGGCGTCTTGATCAGCTTGATCCCGCGCTGAAACGGCAATCGCACTTAACACGCCCGGAACGACGGCATCCATTTTTGCTTCGAGTGAGCCGCCGCCGAGAATGAAGTTCTCGGGCCGCCAATTCTGATCGATCTTCTTCGGCTTGCGCAGCTTGCGGCCGTTGTAATGCACATCGGGACCGTTGTAGACACTTTGCACCATCGGCTCATAGCGTTCCAGACGGCGCCTCCAAATCCAGACATCCTGTTCGCGGACTTTGAGTGTCCCCTCGTCAACGTAATCCAGGCCCGCATGACGAGGCGGTTTTTGTTCTTCTGGATCGTTTTTTCGCTGCTCGTGGTTCTTATACGGCAGCTCGTGCTCGGCATACCATTGCTTGGCCGAGGATTCTCGCTTGTCGACAATTCGCAGCCGGTCATCATCGGCATACTTCAGCAACGACTCGACAATCTGCTTTTTCGGCTCGAAGCCCGCAACGTTTTCCTCAGGAAGGAAGGCAGCCGACAGCTCCGCCGGCTGAGTGCCCGCGAAAGCAGCGTACAGGCGGTAATAATCACGTGTCGGCACCGGATCGAATTTGTGATCGTGACACTTGCAACAACGCATCGGCATGGAAAGGAACGTTTGACCGACGTTGTGTACAAGATCGTCGAGATAGATTTGACGAGCCTCGGGCTGCGGAATCATCGCCGTGCCCCAGGGCCCCATCCGAAGAAACCCCGTGGCGATGAGGCGAGACGAATCTGGCGTGAACGGTGGGACGGGATCGTCACGTGCAGTCGCTTCCTCGACAATTTCCGCCTGCAACTCGTCACCAGCGATCTGCTCCAAAATGAATTCGTCGTACGGCTTGTCGTCATTGAACGCCCGAATCACGTAATCTCGGTAACGCCAAGCGTTGGACCGCTCATAGTCGTTAGAAAAACCCGCCGTATCCGCATAGCGCACCACATCCAACCAATGCTGGCCCCACCTTTCGCCGTAGTGAGGGCTGGCAAGCAAGCGGTCGATCAGCTCGCTCCAAGCTTGATCCGGATCCTGGCCCCAAGCCTGACGAAAAGCTTTGATCTGTTCAGGGCTCGGAGGCAGACCGGTCAGGTCAAAGGTCGCACGACGCAGCAAAGCCATTGGATTGGCGTCAGCTGCGGATTGCAATCCTGCCCGCGCGAGTCGTTGATTGATGAAATGGTCAATCGGATGGACCGCATCGCTAGTCACGCCAAGCTCGTCTTTGCCGCGGACAGGACGAAATGCCCATACTTCAGCTGGAACGTAACGCCGAAACGTCCATTCGTCGCTGAGTCCTCCACTGTTAGGAATGATGACACCATCCTCATTCTCAAGCACGCGGGCTTCGCGACTGCGAATGTCATCCTGCCGCGCCGCGTCGGGCCAGGGAGCGCCGGCCAAGATCCAATCGCGGATGAAATCCGTCTCCTGTTTTGTAAGTCGATCGTTTTCCTTGGGAGGCATCTCCAGAATTTCCCACAACACCGCCTGATAGAGCGGACTTTCGTCTGGATTGCCCACCACAATGGAAGGCTCCTCTGATTCACCTCCCGTGAGCAATGCTTCACGTGTACGCACATCGAACTCACCCTTCAGGTCGTCCGGGTCCTCGCCGTGGCAACCGAGACACTTCTGCTTGAGCAGCGGGAGGACCTTCAGCGTGAATAACCGCTCGCCCTCGCCGGTCGTCGCCTCATCCGCTCTCAACGAATCGGCGGTGGCTAAAGCGCTCGACATAGCGACGACGGCCAGCAGCCAACAGCTCCATGAGGGTGCGATCTTGGATCGCCGCGATAGGTAGAGTACGGGCCCATGGGCCGCGTCGGGAGACAGACCGGTCATCGCAAGGAACTCGCTTGTTTCGCAACAGATTTGGTGGCCGTGTGCTCTTCCAACGAGCAGTTGAGACGGCTAGAATTATTAATTGTTAACAATTAATGTAGCGAGCTACGCAGCTGCCCACAAGTAGAAACCGTTGCCTGCAGGGAGAGAATTCGATGGCCTCGATCACCCGCACCATCCGAGAACAGATCACCAATCAGATTCGGGACGAGTTGGTGGCCGGTAACCTGCCCGCTGGTCGGCCGCTGCGGGAAGGAGAATTGGCCGAGCGATTTGGTGTCAGCCGGGGTCCGATTCGCGACGCCTTTCTACAGCTTTCTCAGGAGGGTTTCCTGGCTTATCAGGCCAATCGCGGGGTCACAGTTCGCAACCCGCCGGACCCAGCCCATCGAGAATTAATCGTGTCGTTGCGTGAGCAGATCGAGTGTTTCGTGGTAACGCACGGCCTCGATCAATTGCGCGAGAACGGGCTGGGTGTCGTCAAGTCATCGCTCTCGGAACTTGAGGCGGCTTGTGCGGGAGGCGACATTGCTGCCGTTGCTCGATGTGACATGGCATTTCACGCCGCAATTCTCGAAGGAGCGGGAGGTGACGGGCTGTTGCCTGTCTGGAAGTGGCTGTGCTCGCAGATGCTGCTGACCTATTCGAGACTTGAGAACTATGAGCAGGTCTACCAGGAGCATGTCGATATCTTTCACGCGCTCGAATCCGGCGGGAGACAAGAGGCGCTTGCGGCAATCCAAGCCAACATTCGCTGATGGCAATTTGTTAGGATGGATCGACGCTGCTGCTGATTCGTTTTTCCTGCAAGCTTAATTCGTGTCGGCCGGCGTTCGGGCTGGCTGCATGCTTGCGATGAGAATTGAGCAACAAGAGGGTGCGGTGCAGGTTTCCACGATTGCCAGCCAATTTCATGCTTCGCTAAGCATGCTTCGTGCGACCATCGAACGTTGCACTGACGACTTATGGACCGAACCGGTCGGTAAACATGCGTTCTGGCTTGTTGCTTACCACACGCTGTTTTATACCGACCTGTATCTGGGCATCGATGTGGAATCCTTCCGGCCGCAGCCGTTTCATCGTGAGGATGAGAATTTCATGGGCCACAGACCTTACCCTCCCTTCGACGCAGTTGAGATTGGCGCTCCACATGAAAAAGCCAGAATCCTTGGCTATGAGGACCATTGTCAAACGAAGGTTGACGAAGTGGTTTTGGCCGAAACGTCCGAGTCGCTTGCAGCGCCGGCTGGTTTTGAGTGGCTGATGTTTTCGCGTGAGGAATTGCATCTTTACAATATTCGCCACATCCAACACCACACCGCGCAGCTCAGCCTCGTCGAAACCATCCGTCAGGGACAGGGTGTCGACTGGGTCGCAATGGGCTCCAAGTCATGACGGCGTTGGTCTCGGTACAAAGCCATCGCAATGTCTAGTATGCGTCAGCGCCTTTTCGAACGTCTGGAATCACTGCAGCTGGCTTCACTGGATGCAAACGCCGTTCGGTCGGGCGAAACCTTTGAACAGATTGAATTGCGTACTGCGCAGCTAACCGGCACAAGCGTCCACGACGTCACGTTCGAGCAGGCCTTGTTGGCCAAATCCGACCTCAGAAATACTCAGTGGTCAGGCATCGAATTAATTGAGACAGCCTTTGATAACTGTAATCTGGCTAATGCGAAGTGGAAACGTTGCCAATGTAACGACGTGCTGATTGAACGTTCTCAACTGACAGGCTTCGCTGCGGTCGAGAGCGAGCTCCGCCAAACGATTCTTTTTCGCTGCAAATTGGACCTTTCAGTGCTACACGATTTGCGGATCATCGATTGCCGGTTTGAGAATTGCGATCTGCGCGAAGCGGACTTCCAAGGTGCGACCCTCTCGCGGGTCGTTTTTCGCAACTGCGATCTTCGCAATGCGCGTTTTCCGGCCGCTTCTTTGCGGGAGGTCGACTTGCGGGGATCGCATCTGGCCGGCCTCGACATCGGCATCGATGCCTTGCGGGGTACGCAGGTCGAACCTTCGCAGGTGGTTGATATCGCCAATCTATTCGGGCTCGTTGTGGAAGAGTTGAAGCATGAGGCTTGAGTCGCAATCCTAGTCACTCAAGCCTAGAGACCGCGCACACTTCCTGGCGTGACGGGATCTATACACCTGCGTGGCCAACCGTTCGTGCCTGATTCACGTTCGGCGGGATGGATAGGAGCAAAGAACGATCGACAGGCCGCCCAACCACAACTATGCTCGGGGTAGGGAGTGTTGATCCATGTCTAGGTCGTTCAGCTTGCTTAGCGGTTGCTTCCTGATCCTCACCTGTGCCTCGTTGCTCGAATCGGCTCACGCACAGTCCCGTCAGATTCCGGAGGCGTTGAAGCCTTGGCAAGACTGGGCGACCTGGGATGACCAACATTTCGGTTGTCCGCCCCAGTTCGACGGATTCGACAAACGCATCTGCTTCTGGCCTTCACGACTCACGCTGTCCGTCCGTGAAAGCGATGCGACGTTCGATGTCGGCGTCAACGTGTATTCGGAGACCTGGGTTCCGCTACCAGGCAATGGAGACACCTGGCCGATCGACGTGAGAGCCAACGACGAGCCGGTCGTTGTGATCGCGCGGGACGGTATTCCGTCTGTCCGACTACCCGCTGGCGAATACCAAGTGACGGGACAATTTCGCTGGGCCAGCATTCCGCAACGCATCGCAATCCCGAGCGAAGTCGGAATCCTCTCGCTGACAGTCAACGATGACACGGTACAGGTCCCCAGTTGGGATGCCGCCGGTCATGTCTGGCTGAGACGTATCCGAGCTGAGGTTGCCGATGAGGATCTCTTGGCTGCCCAAGTTTATCGGGTCGTCGAGGACGGCATTCCCATGTGGCTGCGCACGGACATCGAGCTCACCGTCTCGGGCAAGAGTCGCGAGGAAGAGCTGGGATGGGTGCTGCCCACGGGTTGGACCCTTGCCATGGTCGACAGTCCGATTCCGGTCGCCGTCGACGATGTTGGTCGCGTCAAAGCGCAAGTTCGAGCAGGCAAATGGATCGTTGCGGTGCATGCTTTTCGCTCGACGGATCTCGCCCAGTTCGAATTCTCCGAGGACGCGCAGCCGATCGCCAGTGTGGAACTTGTCGGCTTCAGAGCGCAGCCAGAGTTTCGCATGGCGCAGCTCGAGGGGATCCAGTCGATCGATGTTTCGCAGACAACGTTCCCGGACAAGTGGCGCAACCTGCCGGTTTTCCAATGGGACACGGCAACGCCTTTTCAATTGGTCGAGAAGATGCGCGGCATGGGACTGCAGCGCCCCGCGGGTCTGACGATCAATCGCCACTTCTGGCTGGATGAAGACGGCAAAGGGCTCACCTTTCGTGATCAGATCTCCGGCGAGATGCAGCAGATTTGGCGGTTGGATGTGGCAGCCGGTCAGGAATTAGGCGCGGTTCGCGTTGAGGGCAAAGGCCAACTGATCACCAGAAACCCTCAAGATTCTGAGTTAGTGGGCGTGGAAGTCCGACAACGGAATCTGAATCTGGAGGCTATCGGTCGAACACAGCTCTCGGAAACGCAGCCGTGGTTCCGAACAGCCGATTTGTCGGCAACCGGTTGGCAACAAGACGTCGACTCGCTGAGTCTAACGTTGTCACTTCCTCCGGGGTGGCGCGTCTTCGCCTTGTTCGGTGCCGATCGCGTGGAAGGCGACTGGCTCACCGAATGGTCGCTGTTGGATCTGTTCCTCCTGTTGATCTTCTCGCTGGCCGTTTTCCGATTATGGGGTGTTAAGGCTGGCATCATCGGGTTTCTGGCGTTTGGATTGGCTTACCACGAACCGGCGGCACCTCGCTACACGTGGTTGTTCCTTTTGATTCCGCTGGCTCTGTTGCGAGTCGTCCCGGAAGGCACGAGCCGACGTTGGATCCTCGGGTGGAGAAATCTCGCCATCACGCTGCTGGCACTGAGCTTGGTACCGTTCATCGCCCTGCAAATTCAAAGCGCAATCTATCCTCAGCTCGAGCGTCCCGGTGTGAACTACCAGAGCCGCGGACTTTTCTGGCGCTACGGTGCCCCGTCGGGCTCCGCAAGATACGGTCGCGTGATTACCGTCACGGAAGATTCGAAGGCGGCGGACGATGGGCGGATGCCATCAGGCCAGGAGGCATCGCGAGCAAGATTCGACACGTCGAATCTGTTGTACGATCCTTCGGCCAGGATTCAAACCGGCCCGGCAGAGCCTGAGTGGAGTTGGAATCAGGTTACGTGCTATTGGAACGGACCGGTGTCGCGTGATCAGCGCATCACGCCCATGTTGATCTCAGTGCCGCTACATCGGTTGTTGACGGTCGTTCGATTGGCCCTGGTCTTAGTCTTGGCCGCCGTCTTACTGGGAGTTGGAAGATTCAGCTTTCTGTCGAAACGGGTGGCCACCGCAGCGGCCGTCATGATCTGCTTGTTGGTAACAAATCCGGCACACGCTCAACCGATACCGAGTCAGGATGTGCTCAATCAATTGCGGGAACGATTGCTGCAGCCCGCCGATGCCTTTCCACGCGCTGCCGAGATCACCTCCGCCAACGTGCGCGTCAATGACGGACGAATCGTCACGCAGACCGAGATCCACGCTGCTGCTGAGGTCGCCGTCCCCTTGCCGGGTCGTTTGCCGGCCTGGTCGCCGTTGACGGTAACGGTGGATGGACAACCCAACGCCGTCGTCTGTCGCAAAGATGGATATCTGTGGGTCGTCGTTCCTCAGGGCGTCCATCAAGTCACCGTCGAAGGATTGCTGCCGGACACCACCGATTGGGCATGGACCTTCCTATTGAAGCCACGACGTGTTTCGATCGACGCGCCCGACTGGACGGTAACCGGAGTTCGAGCCAACGGGATTCCGGAAGACCAGGTGTTCTTCGCTCAGCAACAGCCCGAGACCGAAGGCCAGGCGGCGTACGATCGTAGAGACTTCAATACAATTGTCGCGGTCAACCGTTACTTGGAAGCCGGCCTGATCTGGCAGGTGCGTACGGAAGTAACGCGACTCTCCTCGCGTGGTCGGGCCGTATCACTGCAAATCCCCCTCTTGGCGACTGAAAACGTCCTCACTTCCAACGTCGTGGTCGAGGATGGCTCGATTCAGGTCAATCTAGGCGCCGACCAAGACAGCTTCTCTTGGTCAAGTGAGTTGCCGATCGGACAAGCTATTGATCTCAGCGCCACGCAAACCGATCGATGGGTCGAACGTTGGCATTTGGTCGCGTCCCCGGTTTGGAATGTCGCACCGACAGGTTTGTCGCCGATTTACGCAACGAATCAACAGAATCTGATTCCCACCTGGCACCCCTGGCCTGGCGAGAGTGTCAATTTGGCCTTCAGCCGCCCGGACGCAGTTCGCGGCGACATCATGACGATTCGCAGCGTCGAACATAAAACGACACTTGGCTCTCGCCAGCGCACGTCTGAACTCAAAATGGAAGTCGAGTGTAGTCTCGGTTCGGACTTTGCCATCGATCTAGACGCGAACGCCGACATTTCGACTCTAAAACTCGAGGAACGATTGATTCCAGTACGACGCGACGGAAACCAGGTGATCGTTCCATTGCAGCCGGGTAGGCAAAGCGTGGAGATGGTTTGGAGAACCGCCGCGGATCTGCCGCGAGTTTTTGAAGCAGAAGCCATCGGACTTCCGGTGGACAGCGCAAACGCGACAACTTTGATGGTCGTTCCCGAAAGTCGCTGGGTGCTTTGGGCCGATGGTCCCGTGCGTGGGCCCGCAGTACGCTTCTGGACGATTCTGGTCGTGGCGGTTCTGGCAGCTTTGATCCTCGGAAGCATTCCTCTGTCACCATTGCGCCGCTACGAATGGGTCTTGTTGGCCATTGGCCTGACGCAGGTGAATATCGTGGCGGCAATGATTGTCGTTGTCTGGTTATTCCTCCTGGCCTGGCGTGGGACGAAAGACGTCGAGCAGTCAGGGACCTGGCGGTTCAATCTCGGTCAGATCGGCTTAGTGTTCATCACCGCGATTTCACTGGGTATCTTGGTCGTCGTGGTCGGCGAGGGGCTGTTGGGAAATCCCGAAATGTTCATCGTTGGCAACGGCTCAACACGTACCTATCTGAATTGGTTTCAACCGCGTATTGGTTCGACGCTGCCCCAGCCTTGGATCATCTCGATCTCGGTATGGTTCTACCGCCTGCTGATGTTGTTCTGGGCATTGTGGCTTGCCTCTGCCCTCATTCGATGGCTGAAATGGGGCTGGATGCAATACAGCCACGGCGGGTGTTGGAAACGAAATCCGCCAAAGAACAAGGCACAGCCGCTGGTCAAGGCCGAAGTCGTTGAGTGAGTGTTGCTCCTGGCTGCATCTGTGGCGACAATGTTGTGGCCCATCCAATTACGATCTTAGCCAGAGAGCGAAGCCATGGACCGCAGAGATTTTCTACAAACGTCTTCCGCCGCCATCGCGTTGGGGACTTGCAGTACTGCTGCCGGAGACGAACAGAAGTCCGACACCAAGCAAAGCGAATGGCGGAACAAGCAATCTGGGATGTCCTATCGACGGCTAGGACGGACCGGTTTGATGATCTCGGAAGTCGTCAGCGGCGGCGACCCGATTCGCTCTGACAACTACGAACACCTTAACCTTGCGCTTGAGAAGGGTCTCAACTACCTGGACATGGCGCCGGCGTATGGTCGTGGAGATTGTGAAAAGGCCTACGGCAAACTGCTGGCCGGTTCCGCGCAGCGTGAGAAGGTCTTCCTAACGACAAAGATCAGCGGATTCAAAGAGCTTCGCAATCGCATGTACAAGGAGATCTTCGACGGTCTGCCCGCGGACAAACAGAACAAGATCGTGGAACGGTCGAAACAGCAGCTTCAAGAAAAGGGTGCGGCTAAGCCAGGTTATTTCCTGCTGTATTGGCCGGGTCAGAATCGAGAATTCGGACCCTCTTACCTCAGTAACGCCATGATGGCCGATTACGCACATCGAGTCGAAGGTAGCAAGAAGTTCCAGGAGCACATCGTTAACTCGATCGAGACCAGTCTGCAGCGCGTGGGCACGGACTATTTTGACATTGTCATGTGTCCGCACGGCGCATGCACGGCCGAAGAACTGCGGGTTCCGGAAATCAAGAGCACGTTCGATCTGCTGAAGCAGCAGGGCAAGGTTCGATTTCTCGGCGTCACTTCACACAATGATCCGGCTGAGATT
>CAJHYQ010000700.1_pt1 | contig 19261 bp, 13 predicted proteins | sample 9198721 | NCBI WGS metagenome assembly CAJHYQ01 (sample SAMEA7708357, study PRJEB35096) | sediment metagenome | biome: marine neritic benthic zone biome [ENVO:01000025]; feature: sediment [ENVO:00002007]; material: shallow marine sediment [ENVO:03000034] sea grass bed [ENVO_01000059] ... | reverse complement strand
TGCCTTGCGGTCCGGCAGGCTGAAAGGGGCTGCCTTGGACGTCTTCGAAACCGAGCCCTTGCCGGATCAACATCCATTGTGGCGGTTCGACAATGTCATCGTTACGCCGCATTGCTCCAGCGTCTATGACGGTTGGGAGCTGCGCTCCATGGAGATGTTCTGCAACAATCTGGACCGCTGGCGGCGGGGCGGGCCCTATACGGAAGGGTGCTGCGACTCGTGTGAGAGAATGATTGATGATTGTCGAAGGGCGATGGTTGATGGTTGAAGTTTTGAGTGGTGTAGAGGGATGGGCAAGGGCGTTTTCGGGAGGGCGAGGCTCCTGCCGAGCCGCAAAACGAACTCGGCTCGGCAGGAGCCTCGCCCTCCCGAATGCCTCGCCCTCCGATTGTTCCGGGTGTATTACTCACTTCTGAAGCGTGGTTGGAAAGCTGCGCGATCTGCTGGGGCCGTAGCGCCTCGTCCGCCGACCACGATGGCTAGTGCGAGTCATAGCTGGAGCAGAAGAACGCAAAACGTCGCTCACGACGCACAAGATTAATCGTTGGTCGCAAATGATGCGGGCGTGACGACGACTCCTCGCGTCGGAATGCACCACACACCCTTCTTAGGGTCGATACCGCCACCGATCTCCTCCAGAACGACGCGGTCGATAACGTGGATTCCACGTCGGGCCATCAGTTCGAACGTATCATCACCGGGTTGGTCAGGCGTTCGGTCTGGGAAGTTAACTCGAGTGCGAGCGATTCTGTACAAATTGGAAAGGTCGTGATTCGGGAAAGCACTTTCTACGCCTTGCCGCCCTAACATAAAGCCGAGCAACCCGCCCCAGGTGGCTGCTGGGTTATCGGAGTCCCAACCGCATAGCGAACCGATCTGGACGGTTCGCTTAAAGTCGCCCTCGCCGTAGAACAAACTCACCAAACTGGCTCCGTAGTTGATCCCGGCATCGAACCAAGAGCGTGATTTGTAACCGTCTGCACCATGGACCTGATACCGTTGATACAACGCGTCGCGAGTCTTTTCCCAATCGTCCTGATCAGAATTTGATTTGTACTCGGCTTCGACGAAATCGTAGATGCCGGCAGCAAACGACTGCTTTGGGAGCCGCTTGCGCGCCTGCTGAGCCAGCCAGCGCGTCTGCTCTTTCATGCTCAACTGAGGATCGACTGTCGAGGCAAGCGAATGCATGACCACGTAGAACTCCGAGATCCACTCGGCATCGCGGTAAGCTGTTGTGCGAATAGGGAGGCCGGCCATCTTCAACGCAATGTCAGGGCGGCCTGGAGCAAAGAGTCCAAACACTTCGGTAGTCAGTTGCGCATCGATCTGGTCAAAGTTCTCGTTGTTCTTCGGCAAGCTTGTTTCCGGCGGGAGCATCCCATCCATCATCAAGTGAAGGGCCGTCTCGTTTGACACCCAAAGAAAGTTGTTTTCCTCTTTGCGAATATGTCTGAGCCAGCCGTCGCGGATCATTTCGGGTGTCGCAATGCTGACGTTGTTAGCGTCCAGAATGCTTTGATAGATGTATTCGATGTCTGTATCGTCATCGGCTCCCCAGACATCACCTTTGTCCACCAAGACAAACTCGATCTTTTGGTTGTCGCGACCGTTGTTCGTACCCCAGTCGGCGTCCGTGAAGAACGGCGCCTCTTTCCTGGCTCCTTCGGTTCGCAGGCCCGTCCAGTTGGCAATGCACTGACCTAGCCAGAAGCCTTGTAGCCGCTGGTGATACACCCCGCGTGAAATGACGAGGTCATCGGCTCGACAGCTGGCCTCTGCATATTCCAGATCTGGATCCCGCGAAATCGACTCCTGGGCGTGGAGTTCGATAGCAGAACCCACACAAACAAGGGCTAAGAATAGATTGGTATGCATCTTTGGCTCCGATTTCTTGCTGCCCCGCCGGACCGAGATAAGTAGCCGTGCCGGATGGAAAGTATAATCGCTTCGGCGATCGGAAGCATTTTCAACCGACAATGATGAGTCTTGCGTCACGGATGTTGACCAGTTGAATCCCGAACAGACGTGCGAGTCGCTCCGCGCAGTTTACGGGAATCTCTACGCTGCGGTCCGCGATGATGTAGGTGGCCGATTCACTGGTCAGAATAATTTGCTCGTGAAAGCTTGCCATGCGGAGTCTCTCGCTGAATCGAGATGGGGCATCGGTACGACGCCGTTCTTTTTAGCCGACAGCCGCGCACTTTATCTGATGCATTTAAGCGTGTGTCGCAATGAAACCTGAACGCAGATAAGGGGTTCAGGCGACAGTCGCGTGACGTGGCCGCTTGCATTCATGGGGGAGTCGGCCTAGCATCTGGCAGAGTCTGAGTCAGTCACGCATCATCGTGCCGCTCGAATCACCAGTGTTCTCACCGCTCAACGACACTCGATGAGAAAACGCCATGAGACCAACTCGTTACGCTTTTGGCCGCCTGACGATCGTGTTCTGCACCATTCTTTTTGCAGCCGTCGAGGTCAGCGCTGTCGAGCGGCAGAAGTCGTGGCAAATGTCGGGTTATCTACTCGTTCCTAACGAGCGCGTTCCCAAAGACTTCGGTGGCGGCTTCTCGATGTACGTAGCTGCCTGGCCGTTGTTGACGCAATACCCCGGCAACAGGTTTCAGACCGGGCTGTTCGGTACCTGGATGCATCCTCGCTACGAGCAAAAGCCATCTCGAAGACTCTACACTGACATTGAAGGTGGCCTTGGCTGGTGGCGAGATACACGCTTCGCGACGGAAACTCCCAAGTTCATTATGGGCGGCGTCGCTCTCAACTTCAGCATGTGGGCCAATGGGCCGGGAGCCGGCAAGGGACGTGATTGGAACAAGCCCAACGGTAAGTACGCCGTCGTCCAACTGAGTCGATCCATCCTTTGGCCACCCGATGGACTCAATCTGAAGCAGGGAACCTGCGGGGAACTCTTCGGCTACGGCTACCTGCCGCTTCCGTTGGCGGAGTCCAAGCAGACGACGGCCGGCGAGGAGACTCCCACAGGCAACCAATGCTGGACGCTGTTCATCAACGCCGGGAATTACAAAGGTCCCGTTACGTTCTTCACCCCGTACTTTTGGTCAAAGGCGACCGTCGATAATCCAGAGCTTGCCGGGATGTTTCTCGACGTTCGGCCATCCGACCCGAATCGCGCGCTGCAAATGGAAACGCAATACGTTCCAGCATCGCAAGCAACCGATGCCGAGGGAAATCGCTTTGCCCGAGTTGCTCCCACTCTATTTCCCGTCAACGCGGATGGCGAAACGATCGTCGTGCACAAAGTGACGTCGTATCGCAAAGCCGCACTCTGGGACGACGTCGAGCGTTGGTTTTCCGGTGGCCCGGCTGCGACCGGAACGATTGATCCGAATGAGTCCATCGTTCACAAGTTCCCGGGCCGCGGAGGCGCTACGTGGCGGATCTATGAGCGGGGTTCCGCTCGAGAAGATCGCATCCCGCTGGACTGGAAAGCGTTCGCAACACCCACTGCCTTCGCCGACGACACGTTCGGTTATCGCTGGAATCAAGATCTGGTTACACAGCGAAAAGTGGGGGCCAACGACTGCGTGGCATTGCCGGAGTACTACCGACTGGGGCAGGGGCCCAACGGGAAGAGCCGTTGGCTGGTCACGAAGCAGGCAGACCTCTCCGAGGAAGTCCGCCAAACCGGCATGCCACTTGAGCAACCCGGCCGACGAAGTCATGGTCCCTACGTGACGCCTGAGGAATCCAGCTCGAGTTGGAAGCAGCCTGGCCCAGTTGCCGGGCCGTTCAAGGCTTACCCGGGCGACGGTAGTGAGGTCACGTACTACTGGTACCGTTTTGCCGACCAGCCCGCGTTGCTCAATGCCGATCTGTCCGACGCGCAGCGCGAGCGCATGCAAACCCGAGTCGAACAAATTCATCGGTCCTGGACCCAGGATCGCGACTACCTGCCACCTCCTCGCCTCGGCGAATTGGCCGATATCGATCCCAACCTGATCGTCACGCCACCCAAGGGCCTCGAACTGGGATACGTACCGATCGTTACGAGGCAGGGGCCTAAGGAATAGTCACGCGTGATGTCAACGATTGACTGGAGCAAGTCGATGATTAGAAGTGTGTTAACCGCTTTGGTTGTTTTCCTAGTACATCAAACTGTGCTGACGCATGCTGTTGGACAACCGCTGAAGGTTTACATCCTTGCTGGGCAGTCCAACATGCAAGGGCACGCGCAAATTCATACGATCAAGCATCTCGGAATGGACGACCGGACAGCGCCGATGCTGAAGGAGATGTACGACGAGAAAGGCGAACTGAGAACTTGCAAACAGGTGTGGATTTCGTCGATTGGTCACGACGGCAAGGAAAACGAACGTCATGGACGATTGTCGGCTGATTACGGTGCGGCGGGGCGCGGGCCGAAGATTGGGCCGGAATATACGTTCGGTATCTTCACACAAAAGCTGGTCGATCAACCGATGCTGATCATCAAGACCGCGTGGGGAGGCAAGTCGATCAACACCGATTTTCGCCCACCCAGCGCGGGTCCATACATCTTTAATGAACAGCAGGTCGAGAATCTCAAGAAGCAGGGCAAAGACTTTGCTGACGTCAAGGCGGCCAAAGACGCTGCGACCGGACGGTACTATCGATTGATGGTGGATCACATCAAGAAGGTGCTGGCCGATATCAAGCGAATCTATCCCGACTACAACCCGAATGAAGGCTATGAGCTTGCCGGGTTCGTGTGGTTTCAAGGATGGAACGACATGGTCGATCGAGGTGTCTATCCGAACCGTGGGGAGCCGGGCGGCTACGATCAATACAGCGAAGTTCTTGCCCACTTCATACGTGATGTGCGCGAAGACCTTGCCGCTCCGAATATGCCGTTCGTGATTGGCGTCATGGGTGCTGGCGGTCCGGTGGATAGATACGGTCCTGAACAAAAACGCTATGCCGGGATCCACGGCGAGTTTCGCAAGGCGATGGCGGCTCCAGCCGATCTGCCTGAGTTCAAAGACAACGTTGCCATCGTGCTTACCGAGCGATATTGGGACCATCAACTGGGTGAGTTGTCGCAACGATGGAACGGTGTCAATCGCAAGAGTCGCAGCTTGAGACAAGACGAATCACTTACCGATGACCAACGCAAACAGGCCTTGGATACGTTCAAGAACGAGTTGTTTACATCCGAGGAACTAGCGATCTTGCAAGCCGGAAAATCGAACGCTGAATATCACTATCTAGGCTCCGCAAAGATTCTCGGTCAAATCGGCAAGGCGTTCGCGGAAGCGGTTGTCGCCTTGGATGAATAGTCGATCGCTGCTGACATGTTGATGGCTTACCACGATTCAAATGAGCCTCGGACATCCCGATCCGCGAGCACAACTAGCGACCAAATGCCAAACGGTATGCCAAGCCAAACCATTGGACTACAAAATGGGATGGTTGACAGAATCGCCGTTCCTAAAGCAAGCGAATAGGACTTTAGGTTTCGCATCTGCAAGGCCCCGATCAGGATGATCAAGCTGGTGAAGAGATTAACGAGTACCAATAGCGCGACCGAAGGTGGAAGTGAAAGGATCGATGTGCCAAAGAACAGAAGCGAAACTAGAGCGAGAAGAATCAGACCGAGGCTTGGGCCTTTCAACCTGCGTTTCGCATATCGAGAGTCTCGGTCAGTCGGATCGTCCTTCGAGTTGCTCTCAGCCCTTGAATCATCAGAGTCTTGCACGTAGTGAGTTGGGACTATGAGGTGTTCGCCACAGATACACTTTGCTTGTTTACCCGCCGACGTGCTCTGGACCTTGAATGCTTTACCGCATGCTTTGCAGCGGAAACATATAAACGCAACTGACGTTTTCAGCTGGCTGCATGGGGTGGTCCGAGAATCCAACAACGTTTGACTCATCGTTATTCCCTCCGCGCGACATGGTTTTTGATCGTGGGATTTCAATTTTGAGAGACCTAAGCCAGCTCACCCGGTAGGCGCATAGCAGCCGACATGCCAGGACGCCAGCTTCGCGTAGTCGCGGGATCTGCCCCGGTCAGTCTGCAACTACATTCGAAGGCTCCCAGAGCCAGCTGATGTTTCCTCTCTAATGAATTAACGGTGACGTTTGACAGGCAGGATGAACTGGCCCAGGATCATGTCCGAAGGTCAGGCGAAATCTCGAGTTACGTCGCTAGGAATCAACAGATTCGCCGGCAGTTTCGTGGCGTGATGGGGAATAACGGCGAGAAAAATGGCGAAGTCGTCGGGCCACGGGTGATTGGAGTCGGCAATCTGGTCTAATGGGCTATCGAAGCAACAGCACTGAAGTCACTCGCTGCCGAGCTGAAGTGTAAGTTTGGTCGGGCTGTAGGGCGGAGCCGGGTCCGCTTGAAGGCGATCATCTGTTAAGGGGCGACGAGGCACGTGGTGTGTCACCGTGTTAGAGGTCCTGGGGGATGAGCGGGGCTGGAGCGATAAGTGTTGCGGTCCAGGCGTTCATGCGGGACATCGCTACGGCGGGCCTCTTGTCGGACGAACAAGTTCGGCAAATCTGGTTTTCGCTAGATCCCGACGGTCGGCCATCGACCGCCGAAGCTTTTGAGCGCGAATTGGTTGCGGCCGGTCTTCTAACCGAGTTTCAAGGTTCCGCACTGCTCAACGGTCGATCCGGGGAACTCCTTCTTGCGGATTACCTCATCCTAGACAAGATCGGTGCAGGTGGGATGGGGCAGGTATTCCTCGCGCGCGATCGTTCCACGCATGACATGGTTGCGCTAAAGACACTCTCACGACACCGGCTTGAATCGGATCATGCCATTGAACGTTTCCGTCGCGAAGTGCTGGCGATCACGAGGCTTGACCACCAAAACATCGTCACTGCCTACGACGTCGGCAGGGATGGCCAAACATATTTTTTCACCATGGAGTATCTCGACGGACAGGACCTTTCCACTTTGGTGAACGCTAACGGACCCCTCTCGATCGCCGAAGCTGTCGGGTACATATGCCAAGCGGCGATTGGACTGGAATATGCTCATGGGCAGGGCGTCATTCATCGTGACGTGAAGCCGAGCAATCTGTTCTTGGACGAGACCGGCACCGTCAAGGTACTGGACCTTGGGCTGGCAAGACTGGTAGAAGGTATTGAAGACGAGCATAGCAGCGGCTTCACAAATGCCATCATTGGAACAGCCAACTTCATCTCTCCCGAGCAGGTCCGCGATACACATGATGTTGACGCTCGAAGTGACATCTACTCGCTCGGCTGCACACTCTACTGGCTGCTGACTCGTAGGCCACCATTTCCGCGGCGGACCCAGTTACAACAGCTACTGGCCCACGAATCTGCTGAGATCCCATCCTTGCACGCGTCACGCAAGGACGTCGGCAAAGATCTGGACGACGTCTTTAGAAAGATGATGGCGAAAGACCCGGATGATCGCCAGCAATCGATGAATGAAGTCGTCTCGGAATTAAGCATAGCGGCGAGTTACGATGTCGCGACGAACAACAAATCGTCCGCGAGTGATCATCCGCTCAACGTGTTCATCGAGGAGCGGAAGGCGACAAGCATAATGGCGGCGGATCCATCTGATCGGTCGGACGACACGAGTACCGATTTCTCCAGCACCATTGTTTCCCCTTCGCGAAGCGACTTTGACCGGGCTCGCGAAAGTCGTGATACTTCGTCGCGTCGAAAGATCATCGTCGGATTTGCGTTACTGGTTGGCATCACGCTCATCGCGATTGGCTACAAATCCTGGCGAGGAGGCTCGGAACCGATTCCATCGCCTCCGGTAGGGCATCACGTCGAACTCAGGCCTCGCGAGACCTTATCAGCGCGTACAGGGATGACTTCATCCCTTTCGTTTTCTCGTGATGGCCGCCTGCTGGCTGCTGCGGAGGGTTCAGCCCTACGCATCTGGGATGTGCGGCAACGTGTTGGGCAACCGCCGATCAAGGGTCACCGGGCGCGGATTTCGACCGTCGCATTCCATCCCAGTGGTCAAGCGGTTGCAACTGGGAGCCACGACGGAACGGTGAGGATTTGGAATCCAACAACGGGTGAACAACAGCGACAGTATTCTGGCGACCACGGCCAAATCCAGTGTCTCACGTACTCGTCGGACGGTCGGCTGGCCTGGGGCTGCGACAGTGGAACGGTTTTGCTTTGGGATCCGGAAGGGGAAGACGAGCCTCGGCAGTTAGCTGGAAGCGAGTCCGGGTTGCTGGCTATCGAATTCGTGGATGACAAGCTCGTCGCGGCAGGGTGGGACAACAACATTCATGTTTGGGATATCAAGACGTTCGAGCATGTTCGGCTGCAGGGCCACCTTCATCCGATTACCGGACTGGGCTACCTGCCAAAGGGCCAACTTCTCGTTTCGAGTTCCAGTACGCCCGATCTGAGTGAGATCAGATTATGGAATCTTCAGGAATCGAGCCAAACGCGGTATGTCCCTTTCGGATTTGAAATCCGCAAGCTCTGCGTGTTGCCTACCAGGGGATTGGCGGCTCTCGCCACGAAGGTCGGCGAATGGGCCAAAGTCCAGCTGGTCGATACCGAGAGTTGGATGTCCGAGGATTTGACACGGAGTGAAAGCGATATCGCGAACCTCGCATCATCCTCGGACGATCGACTCCTTGGAGTTTGTCGGTGGGATGGGGTCGTACAAGTCTGGGATCTTGCCGCGCGCGTACTCGCCTCAGAATTCCACGGGAGTTGTAATGCCTGCCTCAGCGTCTCGTTTTCGCCGAATGATTCGACGCTGGTCTCAGCCGGTAGGGGTGGATCGATCAAGCTTTGGGATTCACATCAAACTCAGGAGATCGCGACGCTCCGCAATGTCCACACCCAGGATGTCCGCAGCGTATCGTTCTCCCACGACGGAACTCGGTTCGCTTCCGGCAGCTTTGATGCGCGACTTGTTGTTTGGGATCGCGACACTCAGGACGCCATCCTTTCCCTGGATCGGAGAAGCGGGGTGCCAGGCCCCATTTTTGACGTCGACTTCTCGCCGGATGATTCCAAGATCGTTGTGGCTGGCGGAAGAGGCGGAGGATTCGTAAGTCTTGTCGACTTGGATACGAAGACCATCGAGGCAACGTCGATGGGCCACGGAAGTATCGTCTCGTCGGTGTGCTATTCGCCGAACGGTCGCCTGATCGCTACGGGCAGTCACGACTATACGGTACGATTGTGGAACGTCGGTGAGGACACTGAGGCCAGAGTATTCAGGGAACACCGCCATTGGGTCAACTGCGTGGCTTTTTCCCCCGACGGACGTTGGCTAGCCTCAGCGGGCCAGGATCACCTCATCATTCGAGACCTGAAGGATGATGAGGCTCGGCAATTGATTGGACATCGAGGGGAGGTCAGCCAGATCGTCTTCTCGACCGATGGCAGGTTCCTCTTCTCAACTGGCAGTGACCAAACCATCAGGGTTTGGGATACGGAAAATGGGAGTGAACTGGCCCAAGTTTCCAAACGTGACGCCGACACAACTTGCCTGTCGATTTCAGGCGATGATCAGACGCTGGCGACCGGTCGATCCGATGGCAGCCTCGACCTTTGGATCTTTTCCGCGGACGCGTTGCAGCCGAGCAACTGAGCTTGCCTTGATACCGCGTTACTCAAAAACGAGACACCGCCGTCCGTTCATCCGCGCGCCGCGACCGAACCAGCTCACAGTTTCGGCGCGTCGAATACCGGTCTCTGCTTGATGCGTCTCCACGAAGGTCGCAAAACCACCCCAAATCCCCGCTGACGTTCCCACTTGGCGCGTGCCGCCCAGGGAGTCCCTGGGTGATGATCCTCAACGTCCATCAGCACTCGTTTGACTTGAGCCACGTGCTCATCCAGATTGGGTGTTTGAATCAGATCGTGGACCGGCGTCGCCATGCGAGACCAAAGATACAGCGGTGAATCCGAACGAGGTGGTTTTGGGGGAGTCAGTTGTACGCCCGCAAGGTACCGAATGTATTGAGAGAGGCGAAGCCGGTAGAGTAAGAGCTGAGCTTTCAAGAGATCGTAGTTGGCCTGCCATCTTGGCGAACGCTCTCGTTCTCGCTCTAGAGCAAGCTCGTCCAGTAGCATCAATCCGTGATCCATGAGTGCAATGATGTGTCGCGCCTTCTGTGCTTCTTTCACGATTTCTCGGCGAAACTCTTCCATGTTCGGCGATAGTTCTTGTTGGAGGACCGCATCCGGGAAGCGGCGAGGATCGAACCGTTTGACGATAGTGGTCAATGTCTTCGGGAGATCATCTTGCAGATGCACTGTCATGTATTCACTTCGAGAACCAAGAAACGGTTGGTACTCGGTGACTGCATCCAACGAATATCGATCAGAGGCCTCACGCTTAAGGTTCGTCTCATGTCCCGGTAGCAGAAAGAACCTGCCGCCGGTCTCCTTCACCAATCGACTTTGGTCATAGGGACCGAACCCGCTGGGATGCGCGTCTTGGCGTAGTCCAAAGCAGTCGATCAACAACTGCTCCCCTTCAAACGGCGATTCAGGCCCAAGATCGATCGTTATTGGATGCGTATGGCCTGTCTCCGGGTTATTCCAGTGGACAAAAGCAACCTGGTGGCCAAACGCTGCTTCGCGACCGAATACGTACATGCGGGCATTCCGATCCTTGGCCCTTGCGATGAGCGGTTCGAGCCAGCGAAGATTGTCCCGCTTGTTGCCCGATTCGTCGGAAACGATGGCCAACACCATCCGGCACTTGTGTACCCGCGCGTAACGATCGTAGTTGTTGATGACGCTGAGTGCTGCCGAACACATGTTTTCGACACCTGTATTTTCGAAACCGACAGCACCGAAGTGTTGCAACACAGACGCCTTTGGTTCGACCGGAAGTGCCTCGGTATGGTCATGAAACTGTTCTCCAAAGCTGGTGATCGCTGTCCGGACTCGATGTTTGGTGGGCGATCCCGTCTCATCAAGCTCGTCGTATACTCGATCAAGCAGTTTGTGAAGTGTCTCCACGTCGTCCCGCATGCTTTCCGACCGATCGAGGCACCAGACTAAGAGGACGTTGGATTCCTCCAGAAGAACATAAATATCTTTCACCAACTGATGCAGGGCCGTGTCATACGTCGCATGGACCTCCCGCGGGTTGCTCGGTGCGTGATCGGGAGCCTCCTGGCTCAGTTTGTCTCGATTCAACCCGGCTATGCCGTCGGTTCCAACCTCGGTTGGCAAGCCCATGGTGTCAGTTGGTGGGATGGTCGGCGGCATTACGGTCGTGCCATCGATGGGGCCAAGAACGTCCAGTCGCCAACTGTCACTATCAAACGCATCGACCTCTGCGTCGCCGGCCGTTTCCGAATCGTCTCGTGGGATGAGAACATCAATTGGGAACGTATGCGATCCATCCAACTCGTCGGACATCGCAGTGGTAACCAACTGCACCTGTGCCGATCCAACACGGATGGAATGGATAGTCACCAAGCTCAAGAGGGCGATTAGCGTGATATGCAAGAGCCCTGATATATAGCAGGCCGTCGTTTCTCGCGAGGTCTTTCGACGTCGATACTTTGATAATCTGTGTGTCAACAGTCTTTTGCCGATATCCCGTGTCTTGGGCTTGGTCGGCGGCTCGATGACAGTCGTCAGTGGCTGGCTACGGTTCTTGGCGGTCGAGCCTAGCTTACGTTGCGCCTGCTGCGGAGCCGGCGGCGCCACCGGAGGTTGCAGATCCTCACGCGTCTTTGCCGTATCCTTCCGCTCTCCGCGTAGGCGAATGAGTAGTGAATCAGCACGATCGTCGACGCGAAACACGATCGCTTGGCATGCGGCGCATTCCTCTAAGTGACGAGTGATTCGGGAACACTCCTGATCATCAAGCTTCCCAAGAACGAAGCTAACCAGCTTTTCATGGGTTGGACATGAATTAGCACGCATGACCTCAGACCCTCGCGAATATACCGGTCGTGTGACTTCCTAAGCTACTTCAAGAGTCATCGTTGTTATCGTCGCCGGGGAGTGCAAGACGGCTCAACTCCTGTCTGAACCGCGCAAGTGTACGCGATCTCGCCTGGTAGACGGACCATACCGAAATCTGTAATTCTTCTGCTACGTCGGCTGGCGAACGGTCTTCGACGACGGTGAGCCAGAATGCCTGCCAAGTTTGAGGCTTTACCTGACGTCGTATCTTCTCTGACACTTCTTGTGGAATCGCATCGACAGAAAAAGTTTCGCTCGATGCATCGTCGGCCAAGGGTTCGTCTAGGTTCCCGTCCGGCTCAAGGTGAATCAGCTGCATAGCTGTTGTGCCACCGCGTGCCAATGGCGTGGCTTTGCTGCGACGATAGTAGTCGCGGACCTTGTTCGCTGTAATGACTCGCAACCATTTGCGAAAACTGTCGCTCGACCGGTCTCGATGGAAGCGTTGAATGGAACGAGCCACCGACTGCAGAACGTCCTGTACCACATCCGGTACGTCGTGTGGTGGCACTCGGGATCGAATTGTCCACTCCTCGACGAGCAGTCCATACTCGCGCACCAACTCGTGCCAGGCATCGTCATTCTTGGCCTTCAGGAGCGAAATCAGCGTCAGAGATGTCGAGGCATCTTGATTTTGGTTGCATCGATCATTCATGGCGAAGAAATCCGTCTGTCGCAAGTCAATGTGGCTGGCCTGGTTGTAGCTCGTGACGTGCCTATCAACTCGCAAATCGGAAGCGGCTTCGATTTTACCAGCGGCCAAATCCACTTTGAATCAGCAAGTCGGCGCAATCGGCGGGGCGGGTTGCCGCCGTGAGTAGTTCATGGATCCGTCCAGTGCCGCGGCTCTAGAGTACCTAACGGCGGTTTTTGACATCCTCCGGACAGAATCCGTCACTTTTTCCATCCGTCCACGCAGCGCCTCAACCCCCGCCAACAGATCTAATCCTGCGGGAATTCTGCCGATCGTTCGATCTTTCTGGGCCACGAGTCAAGGCGTGTCAAAGCCGATCGTTAAACCCAAGGTGAAGTTAGTCAGGCAGCAGCGCTGACACCTCGCGGAAAGAGGGCCACCAGTACATTCCTTTCCAGGGACTTGATCATGAGCATCACCGTCACTTGCGATGGGTGTGACAGAGCGTTCCGGGCGAAGGCCGGATTGGCAGGCAGCAGCGGAGACTGTCCCAATTGTGGCGCGAGAATCAGGGTGCCACGTGTGCCATTTGCTAATCCTCAAAACCCCAGTAGACCCTCGCGAATTCAGACCCGAGAGCCTTCTCGGCATCTACCGGCCATTACGGTTACTTGTTTGACGTGCAGCAAGCGGTTTCACGTCAACCATCGATTTGCCGGCAGAAGCGGCACTTGTCCAAACTGCGAGGCGAAGATCGTGATTCCACCCATCCCGCTCGCGCAGATACCACCTGAGGTAGACCGTCCAGCGAAGGCTGAAAATCCCTATCGTCCACCGGCGCAAGCGACAACGTCAGACGTGAATACCGTGTCGTCCTTAGCGACCACCAGGGTTCGCAGACCGGCATGGTCTCTGATTGTTGTTGGCGTGCTCAACATGCTTTACGCCGTCCTCAATCTCTTCGCGCATCTTGTTCCTGCCGAAGGCGGACCAGCGCCCGTACCACGCGAATTGCGCGACGATGTCATCATGAGTGAAGTTTGGAAGGAGATGCAGCAACCCGATCCCCTGGGTGGCTCGATCGCATCAATCGTCTTGTTTTCTGTTGCCGGAGTGATCTCTTGGGGCGGCATTAGTATGCTGCGGCTGAGAAACTACGGTCTTTCGGTGACCAGTTCGGTCCTTTCGATGATGCCATGTCTCACCATCCTAGGTTGCTGTGGTGCCGGGCAGGTTGTCGGGATTTGGGCTCTCACAGTGCTAGTCAACCCGAATGTGCGGTCGGAGTTTCCTTGAGTCGGCGCGACCGCTTGCTAGATCGAGCTCAACTTGGCGAAGTTGACCGAGAAGTCCAGCGGAATGACGCCGTAGAGACCACGCGTGAAGAACAATTCGATGACTTCGTCGGCAACCAGGATCGCGCGTTTTGGAACCAGGACGATATCGGAGTCCCGCAGCCAGATCTCGTCGGCCGGGCAAGGCTCTTTGCCGTAGAGCGCACCGAAGATGTCGAGCTTCGTGGCCATCAAGTTCCAGTTCTCGTCACGTCGAAAAACGACGACATGGTTGAGGTTGCCACCGACGTTCCAACCTCCGGCGAGAGCAATCGCCTGCATGACGGAGGTGGGCGCTTCCAGTGTATAACGTCCCGGAACGGCAACCTCGCCAACGACATACACAAACCGCGGGGCTCGCTCTTGCAGAATCGGTGTCACCTCCAGCCCCGGCACGATCTTTCGGTAACGAGCATCGATCTCTTTCTTCAGCTCGTCCATGTTGAGCCCTTGGGCGTACACCGACCCGATGGCCGGCAGCTGTAACGTGCCCTCGGGTGTGACGCGGGCAAAGATCGATTGACCACCACGCCCAAACCGGTTGTCGACTGTCGCACGCAACTCTTCCAGCCGTGTATTGATTGTGATTGGCGCAACTGTAATTGACGGTTCCTGAATGAAATTCTTGAAACGCCGCTCCAAATCGTCGCGAAGTTCGGCCAGCGTCAAGCCATAGGCGGGGACCTGACCGAGCAGTCGGAGTGTGATCGAACCGTCGGGTTGCACAATGGCGTCAATGTCCAACTCGGTCGAGGTCAGCGACTCAACCTTAATCTGGTCACCTACCTCAAGTCGATAAGGTTCCGCCGATGCTTCGCGAGTGAGGCGGAAGACGAAATCCAGTTGGTCATCAACGCGTAAACGATACTCGGGAACATGAGCGGTCCGCGCGGGGCCAATGTATTCGCCATGTCCGAAGGCTTCCCACGGAATCGGTCCCGCCCCTTGCCAACGGCCGTGGCCGAGGGCCCTCCAGGGAATCGAATCGATAAAGAAACTGCCTGTCGTGTGTTTTCTCGGGCAGTCTGGACAACCAATGCAGTGAAAGCCTCGCACGGGACATGGTGCATAGGGTCCTAAGGTATTACAGCCATGAACATTGTTACGCGTTGCCGGGACCGCGATTGACTCCTCAACCTGCAACTCCTGAGACAGCGTGGGCGGCGTGGGTGGCAGCGCGGCCGCATCGTCCTGCACGACTTCATGCCCACTCATCAGTTGAGCATCCGCGCGGACAGTGCGCGACGGCGGGGACGTACGACCTTTGTCCAAGGCAACGATATCAGGCAAGCGACGGACTCGGGCTTCGGATTTTGACCCACGTTCCACTTTCAAAAGCCGTGGAAGCTTCTCCTGTGCGGGCGCCGTCGTCGCGGTGAATCCAAGCCAAATGGAGAGACACGGTGTGATGATGAGCAGACAAAGCTTGCGGAACACGTCCATGTGATTCACTTTCTTTGATGGACCGACATCCGGCTGCGGAATTGACCACCCGTCGCGAATTGGCGGCGGCGGTTCATCTGTCGAACCTGGGCGAGGTCGGACCAGCGAGCTGTACGCGTCGGCTACGACATCCGACGCACAGCCCTCTTCAATTATTCAAACACACGCGACTGGCGTGCACGGGATACTCTTGGTTGTGGGGCGTCCTTCTGATGTGAACGACGAGGTAGACGAAAGAGCGACGATACTTTGCTGAGTGCACTTTCGCCTTTTGTTTTGGTGGGTGGAGGATTCTTGTCGACTTCAGTCTTCGCTACGATTTTGGTGGACATCTTTCGCGCCGGCGCCTGGCTGATCAATTCGGCGTCATCGCAAACTTCCGAAAAGGTGGATTTCTCGACCCACCGAATGGCTGTCATTGGGTTGGCACGTCCGCTGTTGGACCGTCTTTGCCGCACGCGTTCGTACTGCCGTTTGGCACTGACTGACAGATCCGACTCACCTAAACGTGCGTGCACTTTGGACAGGTTCAGCAGCACCTCAGCTTCCTCACGGGTGGAAAGTGCTTGCCGGAGCACGTGTTTGGCTTGCTGCAGTCGGCCGCAACGGGCGAGCAACACACCCAACTCGTTCGCAGCACGGTAGTTGTTCGGGTTGGCGTCGAGAGCGAGTTGCAGGTAGGCGATGGCTTGGGCAATTGCTGCTGTCTCAGCCTCACGCCCTGCTTGAGCCATCGAGACCTTGGCTAAGCCATAGAAAACCTCTGTGGCGTCCGGATCCAGCTCGACCGCATAGCGAAGTTTCGCTTGAGCGTATTCGTAATAGGCTTGCAACGCGAGGAGCGCTGGAATGGCACGTCTTGAGGACTTCTTTAACACAGGCGTCGTGTGCGCCGCCATGAGTGCCCGAACATTCCTGCTTGCCGAGGCATCGTCCAGGGCGACGGCAAAAGCATCCGCCTCTTTCAGCGCCAGCAATCCAGCGGCCAACGCGTCACCATGCGTTTCATCTCGCGAAGACTCGTCACATCGGTGGGCCATCAGCTGCAAGGTCTGCAGGAACTCCTCTTCGGCGGCATAGACAGCGCCGCGTGTCGCCAATTGCATGGCATGATGCACCCGACGACGAACCACGGCGGATGGCGGCAGTTGGTTCGTAGCACCGTTGGCCCGACGAGCTTGTGGGGACTTTGTCCTGGCTTGACGCTTAGGCGTCGATTTGGCCCTCTCCGGCGGTGTCTTCGCTGGGCCTGGTCGCCGTGATGCTATCGTGTCCGCACCCAGCGTGGCAGTGAGGAGGAATAACAGCAGCACAATCAACTTGGGTATTCGCGTGCGTCGCGCCGCAAGCTGCCACATAATGACATCCTTATGAAATCCATTTCATAATTCCAGAGAGTTCATCGGGCGCACCTTGCCGTCCTCTTAATAGCGATCAGGTCATTTGCCACAACTCGATGGACTCGATTCTTGGCCAGGCCGCAAAGACTGCCTATAGCCCCAGCTTGACGAGACCTGCAGCTGGCCCGGGGTGTGTCAGGCTCAGTACTTGCTGAAGTGAGCACACCATCCGGACTCCGGTCGAAAGCGTCGTCTTGCAATGGCAGTCTGAAATGTGCCTATCCGCTGTAAGTCTCAACACAGGTCGGTGCGGCACAGGATCGTGTTGCCATGGGGCTGTTCCATAATGATAGAATCGTGACATACCCAGACTGCCATCACGCAAGCTAACGAGGGCGCACAGAAGGTATTCAAGCAACTCGGAGACTTTATGGTTGGAAGCTGGACACCGGCTGATCAGCAAAATAAGGATGGCCCGATCAAGCACGATTACACATGGATATTGAACGGGCGTTTTTTGCATACGAAGTCCACCGACCAAGATCCAACGCCTTTGGTGGCGATCATGGGTATTGAACCGAAGTCAAAGAAGTTGGCGTGGTGGGGTTTCTTCGCGGACGGGACTGCCGGTCCGATCTATCTCATTCAGTCCTCTGACAGTCGATGGGTATTCGAGGGTGACGGTGATGCGGGCCCCGACGGCAATATTCTCCGACGGTTGACAGTTGAAAAGACTGGGGATGCTAGTATCACGTCCACCATGGAGGATACGATTGGCAACTCGACCACGGCGGTTACGAGAAAGTGGATACGGCATCGAGACTAAGCTCTTCGGTCAGCGTCCGTTCGCGTTGCCCTCAATGACGACGTCCGATTCGAGATCGGATGCGAATGGCTGTTTAACGATCGGTGTCCAGAATCTTTATCGCACGCGGATATCTCCTGCAATCTCCGCGTCGAGATCAACATAAGCCTAGGGCATCAGTACCTGAAACCACGATCCTCAGCCAGCGCGTTCTCCGCTGCCCCAAAAAACGAGAGGACCTCATGTCCGTCGTTATCCAGGTTTGTTTTGTTGACCATCGCAAGACGGACGGATATAACCATTCGAACTGTGTGATTTCACACAGAGACACGCAACGCTGATGGACATGAATGATGCATGCGGGGCAAACCTTTAGGACGTGCGCTAGCGCTCCGCCCGGCCTGACGCTGGTATCCGTGTTTGCTCTTCTGACGCTCGCTACCGACGGCCTCGCGACGCCTCGAATCCATTTCGATCAAAGCGAGTACCGCATCTCGAACAACCAGCCGCTTGAGATGCAGATTCTGATTGATGGTGAACCTCGCACCATTCCCGATGACGCCATCCCATCGGGGTTGTTCAGCTACGGGGTCCAAGTGCAAGTGGACGCGGTCAATGCTGAATTGGATACCGCCGCACAGGTGCCCGCTGAATTGGATTTCTTCGGCTTTGACGCGGGGGCATCTCGAGAGCAGATTCGTCCGGGCGTGATTGCGATCAGGGGTAACGTCAACCGCCGAGCTAATCCAATCGAAAATTACGATGGAAGCTTGCTGGCGACCGTCTCACTGTTGAATCTAGCCCCTGCATTATCAGAGTATAAAGTCAGCTTGAGTCTGTTCCGAACGCTTGGCCCGACGCAACAGGTTTTCTTGGATGGAAAAGGTAACGTCCTGGACTCAACGATCACCTTCGAATCGGCCGTCGTCAGAATCGATTCGCTCCCCGGCGATACGGACGGTGACGGAATGCTGACAGCCGTTGATATCGATCTGATATGTCAACACATTGCAGCCGGGGGTGCCGATCGAAGATTCGACCTTAACGGTGACAATCAGGTCAGTATCAGCGATGTCGATTTCTGGGTGGAGAGGATCAAACAGACATACATCGGTGACTCGAATCTAGACGGCGAATTCAATTCAGGTGATTTCGTCAATGTGTTTCGGATCGGCGAGTACGAAGACAGATTGACAGAAAATTCGACCTGGGCTGACGGGGACTGGAACTGCGACGGTGAATTTGACAGCGGTGACTTCGTTCGTGCATTTCGAGCAGGGGGATTCGAAATGGGGCCACGAAAGTTAGACGCGGAAGTCGTGCCCGAGGCATGCGGGCTTGCACTTCTTTTGAGTGGACTGCCAGTTCTCATGCTACGCCATCGTGCGTGCCGGACATCGCCTCGTGCAACATGTCCGTAACCGCGTGTCCCTTAGGCTTGCTGCGGTGACCGATCCCAATTCGATCTGTGACTTGTCAGCCCATTGATTCGGATCGCAGTGCTAAAACCGTGGGGAGATTGGGATGCGGACGCGAAGAACTGAACGCCGGCGCTGTCGGCAACGACTGAAGTCTCTACGCCATCCCATTGAGATGCTCGAATCCAGATGGTTGTTAGAGGCCAGTCCGTTAACAGTTTTTGAATCTGCGGTGCTGCCCATTAATCCGGAGGCGACTGCTGACCTCGTTTTGCTCCCCGAGCTAGGTGGCGTGACCTCACTAGCATGGGACATTCATACCGAGCACGGTGACTTGGAGCACGGTGACTTGGAGCACGG
>CAJHYQ010000124.1_pt1 | contig 19288 bp, 13 predicted proteins | sample 9198721 | NCBI WGS metagenome assembly CAJHYQ01 (sample SAMEA7708357, study PRJEB35096) | sediment metagenome | biome: marine neritic benthic zone biome [ENVO:01000025]; feature: sediment [ENVO:00002007]; material: shallow marine sediment [ENVO:03000034] sea grass bed [ENVO_01000059] ... | reverse complement strand
TCTCTGCCTAGGCGTTTGCGTCACGGCGCGAGGACAATCTAGTGCGCTCGACAACGAGCTCAAGCGGTTGCAAGGATCGTGGCGAGTTACCGAAATGGTGGACAACGGCCGCGTATTGTCCGAAGCCGATATCCAAAACGGGATGCCAGGCGGCGGTCTGCTGGAAATCATCGACTATACCTTTCTGTTCAAGTCTCCCGTAGACGGCGGGCGAAGTACGAAGGCGTTCCGCTTGGATCCCACGACGTATCCCAAGGGGATCTCAGTGATCGAGCGCGACAAGGTGACCGGTGTTGGGATCTATCAACTCGACCAGGGAAAATTCGTGGTTTGCATTGCCAATCCAACCGCCGCCGTGCCGACGGAGTTCAGCGCCCCAGACAAGTCTGGTCGCACGATGATGGTGTTGGAACGTTTGCGGCCCAACGAAGATGGCGATCTGCAGCTATCACCCGCGCCGCCCAAGACGAGGACCCGTCGGCTGAGTACGCCGCCGACACCGCCGACGCCGCCCGCGGACACGAGGCCTGTTGTGAACGCCGGCGCCACAGGACGCATTCTCTCCGACGCCGACGTGTCGCGGATGCTCATCGGAAACTGGCAAGTGAATGACGGCGAGGGATTGGTCGACATTGCCATTCATCCCGATCGCACCTTCAGTACATTCCGCCATACGCAGACCATGAGCAACTTCCACACGGTGTTTGTACCGACGCCCGTGTCGGCGGGCACGTGGACGGTCCAAAGCGGACAGTTGACGCTGGGGATCACTTCCTCTTGGCGGATCGACCGTGTGAACACGCGCTACGTCTTCTCGGTACGATCCGTTTCCAGCACCGACGCGATCTTGGTGGATCCTTTGGGACGCGTATCCAGGGCCATCCGACACTAATCGCGTTGGCGGCCGTGGCACGACCGATGACGTCCCGTTGGGACTCTCTATTCGTGGAATTTGGGTGCGTTGGTTCGCGTCCCCAGGGCAGCACCACCGCTTGACGCGGCGGCTTGCCCTGGGCTCCGCTAGGGATGTCCCGTTGGGACTTCTGACCAGTTCTCGACCCGCGACTTTGTGTCTGCGTTTCAAGTTGGCGCCTATCTACAGCACTGGCCTCGCCCTCCCATCTGCGCGTCGCACCACTCAGGGATTAATATCAAGATCAAGAGGTTTTGTTAGAGTGCCTTAGTTAACCGTCTGCGTCTGACCACTCTCTGCAGCTCGGTATGCCCCAAAAATTGTCTGTAAAACGTGCAGACATTCCGCACCGGTAAGCGGTGCTTCGCGCACTCCGCGCGCCGAATCAATCGCCGCTTGAACCAGCAGCTGGTAAGAATTAATTCCGTCCGCCTCTTCCACCGTTTGTACGCCGCGTGGCGCATCGGGATGGGTCGAGTACCATTGAAAGGATCGCCGTGAACCATCCCCGCCGCGGTATCCAGACATCTTCAACCAACCTTTCGATCCCCACAGCGTTGTCCCGGCTTGATAGCTACCACCCTCGACGTAGTATCCGCCGTGAAAGGAACCGAGCATTCCGCTGCGGAATTGGAAAGCAACGGCTTCGGCGTCTTCAATCTGCACCGGTTGTCCGCCCACGTTGTTGGTAAACGCCGTCACTTTCGTAACTCGATCCTTCGTGATGTACAACACTTGATCCAAGTTGTGAATGCCCAACCAAATTAGATGTCCGCCACCAGCGGTCTCCGATCTTGCGAACCAAGAGTCGTGGTAACTCGGTCGCGTCAGCCTCGCTTGGTCTTTGACTTGAAAGAACGTCACTCCATAGAGTTTACCGAGGTAGTCCCGTTCGACGATTTCTTTCGCCTTCTGAATGTCTGGGGACAAGCGGCTCGGCAGGGCCAGCATCAGCTTCAGCGACTTCGATTCCGCCAACTCGACTAGCTGCTCGAAGTCTTCGGGGCGGACGCACGCCGGCTTCTCGGCAACGACATGACACCCGGCATTGAGTGATGCTCGAATCTGAGCCGGCGCTTTGTGTGCGGGCAGAGCAATGAGCACAAGATGAGGTCGAAACTCCTTGAGCATCAACGTTGAGTCGCGATAAGTCTTAAACTCTTCCAGCTTGCCCAACGATTGCACAGCCTCCTTGAAGGTCGTTCCACTCGGATCTACAACGGCAGCGGCTGCAACCGGAGAACTGGCCGCAATCGCCGGGAAGTAGATGCCCAGATGGGGGCCGTTGGCTTCAGTAATGACAGCGACGCGTACGGCCTGGCCCGTGTTGTCGCTAATCGCGGCGATCACGAGGCCGTGAAGAACGAAGACTTGAATGAGCAATGCGACGATCAGCTGATTGGGACAGATGCGCGTAGTCATGATTGGTTCTCTGGATCGTGACGTAGTGGAATGCGACAATTGTAAGCCACATTCGAGATCATTACTTCCCGGCAGCGAACCATCCATTCCGTACCGAGGGCAATTCCATGAGCGAACATGATCGCAGGTCATTCCTGAAACAGACCGGCAGAGGAGTCGTTGGAGCGGCGGTCGTGCAGACAGCCAGCCAATACGCACGAGCCAAGGGAGCGACGGAACGCATCAATGTCGGGCTCATTGGCTGCGGTGGTCGCGGAATCACGGTTGCGAGGGCCATCGGGAAGCATCCTCACGCAGCTGTTCGCTATGTCTGCGATCCCGATGAACACCGTGCAGCTCGCGCGAAGGAAGCGACGGGAGCGGATCACGCGGTAGCTGATTTGCGACGCATTCTCGAGGATCAGTCCGTTGACGCGATTGTGATTGCGGCTTGTGATCATTGGCATGCACCTGCCGCTGTCCTCGGCTGCGAAGCTGGCAAGCACGTGTACGTCGAAAAACCTTGCTCACATAGTATTCGCGAAGGTCGATTGATCGTCGAAGCAGCTCGCCGCAACAAGCGCGTCGTGCAGCATGGGACGCAAAGTCGATCGGCTGCATCCAAACAGGCAGCTATCAAGTCACTACGCGACGGTGTGATCGGAGACGTCTTGGTTGCCAAGCATATCAACAGCCAGAAACGAGCTAACATTGGACATCGTCAGCCGAGCTCGCCGCCACCCCATCTAGACTATGACCTTTGGGTTGGACCGGCGGAGTGGCTGCCTTATCAGTCTAACTACGTGCACTATCACTGGCACTGGTTCTTCAACTTTGGCACAGGCGATATTGGCAACGATGGCGTGCATGGAATCGACGTGGCTCGTTGGGGACTTGGTGTTGAAACTCATCCCAGTTTCATCACGGGGTACGGATCGAAACTGTATTTCGATGACGATCAACAGTTCCCAGACACTTATCAGATGACTTTTGAGTATCCGGGCGAGGGCTCGGTTGGGGAAAAACGGCTGCTGATTTACGAGCAGCGAATCTGGTCACCGTACCGCGAGGACCAAGATGCCAATCATACAATCTTCTACGGAACCAACGGCCTGCTGAAAATGGGCAAATCCGGCACACAAGTGTTTGGAATGAAGAACGAGCCGATTGAAACCGTGCCGATGGTCGGTGACGAAGTTGACGCTCACCAGAGGAACTTCATCGAGGCAATACGCGACGGGGCAAAGCTCAACGCGGATATCGAGGTCGGCCATCGTTCGGCCGCGCTTTGTCACATAGGCAACATTGTCTCTCGCATGAATCGCGCCATTCGATTCGACCCACAATCTGAGCAAATCGTTGGTGACAACGAGGCCAACGAACTCACGAATCGCAAGTATCGCGACGGGCATTGGGCGAAACTCTCGTAGGTCGAGTCAAGGCGCCTGCCGACCGCCGCTGGAAAACCTAATGGACTTGAGCCCCTATTCAAATAATGTCGTAGGCATAATGCACGATTGCGAAACAGAGTGGCTGAGTTCGTCGCTGTTGCGGCACAAGTGATGTGTCGATATGCTGACTCTCGCCCGGGAATTTTGGCTGGGGATCAAGGCAAGCTATTCCACGGAGGCATCTTGCAAACACAGCACCTCGAATTCCTGCGAGAGATTTGCCGGCGTCCTGTCTTGTATGTGGGTAGTGCCGGTCTGCCCGAGGTCTGCGCCTATATCGGTGGAATCCACGTTTCAACCGGCTGCCTCACCGGATTCCGTGAATGGTTGGTGACAGAGTTGGACGGTGCACCCGAACTCACATGGGAGTCACTCGTTAAGAATGAGGTTGCAGCAAGAAACCTAGCGGATGGCGCAGCCGTGGATCACCTCGGCACGTTGTTCGAAGCTTTAACGACTTCTTGTATCCAAATCCAGCAGAGTCACACCGCGGGCTGATGCGCGTGTATTTGAACTATCACGTGTGGCGAGTAAGACGTGGCTTCGGCCCAACATATGCCGGAATCAAGGTTGAATCGTAATTGAGACTCTGCACGCGATGAAACAGACGTAACCGCGCTGCCGTGCAAAACGTTTCTCGGTGGCCAGCGGCCATGGAGAGGCCTCGGTAAAAGCGTCAGAAGAAAGGTAAGTGATCGCCGGGAAGAATACAGACGCCAAAAGTCGTCACACCTTTATCGCGACGCTTCTTCGCCAACCAAAAACTCGATCGCTTCAGGAATCCAACCACTGTACCAGGCGTGTTTGCGATGCGGTTCCATCACATAGCGATGCGGCACCTGGTTTTCGACCAACAACCGATGAATCTCCACGCCGCCGATTGCTCGCCTGCCCTCGGTGTTGAAGTAAAACAGTCGGGCTTGGTCACCTAATTCTTTGCCGCGTGTTTTGATCAAATTAGAAAGTCGGTTGGCTTCAAAGTTTTTCACCGATCCCCAGGAACGGGCGATCCGCTCCGCGCGTTCGGCTTCTCCAATGGGTCCGGTGTCGACGCGGATGCCTGAATCCCAAACAGCCGCGCGGTGAAACACATTTGGATTGCGCAGAAGCAGTGCCGCCGCGCCCCAGCCAGACTTGCTGAAGCCGATCAGCAGGCGGCCTTGAACATCAGTCTGCACCGGGTAGCGTTTTTCAATGAACGGGATCACCGTTTTTAGCAAGTGGCTTTCATCGCGCTGCTTGGGATTCAGATCGTGATCCGCGTACCACGGCTTGCTCGTGTAGCCTGGAGCCACACAGATCAATTGATGCTGATTATGAAAGCCGTGTTTCTTGATCTCGATCAAGCCGTCCCCGTGCTGTTGCACACTGTGCTTGTCGACGCCGTCTTCGTGAACTGGCAACACGTACAGGACTCGGTACTTCTTGCGAAGATCAAAGTCATCGGGCAACAGGACCCGCAACCTTGTCTTACCCGCCTGGTAAGGCGACCGAATCTGAAACGTGCGAAAACCACCATCGGCTCGCTTTTGGCCTTGATCCCAAATTCGAAAGTCGCGGATGCCGCCCGAAAAGACGGTCGGATCGTAGTCCGGGTTCGGCAACGCCGGTTGCGCATTCACGGCAGATAAGAGCTGGTCCAGACTCCGGACCATCGACCTGGCCTTCTCGGGCTTCGCCCCAGCTAGGTCTGACTTCTCCATCGGATCGTCGTTCAGGTAGTAGAGTTCGACTTTCCCATCGTCCGGGTAGCGAATCACCTTCCAGCCGTCGATGAGTGCCGAACTGTACGGGATCGTTTCGTCGTAGTGCGGATAGTGCCAATAGAGTGGACGGTCGTCGATCGTTCCGCTTGCAGTCAACACGGGCATGATGTCCTGACCGTCCAAGTGCTCTTCAGGTTTTAAGGGAGCATTGATGTAGGAGAGGATTGTGGGGTACAAATCCATCGCGATCGTAGGCACCTCGCTGACGCCGGTTTCAATGCGCGGACCAGCGACAATCAGGGGCACACGCGTTCCGCCCTCATAAGCCGTGCCTTTGTTGCCGCGATAGTTCAAGACAAACTCGTTGCCCTGACTACCGTTGTCGCCGGTGAAAATGATCAGCGTGTTGTCCAGCTGGCCAATCTCTTTCAACTTCGCTGTCACACGGCCGACGCTTTCATCAAGGCTCTGAACCATTGCCGCTTTGCCCGGACTGTTCATGTAGTAATCGGCGTCCGGATTAGCCGCCAGCTTCTGCTCGTACTTCTTGACGTACTCTGGCTTGCCGGTGATGGGCGTGTGCACGGTGTAGTACGACAGATACAGGAAGAAGGAAGAGTTCTTCTTGCGGTCCAGGAAGTCAACCGCACAATTTTTCAGTACATCGGTCAGGCATTCCATTTCGGATCCCTTGTTTTCAAGCCCAGGGAAATCGCGAAATGCGGGAAACAGAAATCGTCGGCCCTGGTTGGGGGAATGGTCACCGCCGAAGTTCTCATCAAAGCCATTGTTTTCTGGCAGGTGATCCTGATACATAGCCGCCAACTTGGCGATACGTCTTGGGTCGTTTATTTCGGTGGGCTTGGGTCGCGGAACAAGATGCCATTTGCCGAGAAAGCAGGTGGCGTATCCCTGTTCCTTCATCGCTTCGGGTAGCAGCACACGTTCGCGGTCGATCCAGGTTTGCCAGTTCGGTGTGACCGTCTTGCGATTGATCTGTTTTTGTCCCGGTATCCAGTCGGTCAGATGCAACCGGGCTGGCGAGCGCCCCGTCAACAGCGCCGCGCGGCTGGGTGAACAGAGTGTGCTGGCGGAATACGCATGTGTGAAACGCATCCCGCGCGCGGCCAGGGCATCGATGTTGGGCGTTTCATGAAACTTGCTGGCGTAGCAAACGAGTTCGTCCGAGCCGAGATCGTCGACCAGGAAGACAACGACGTTTGGCCGTCGTGTCTGTTCGGCCAAGGTGTTTGCCGCAAAGGCGGCCATCGTGACAAACAGGACGGCAGTCAGGCCAATTTGATGCGTGTGAGTCATGATAAGCCTGGGGTGAACATCTCGAAGGCGATGCCACGCGGCATCTGTGTCATTTTCGCCTACCTGAGCCAGGTAGCTCAACATGGCAGGCCTCGAGAATCAAAAGTCGCTCGCGTCCGAGAGTCCAGCAGCGGAGTGCACGGATTGACGATTGTCGAATGGCGAGTGTCGATTGTTGAAGTGGAGTTGAAGAAATCTCGGAATCCCCCAATCTGGGATTCTGCTTGTTTGCGCCCCTTCAAGCCAGCTAAATTGGGCGTTGCCTGAGCGAACTCGCTCAGCGTTTCTGCGTGGCGACTCAGTTTAGTTCTCAACAACTGGGAGATAAACATGATGATTCGGTTGAGCGTAGTGAGCGTTTTCTTGATCACCCTTTTGGCGACGCCCATTCTAGCGGGACAACAGGGTCGCGTCCTCGTGCCGCAAGTAGGTGACGGGGCTATCACGATCGACGGCAGTTCGTCGGATTGGAACCTCGGCAGCTACACGACGGTTTCTGAACAGCCCGAATTTCCGGAAGCCCGCGATCTAGGTGAATCAGACGCGCTAGGTGATCACATCGTTTACGATCAGTTCCGCGTCAATCACTTCGGTGGTGGGTTTGCCGGCGAATGCAACGCCGGTGGCGAGTGCCCGACCTCGCTAAATGGTGAGGGTGACTTCCAGTCGACCGTCTACATGGCGTGGGATTCAACAGCGTTGTATTTCTTGGGCGTCTTCAAGGACGACGTGCTGCAGAATACGCTGGACGAAACTGAATTCGGCGACAATACGTTCCGCAACGACGGTTTTGAAATCTTTGTTGATGCGAACAACGATACGGACGACGGCGTTACCGACTTGGGCAATCCGCCCAACTCGCAATTCGACGATGAAGAGCCAAACCTGGACGATTTCCAGATCAGTTTTGGACTCAACGAGAACTTCCCCGACGGGGCTCGGCAACACATGGAACGTGCCGGCCAACCCGGTTTCATTGGTGGCACAGGGCCCGGCGAGCCTTATGAAGAATTCGTCGACATCGTGGTCGGCGAGCGTAACGGTCCGGGCGGTCTCTACCGCGATGCTCTCGACACATTCGGCAAAAGCATTGCTGCCTCGACAACGGACGATGGTTACATTCTGGAAGCCGCCGTGCCGTGGGGCTTCGCCGACCTGAACGATGATGGCGATGCGACCAACGATTGGTTTGGGGCTGTGGGCAAGGAGTTTGGCTTCTCATTGTTCTGGAATGATCAAGATAACGACACCGACGCGGATCTCGGTGTGGGCGATACGCAGATTCTGCGCATGTTCTGGACTCAAGCAAGTGTGTTCGACGGTGATCAGTGGGCGACCGCCGAATTGACGGGAGCCGTGGGTCCGACCGGCGACTATAACGGCAGCGGCCAGCTCGATGCCGGCGACTTGGACGTTCACGCGCAGTACGTGATTGACAGTAATCCCGCCGGCGATGTCGACGGCGATGGCGACACCGATAACGATGATCGTTTAGCCTGGGTGAAGGACCTCCAAGGTTCGTGGTTGGGCGACTCGGACTTTAGTGGTGAATTCAACAGTAGTGACCTCGTCGCAGTCTTCGCCGCCGGTTTGTACGAAACGGGACAGGCAGCAGGTTACGCAGCTGGCGATTGGAACGGCGACATGGTGTTCAACAGCAGCGACCTGGTCGCGGCGTTTACCGACGGAGGCTACGAACAGGGACCACTAGGGGCAGCCGTTCCCGAACCGGCGGGTGTTGTTTTGTTTGTGTTTGGCTTGCTTGGCCTGGTGAGGTTGCCGAGAAAATAGGTCGCCTGTCCGGCCCCGAACGCTGACGCGCGTGCCCCCAATGACAAATTGACTTTCGTGTCTTGGTCAGTGCGGGAACCTGGAACCATGAATGGCAAAAGGTTGACAAAGCCGAAAGCGATTCGACCGAGAACCCCGCGCGCTCAGCTTCGCGTCGAGCATTTAGAATCTCGGCGACTGCTGGCAAATGGTCCGCTGCTGATTACGGAGTTGGTTGCCGCCAACGCGTCCACGCTGAGCGACAGTTTCCAGCAGAGCTCAGATTGGATCGAGTTGCACAATCCGACGAGCTCTCCGGTATCGGTCGACGGTTGGTATCTATCGGACGACGCTGAAGATCTACAAAAATGGCGACTGCCCAGTACGGTGGTGCAGCCGGGTGAATTCATCGTCATCTTTGCTTCCGGACGCGACCTCAGCGATCCGACATCCGAATTGCACGCGAATTTTCGACTCAATGCTGGAAGCGAATACTTGGGTCTCATCCGTCCGGATCAAATTGCCGCACACGCGTTCGCTCCGCGCTTCCCTGCACAAAGAACCGATGTCTCGTTCGGGTTGGAATGGACTGATGGAAAGGTCCAAGCTGACGTACCCAAGTATTTTGCCGAGCCGACTCCTGGTGCTGCCAACGGAATTGGTTCGATTGGTTTGGTTGCGGATACTCAATTCAGCATCGGCCACGGGTTCTTCGATTCGCCCGTTGAAGTGACCATCTCAACGACGACGCTCGATGCAGACATTCGGTACACGACGAATGGTCAAGTACCTACCGAAACAACGGGAACCGTCTATTCCGGTCCTGTGACGCTTGACCACACGACGGTGCTTCGTGCCGCTGCATTCAAGCCCGACCACATTTCGTCCAGCGCGGAGACGCGGACGTATCTCTTCACGAGCGACGTTGTTCGTCAGGACGCAGATACGGCGATTGCCGCTGGTTTGTCCACCGAATGGGGGCGCTCACGTTCCTCGCCTGGCGACAACGAAGCCGACTTTGAGATGGATCCGGATGTTGTTGACGACCCCGCGTATGACGTGACGGCAAGCCTCGAAACACTGCCAACTTTGTCGCTCGTTGCTGAAGGCGAAGATCTCTTCGGTCCCACAGGCATTTACTCCAATCCCGCGCGGAGCGGAGTTGAATGGGAGCGCCCGTCATCAGTTGAATTGATCTATCCCGACGGCTCGCCAGGCTTTCAAGTAGATGCCGGGTTGCGGATGCAGGGAGCTTTTTCTCGCACGCACGCAAAGAAGAATGGGATGCGTCTTGTTTTCAAGGACGAGTATGGACCGACAGCCCTCGACTTCCCGTTGTTTGGCGACGAAGGGGAAATCCAATTCAACACCTTGGTCCTGCGAGCTGGATTTAACGATTCCTGGTACTCCAACATCGGGCCTCGCGAAGCCCAGTACACGCGCGACGAATTCAACCTCCAGATTCAAAGAGCGATGGGGCATGAAACAATCAACAGTCAATTCATGCACATCTATCTGAATGGCATTTACTGGGGTCTGTACAACGTGATGGAGCGGCCAGACGCCGCCTCAGCAGCTGAACATTTTGGTGGTAACCCATCGCAGTGGGATTCCGTAAACCATAACGGTGTGGAAGACGGCAATAACGAGGCATGGAACACGCTGCTGTCACTAGCACAAGACACAACCGCTGAAGGCTTTCTGCGTTTGCAGGGGATAGATCCTGCCGACCCAACCGCCGAAGCCTATCTGAACGTCGACAACTTCATCGACTACGTTATCGGGAACATCTATTCGGGCAACACCGATTGGCCGCATAAGAATTGGTACGCCGCGCGCCGTCGTGGTGCCGACAGCGATGGGTTTCGGTTCTTCTCCTGGGATGCAGAACTTTCGGTCAATCTAGCGAACTGGTCTCGCTTGACGACTGACCATACTCGCCTGTGCGGTAATCCCGGTGCTGATCGATGCGAAGACCTCTATTTGATCTACGACCCTCTTCGCAACAACCCGGAATTCCGCATGAGGTTCGCCGACCGGGTTCACAAGCACTTCTTCAACGACGGTGCGTTGTTCGTTGATCTCGAACAACCGGAATGGAATCCCGAGCATCCGGAGCGCAATCGCCCCGCGGCAATGTACAGTGAAGTCAACGAGCAAATCCGCGACGCATTGATTGCCGAGTCAGCACGATGGGGCGACACCATCCGACCAGATCGACAACCTCCGTACAAACCCGATGTCGAGTGGCAGGCCGAATTAAGCGCGCAGCTGGAAGATTATTTTCCTCGACGAAATCAGATCGTGCTGGAACAACTCCTTAGTCCGCGGCCCAACAGCGACGCCAATGCCGATCCGTTGTACCCATCCGTGGCGGGACCGGTGTTTAACATCAACGGGAACTATCAACACGGCGGCCGCGTGCAACCAGGTGATCACCTCACCATGACACAAGCCGATGGGCAGACGATCTACTACACGCTCGACGGCACCGATCCTCGCCTACCCGGGGGAGCCATCAATCCCGCTGCCAATCGCGCTAACACCTTCGATTACGTTAGTAGCTCGTCCGACGCTCACTATATTGTTCCAACTGGGCCTCCCGGCGAGACTGATTGGCGATCGGTTGATTTCGATGATGCCAGTTGGAATCGAGGTTTCGCCTCACTTGGTTTCGACACGGGTGAATCCGAGGACGTTGTCCGGGTACCCAACGGTTTTACGGTGCGTCAAGTTCACTCCACGGAGGCCGTACGTGAATGGGCAGACGTCGAACTTCTTTTGTCAGGCGAGAATGTCGAAAGCGACACCCTCGTTGAAAACGTCCCGTTGATCAATTATCTCGACCGAGACCGCCGCGGAAATTTTGACAACAACGTCGATTTCCCAGCAGGTGGCGGGACGAATTTCGCGCTCGTCGCGTCGGGCAAACTTCTGGTGCGTGAAGATGGAGAATACACGTTTGGTGTTAGCAGCAATGACGCCGCACGCCTGTCGGTGAACGCTGTTGAAGTCATCTTCGACGCGGATCGCCACACAACTCGCGATAGTTTTGCCACGGTCAATCTCACGGCGGGCGAGCACGATCTTGAGATGACCATGTTCAACCATCTGGGGACATCGACAGTCGAGCTGTTTGTGGCACCGGGAACAAAAAGCGAATTCGATGACGACTTCGTGTTGGTGGGAGACGACCAGAGTATTCCTCTAGCTGAGTTTATTCGCAGCGACATCGGCCCGCATTTAAACAATGCCTCGACGTCCGTTTACATGCGCGTGCCGTTTGCCGTCTCAGCGGACGAGGAGATCGAATCGATTGCACTGGAGATGCGATACGATGATGGGTTCATCGCGTACATCAACGGCGTTGAAGTTGCACGGCGAAACGCACCTGATGTCGTTTCTCACGATGCGCTGGCTACGACCATTCGGCCCGATGCCGACGCAATTGCAGTCGAACGTATCGATTTATCTGACCAGACGGACCTTTTGCAACCAGGTAACAATGTCCTTGCTATACAAGGACTCAATGCAAGTGTAGATGATCCGGATCTGCTGCTGGAACCAACGCTGGTGGCGTCGTTCGCCCCGGACCAAATCGAAATCAACGAATCAACAACGGTCAAGGCACGCACATTCGAAACCGGTGTTTGGTCTGCCTTGAACGATGCGCCGTATCGTGTATCCGAGCCCGCTGGAAAAGATGACTTGCGAATCAGCGAGCTCCATTACCATCCGGCAAATTTGACAGCAGAAGAAGTAGCGGCAGGATTCACGGACGCTGACAGTTTTGAGTGGATCGAGGTGGTTAACATCGGTGAAAAGACTGTCGACCTGTCCGCCGTCGCTTTTGTAAGAGTAGACGATGGAAGAAGCGAGCAGGGTGTTGCATTTGATTTCGCCGACGGTGAGATTACCGAGCTGTCTCCGGGCGGACGGATTGTCGTGGTCGAAGACCTGGCGGCGTTTCGTTTCCGCTATGGCGACACCCCAGCGGTCGCCGGCCAATGGTCTGGAGGACTCAGCAATGCCGGCGAGACCTTGACACTCAACGTCGGGGGGCAGCTGCTGCAACAGTTCACCTATTTCGATGAATGGCATCCCACGACAGACGGAAGAGGTCCGTCGTTGGAGATCATCGATGTAACGGATCCGCTACTGGAAAACTGGAGCAGGCCACAAGGCTGGCGACCAAGTGGAATCCTCGGTGGCACGCCCGGCTTGCCCAGCGGTCCCGTCATCGGTGATGCAAATGGTGATGGTGTCTTCAATTCGAGTGACCTGGTTGCAGTATTCACTGCCGGTGAGTACGAGGATTCCATCTCTGGCAACTCGACTTTCGAAACAGGTGACTGGAATGGCGATGGAGAGTTTGATACCAGTGACTTGGTCTCTGCCTTTCGGTCGGGAAACTTCGTTCGACTGGCCGTCCCAATTCAACTGAGCTTTCCGCGGACGTTAGATGTCACCGACCGCGATCGCCACAAATGGTTCCGCATCCGATGCCAAGATGCTGCTCTAGCGCTTGACGAGACGGACTGTAAAACACTGTGACTGCGAGTTTGTGGCTCGGCTCGTTGAGACCCAATCTGTGTTACGGAATAGCGAGCTGCTGTATCACCGTTTGCAGCATCTGATGATCGGGGCTACGATCGTCCCGTAGCGCACATCGTTTTGTCGGATAGGAGGAGCGGTGAGAAAACTCGTCGCCATTTCACTGGCCGTCCTTCTTAGCGGTGACGTGTACAGCCAAAGCCTTTCCACTCGTTGTTTCCTCGACGTGACGGCAATCACCGTAATGCGAGCGCGTTAAGGCAATTCCGTCGGTCGGAAGACAGCCATTGCATCTCTGGCAAGCAGATCGTTGTGTATAATCGCGGTACCGCTCACCGGCATGACAAAACGATAGAGTGTTTTTCCTGTGTAGTCTGGAGGCAGAGATGAGATCCACGAGGTGGCGGAGCCAGGCGCTACTGGTCTTATCTGTCTGCGTAATCTTCGTATCACCAATCGAAGCGACCGCCGCGCGCTACGTCCGAGCGGAGATCACTCTTGATGGCAAGACGCTGCTGCGGGGATCCACCGGAGACAATGGGCGAGTGGATGCTGATGGCGTGTGGGAATATCTTAAATCGATGAAGTTCAAGGCGACCGAAGACTTCGAGCGGTTAGCAGTCGACCCGTCCGCCAAACAAACGATTCTGACAAGCAATGCGCCGCGAGGCCAACTCGGTACGGTCGTTGTGTACATCGCCTATGGCGGGAAGGCGATGAGGCGGAAACTGAAGCTCGTTCGGGTGCCGATTGATAAGCAAGGTCGCCAGTGGGCTCTTGATCCAGCCGAGGTCGATAAGATGTTTGATGATCGACTCATTCGCCGATCTGATGCAGCAAGACTCAAGGACCCAAAAGCATCCAAGCGGTAGACCTTACAGCTCCGCGGGAGGGCGAGGACAATCGGGAGGGCGAGGCGGCGAGGCTCCTGCCGAGCCGCAAAACGTACGCGGCTCGGCAGGAGCCTCGCCCTCCCGTTTTTGTGCGACGCGCAGGGATTACGATCAAGAGTACGACTAAAATTAAGACCTAATCTCCGTGGAGACTTCTCATGCTTCGTCTGCTCGTCCACTCGACAATCGTCTTCTTGTGTGCAGCCGCTCCGTCTTTCGCAGAAATTGAATCAGACGCGGATGGCAACCTTGTCGAGTATACGAATGCGACGATGTCTGACGGAGTCAAAATCGGCTTGGCGCTGGGATATCCGAAAGGGTTTAATCCAGAAGACAAGGCGCAAAAATGGCCGACGGTTTTCGAGATGAGTGGATACCCCGCGGCAACGCGGCCGGCGGCTCATAAGTACTACGAAGGCTTGTACGTGACCGTGAATGCTTCGCTACGGGGAACCGGAGCGTCGGAGGGCACGTTCTCCCTCTTTAGTGACCGCAGTACGAAGGACGGATACGAAATCATCGAGAACTGGATTGTCAAACAGAGATGGTCGAACGGAAAAGTAGGAATCCACGGTCACTCATGGCCTGGGTTGACCGGTTTTCGGGTCGCGGCGACCAATCCACCGCACCTCCGCGCGGTCGTTGTTTCGGGGCTCTTTGATGACGCAAGCCGCGGGTTAACACAGATCGGCGGTATTAGGAATGTCGGATTTCCGATTCGCTGGACAAGTAATTTTGAAAGGACGGACGGCGTTTTCGGTTCGGACGTAGCGGCTGTTGAAAATCGCAATTTGAGCGAATCCGAAGCTTCTACGATCCGCGATACTCGCAACTCGCTAGATCGGCTCCAGGAGGTGGAACAAGAGGCTGAATCACGATCGGAGCCATTACCATTGCGGCAACTTGCCAAGAAGATCCGCGCTCCCATCTTTTTGCTTCATTCATACCAGGATGAGCAAACGGGACCGAGTGGTGCCTGGCTTTTTGACCAACTCCCTGATGATATTCCCAAGCGGCTTTTGATGTCCAATGGCCATCACGGGATGTCAATTCGATTTATTCCCCTCCGGCGTGCGTGGTTCGATTTCTGGCTGAGAGGCGAGCGCCGCGATGTGTTTCCAGACATTGACGATCCGAAGTCTCGTGTCCAGGCCTTTTTTGAACTTCAAAACCTCCCGGTGAATCCGAACGCTCCCTTGCTTTCCAGCGATTTCCCTCTGCCCGAGACTCAATGGACTCGCTACTACCTAAGCTCAGCTAACAAGCTCAGCACGTCGCCTGCTCGCGCCGACGGTGAATCGGAAACAGATACCTACCAGGTCGTCAGCGAAGCGGCGGACGATGGCCTGGAACGGGTAGAGTATCGGCTGGACTTCGACGAACCGACGGCAATCTGCGGCCCGATCGCGGTCACATTGTGGGCCAGCAGCACGGCTGCGGACACGGATCTTTTTGTTCTACTCTCGGATGTAGCTCCGGACGGACGTGTCCGTGCCCTTCAGCGCGGGATGTTGCGTGCATCCCACCGATCACTCGACGAGCAGATGTCGACGTGGACGAAGAAAGACGGTGATCGAGCGCTTGTGCGGCCATATCACACATTGAGTGATCCCCAACCATTGGAGCCCGGAAAGCCTTATCGTTTCGAGATCGAGGTGTTTCCAGTGGGACATGTATTTCGAAACGGCCACCAATTGTCGTTGTCGATCAGCAAGCCACCGTTGAGTGATCCCGTGCCGTATCCGAAGGGGAGAAACGGAGGATACCGTTCTGGTTCCTATAAGTACGAGTCGAACCAGCCCGATGGCACCGTGAGCATTCACCGGAGCCTTAAGTATCCGTCAAGCGTCCTGCTTCCGTTGCTGCCCGGGGTGCCCTCTGTTTCCGAGACGCTTCCGTCGTCGATTGACAAGATGTGGATTGACTTAGAGAAGTCTGAGTCCGCGCATCGCTGAAGTTCGTGGGCATGACTGTTGTTTAGTTACCTCGTGTGCAGTTGACGCCACTGGAAAGAACCGATCGTGGCTGCTCTAGTCGACATGAACCGCCACTCGCGCCGCTGCCGGAAGGTCAATTTGGTATGATCGGTTAACTTGCCCGCCTGACGCGGCAGCAATGTCCATATCCTCCGGTTAGGTAGATAGTCGTGTCCGCAAAATGAGCGTCACTATCTATGAATCAACAGCTGGACGCACCATTCTTAGATGATTCGTTTCTGATCCAATGGTCGACTTTGACGCCCGAGCTGCATCATCTACTAGGAGAGGTGGAAATCAAGAGCTTGAACAGCGTGGCTCGCGACTTCGTCGAATTGCCGTCTCAGTTGCTTGAGAACTTTTGCTGGGACCGCCGCAGTCTCGCCATCTTTGCTCGACACTATGAAACAGGCGCACCGATTCCGGATGAACTGTTTCAGAAGATGTTGAAGGCCAGAAACTACGCGTCAGCCTCACTGATGATGAAACAACTTAAAGACGCAAAAATGGATCTGGAACTTCACATGAATCATGCCCGGGATACCGAAGACTTGGATGCTGTCCTTGACCGTATTCTGAAGGGCTACCGGTATCCGACACGGACCAAGTCGCCTTCGATGCTAGGCAGCTTCAGGCACCTGTTCGCTTTTATGATCGGTTACGCAGCGGGGTACTACTCGTACATCTGGTCGGAGGTACTTGATGCCGACGCGTTCACGCGTTTTCAAAGCGATGGAGTGTTGAGCCCCAAAGTGGGCATGGAATTCCGCGAGAAGATACTGAGCCGTGGCAACTCGGAAGATCCAGCCGAGTTGTTCCGCAGCTTCATGGGACGAGAGCCAAACCTTGATGCGTTACTCGTCCGCAACGGTTTGGAAGGTTGACTCGTCGAAGGCAGCTTCTCGACTGTGCCTGGAAGCGACGGATTCAGCCCACAGACCGGATGGGTGTCCGAAACATAATCTGTGGGCTGATACCCGAGGCCATCGCTTCGCAGCTCCTCACTGCGAAGCGTCAAACGCTGACAACTCGTGGTGAGTTAGCGACGACGTCGTCGTGCGATCATCACTCCGCACAGCGCGATCACACTCAGCAATCCGGTTGACGGTTCGGGCACGAGCGTGAAGGTCGCGCGTGCCACGGGTTCCGTTCCACCGAACAAAGCTGCTTGATCGACCATTTCGATCGTTCCTTGCGGGCTGGTGTCCGGATTGTCAGTGCTAAAAAGCATGCCGTCTTCCGTACCTGCATCGTAGGCAAACAGATCAAGGGTCAGGCTATCGACGAATCCACCACCTTCGCGCAGGTCCTGTCGCGTCACTCCGACGAACCAATCGGGGCTCGGTGCGATCATGGTCACGAACGAAACCAGCGGATACTCGTCGTTGACCTCGAAAGTAAGTGGACCAACCGTGACGTCGGGCGTTGCAAATCCTGCTGGATGCACAATCTTGCTAAGTACGTTCGGGCTACCATCGATCATCGTTTCCAGCACGGTGCGATTGCCCGTTTCGGCAACGTTCTCGACGCCTTCAATCGCCATTTCACCTTGAGACCAAATGGTCATCGCTTCCTTGTGCGAAGCTCCGATAATTGGTGAATAGTGTGCGGCCGCAGGGACTTCAGGCCAGCTTCCAGCTGGGAAATTGGTTGGATGGTCAGTAGCGCTCCAGAGTGCTTCAAAGGTAAGTTCGTAGGTCTCCGCACGCAGCGGATTGACGAGCAAAAAAACAGCGCCTACCAAGGCGAAGTGACATAGAGCAAGTCTCACAAATCGTCCTCCGTTAAAACTACAGAAATTTATTTAGGTTGGAGACGAAATTGTGCCGGCAACAAATTCGTGGCGTCTTAGTCGCAAGAGTGGATTATCTCTTACAAGATTTCCAAGATTTTTTTGATCTCGGAACAAGCCGCGCGTAACAGCGACACGGTTTCTTGTTCTTCTTGTTGAACTTCATGCAACGGAAGCGAAGTTTCCGACGGTGAATGTGCAGCCGCTGATGCAATCCGTTGAATTGATGCGTTGAAGGCACCCATGTGCTCGGCCCCCCTCCCCGTCGCTCGGCCGAAGGCCGGCTCGGCCAGAATGCTCACAATTCTGCCTGAACGCGATCGATGGACACTAGGGAACGAGGCCGCCGGCCCGAGCGGCCGGGCCGGCATTTTCGATCACGAGGTCGACCAGCGGCTGGCACTGGAAGATCTCTGTTGCCTCTTCGTGTCCTTTACCGGGGACGACGATGAGCTTGATTTTGCCGCCGAGCTTTCGATAGCGTCGAGCGAGTTCGCCGGCGTTTCGTTCGAGCGGAACGGGCTTGTCGCTATCTCCGTGGATGTGCAGGATCGGGATGCCGGCAGCGGCCAGAGGGGCCAGGCGGTCGATGGGGTTGTGTTTTTGCAGAACCGCGGCGAGCTCCTGCTCACTCATTTCATAGGCGCCGCTGGCGCGCTTCAGACCCGGCCAACTGCTCATGTCGCAGACCGTGTAGATGCCGGCGATGGCGATGCCCTTGGCCAGAAACTGCCGGAACATCCAGGCATGGGCGGGCCTCGGCTGCCCGCCGATCGTCGGGGCGTACCACACCCAAGGCATTGGGGTCGAGGGTTTCTCTGCTTGAGGCCGGATCAGAAAAGCAGGACGACTGGCGACTTCGAGATAGGTCACCTCGCCCATCACTGCTTTGCTCAGCGCATCAACTGTCGGCAATGCCGACGCAACCCGCGCATTCAGCGTGTCATCGCACTGGGCAGCGGAGCGAACACCCAGTGTAAAACTACTGGCCGCCACAGCCAGCAATAGGATCTGCGGTTTCATTTCTGCGGTCTTCGCTAAGATCATGCCTTGATGGGGCCGCATTTTTGTTTGCTCATTCAGCGTAATGTATGGTTGTGCACGTGGCTACGCAATCGCCTCGAAGACGGTGACCAGGAACCATCAATTCATTTTGTGGCCAAAGCAGGATTCTCTATTACACGCTGCTGCCAATGGCAATTCCACGAAAAGGTCGACGTTCAATTACAGTTGATGACGTCGAGTACCACTACAAGATCGCATTTGAACGCTCTGAACGAGCCGTCATTCAATGTGCCGACGGAACTGGACCGTGCCTATTTGTGTTTCCGTTCTCGGTTATGAAGCCGACTCACGTTGTCGACGCAATCCGTTTTGCAATGTCGTGCGGTTGGGAACCTTCACGAAGTGGTGATGCTTGCTGGCTCGCTTTTGATGTGGACGCGATTGATCGCTCGCACTTTGAACACATTTCAAACGACGATTTTCGCGTTGTGACGTATCCGCTGCGCGGAC
>CAJHYQ010000707.1_pt1 | contig 19435 bp, 18 predicted proteins | sample 9198721 | NCBI WGS metagenome assembly CAJHYQ01 (sample SAMEA7708357, study PRJEB35096) | sediment metagenome | biome: marine neritic benthic zone biome [ENVO:01000025]; feature: sediment [ENVO:00002007]; material: shallow marine sediment [ENVO:03000034] sea grass bed [ENVO_01000059] ... | reverse complement strand
GGTGTTGATCGTGGAACGCCGCAGGCCGTCTGGTACTTCAACAATCAACAATCGCTACTCGACAATCATCATTCACATCGATCCATCGAGTGATGATTGTCGAGTAGCGATTGTTGATTTTCGAAGGCCCCACGTCCTCGCAGGGGCGGGTGTTGGCCGTCCAACCTACAAGTTCCTTGGGAGCCGCAATACGCACTCGGCTCGGCAGGAGCCTCGCCCTCCCGTTTGCGCTTCGCCCGCCTGTTTGCGCGTCGCCCGACCGTTTGCGCGTCGCGCCACTCCGAGATTAAGAGTAAGAGATAAGACGACGATCAAGATCGGAAAATGAACTCTCCCACCGCTTTCCGTGTGGGTCGTTGCTCCAACTCCCGTCGACGACTACGATTGAACCGCAGGTCTCTGACCAACGATCTTCTGACTGGCGGCATTCGATTGAGAACGACCTGGGCGATGGACAAAGCTTCTTCGGGCACTGATTCAAGCATCGATTTGCAGGTCCAAATCGGCAAGCTGACCCTGCCCAACGCGATTTTGGTAGCCTCTGGCACCTTTGGCTATGCGCGAGAGATGGCAGGGTTGGTAGACCTGAGTCGTCTGGGTGGCATGGTCCCCAAGACGATCACACGCCAGCCACGTGCCGGCAATGCACCCTGGCGGACCCTTGAGACGGCGGCCGGGATGTTGAACTCGATCGGTTTAGACAACGACGGGATCGACGGTTTTCTGGAGCACCATCTCCCCTATCTCGCCACCATTGACTGCCCACTGATCGTAAGCATTGCCGGAACCAGTGTGGACGACTTCGTCTTTCTGACGGAACAGCTCAGCGAGCACGACGGCGTCGACGCGATTGAATTGAACATCTCCTGTCCCAACGTTTCCGGTGGTGTCGACTTCGGGACCAACCCCGAGTTGTGCTACGAGGTGGTCCACGGCGTCCGCAATGCGACCGATACCCCGATCCTGGCCAAGTTGACGCCCAATGTCGCCAACGTCGCTGGCATCGCCCAGGCGGCCGAATCCGCGGGCGCTGATGCGCTGACACTGATCAATACGCTGCTGGGCATGGCGGTTGATTGGCGTGGTCAACGGCCGATGCTCGGAAACGTGCTTGGGGGTCTAAGCGGCCCGGCGATCAAGCCGGTTGCGTTGCGCTGCGTCTATCAGGCAGCCCAAGCTGTTCGGATTCCGATCGTTGGCGTGGGGGGAATAGCCACGCTGGATGATGTCATGGAATTCCTCGTGACCGGCGCCAGCGCCATCCAGTTGGGCACGGTGAACTTCTATAATCCGACCGTGTCCATGCAGATCCTCAACGATCTACCCTCGGCCATTGCCCAACTCGGCGAAAGTCGAGTGCGCGACGTCGTTGGAACACTCAAGCCGAAGCCGCCCAATGCATCCAGTCCTGCGGTGCAGAGTGAGGCGACCAATTGAAGATGGGCCTCTGGCCCGAACAATCACTGGCAGCAGCGCACTCGGAACTAAACGGCTTCTTCTTTCAATCCCCTGCCCCGCGAGATCATGAAAGTATTATCAGGAATTCAGCCCACCGGTCGCTTTCATTGGGGAAACTACTTCGGTGCGATTACCCAATACCTGGATCTTCAGCATGAAGACGAATCGTATTATTTCATCGCCAACTTGCACGCGTTGACGACCGTGCGGGACAAAAAAACACTTTGGCAGAACTCGCTGGATGCGGCGATTGATCTTCTGGCCTTAGGACTGAATCCCGAACACGCAACGCTATTTCTGCAGTCCGATGTGCCGGAGACCTCGGAACTCTGTTGGTTGTTGATGACCGGTACACCAATGGGTCTCCTCGAACGTTGCCACGCCTACAAGGAGAAAAAAGCCAAGGGGCTCAAAGCAGACGCCGGACTGTTTACCTATCCGGTGCTGATGGCGGCTGACATCCTGGCTTACGATGCAGATATTGTCCCGGTCGGCGAAGATCAGGTGCAACACATCGAGGTGACGCGCGACCTGGCCGGTAGCTTTAATCATCAGTTCAAAGAGACCTTCGTTTTGCCGCAGCCCAAAGTGCTCTCCAGTACGGCCAAAGTGCCCGGGACGGACGGGCAGAAGATGTCCAAGAGTTACGACAATACAATTGAGGTTTTCCAAGAATCCAAAGCCCAGCGCAAACAGATCATGCGAATCGTCACAGATTCGCGGCCCATGGAAGAGCCCAAAGAGCCCGATGACGATCATCTGTATCAGCTCTACTCGTTGTTTGCCAGTGACACCCAGCGGGAAGAGATGGCCGCGTTGTATCGCCGTGGAGGGTTCGGCTACGGCGAAATCAAGAAAGCGTTGGCCGATGCTGCCGAAAATTATTTTGAGGAAGCTCGAGAGCGTCGTCGTGAGCTGGAGTCCGAACCCAACAAGGTTCGTGCCATCTTGGACGACGGGGCCAGCCGCGCTCGCGCGAAAGCCGGCAAAGTGCTGCTTCGAGCTCAGCGAGCATGCGGACTTAAGAAGTAACCGAGTCGAGTATGAATGTTGTTGGAATCGGCAACGATATCGTCGAATGCCTACGAATCGCTCAGATGATCGAGCGACACGGGGAGCTCTTCATATCGCGCGTGTACACGTCGCATGAGATTGATTATTGCAGTACGCGGAAAGCTGCCACCCAACACTACGCGGGCCGGTGGGCTGCCAAAGAAGCCGTGCTCAAAGCCTTGGGCACTGGTTGGATTCGCGGTATCACCTGGCGTGATGTCGAAGTCCGTAATCGCCAAGGCGGCAAGCCAACCATCGCTTTGGCCGGGGGTGCACGGGAGCTCTGTGAAAAACTTGGGATCGGCGAAATGCAGGTCTCCATCTCCCACTGCCGTACGCATGCTACCGCCGTCGCCATTGCTCTGGCCGAGGACTAAGCGATCCCCGCCTGATGCAAAGGGCCTTTGACAGCAGGAGTGAGATTTCTAGAATAGGTTGCTTCGCACTCGGGGCGCATAGCTCAGTTGGTTAGAGCGCGTCGCTGATAACGACGAGGTCCGAAGTTCGAATCTTCGTGCGCCCACTCGAGTCTCTCCGAGCCATTCTGGCCGATCGCGGAACCGATACGGACCCCAAGGTGGGAGTGCGGGCGACATGGAGAAGTGGGATATCCCCCGCCCGGCCTGGGTCCACGCTGATCGTCTCGTTGGGCCCAACGCACCGGTCCTCGCAAAGGCACCGGGCACGAGACGCCTAGCGGCGGCGCCGAACTGGGAACCAGCCCCAAAGACACGGACACTCTGTCCCAACCGGGCCACGGCCCTGCCATCCAACCGACGCTGGCATGTCATGCCAAGCATTACAGCACCGCTAGCCCGCATCCAGGCTAGCTCAGGCAGAATTCCTATCGATTCAAATTCGGTTCCCCGGTACTTTACCGTCACGCGCATGGCCGGTCATTTCGCATCTTGCATCGAGGGATTTATCAGATGCTTCGCTTCACGCCCTTCGCTTCCACGCTGATCTTACTCTGCTTACAGCTTTGCCTGGCGGCGCAGCCGTCGGTTCGTCAGGCGTTCACACCAACGCCCATTCAACGCAACATTGAATATGATCAGCCGACCCAACAAGAAATCAAAAGCTGTACGATTGAGGCCGATAAGACGCGCGGAAGTCGAGCGTGGATCGTCAAGGACGCGGACGGAAACTTGCTACGCCGCTTCATCGACACCAACGCCGATAACAAGATCGATCAATGGTGCTACTACCGAAACGGCATCGAGGTCTATCGCGACATTGATGCGAACTTCAATGAGAAAGCAGACCAATATCGCTGGTTCGGCACCGGTGGGATGCGTTGGGGTCTGGACCGAAACGAAGATGGGCGCATCGATCAATGGAAATGGATCTCGCCGGAAGAAGTATCCGCGGAACTAGTAGAAGCCATTCGCGACAAAAACTCGCAACGCTTTTCAACTCTTCTGATTTCGACATCGGAAATCTCCAAACTAGGATTGAAGCGAGAATTCTCCGACGAAGTCAAAACGCGGGTGCAGGCCGCGAAGTCCGGATTTTCAAAACATGCCACGAGTCAAAAGGACATCAGCAGCAAGACGCGTTGGATTGACTTTAGCGCACCAAGTCCAGGTGTTGTTCCGGCCGGCGGTGACCAGGCCGACAAGGATTTGGTGGTTTATGAGAACGTGATTGCGGTCACGGAAACAAGCGGAAAGCACGGCGAATTGCAGGTCGGCACACTCGTCCGCGTTGGCGACGGATGGCGAATTATCGACTTGCCGGCCTCCGATCAAGCTGGCTTTTTCTTCACCGTTGCAAATCGTCGTGGCCCGACGACGGCCACGAGTGGTCCGCAGGTAAATCCCAAAATTCAACAACTGGTTCAGAAACTCGAAGACCTCGATCGCGGGCTTTCGCAGGCAAACTCACCGCCCGCGATTCGACGCATCTACCAACAGCGAACCGTCGTGTTGCGGCAACTGATCGATGCTTCGAGCAAAGAAGAACGCGACATGTGGTTGTTGCAGTTGGTCGACAGTGTGGTGGCAACCGCCGAACCAGGCACCGGCGACAAGGGAATCAAGGCGCTGAAAGACCTGTTCGCGGAAGTCGGTGACCAAACCACCGACAAAGAAATCCTGGCCCAGGCGAAATTCGCCTTGATGACCGCCGAATACACCAACGAATTGCAGAAACCTAAGGCGGACTTGGGCAAAATCCAATCCACATGGATCGATGATCTAAAGGCTTACGTCGAACAATTCAGCGGAACACGTCCGGCCGGAGAAGCGATGTTGCAACTGGCCGTCTCGCAAGAATTCGCGGGCGAAGACGACGACGCCATCAAATGGTATCGGCAAATCATCGATAGCTTCCCGAAGACCGAAATCGCGGAAAAAGCAACCGGTGCCGTGCGCCGCCTACGGATCGTCGGAAAGCCCTTCGAACTGAGAGGCAAAGGAATCGACGGTCGCTCGGTCGATCTCGCCACGCTGCGCGGCCGTGTCGTGCTGGTTCATTACTGGGCCACCTGGTGCGAACCCTGTAAGGAAGACATGAAACAGATGCGGAGCCTATTGGCCAAATATGGTGGACGTAAGTTCGCCATCGTGGGCGTCAATCTGGATGACGGCGTGCAATCCGCCAGAGACCACGTCAAATCCAATCGCATCTCCTGGCCGCAGATCCATGACGCAGGCGGACTAGAAAGTCGCTTGGCCAAACAGATGGGCGTCTTCACGCTCCCATTGACCATGCTGATCGACGAATCCGGAGCTGTCGTGAACCGACAGATTACCGTGGAAGAATTGGAAGTGGAGTTGGGCAAGCGGCTGAAGAAGAAGCGCTAAGCAGGACAACTGCCCGGCGAGGTTGGTTTCCTCCTCCAACCTCGCATCTCACCCCCGATAGACAACGCACTCAATCACCAGCTCCAGTGTTTGTTGCGTCGTTGTCGAATGCCCCCCGGCTTCCTCGAAATTTTCTGACGACTACGGCGTCTTGATGCATGGGGTCGTCGAACCCGATATGTGTCTCGTCGCAAATTCTCGTCACTGCCATGGTCGTCGTGAGTTGCTTCGCTGCTTGCCATTGGCTTCACCTTCCCGTCTAAACTTTCAGCGTCTGAGCTCACCGTGAGCCAGATCGCGGGGAGACAATGGCAAGCGGCGCGCCGAGAGGCGGTAGAGTCGGCAAACTCGGAAATAACGGTAAAATCAACAGAGGCCGATTGGGCGCAAGTGCTATCTTCAGCAACACTTGTAACGTTTCCCTGTAAAACCAAAGACTCGCAGTCAACCAATCTTTACAAGTCACTTCATACGACCCAGATTCACAAATCTAGTGATTGGGCTTGGGCCCAGCACCTAACTTATTGTGAACCAGCGAGTTACCGCGGTTTGATGCGAAGTGATCTGGCGACAAGCCGCCGGAACTTCCGCCAGGTGACAAGCCCTAAGTGCTTTTTTCTGAGCAGCTTGCGTCAAGTGACATCGATCTGACTAGGCGTTTCACCAGAAAAGTGAAATCACACCAATGCGGTGGAATGTAAGGATTACAAGTCTTTTCCCAAACCGGGGTTTGTGATCCAGGATCGTTGAGTTAGAACGTGGTCGCTTTCCCGACTTGAGTGAATTTCGTCCCAACGCTTAACTTTTGGCACATTTTTCGCTTTACATCTCAACCGCTGATCCTAGGAATGGAATCCTGGAGCAAATACATGATCTGGATGATCGAGAGTTTCTGCGTGTTGAGTTTGATCCAAGCGTTGGGATTGCTGGGACTGATCGCTTCTCGGCTGGGTGAGCGGTGCTTTTTCTGCCAGTCGATGTTCTTCTTTGCGATGCTCATTGTGGCCATCGCGACGCTCTGCTCGGTGCTTGTCGGGAGCGGAACCTGGGCCATATCTGGGACGACGTTATCGTTGATGGTGGTGGGCGCGACACTGGACTGTGGCCGTCTACAGCAAGTTCGCTCCTGCCAATGACGGTCTGCTGCTGCTAGCTCTGCAGCTGTGCTCGCGACGCCGGTCATTAATTCCGGCAAACCCGTCAGATTCGTAAAAAACGTTTCTTTCGCGAGCACTGGTCAACCGAAACATTAGTCAGACAAATCATGGATACGACGAGGCTGCGCGTCGGGGGGCCGCGGCAGATCGCGATGTCGGTCGACCGTCCCCTCGTTAGCCCAGGACCTCGCAGCCGCCACCACCGGCGACCCAAGGAACTGGCGAAAACTCAGGAGGGGATTTCACCATGAAAAGGATGATTGTGGCATCTATGGCCCTCGCGTTGACCGCGATCTGGGGCGCGACCGCCACCGCGAATGACGAGCAGATTGCGCAGCAGATCATTGAACGACTGCAGCAGCAACGACAAACAGCTCAACTGCAAGACTTCAACATCGGCGTGCAGGTCGAAAAGGGCACGGTGACGATGACGGGCAACGTGGCCTCGTCGCAGCACGCCGTGCTTGCTCTGGACATCGCGCGTCGCATTCCGGGGGTCAAGCTGGTTGTCAACGACCTTTACGTTCAACCACCTCAGAATCAGCGGGTGCAACAGGTTAGCCACCTAGCAGAGGCGCCGCCGGCACCGCCACCGATTCCACCGACACCGCAGATGGCGACAGCGCCCATGCCGCCGGCTCCAACGCCGACGTATTCGGCTCGTCCCCAAACCGGCAGTGTCGGTCAGACCTTTGCCGCGCAGGCCGTACCGGCTCCCGCGCAGGCGCGCCGTCAGCCGGCCATTCAAACGCAACCCATCGCCCGACAGCAGACACCTCGCGTATCGCAGCGTCCTATGCCGTTCGCCCGCTCGACGGGTGCCCAACGAGCTTCCTTCGTGGCACCAGAGTACATTGGATCGCGACCGGCGCAACACGCGGAGTACATCGGTAGCGGGCCGTCACCGGTCCCCATGATGTCAGCCGGTGGTAGCGCAATCGCTCGGGCTGCCTATGACAATCCGCAAATGCCCGGATACGCCTGGCCCAGCTACGCAGCTTACCCGAACTACGCCGCGGTCAGTTATCCGCACCAGTATTCGGCAACCGCCTGGCCCTACATCGGCCCCTTCTATCCTTATCCCCAAGTGCCCTTAGGGTGGCGCAAGGTGATGTTGGAGTGGGACGACGGCTGGTGGTTCCTCGACTTCAAGTCCAAGTAAGTCACCATCGACACGGCGGTGACCCAATCAGAGGCCCTTCGAGCGACCCAGTCCGCTCAAGGGCCTTTGTTCATTGCTTGACAGCCCAAGTTCATGGAGCCGCTACGAGGTGGATTTCACCGGAAATTCCGCGGCAATCGAAAAAACCCTCAGGTCCGTTACAGATTAACGCGATAACAAGTAACGTCAAACAGAGGTGAAGTAACCTTCGTGTCGGCCTCGTTTGATTTGGATACATGTCGGCACGATGTGAGAGCCAAGATTCGAGGGGAATCATGACGACGAAGTCACTCAAATCAGCGGCGTGTGGGGCAATGCTGTTGGCGGCTTTCGCATGCAGTGGCTGCACGCACACTGGTCCGACGTTCGGCGTATTGGGCGTACCGATCCCGGTGAGCCCTTACTTTCAAGATCAGAAGGAAGACGAGTTCTGGGAGCATGAGCGGTACGACCGAGTGCCGATCCTGGGCCCGTTAACGGCAGGCGGTCCGGCCAGTGCGCTGGATCCACCGAGCGATGACGAAGTGATTCGCGCGTTGGAGCGGAGCCATCCGGTCGAGGGCGGCTTTCCCTTTCTTCACGAAGTTCAACGCAACAACGTCAAGATTCGCAAAGAGCTCATTGCCGACTACGTTGATCCGCCGCGGTTCTATCCGTTGATTGGTCCCGCGCAACTGCATCACGCTCACTACAAGTGCACCGTCTACTTTGAAGAAGTTAAGCGAGTCGGTTGGCCGGTGCCACATACTCTGCGAGATGAAGAGTCGATCGAAGTCATTTACATCGACCACAACCACCTGCACATGGTGGGCAATGTGGATACCGGTGTAGGCGCGGCCTTCTAAAGCCGTCCGACAGCGAAAAACAACCAGGGGGGGTTGGCCCGCAGACTTCGGTTTGCGGGCTTTTCTTATGCGCCGACCCTTCCGGCCATTCGCCCGCCGCTGGCGACGAGCAGCCCACATTCCATCGCCGCGCCCTTCGACCTCGCGTAGCCTCGCCGGAAACGTTGTGGGACTAGGCCGATTCGGCTTCGTGCAGTAGCATTCCAGAGGACATTGACTCGTTTTTCGATCTCGTCGGATGAGCACAACATGAGCTGCGTCAGATTCATTCCACTCGCCCTGCTCCTAAGTCTTGCTTCTGTTGCGCCGGCTTCTCCGCCCGAGTGGGATCGACGTACGGCTGAGCGTCACGGCTGGATCTATGATGATTTGGAAGCCGGTCTAAAAAAGGCCAGAGAAACCAATAAGCCGCTGTTTGTGGTACTTCGTTGTCCTCCGTGAGCGTCATGTGAACAGATCGACGGGCAGGTTGTTCGTCGCCATCCGATGCTGGCAGATTTGATGTCCCAGTTTGTTTGTGTTCGCCTTGTGCGGGCAGAAAACCTGGACCTCACCCTCTTCCGCTTCGATCCAGACCTGGCGTTTGCTGTGTTCTTTATGAACGCTGACAAAACCTTGTATGGTCGATTCGGTTCACGTAGCGACTTCTACGAATCGGAGCAGGATGTATCGCTCGAAGGCCTCAAGCAAGCGATGCAAGGGGTGCTCGAGTTACATCGGAACATCGAGCAATGGCGTCCGGCACTAGCAGCCAAATGCGGCCCCACGCCGAAGTACAAAAAGCTGTCGGACTATCCCACAAAATCTTCAGGCTATAGTCGCGACTTCTACAGCGAGGGTGGCAGTTGCACTCACTGTCATGACCTCCGTACCAGACAACAGATGTCCTACCGCCGGACGGGTCAGCCGATGCCAGATGATGTGTTGTTCGCTTGGCCCATGCCCGACGTCGTTGGTTTGAGTCTCGACCCGACGGAAAAAGCGACCGTCGTCGAAGTTCGCGCTGACTCGTCAGCAGACCTGGCGGGATTCCAACCGGGCGATAAGATCCAAAGACTCAGCGGCCAACCGATGTTGTCGATTGCCGACGTGCAATGGGTGCTGCAATCAACTGGTGAAACGGCAAGCCTAGCCGCGGAGATCATGCGTGGCGATCAACCCGAGTTGTTAACGCTGCAGCTGAAAACGGGATGGCGTCGCAAGATGGATATCTCTTGGCGAACGACCACGCACCGCCTCCGTCGTCTGATCTTGGACAACATCGCTTACGAAGACTTATCACATTCGGCTCGGCAAAAGCACGCGCTGAAGGACGACGTGCTGGCGCTGCGAGCGGCGACGGGTGTTTCACGCAATTCTGACAAATCGATTCGACGAGACGACATCATCGTTGCGGTTGAAGGCAGCAACAAGCACATGACCGAAGGCGAATTGATTGCTTACCTGGTTCAGAAAAAGATGCCCGGCGATCTGGTTCAGCTTACGGTCTTACGTGACGGTCAGCTTGTGAACACCACCCTGGTCGCCAAGTAGATCGGCCAGATTGCATGCGGGGACTCTGCTGCGCCATGCAAGCGAGCTCCGACTGCAGCATGGCAAGCCGTTCTTCTCTTGATCAGCTAGCGAAGAATCTGACGTAGACGGTTCCGCACATTGCCGATAAAGTTCCACCGCGCTCATTCTGCGCAGGTTACGTAATCACCTGTAGCTCGCCGATGGAGGTGAATCTTGAACTGGCTCAGCAAAATCGTGGACCAAGTGAAGGCATGCTTCAAGACTGATCCAGATCGGTTTTTGCAGCGCAGCAAGGGCGTGATTCACGTCGGCGCCAATACAGGTCAGGAGAAGCAGCAATACGAGAACCATGGCTTGAATGTGGTTTGGATCGAACCCATCCCGGAAGTCTTCGAGAAGCTTTCGACCAATGTCCGCGATCTTCCAAAGCAACAGGCCTATCAGTGCCTGGTGACGGATCAGGATGATGCGGAGTATGAGTTCAATGTTGCCAACAACAATGGCGCGTCGTCATCGATTTTGGATTTTCATCTCCACAAGGAAATCTGGCCGACTGTCAGCTACGACAAAAAGATTCGGCTCAGGAGTGTCACACTACCGACCTTCGTTCAGCGACACGCGATCGAGTTGGACCAATACGATGCTTTGATTCTCGACACGCAAGGTACTGAACTTTTGATTTTGCGCGGAGCGTCGGAGGTCTTGCGTCACTTCAAATTTATCAAGACCGAGGTTCCGGACTTCGAATCGTACGCGGGGTGTTGCCAGCTGGCCGACCTTGCGGAGTTCATGACCCGCCACGGCTACACGGAGATTTCGCGTAACGAGTTCGCTCGTCGGGAAGGCGGTGGCCGGTATTACGATGTTGTTTATCGGCGGTGTGCCTAGCAAGGCGACGTGGCCGGTTCTGAACGTCCCTTCCCTCTTCAGCCCTGCCCTATTCAGCGCTTTCTTTTTCTGTTAAAGTCACGCTCTCGGTCGGGCAAGGGGACGTAGCTCAATTGGGAGAGCACCGGCTTTGCAAGCCGGGGGTTAGGGGTTCGAGCCCCCTCGTCTCCACTTCTCAAATCGCAATCAACTGGCGATTTCTCTTTCGACCTCTGGCGAAACAAACTCGGTTGATTCGCTTTCCATCGGCAGGTGTGCCTTGATTTCGTCGATCACGTACAGAGGCCGCTGCTTGACCTCGTTGTAGACGTGCCCCAAGTAGATGCCGATCACGCCCTGATTCAACAGGATCAATCCACCGATAAACGCGGTTAAAGTCACCGTGCTCAGCCAACCTGGTACACCAAATTCGCCCACAAAGAAATAGCACAGCAGAAGATAAACACCATAGGTCCCAGCCAGCCCTGAGATCGTGAGCCCCATGATAATCGAGACGTGCAAGGGTCGATTTGAAAAGGCGAAGATGCCGTCCGTTGCCAGTCTCAAGAGCTTGCCCAACGTGTAACCCGACCGACCCTCTTGTCGTTCCGCATGCTCGACGTTGATGTACTCTGTTGAGAATCCGACCCACTCGACAAATCCGGTGAACAGCCGATGGGCTTCGCGCATCTGACAGATCGCATCAACCACCTTCCGATGCATGAGTCGAAAGCAGCCCGTCGTATGATCCGTCTTGCAACCGGACAACAGATTAAAGCTCTTGTGGAAACACCACGAGCCCTGACGCTTAAGCCAGTGGTCTTTGCGGTCCATGCGACGCGCGATGACGACGTCGAAACCTTCCCGAGCTTTCGCCAACAATCGATGGATCTCTTCGGGTTGGTCCTGAAGATCGCAATCCATGACAACGGTCCATTGTCCGCGAGATAGATCAAGCCCTGCCGTAATGGCCGAGTGCTGGCCGTAATTGCGACTCAAGCGTACAGCCACGACATTTGGATACTCGACCACAAGCTCCTGCAGCACGCTCCAAGAGTGCTGCGGGCAACGATCATCGACGGCGATCACTTCGAATTTGTCGGTGATTTCCGCAAGCGTTTGGTGCAGACGTCGAAATAGCTCGGGCAGCGATTCCCGCCCACCGTACACAGGAATGACGACGGACAAAAAGACGTCTGGTGGGGATCGCTTCACGCTAGATTCTCCTGATCCATCACCCTCTCAACAACACTCACCGCATCTCGGCGAATGCCACGTAGCATGCGACTCGTGTAGTCCCGTTGATGATCAAGGCCGATGAAGAAAAGTCGCTTCGCTTCGACGCTTTCCATATTGTTAAGCTTCGGCAGTCCCGTCCGTGGATCGAAGGCAACCAAGCCGCGAAGGTGGTCCAGTGCAGGCCTGAAACCTGTGCACCAGAGTATCAAATCAAAATCACGACGGCTGCCGTCTTTGAAAACCACGTCGTCCCTCGTGAATGAATCAATATCAGGAACCGTTTCGACGCGACTCGAGAGGATCAACTGTTTGACCCGACCGCCATCCATCGGCACCCACGAATTCTTTGTGCCGAATGAATCGAAACGAAGCAGGAAGAGCTCCGCCAAATAATACGGTCGAAACGCAAGTTTCTTCAACCATGGGGGTCGCCCAAAACGAATGGGACTTCGGTGCGAGATCGACACCTTAAAGCCCGCGTCGTGCAGCTCCAGGGCAATTTGCCCGGCAGAGAGACGTTTACCCACGATCAGGATTTGGCCATCGGTCTTGTCGATCAACCGCCCAACGCCCCCCGGATCCTCATACTCAGCCATATGCATGTTCGGCAGCTGCGTATCGCCAAGTCCCGGGTAGTTGGGGACAAATGGTTTACTGAAATATCCGGTGGCATTCACGACCGTCGAGCAGCACACCGTGCCGACATTCGTCGTGAGTACGAAGCGTCCTTCTTCGGTCCGCTCGACATCGTTCACAAACGTACCGGTCTGCACTGGAATCCGATGGTCGCTTTGGTATTGCCTCAAGTATTCCACGAATGACTCGCGGGGTAATAGTTCATTCGCTCCTCGCCAGCCGCGGCGCGTTCCACAAAGACGACTAGCCTTCCAGGGCGAGTTTAGCATCATGTTTCGTGGCATGCGGTGCCATGAATCTCCAACGTCACTCGCGCGTTCAAGCAGCAGGTAATCAATCGACCGTTGCCCCAATTCACACCCAACGCACAGGCCAGCCGGTCCGCCACCGATAACAATCACCGGGTAAGAATGCCTGGGTTCAATATCAACATCAGCTGTACACATTTTCTGTCAAATCACCGATGCCAATTAATTGTCACTATTCTTTTTTTTCTACTGAAGCACGACAGCAAATTGCCGAGCCAACGAGGCACTGGTCCCTAAACAGCTCGAAAATTGAGTCTTCGACGCAACTCGCCGACCCTCTGATCCAGTTCCTGCCGATCTGCGGCCAATACAATCGCTTCACCGAGGCGGCAACGACCATTCTTGAATGGACTCACGTCAGTGCCCGCGGCAACATCGATCGTCAGCGAGTCGACCCACTCTTCTCGCCGCAATCGCTCAAGCTCGTTGGTGCTGAACTCGAGGGCGCCTTCGCGATCGACGCCCAGCAGCACGACCGCCGCCGGTCGCACATCATACCACTGATTTGTTGCAAATCGATCGTTGCATGCCAACTTGATGCTCGCTTTGACGATATCGAACCCCGTTGCTGTCTTCAGCAGTTTTGCGATAGAGTTGCCGCCAATCCGCGGGCTCATCTCTAACAAGAACACCAACTCCTCCTGCGTGACGACAAAGTCGCAATCAAAGGGGCCGTTGTAGATTTCAAGCTCCGCGAGGAGGTTGGCCAACTGATCTACGACCTTCAATTGCAGCGCTTCCGGCAATCGCGACGGAAGGTTGTGACCGCATGTCGTGGCGTAGGGCGCGGTCATTGTTTGTCGATCCAGAATCGACCAGAAAAATGGGGCTCCGTCTCGCAAAAATCCCTCACACGTGAATTGCTGACCGGTCACGAATTCCTCGAATAGGAAAGTGCCATCCGAGGTGTGTGCGCGTGTTTCCGGGATGCGGCGACGCAGTTCGGTCTCAGAATCGACAATGAACACTCCTTTGCATCCGGAGGATCTCAACGGCTTGATTATCCAACGACCGTTCCATGAGAAGTCGAGATCATCGTCGGCCGAAATCAATCGACTCTTTGGCACGCTGAGTCCGGATCGACTTAGAAAACTCCGGAATTGGGCCTTGTCGCACACCGTGTTGGTACTGTGGAAGGGCACACCGCTGAGGTTGAGTTCTTCCGACACGTAGGCTGCCGTTGGAACACCGGCGTCGGTGGCCGCGGCGACAATTCCATCAATCGACTCTTGTCGCGCGATCCGCAGGATGGCGTCCTTATCCTTGATGTCAATGTTGAAGCTCTTGTCCGCCAACCGATGCCCCGGATTCCGTGGTTGATTGTCCGCCGTGATCACGCGATAGCCCAACTCTTGAGCGGCTTGAATCACGGGAATCTGGTATGACGAGGCCGCAAGGACGAGGATCGTCTTTTGCGAGGGCATGAGCATGAGGTTGCTTTCCAGTCAAATCAAGACCGTCGCAGGCGTGTGGTTGACAATCGTTTGTCAGCTGGGACGTACCTCAATCCGGCTGTTGGACTTATGACGGGTAATTCACTAGGACCTGGTTGAATATCGCCACTGACACGCCAGAGGTACACTTCTTGGTGTCCATAATCGGCCGCGTTCAGGTCCGAACGTGCAACGAGAGTGAATTGGTCTGGCATCAACATGCAGGTCTCATGCGCTAAGGCCATGGTGCGGTTGGCCACGGAAGCTTCCTTCGGTGGCAGTTGGCTCGGCGCGGCTGGGGCCGTCAGAAGATAGCGAACCCGTCCCTTGCGAATCGTGTCGAGCACATCGTCGGGCTTGGAAGCCACAGCCTGCGATGGAAGGCCTGAGTAATCAGCGACCATTATCCACAAGGTTCGGTCACCGCGGATCATCTGGCGTACCTGTCGTGGTTCGTGGCAGCGAAAGCGAAAGATCAACTCACAATTAAAGTGGGGAGACGCCAAGAGTACGTTGCCTGGTTCATCGAGCTCTGCAAGCTTTTCCGCCACAGAATCCAGCCCGTGAATCTTACCCGTGGCCACTCGGTCGCCACACTTGTCTACATTCAAGACGACGGCAAGTCCGACGACAACGACTATCAGGGGGCGGAATCGTTGAAAGAAGCTGGCATAGGCGACAGCGCCGGCCGCGAGTGCGCACACCGACGGAATCACCAACACGAAATAGCGGGCCTCGAAATGGCTGGTTTGCGTCACTTGAAACATGTAGTAGCTAACAAACCAGAGCAACCAGAAACTCAAAAAGCTTCGCGACTTCGGCTGTAACAGGCAGACGATCAGGCCGATCATGGTGAGCCCCAGTGGCAACCACCCGACCATGCTGGGAAGAGCGCTTATCCAGACGGAAATGTTTTCCCAATTGAGGAAGTTGCCGTCGTACATATTTCCCAGCTCGTGGCGCGCAAAGCGCCTCACGAACTTGAACCACACCAGGCACACCACGAAGTACATTGCAGCTGGGACCACGATGTGAGGCGAAAAGGCGCGCCGGTATTCTCGTTTTAGCAGCGGATATAGGACCCAAGCGGGAAGGACACCCGCAGTTGTGGGTCGACAGAAAAACGCGAACAACGCCACTGCAAAGGCGATCCACGCCCAAAATGGTCGTCTGGTGTCAATCCATCGCACAAAGCAATAAGTCGCTCCCAAAATAACGGTCAGCGCAGGGATTTCGGACATGGCCGATCTGCTCCAACGCACAAGTTCCGGCGTCGTGATCATGAGGAGCGATCCGACCAGGGCAACACCAGGACGCAACGCCTGACGACGCAGGATGCCGTACAAAATGCATGCCGCCGTACCCAAACAAAGCGCGACAAAACACCGGGCCGACGCGTATGACATCCCAACCAGTAGGTACCACAAGCCAAGCAGCATGGGATACCCGGGTGGGTGATACGGCAAGGCGTGCACCGGATACTGCACGTAGTTTTTTTCGGCGAACTGGATCGGCCGCAACCACTCACCGGACAACAGCCAATCGCGACACATCGCGGCATCATTCGCGTACTTGGGCCCGTCCGGCCGCCACTGAGGACCTGAATCTGACAGTCGGTATAAGCCGACCAGTAGCGATCCGCCCAGCAAGACCAGGCAACAGACGATGTCGAGACGCCGCTGCTTCGTTTCAGGTAAGAGTCGCGTTGGCTCACTGGTGGGCGTTGTAAGTCTACTCATCGGAGAGGCAAATTGGCAGGTTGTCCGGTTGCACGACGTGCACTTCTCGGCAACAAGTTCGGCTTGGCTCGAAACCAACTTGTACCAATGGTCAAAGCACTCGGGTCACGAGTGGTGCACTCGCGGCCCTTCAAAGCCATGTGCTGGACCGGACGGTCTGAGGAAATCATCCGTCGTGTCAGTGTGTCGTTGGGGTGTCGCTATTTGTTGAAAATCGTCTTGAAAATTCACGAAGTGGCAGATTGCGATGGTCGTGGCTGGGAGGACATTGTCTGAGGCATTAAGAATTCGCAAAGATGTTCGCAAACTTGCTCCTGCTGCAATTCCGTGATTCCATCGAATAAGGGAAGTCGCAGTAGACGCCGACTGACATCCTCGGTCACGGGGAGACTTTGTTCGTAGCCGACCAGCTTCCGTCCCATCGGCGACGAGTGGAGTGGAATGTAATGGAATACGACTTGAATGTCGTGGTAGCCCATGTGCTGGATTAACGCATCGCGCGTCGCGGCGTCCTCAAGCAGAGTGTAGAAGAGGTGATGATTCGAGCCGCATGCTTTCGGAATCGTAGGCAGGTTAATCACCCCCGCAACTTCCAGATGCGCCAATTGGTCGCGGTAATAACACCAAGCCCTTCTTCGTCGATCGAGAATCGCATCCATCTCTTCTAACTGAGCGCACAGCATTGCCGCGGTAATCTCGTTGGGAGTGCCGCCTAGTCCAACGTCAACCCAGTTATATCCTCGAACTTCTCCGCGCATGAATTGCTGACGATTGGTTCCTTTGTCACGGATAATCTCGGCTCGTCGTACAAATTCGGGTGAATTGATGCACAAAGCTCCACCCTGCCCAGCGATGTGGTTCTTCGTCTCATGAAAACTAAAGGCCGCCAGGTCCCCGATCGATCCGAGCGCTTTGTCGTGATAATGGGCGTTCACGCCTTGAGCGGCATCTTCGATTACTTTGAGATCATACTTCTGCGCCAGCTCCATAATGGAATCCATTTCGCAAGCCACGCCCGCGTAATGCACGACGAAAATCGCTCGCGTTCGCTCCGTGATGGCTCGCTCAACGAGATTCTCATCGATGTTCAGTGTGTCTGGACGAATGTCGACAAACACAGGACGAGCGCCCGCACGAACAGCGGCGGTGGCCGTCGATGGGAAGGTGAATGACGGCATAATGACTTCGGCGTCCGGGCCAAAGTCACAAAGCAGTGCAACCATCTCGAGTGCTGTCGTGCAAGAAGGTGTGATTAAGACCTTACTAATGCCAAGACGCTCTTGAAGGATCTCACTACATCGGTTTGTAAAATAACCATCGCCGGCAAGGTTTCCCTGCTGGAGTGCTTCGGCGATGTATGAGAGTTCATTTCCAACAAGTACCGGCCTGCTGAACGGTATCCCCTGGGACATCATTTTCCCCTGACTCGCGGCGATCGTCGCCTAACGCGTATTAATCACGAATGTAGTTCCACAGCTGAACTTGCCCAATCACATTCACGGAATGGAGCTCAAGCGAGGCCTCATTGTAAAGAGAAGATTTCGCTATGCCACATGGGCGCGCGATGTATTTCGCGATGTTCGTCAGAACGTTGGCGCGCGCAACAAGCACTCTGGAAAACTCCAAGTGCACATATGGTCTATGTCTGGTTTGAGGACGTCGCAAACCCACTGCCGGCCTGCGACATTTACAAATTCAAAACATGCCGTCACTGTGTATTCGCGCACGACATTCGGCACCGGATCGCTTCGCAGCACCGCCGCCTTGTCGCGCCGTCGAGTCGGCGGAGCACCGCTCCGCATGCGGTGTCGGCTGGCGTTGCGGAATGGCGAAGACGATCTCATTTCGCCGCATGGCTGGGCAAATGCGTCGTTCACGCAAAGTAATTAACTTGGGACGGGCGCGTTAGCCAAAACTGTACGAATTCCAGTTGGACGGATGCGTGCATGGCAAACTCTTTGCCCGTCCAGTGGCGTGACGAGATTGATTCATAGTAGGCTAGGCGTTTTTCCGTTTGGCGACTTTTTCACTTGGTAATAGAAAACGCATGATCGTTGTCCTCGCCGACGACTTCTCCGGTGCCGCCGAAATCGCGGGGGCAGCGTCCCGCCGAGGTTTGCTAGCTGAGGTGCAGGTTGACTTCGATCCTGCCTCTCCAGCGCGTGTGTTGGTCGTGGACACAAACACCCGCTCGCTACCGCCTGAAGAAGCGGCAGAACGGGCGGGGCACATCGCCGCACAGGTTCGCCAGTCCAAGCCGAGCTTGATCTTCAAGAAAATCGATTCACTGCTCCGCGGACCCATCTTGGCCGAGATCCAAGCCGTTTCCTCAATTCTGGGGGTCCAGCGCACGGTGCTGGCCGTCTCGAATCCATCCCTGGGCCGAGTCGTTTCCCACGGAATTCTCTTCGTTCAAGACATGCCGGTTGCCGAAACGGAGCTGGCCCGCGATCCAGAGCATCCAATCCGCTCGTCCCGTGTCACGACGATTCTCCAGTCCAATGGCGATCTCGTCGTGCAATCCGTCGGGATCGGCGAGCGACTTCCAGCAGCGGGAGTTTGCGTTGTTGACGCTACCTCAGCAGGCCACCTGGAGCGTTGGGCTCAAGCCATTGATTCCCACACTCTAGCGGTCGGAGCAGCCGAGTTTTTTCAAGCGGTGTTATCTGCCAAACATTTGTCAGCCTCTGGTCCCAGCCAATCCGAAGCCACGACGCAAAACGTCGATTCGACCGAGTTGATGGTCTGCGGAAGTCGCGCTGCGTGGCGAACGCGCGAGCTTGAGTGCAAACGCAGCAGCGTTCCCGTACTATTAGCGCCGATCGGTTCGCCCGTACACGACCCGAGCGAAACGGCATGGCTGCAGCAGGCACAGGCAGCGCTGATCAACTCGCGACGCCTCCTGGTTGGATTGGGAGACCGGAACGGTGAACATCGAGATCCACATCAGCTTGTCATTCAGCTCACAGCATGGGTCGCTCGATTGATCCAAGAAACTCGCATCACACGATTGCTAATCGAGGGCGGTGCGACCGCTTCGGCTTTGGCGCGATACCTTCGCTGGTCGCGCCTGCGTGTTGCATCAGTACCCGCGGCAGGTGTTGTCGAACTGGACGTATTGGATCAAGAAGACACTCCTGTGCTGCTGGTCAAACCGGGCAGCTACACTTGGCCCGACTCTGTCCGGCAGCATTTTTTTACCAATGGATAGAGGCC
>CAJHYQ010000732.1_pt1 | contig 19533 bp, 14 predicted proteins | sample 9198721 | NCBI WGS metagenome assembly CAJHYQ01 (sample SAMEA7708357, study PRJEB35096) | sediment metagenome | biome: marine neritic benthic zone biome [ENVO:01000025]; feature: sediment [ENVO:00002007]; material: shallow marine sediment [ENVO:03000034] sea grass bed [ENVO_01000059] ... | reverse complement strand
TCCGGATGATCACTTGTCGCCAGAATCCATGCCAAATTGTTGGCTGCATCAACTGAGTTCGGGTTTATCTCAAGCACGCGACGATATAGCTTAACCGCCTCGCGAGAGTCGCCGGCACTCTGCAGGACCGTTGCCAGATTGATTTGCTTGGTCAAATCGTTTGGATTCTGCTGTAGCGCGCGCCGGTGAAGCGTAGTGGCCCGCGGCAAATCACCAAGGCTTTCATAGGTGCTCCCAACCAAGGTCAGGATCTTGTCATTATTCGGGCCGAGCTCCAATGTCCGATCTAACAGCCGCTTGGCCTCGTCTTGATTGCCTTGATCGGCGTAGATCGTCGCTAGTGATGCGTAGGCGACGGGATGCCCAGGTGCGTGCTTGAGCGATTCTCGATAGGCGCGTGTGGCCGCATTCAGATTCTGCTGCTCTTGCTCGAACTGACCCAACCGCCGCAGCAGCCTTGCCAACGATCGTTTCTTACGTAGGTTACCCTCTGCAGTTGTCGTGTCTAAGGACGCGGCAGTTTTGATTCTTTTGCGCAGCTCGGCTCGCGCATCGTCTACAAAACCGGCTTCCGTCAAGGATGGAATCAAGCCGACGTCGTCAGCAAACATACGGGACGCGGTGCTACCCGGGAAGGGGAATACGGTTTCAGCCAGTGCGGCCCCTGATCGGTTGAGTGCCTCTACATCGCTTAGCAACTGACCGACCTTTAAGCGACCTTTGTAGATCGCAGCCACGTTACCTTTGGGGTCCACCAGAAAACTGGTTGGCAGCGGTAGCGGACGTTCGTAATAGACAACCTGGTGTTGTAGTTTTGTCAAGGCAGCCAGCGATCGCTTGGTCGCCATTCCGAATTGAAATGGCCAATCGATTTTGGACATCAACGCCTTGGCCTGATCGGTGGACTCCGCGTGTTCCTCTAAGCCATCAGTCGATAGCGCGATCACTTCGACGTTCGCCACGGCAAGTTGTTCTGCTTGCTCGGTGAACTCCGTCAGCTCTTCGACACACGGAGCGCACCAACTGGCCCACAGCATGATTAAGTGCGGGGTCTCCGCCGTGAGCGACAAATCATGACGGTCGCCCGCCCGATCGAGGTAATCAATAGCCGGCAAGGGGCGAGGCCGAGTGAGAAACAGACGCGAAGCATCGCTGATCGCGAAAGCTTCTTCCGACCTTGGTTGAATCTCAATACTGCGCGCAGCGATCTGCTCTATCGTTGGTTTGTTTGGCGATGGCTCGAGCAAGGAAACGTGACGTGACTGAGTGATCTGGTAACGCCTGTTTGGTAACAGCCCGTCCACAATTTGGAAATCATGGCTGCCAGGCCAACGGATACCTAAGTATTTGATTTGTTCGTTATTCCAAAAACCAAAATGAATCGTTTTGCTTGATTGACTTAGAAAGCCGTCTCCGGCACGAAGCGTCTTGATGATCGTTCGCGGCTTAGCTCCGGTCAGGTGCAAGGTGACGCGAGCGCCGATGGCATCGCGGTTACAAATCTCACCTTGCAATCGAACGGCTAGGAATTGATTGTTGTGAATGAACGAATTCTGCAAGAATCGAACGCGAGGCGACGTGCGATTGTTGACCCAAAGATCCAGGTCGCCATCACCGTCCCAGTCCGAGACGGCAACGCTGCGTCCGTCATCCATGAAGTCAAAGCCAGCGGCGGATGATAGCTCTGAGAATTCCCCGCGGCCAAGATTAAGGAACAGACAGTTGCGTTCGTTTCCGCTAAACGATTTGCCGCGTCCAATCATCATTCCGAGTTCGTCGAAGGCCTTGAGGTACTCGTGATTCGGAGATAGCTGAGAAAATTCGTTCGGAGAATTCGACACGACCTGCCGCCAGTAGAAGCTTCACAAATCGGACGTGTCTTCTTGCGTTATAAACCCATTGGCAACCACAAGGTCGTCGAGGCCGTCGTTGTTGAGGTCGGCAAAGGTTGAACCCCACGCCCACCTTCCCATGGTGACGCCAGCTTGAACGCTCACATCTTGGAAAAGGCCATCTCCCATGTTTCTGAACAGTGAGTTTCCGCGTGCGTGACGTTGGTAGCTGGCACGCGTTGATTCCGTATCGCTCGCTCGAAACCGTCGTTGGTAGGCAATTCGATTCCCAGCGGATGAAAACATGTTGCTCACATATAAATCCATCCAGCCATTGTTGTCGTAGTCGCCCCAGCTGACTGACATGCCTGCTGAGATGTCTTCCACCCGAGCCGTTGCGGCCTGATCGCTAAATCGGCCGCTATCATTGCGGTAGAGGTTATTCCGCCCGTAGTCATTTGCAACATACAAATCCAGATCACCGTCGTTGTCGTAGTCTTCCCAGGAGGCGGCAAAGCTGAAGCGGCGATTGTTCTGCTCGAGTCCAACGTGCCGAGTCACATCCTTGAACTGCCAATTGCGCTGGTTCTGTAGGAGGAGATTTCGCCCTCCATTGTTTGCGTCATGATACGGCACCGGGCGTTGAATGAAGCTGCGAGCGACAGCCGCACGTCGCATCGAATAGCAACACACATAGATGTCCAGGAACCCATCTTCGTCATAGTCAGCCGCAGAAAGTGCGTACGGATTTGATTTAGGAATCGGCTTAACGGACTTCACTTGGAATTCTCCGCGGCCGTCATTCGACATAATCAGCAGACCTCTTTTCAGTGCGAGAACTAGGTCCTGATCGGAGTCGTTATCCAAATCGACAAACAATGCTGCGTGTGAATGATCCAGCCAGTCGACACCTGATGTGGCCGAAGTATCCAGCGCGGTTCCGTCCTTGTTCTGGAGGAAGAGGCGATTCGGTAGTCCGCCTGGCTGGCAGAGGTAGAGGTCGTCGAGTCCATCGCCATTGATGTCCGCAACGGCCATTCCCAACCATGCGCCAGGATCAATGCCATACCGTAGCTCGATGCGATCGATCCAATAATCCGTTGATTGAATCAACTGTTGACGATAGCTAGGATTGTTGCCCAGGACGGCGGCCGTCCCGTCGCGGAACTGGCTTGACGATTTGCCAATGGCCTCTTCGAACTGTGTAGTCACAATCGACGAGAGCTTGGGCGAGTCATCCGTTGAGTTCGTCCACCGGCATTCCCAAACGGCACGTTGCTGGAGAGTTCCATCGACGGCGCGCCCAGTCAGCTCAAAGTAAACAAGCAGCTTGATCTCCTCATCTGAGACCGCAACTCGAAAGATCTTGAAGTGCGTCCGGGCTGTTTCGAGCGAATCGAGGGGCTCGATGAGCTCGGACCAGCCGGTGACGAATCCAGAGGTACCTTCGTACGGATCTTCGAGCGTCGAATCAGGACGTGTGACGACAATCGACGCATCCTCGTAGACGGTCTGCAGCGTTGGAGGTCGCAGCGGTCCTCCGTGGTACTGAGTGTCGACCAGTTTGCTTACATCGGATTCGCTGAGTCGGCCGGACAGCAGAAGCTGGCTAAGTTTCTCGAACTGCTTCTTCGCGTTCGCAGCAAATTTCTCTTCGTTCCATGTGATGGCGTTAATCTCAGGGTCGAGCGACTCGAGACCGATGGATTTTAGATCAATAACCGCTTCACGTTCGCTCTTGGTTGCTCCTGGCGTGCTGCGGTGGATTGGCGTTGGCGGGGGCGCTTGTCCGTTTTCACCGCAAGCCGTGAGTAATGCCAGCAGAGCCAGGGTGTTGGAGGCTTTCAGCCACATGCGACCATTCATGGCTTGCCAGACGAACTCACCTGCGGCCGGTGTAATTCCGTGTACAGCCGTAGATTTGTTTGAGATTCCATGCTGGATGATATAAATTGACGGGCAGTCAGGATTTTCACATTTTAATTCTAACGTAAGTGGGGCGACTAATGAACAAAGAGACGCTTTGCAGCTTGACGGTGATCCTCGTTCTTGGGTCGGTAACCTTGGTGCATGCCGATGTGATCAAGCAAGAACCCGGCGCACATTATTTGGTGTTTGAAGCGGAGGCTTATGACGAGCTGGAAGGCGATCCGGAGTTTGGCGGGTGGGTCGAGGTATTTCCGGATGAAGAGTTCGAATCCAATATAGGGAATCCCGTGCTGCCCGAGGATTCAAATGTGAGCGGTTCCGCAATGTTCGACTCGGACGGTGGCACCAACTTCGTTGACAACCTGAACTACAGTCTCGAGTTTGCCGAGGCAGGTTTCTATTCCGTCTATCTGCGATATACGATGTTCGACATGCAGAACGAGACCAACTACGGAAATGAGGACTCCTTTTACTTTCCGCTCGAATTGGATGACATCGCGGAACAGGATGGTTGGTTCTCTTTGCAGAAGCACGGACACAACGACTCGACGGAAGATCCGCCCTACTGGGAAGGTCAGTTTCATTGGATGGGTCCGTTTAACTTCGACTCGGGAGAACCGGTCGAATACGAGGTGTCCGATGGCGATGTGGGGCAGGCGCTCGATTTCCAAATCTCTCAGCGTGAGCGCGGCAGCACTTTAGATGCGGTGGTGTTTTCGACAGAGCTCGATCTGTTCGAAGAAGAGCTCGACGAGATTCTTTTTGGCAACGCCAATCCCGGAACGCCGGGTGACTTTGACAACAATGGGGCGTTGGAGGCTGCGGATGTGAATTCACTGATGGCCGAGATTCTTGCCGGCACGAACAATGTGAATTTCAATCTGGACGAGAACACGAACGTGAATGGCGACGATCTGACTGTTTGGGTTCACGATCTCAAGGGGACTTGGTTTGGCGACGCGAATCTTGATGGCGAGTTCAACAGCGGTGATCTGGTAAGTGTCTTTTCGATTGGTAAGTACGAGACCGGGAACGCAGCGGGCTGGGACGAGGGCGATTGGGACGCCTCTGGAATGTTCGACAGTGGCGACTTTGTCAAAGCGTTTAGCGACGGGGGTTACGAACAAGGTCCGCGAGGCAACCCGGTTCCGGAACCCGGCAGCGTCGTGTTGCTGGCCCTCGGCGGATTGGCTTTGGTCTGGCGACGTCGCCTCTAAGCCTGATCATGCAGCGGGGGTAGCACTCCCCCTCGAACACACATGCTGGCGAGTAACAGCGCCGTGCTCGCCAGCTGACGCATGACGTCGAGCGAATTCGCTTTCGCCTGTCTAGACAATTCTAAATGTTTGCCACACAGCATCTTAAGAGAGCGGCTTAGGCGGGATCGTCAGAAAGCTTGCCGCAATCAAGCAATTGCCGGACAGCCTGCTCGTGCTCGACCAGCTTGTCACCATGGTACAAGGAGTAGACTGCCAACCGCACATCGCACTCCAGCGCGGACGCAAGATTCACCGGTAAGTCCAGCTCTGCGTCCGGCACAGCAGGGCTCATCGATTGCGTCTCAGGAGTAGCATACCGTTCTGCTATCTCGACGCACTCGAGAGCGACCTGAAGTGCCTGCTTGTAAGGCAGTTCGCAGCGAGCGACCTGCGTCATCCGACCCTGCCACGTATTGGCAAGCGTCGGCTTCTCTTCCCGGTTGTCTTCCATGGAGCCATTCGTGATAAAGCGGCGAAACAAACAGGCTGCTACGCAAAGTCATGCGCGAGAATATCAGACGTACGTCGGCACAGTTCGCGGCCGTAATCGGTCCAGACACCCTCTCCCCAATAACGATAGCAACTTGTCTGCGTCATCAGCAGATGGTACAGAGCGTTACGATAGCGTGATTCACTCGGTGATACTCCGGGTCGAAGCACCTTTTCGGCAAATTCAGAGCTAACCCTTTCCATTGGGCCCAGCACACTATCATAACCTTGAACCCAGGAAATATCGCTGGTCCAGCTTCCGCCTTCCATATGGAAGCGATCGTCTTCTTGACGTATTTCATCGATAGCGGCCGCCAGCTTTTTCGGACCTGCACCGTCTGTGAAGCGGTCCCAGATCCGCTGCTGCATCAATGGCTGAATATCTCCGAAATCGTCTTCCTTGACGCCTAGGCTACGAAGATATTCCAAATACTCGGTCGCGTTGACGGCAGGTGTATTGCTGCCCGATGCCTCGCGCATCACCTCCAGATATTTTGGTGGGAACTCATTCATCATGACCCCACCGTTTTCTCCATCGGCGATTTGCGTCACCAGCGGTGGAATCAACACTCCGTTCAAATCCTGACGCGAAAGCCCACGGGCCTCGTAATAGGGCTGCATCTGAGCCACAAGTTTGGTGTCGCTCCCTTGGCTCTTGATGATGGCTGTTATCTCGGCGGTTTCGCCGTGTGAGTTTTTCGCAATCAAGCGGCGTGGAAAGTGTGGATTGCCGATCGGGCCGCCGCTTCCCACTTGCTCGACGGTGTGCTCCTGGACAAGCACCCAATCATAGCCACACTCCCGAAGTGTCTTCACAAACTCGTACGCCACATCAGGATGATTCGGCAGCGCCATCTCGGACGGAGAGAAACCACGCACTCGATCCAACGCTTCCACACCAAAGATGGCCGCAAAGTGGTGTCGCCACGCTAGAACATGAAGGCGGAAGTCCTGAACGGGAGTCGATGGGGCTACGGCATGTCCCCAAGGTGCCCCGAGCCACTCAACACATTGACGATACTCTGGGTTGCAAGTAATCGTCTTCAGATTGTCAAAGACATCGTCGAGCCCCATGTGACGCAAGCCGTGAAATAAACAGCCGGAGTATTCCAGCATGATTCGCGGTTGCTTGCCTTCATGCACCAATTCGGGAATGAATTCACCCATCCGCTTGTAGCACCAATGAAACGCCGAAGCGTTGTGGTTATCGCCGATGTCCGGGTGATCCATCATGTCCTTCAGATTGCTGATGACGTCGGCAGTCTGTAGGTCATCTCCGCCAGCCGGGATCAACGGCTGGTGCATGTGCAAGGCATTGGCGAAACACGCATTGATTTGGTCAAAATTGACACCGCTATCTGACAAATAGGCGGGATCTGTCTGGTTCGCTGGGCCCGAGAAATCGTCATAGCCACAGATGTTTGGCAGGCCATCCACGGTTTCCGGCAAGTCTTTGATGTGTTGCATCTGTCCGATCCTTTCAACAGTTGGTCAGAAACGTCCGTCGATTAGGCTCCGCCGATAGACATCGGTGATCTCCATCCGTGGACGCGATAGGATTTTAGCAATCTGGCCGCGAACGGTTCGCGGCCAGATAACGCTACGCCCTCTTCGTGGCTCGATTAGCCACACAATAATTCTTGATAGACGGCTTCAGTCTGTTTGGCAATCGCGTCCCAGCTAAATCCGTAGGCCGCCTTCACACGACCTTGGCTGCCCATCCATCGGGCATGCTCGAAGTTGCCTAAGACTGTATTGACACCCCAACAGATGGAGTGTGGGTTGTCGAAGACAAGGTAACCGTCCTCGCCATGACTGACGAAGTCACGTGGACCACCATTCTGCGTGGCGACAACCGGCTTTCCAGCTCCCCAAGCTTCCAGCACGACGATTCCAAACGGCTCATTGCGACTTGGCACAACCACGGTGTCAGTGCTCTTGTACAGATTAATCAACTCACCGTGGGGATCCATCGCGCCGAGGAAACGCACGGCGTGACTGACACCCAGTTCGTAGGCGCGGTGTTCTAGATACGCCTTCATGTCGCCATCGCCGACGAAGACAACCTTGGCGTCATGACGATGCTCGAGGATGCCCGGTACCGCTTCCAAAAGCAAATCGGGACCCTTTTGTGTACTCATTCGACCAACGAACAGAGCCATTGGATCGAGCGGGCCGATCCCGTATTGCTCGCGGCAGCGTGCTGGGTCGATGAATCCATCAAACCGGCTACAGTCGATGCCATTGTGGACCGTTCGCAGCTTCCATTCTGGAACTTCATATTGCCACTTGATCTCGTCGGCCAGAGCACCCGAAACGGTGATCGCTCGATCGGAGCAGTATGTGCCCTCTCGCTCAATCTCTCGGATGCGATCCGAATTACCGCCGCGGAAGTGATTACCGCAGCGCCCATATTCAGTCGAGTGAATCGTGTAAACGGTGCGGCTGCTGCGATCGTTCTTCGCTTGAACAACCGCTTTGGCGCACAGCCAGTCATGGCCATGGACAATGTCGAACGCAGCTCCCTGGTGAGCTTCGGTCTGTGCCATGTAATACACGAAGCTGTTGCCCATATTGTTCATCTCGGTGATGAAGTCCGGATGAAGCTCGATTGGACAACGATGATAGTGGACGCCGTCGATGACATCGTAGGTCGATTGGCCTTCGCCCAGTCGGGCAAACACATGCACCTCGTGCCCGAGGCGTTGAAGACCAGCTGCCAACTCTGACACATGCGGCGCGACACCGCCAACTGCAATTGTATGAAGGCTTTCCCAAGTAAATAGCGCGATCCTCATTATCGCGAAGCTCCTTGTCTGGGGGGCAGGCGTGTTGGAGGACCATCACCCCGTGTGACGGTTGATCCGGTGAGTCTGTGATGCCGCAGAGCAACATGGGCGTCTCAGTTGTGAAAACTTAGGGCAACGTTTAACCGTGTCAATTCACAGAGTAAGAAACGTGGCCAGCGATATTCGCTACTGAAGGCACGATCCGAGTAGTACGGTTGAGTCATGAGACTCGTATCGCCTGCCCTAGTGAGCTCTCCTCAGTAATCACCGAACGACAAGTCACCGACTAGGCGTTTTGCGGGCGGACGCGCGGTCGTTGGCGTGTTACGCGCGGGATCAAAACGGTGGAGCGTCGGCCGACTGCCTGACCGTCTTTAATCTGAAGCAGAGAATTCGTACCGTGACATGTACGCCGAAACTCGATACGAATGTGGTGAACACTAACGTGCCCACAATGATAGGAATCACGTTCATTCCGATTGAATGCGGGAATACGAAGAAATACAAGACCGCGCCCCAAATATCCTGGAGAAGTTGCCGTCTTTCGCCGGATCCTGCGAGCCGAAGAGCTCGGCTCTATGGCTTCGCGGAGATTACATACGCAAATGGAACAGCCAGTATGGTTCGGTGGGCGCGGTGGATGAGATGATCGCCCGCTGCCATACCTCCTTGTTGTCCATTTCCACATGAAGTTCAGCGAAGCCGAATCGCGCTATCGCATAATTCCAAGCCGGCCCCACTGAAGTGTCGTGAGCTTCAACGATCACAAACGCCTCGGGGTTGAGGTCGTGTGCAAGAGCGAACACCGCGCCATCGAGAATGCCTGCTTCCGTGTCCTCATAGCGGTGGAGTGGTTTCACGAGAAGCCTCAATTCATGACGTGAATCAGCAGGCCAGAACTCATGCCCTGAGAATCGTCGCACAAGCTGTTTCATCTGGCTAAGCCGTTTGGTGCGACTGGATGTCGACGGCACATCGCCGGGCAACGGTTGCATCGTGACGCCAGCTCCATTTGGAGACCAACTGATGCGATCTTTTGTCGTGCCACGTAGGGTGTTTGAAGGGCAGAGAGATGTAACTGCTCGGATCCAATGTCCTGGAGAGAATCCTGACTTTGTATAGACGACCATCATTCCCAAAGGTCTGCCTTCAGCACCTACGACCCAGACGGCACCATCCTTGTCGGTTCTCGGTGTGTCGGCATAGCGAAGAACGGGACGTTTGACTAGCTCGACGGGTTCTCGACGACCGTCAATCTCGCGATGGAATCGCATACTCTCTGCAACTTGTTGAACTGCCTTGTGTCGATCCGGCAGTTTCCGACCGTCGGACCTATTTTCTAAGTCAGTCGTTTGAGCGACGGATTCTGGGCACGCGACGATCGCGACAGACACAACGCACATCAGAAAACCTAGAACTTTCATCGCTCCACTCCCCAAATGTATTGGCGATACGACATACCCCGACGGACCAGCTGTAATGTACAGGCTTCACTTTGCAGTTCAACTGAGGATGGCTGTGCCGTCAGGATCTCGTGCGCTCGTCACGGGTCCTAAATCACTACGAATGAACCCTTCTCGAAGATCCGGACGTTCACGATCGAGGGAGGACGCCGCATTGAGGGTCTTATCACCAGTCGAACGGTGTCCTCGAATGCCAAATCCAGGAAGCATTGGATCGTTGATTTCATCGCGACGACGCTGGGGCTTGCTTGTTGCGATGATTCTGCAGGGATCTATGTATACTGGTAAATAGAATGCTCTGCTTGGAGGGAGATATGAATCGTAGATTGCATCTTTTGATCATACTTGTTGCTGCTTCCTCGATTAGCCCTCTCTCGGCTGACGAGATTGTTTTTGCCGGGTTCGTGGCCACTGCTACTGAGGGCTGCGTGGTTCGCCAAGGCCGTCGATCTCTGAGCCTCGTAAACGCGGATCAAGGTTATACCGTCGAGATCACGCGTTTTTCCAGACTGCCGGAGCCTAACAGGCAAGCAGTTGGTGCCATCATCCAACGATACAGAAACTCACGTGACGTCTCGGTGAGTCGGGTCGAACGTCGAATACAGCACGACCTTCGCGGTACGTACGCCGAGGGATCGGCCAAGATCAACGATGCACCATCGCGGTTCTGGTATCTTGCCTTGTCGGACCAAGGTCGGATTGTCACTGTGGTCGCGCACGGTAAGGCCTCTCTGGAGCAAGCCGGTGCAGACGAGATCGCTTCGATCTTAGGCAGCATTCGTTCTGTGCCGCTGACGCCCGCAGCGCAAAGTCAACATCACTTCGATTTTGAGGTCTCCGGGCTCGGCAAACGCTGGACCGCCCAGGGGCGAATCGAGGTCGCTCGGAATTTGCCATCCCAACAATTTGAACCATCCGAGATTGACGCGGACAAGGTGATTGATTCTCCAAGTAAGCATGCAGTCAGAGTTCAGGCGGACGGCAATTGTGGTTTCTATACGAGGGCTGGGATAGTCACGCCTGACTGGCTGAAATTCGAGTCGGTGTCATTCTGGGTGTTCCGCGATTCAGACGTCGAGAGTCCAACGGTATTGGAAGTACAAGCGATGGAGTCAGACGCACGCATTCGATTCTGGCGAAAAGTCACTATCGATCATCACGGCTGGAAAAGGTACACAGTACCCTTGCGTTGGATGCGTTGGGGCCGTGGTGGCATCCCGTCCTGGAAGAATATCGACCGTTTCGGGTTTTGGTTTCGTGATCAAGGTGATCTATGGATTGATACGATCACACTCGAGGATCGCGACGAAAAACTCGGTGCGTTGCTGACAACGGACGATGTAGTATCGATTGCGCTACCTGGCAATCAACGCGCCGCTCGTGTTGCCAAGAGTGACGCCGTGGTCATCATCGCCAGCACACCGGCCATCGACATCGATCAATTGGCAAATCATCTACGGAAGGTCAAAAATGCGGTGGATGCAGATCTAGCCTTCCTAGGAGATGGGAAAGTTCATGGCATTCCGAAGCTGATGATCGCTCCCACGCGAGAAAGCTATGGCAAGTTTGTCACGGATTTTGCCGCAGCACTGAACAGCGCGGTAACTCTTCCACAATCCGATGGCTTTACGTTGCACGGTATCTCGACATCGTTTTGGGACCCCAACCAAGGGTCACTTCGTTCCGTCTACACGCATGAGTTTGTTCATGGAGTGCTGATTCCAAGGGTCCGACTCAACAATAGTGGGGAATGGCTCCAGGAGGGACTTGCAACGTATTATCAATTAAGATTTCACCCACAAGGAGACATCAAACGGATTGTCCAGCAAGGCATCGACAGCAGGCGACATATGACACCCTTTGCTCGCCTTTGTAATGGTGAAAGCATTCCGACGAACCGCTATTGGCAGGCCATGACGCTGGTCGATATGCTGCTTAGTCATGAAGACTATCGAAACCGCCTTCCCAAGATGATGGCAGCGATCCAAGAATCTCGCTCGACCAACTTGGAGCCGATCCTACAACCCGTTCTCGGCAAGACGTGGCAGGAGTTAACCGATGACTGGCGCGATCATTGCCGACAGAAGTACTAGTCTGAGCGTTGCACAGTGCCGACGCAAACTTAGTCAGCAATGTCCTGTCCGTGGCAAAGTCGCTCTTGGGTCTTTCGGATAAACGGCAAGTTTCGTGCTCTCGCCAATCTTGTTCGCGTTGGCTGAATGCCGCGGCGATTAGTCTCGTTCGGCAAGTGAGACGGTTGGGGGGCTTCCGATCAACAGAACGAACCACGGCCCGATGGCTTGTGCGGTTGCATCGTTGGTCAGTCTCGCAGCATCACTGCGTTGTTTTGGAAAATATTGAGCGAGTGCGGTTTGTGCGTGCTTCCAATTGCCTAGCCGCTCAAAGAACTTTGCCTCGGCGGTAGTCGTGCGGATCCAGATTTCGATCGCCGCTTGCTTGTCGGGAGCAGCGGGCAATTGCACCGGTGGGCTGCCCGGCGGAGCGTAGTATGCCTCGAGATAATCACTATGGGCCGAGATATGAATCGGCCACTGGGCCATGTCCGGGTACAGTCGAAAGAGTGACTCTTCGATGGGCGTCACGGTGTTCAGACGCGAAACGAACTTCTCGGTGTGTCGATGCATCGAATCGGCGACGTGCTTTCGCGCTCGAAAGCTTGCCTTTCTTTCCGCGCTCGTGCGTCGACGCTCAATGGCCGGCGTCGCTAACGCCGTGGTTACTCTTCCCAGAGCTCCCCGACGGAGCGACCGAATGGTGCTGAAACGTGTGTTCACGGAGGCACTGACTTGCGGCTCACCGAGCTTGAAATAGCGACCATCGAACGACACCGCTCGTTCAGCCGAGAAGGGAATCGAAATCGGTCCGGCAATCCGAAAGCGTCCGGTTGTTGCGACGAAACGACCCTGAGCACTGCCTTCTGCCTTGACGATGAAAGCCGTCACTTCATCACCACTTCGCTGCTGGGGCTCGAACGGCTGAATCGTCACATCAACCTGCCCCTCGACACGGCCGGTTGCCGTTCCTCGACTGAAACGTGAATTAAAAGGTACGTCGACGCCAACCTGATCATTAGCGATCGCGTCAATTAGTTGCCATGAGACACGAACGACACCACAGATATCGTCCGGGTCACTGGCGACCTGTTGCTGTTCATCAGCGGATAAACAAGCGGCGATCAGCATGCCGTTTGTGAGAGCAATTAAGCTCAGTCTGAGCTGCCAACCGTATCGGTTCAGATTCACCGTTCTGTTCTCCTGCGGGCGTCGAGTTCGTCTCGCGATATCCGCTCAATTCTTGGTTCATCAACTGTCCCGGAAACATACATCTGTACGACCGCCGTCCGGTTCACTGTTTTGATGTCTTCAGCGACGAACACTTCGGGAAGGGTGACCCATAAATCGAGTGAACCGTCCATACCCAGCGAGCCCTTGGCGTGGATGTTCAAGTCGGGAGAGATCTCAGGAAAGCCCAACACGAGTTCGTCAAAGTGAATGCGTCCCTCGTGGACCTGCAGGTGGATCTGATTCTCATCGACCACATGAATTGCGTCCGATGGTTGCTTTCCGTACAAATCAGATGCCACGCGCACGATCCGTTGTAGGAGTGGTGTCTTGGCGCGAAGCTCGACTCCGTGTAAGTGCAAGAAGCCTTCGCAATCCAATTGCTGGATTTGCTCTTCGGGCAACACGTCCAACGGGACATGCAACCGATCCACATCGAGTGAGATATGACCTTCAACTTGCAAGACGTCGGCCAGGATTGGGTCGAGCAACCGTAGCAAGCTGTCGCATGTTTCGGTGGTCAGTGGGCGGTGGTCGAACACTCGGCCCGGTTCGACTTCGAGAAATGAGGTGCCTTCATCAGCGATACGAAGGTTGATACTCAGTCCACCTACGGAAATGATCGGCTTGTCGCCGAGTTGCAGGTTGAATTCTGCATCTTCTAAGTTCGCCGTAAAAGGTGAGATCTCGCCCAGCGACAACTGAGTCACCTCGTCGGAATCCAACAGCAACGTCACACTCGGCTTGGTAATCTCCAGATGCCCGAGCTGATGGGGGAAAAGTATGAGTTGCCACCACGCCTGGCTGATTCGCAACTCCTCGGCGCGGACGTCGACTTGTGAGTCGGTGGATACGACTTTCAGGCCTTTCATGCGTGTTGGTGCAAACCACCCGAACGAAGCCGTTTCTGCTTCCGCTTCAAGTCCCACGCCAATCAACGACGCATTCACCATACGATTGCGGAGTGGAGACGAGGAGATGAAATGCGGTAGTCCCCAACTGACAAGTGCCAGCGCCAGCGTCACGCGTCCGAGCCACCTCAATAGCAAGGTCATCGGCTTCGTCCTCGGGTCATAGGCGGCGGTTTCCGAAGTAACACGTCATCCGGACCGCGATCGCGGTCAGTACGGCTCGCGTTGTCCCGATAGCCACTTGAACTGACGAGCGCCTGCTGGCGCCGATGAGTGGGTAGGACTGCAAAGACGTTTTTGTTACGGCGTAAGACGGTTCGGTTCCGCTTGCGATGTTGCAGTTCGCTGCATGCCAAGAAATACGAGTCTGTCAGTTCCAGTGCAGTACCGACTGGGGCCCTACACACTCTTTCGTCATGTCGAGACTGATACAGATCGTGACTATTAGCTGTCTAGCTTATGTCCGCTCGCTTCGCCGATAATTGTTTTCGAATCGCACGCTCTCGAGACACATTACTAAGCCTTCCAGGGTAGATCCGATCCCTTCCACAGCCCTAACAAATGTCTCTTAGTGTGTCGCCACCGCGTCACTTCAGGCGGCAGGATCCTCCTAGGCGACATCAGGAAAACCGACGTTGGTATTTGCGGGTCTTGAGGATCGTAGGTCATCGAAGTTCCGCCACTCATTCCTACGTCTTTTGGCTGCTCTTGTTCTTACTCTTACTTAATCTCGATCACGATGGGCGCACTGCCTCAAGAAGACACAGACCTAGGGTCAAAGAGCCGTCAGCTCGTCGCAAAGATGTGACGAGTGCCCGCGATGCGCCAAACAACGGTGCCGACCCAAATGCGTGCGAGATCTTGACTGGATATTCCACTGTCAATTTGGTGGCAAGTGTCATCTACGAAATCCGCCTGGCCGCGCGCTGAACAGCAATTGACATGTCGTGCGTTGCGTTCGCCAATATCCTTCCGTGTCCAACCGCCAGTTGCCTCGGTTCAAAACGCAGTGTCCTTTGCGCGGAGAGCAGATTCGTCGGCCGATGCCAGCTGCCCCACGAAGGAATGGGAAACCGCCAGCGTGTATCTCCGACGACGGCCAGCCCGCCGAGCGTCTGCCAGCAATCACCGGCGATCAGCGTTGCGTCACGTGCATCAAAGTAGGCATGGTGTTCGACAGCATGCCCTGGAGTCGCAATGACCTCGAGCGAACCAATGCGGTCACCGTCGCTGATAATGTCCGTTGGTTTCGCCTGAACGTTTCGATATGCACTTCGTATGATTCGCCCTTCAGGCTCTTCTTCTCGGAGCGAGAGGTCTCCAACAAGAATCGGCACGGCGCGCTCCGGAACTAGGAACTCGATATTTGAGTCGACGGCAACAAGTTCATCGATTGAACCCACATGGTCAGAGTGCCCGTGCGTTAGCAAGATGCGCTTCAGCGGCTGCCCCGTACTGGCAACCGCCTGGAGAAGGCCTTTGCCCGCGCCGCGCGTAAGCGCGTCAATCATGGTCACGCCGTCATTCTCAAGAACGAGAAAGCAATTGATCGAGCAATACTGCGTCACCATGAAAAGTCGTTCGTTGTATCGAATAACTTTCATGGCCCAAGGACCGGATTCAATGGCCAAGTTTCGAGCGAATCACGACGACACAGTGTGATCGATCCCCCGTTGATGCGTCCGCGCTCACTTTTTCGCGGGTAGGATGACGAGTCCGGGAACACGCAGGTCGAGGCGAAACAAACCACCCTCACCGGCTTCATTGCCAAGGCCACCAGTGACAAACAGCTGGTCACCATTCGGGCCGCCGAACGCGACGTTGCTGGTGGTGACATTTCCCCCATCGTAGCGCGCGATGATCTTGCCCGCGGGGTTGATGACTTGGACCTGCTTCATTCCGTAATGCGCAACGTATAAGTTGCGGGCCTTGTCCAGGCAAATCCCATCAGGCTGATTATCAATTTGCCCAGTCGCCTCATCTTTTTTGGGCAGATTAACAAAGACCTTCCGCGGTCCCACCTTTCCAGGGGATAGAACGTCATAACTGAGGATGCGATTCTTTTGGCTTTCGGCGACTAGCAATTGCTTTCCACCGGGGCACAGCACGATGCCGTTGGGAAAGGCGAGTTTGTCGTCGATTAAATGCGTCGTGCCCGCTTGGTCAACGTAGTGCACTGTGCCAATCAGGTTATCAATCCCACTGCCACCGGGATCGGTGAAATAGAAGCCACCGTTGGGTGTGTCCAGTGAAAGATCGTTGGGTCCCCGCAGGGCCGTGCCGTTGCAGTGTGTCGATGCCGGTTTGAGCTGCTTGCCATTCGGTGAGAGATGCAGGACCGCATGCTGGCTGGCATCGCAAACAAGGTGTGTTCCATCGGCCAGGATCTTGTGTCCGTTCGGCGCACCTGTCTTTGCCCAGGTGTGGTGTTTGCCATCGACTGTGAATTGCGTGATCGTCGCTGCATGTGAGATGTATCCTCTCCCATCATGGTCGAAGACAACGCCTTCACAGTAGTTCGGTACCGTAAACAAATGGATGGCCTTGATCGAAGCGGCGCTTGGCAGATCCTCCCCGACGCAGATCTCAGCCCAACCCAGGAGGAGTCCCAATGTAGCGAGACTGATGCCATAATGTTTCATCGCAGATCTCCGTGATACGAGGCCCATGGTTCGATCAGTGAGTCATGTTATAGCAGAATTACGATCACTTCTGTCGCTTGCCGATCACGGCCACGGCCCGCTCCCGGACGGAGTCGCGATCGCTTAGAAAATCTTCGAGGGTCGGCTTGGCCTTGATATCCACTTCGATCCCGTTTCCGTCGAAGGTCTTGCCGTTGGCCCGGAATGAGGCCATCGACGACAGCGCAACCATGGTTTGAGTGCGCGGTAGTAGAAACCGTCGGGTCGCGCCGCTGCCACCTCCACTCGCTTCACCGATGATCGTCACTTGAGGCAGATCCGCGAAGGCGCTCAAGAATCCGTCCGTTGCGCTAAATGAACCTGCACTTGAGAGCACAACAACAGGTTTGTCGTAGTGAAAATAATCCTTCGGCTCTCGCCCTAACAGCCCCGCAAGCCCACGCGGTCGACCGGACTGTCGACGATTCAACACCATATAATGCCATTGGCTGAACTGTCCTTCCGGCGGTGTCCATTCAGGGGCGAACGCAGCAGCCGCTTTGCGAATCGCAGCCCGTTCGGCGTCATTCCAATGATCCGAGTCTGCGCGAAACGTCGGTCGGTAGGCAATGTGGTCATCGCTGAATGTTGAGCTCAACCGGTAGGCGGCAATGTTCGTGATGTAGGGCTCAGCGTCAGCCGTGCAAAAGAATGGATAGATGGCTCGCAAAATGCCGTAGGTGCCTCCTGGATTCTCGCGTACATCGATGATTATTCCTTCTGTATCTCGAAACCGCTTAATCAGACTCACGACCGACTCGATCATTCGGTCATCCATGGACGGAATGCGGATGTAACCGATGTTGTTATCAAGTCGACGGCTCGCCACCGGATTAATGGTGGCAACGGAAAATTGTTGCTTCGTCAGTCGCATGCGCCGTTCTACCTTCTCCTTGCCGTTGGCCGAGCGAAGGCTGACGTTGACAATCGGCGAACGCTTGACACCCAATTCATCACGCCACATGTCAAATAGGATGAGCCATTCCAATGCACGTCGTCGTCGGAGTTGCGGCGAGCCATGCGGCGCAAACTGGCTGGCGACACGCAACCAGCGATCTAACGAGATGCCATCAAGTGAATCGATATACGGATGCTGATCATCAAGTCGTTTGTTCAAACCAAGCCTTAAAGCGGCGATACCGTCAGCCGTATCCGCGATTCGGAATGGCAGAAAGCCGTCAATTGGATATTGAACGCGTCCATAAACGCCCGCGTGGCAATCACCGATCTGCATCACGAGCTTCTGAAGTGCCACTGTGAAATCAACCAAATCGGTTTCGTCGTCAATTGATCGGCGAAGTTCAGCCAAGGCCTGCTCGTAGTCGAAACTCCGACGTGTCAAATACGAAGACTGATCCAGGAGTCGTTCTTCGAACTCGTCCAAGTCGGCAAGAAAATCGGCAGCCGTGAACCGCGACGGTGAAGACTTGAACTCCGCCGATCGAAGAATCGGGTCGAGCGAAAAATCACTGCTATCGACGCTCGCGTTATGTCCTTCAATAGCGAGCAGGTTTTGGCCTGGACGAAGCAGCTGTGTTGCGTCTGTCAACTCAAACTGTTCATATCCGTTCGCTTCGTGGAGATCGACGACGAGTTGGCCATCCTGACGAGCTGCGAATGCACTAGCGACTTTTGTTCCATTCAAGTAAGCGATGAAGCCGTCGTCAAAGTTGATGTAGAGAAACAGTCTCTTAATTTCGTCTGGGTCGGCGACTTCAAAGAACTGGCGGATGTGAACAGCGGTATATCGTCCCGCCATTTCTTTCAGAATGGTCTGATCGTCGCCGTCGCCATAGCCAAATCCCGCCTTGCCTGTTTTCCATTTCGAGTCGTCGAACTTCCCCAGCTTCCAGTCGACCGGAGGCGACGTCGGCCCGATGAAATATTTCCACCGCGCGCCCCGTTTGATCAATGTGTCCGCGTCATCATTCGCGTTGGCCACGTTGATCGCAGTCGTCACGAGCAGTGCAAATGCCGCCTGGATGCAAACCCTCAAGAGGCCGAAATGCGGAGTGGTTCGCATGCTGAAGTCTCCGAGTAAAGATGGCAGCAAGCTTCGTCCTACTGTCGTGCGATGCTGGCGTTTACGGAAAACGATTCAAGCCGAGCGTGAGAGTCCGTGCCGTTAACTCTTCCGGTTCGATTAGGCAGCAGCGGCCGACACGGCAACATCATCTGATCGGACGTCCGGGTTTTCGCGCAAATATAGCCAGATGAAACTCGCGCGGCCGCTTGCATCGAAGAACTCCTTTCGTCGCTCTTCCAGCTTCATGTATTCATCGCCGATGCCACGGTATTGTTTTTCGAGTTTGGCGCGAGTCGACTTATCCACTCCGTCGGCAAACATTTCTGCCCTGAGTTTTTCGATCTTCGAAGTCATCTCCTTCTGCTTGTCTGTGATCTCTTGGAACTCGCGCTGCTCCGCGTCACTTAGGTCTCGTGTTACGTTGATGTCGGAGTAATCGCCTAAGATCAGGTCGAGCAGGCCATCGCCGTTGTAGTCCGTAACGCAAATCTGAGCGCGTACACCGGGCATCGGTGCCTCGTCCGGCTTGAGGTTCTGCTGCAAGAACTTTTGCTCGGCGGCGGCCGGAACGAGCAGCTGTTGAGGACCGAACTTAGGCTCGGTCGGCGTGCCGACATTCTCATACCAACCTACGCTGCCGTCGGCGGACGAAACCACCAGGTCCCATCGCCCATCGTGATTCCAGTCGGCGACCACGGGATTGGCATGCCCGTTGACTTTTAGCGGCTCGCCGTTGACTTCGACGGGTAGACTCGCGGTGCCGTAGACAGGCTCCGAGCGACTACCTTCGTTGACGCGCCGGAACAGGGCGCCACCAAAGCTGCCTATCAACAGGTCGAGATCGCCATCGGC
>CAJHYQ010001254.1_pt1 | contig 19542 bp, 10 predicted proteins | sample 9198721 | NCBI WGS metagenome assembly CAJHYQ01 (sample SAMEA7708357, study PRJEB35096) | sediment metagenome | biome: marine neritic benthic zone biome [ENVO:01000025]; feature: sediment [ENVO:00002007]; material: shallow marine sediment [ENVO:03000034] sea grass bed [ENVO_01000059] ... | reverse complement strand
CTTCCGGAGATCTGTTCGATCGAACTGCTGCGTTGCAAATAATTCAGGTGCAGCGTACCTGCCTCCGTGGCGTCGATCGTGTCGTTGCCACTACCGCCGCCGAAATAATCCGTGCCGTCGCCTTCTCGATAGATGAAGACGTCGTCTCCCGCGTCACCACGCAAGTCATCGTTGCCCGTTCCGCCAATGATCAGGTCGTCGGCGGCTGAACCTGTCACGCGATCATGACCGGCACCCACTTCGATGGAGGTGACGTTCTGCAGGTCGGTGCGAGAGAAGTCGAGCCGATCGCGGCCTTCCGTGCCCTCGATCTTGAGTCCGTCTTCACTTCCGGAGATCTGTTCGATCGAACTGCTGCGTTGCAAATAATTCAGGTGCAGTGTATCTGCATCCGTGGCGTCGATTGTGTCGTTGCCACTACCGCCGCCGAAATAATCCGTGCCGTCGCCTTCTTGGTAAATGAAGACGTCGTCGCCCGCCTCGCCGCGCAAATCGTCGTTGCCTGTGCCACCAACGATCAGGTCGTCGGCGGCCGAACCCGTTACCCGATCATGGCCGGCACCAACTTCGATGGAGGTGACGTTTTGCAGGTCGGTGCGGGAGAAGTCGAGTCGATCGCGACCTTCCGTACCCTCGATCTTCAGGCCCTCCTCGCTCCCGGAGATCTGTTCAATCGAGCTGCTTCGTTGCAGATAGTTCAGATTTAGTGTGTCGGCATCTGTCGCGTCGATCGTATCGTTGCCGGTTCCACCACGATAGTAGTCCGTGCCATCGCCTTCGTGATAGACAAACAGATCATCGCCTGACTCGCCCCGTAAGTCGTCGTTGCCCGTGCCGCCGTCGATCACATCGTTACCGGCCGAACCGATGGCTCGGTCATTGCCGGCGCCGACGTCGATCGAGGTCACATTGCGTAGCTCGGTACGCGAGAAGTCGAGCCGGTCACGGCCCTCGCTGCCTTCCACCACCAGACCGTCTTCGCCACCAACAATCAGTTCCACTGAGCTGCTGCGCTGCAAATAGCTCAGATTCAGCGTTTGGGCCTGGCTCGCATCGATGGTATCCAGTCCGCTACCGCCTCGATAACTGTCGGTGCCGTCGCCTTCTTGGTAGACAAAGACGTCGTCGCCCGCCTCGCCGCGGAGGTCATCATTGCCCGTGCCGCCGCGAATCGCGTCGTTGCCTGAAGAGCCGATCACACGATCATGTCCGGCCCCCACATCAATGGTATCGACGTTGGTCAGTTCCGTGCGTGAAAAGTCCAGTCGGTCTCGTGAGTCGGTGCCGAGGATGTTCAGACCTTCGTCGCCACCAACGATCTCTTCAATTGAACTGTTGCGTTGGAGGTAGTTCAGACTCAGCGAATCTGCTTCGCGAGCGTCGATGGTGTCGTGGCCGCTGCCGCCGCGAAAATGGTCCGTTCCATCTCCTTCACGGTAGACGAATGTATCGTCGCCGCTGTCACCACTTTGGTAGTCGTTGCCAACACCACCTTCGAGCAAATCGTCGCCAGAACCGCCGCGGAGGATATCATTGCCTTCGCCGCCGAACAGCTGGTCGTCACCGCCCAATCCGCTGAGTCGATCATTCGCCTCATCACCGAATCCAAGATCGTCACCCTCGGACGGACCTTCTGTCGGCTGTTCCGTCTCGGCATCTACCCACGTGGCCGAGAGAAGAATACGCGGTTCGAGTGTGTCTGTCTCGAACGTCGCGCCTTTGCGTTTCTTACTAGCGTCGTTGGTTTGAGTGGGAGTGACGCGATCTTGTTCAGTGCGATCGGATTCTTGATGACTCACGAAATGTCTTCCCAGGGAAAAATCAAAGATGCTTAGCGAGCAGGATGACGGATGTTGGGATGGACGCTTGATACGGACACGTCCACCTCAGAAGCAGGTGAGGTTGTTTTGTCGGGATCGATGAGGCGAACAGCAAAACCTGACGGAAGTGACTGGTCGATGTTGTCGATTTCAAAGCGGCAGCGAAATGTTCTCGTGGCGGCATCAACTTGCGGTTCGAAACTGATCAATTGAGCTGCGATCGGTCGCTTGACGGGTGCGTAGGCTGCCAGCCAGTATTGCTGCCCAACCTTCAACTGACGGAACCACCGAATGGGCACCTGCAGGTCAACTCTCAGTCGCTTCAAGTTGGCCACCGTCAATACGTCATCGGCACGGTTAAGCGACTGACCGACACGTCCCTCGACCTTGATCACGCGACCGGGGAATGGCGCGAGAATGTTATGCGTTGCGACGCGCGCTTCTTCCAGTTCCAGTTGCGACTGACGCCGAGCCCGTTGCTCACGCGCTAGATCGAGTTTGATATGAGCTTGGTCAAGAGCACTCTGTGCCTGATCCAACTCGACGTCCGAAGCCGCTGACTTCTGATGTGCCTGTGTCACACGGGCGAGGAACTTTTTGGCGGTGGCAAGTTCCTGCTCGGCCAAGCGGACGTCGGACTCGCCGGTCGCTGACTCGCGGGCCGCATGCAGGGCAGCCTTAGCCACCCGATTGTCCATAATCGCTACAACCTGATCCTGGCCAACAGCTTCGCCCTCGACGACAGCCACCTCCATCAGCACGCCATCGAAGGGAGCGGCCAGCGCTACGCTCTTTGTAGGTTCGACAACACCGGGCAGCATCTCCAACGCGTGCTGCTGCAACGGAGCGCTCCGCACATCGTCACCCGCAGCAGGTCGGCAGAGCTCTAGGGTGAGAACAACGACAATAAAAAGTCGGAATGGGATCATTTGGTGGCAGTGGCTAGTTCAACACAAGTGACTCGCGCCTCTCCGTAGGCCTTCGCAACGTTGAGCCCCGATAGGCCGGATGTGCAGTCCTTCCACCTGCCTCCCGCCATCTAAAACCTAGCTCTGCGACGATTTGGGCGCATTGAGACTTTAGCGAGACCGACGGATTTCATCGATTTAAGGCCACGGTTGGAAACCTGTGTTGCCTGTTCGGAATCCCAGGGTATTGCCAGCGTTGATCAAGAAGCGGCCGCGGACCGCCGAAACGAAAGATACGGAATCTGCTAGTTATTTGCCTCTCCTGCCAACACAGCCTCCGATCCGATTCGCCCCTTGAGTCGATCTCTGCACGACTGCGAGTCAACCGGCAGCTTCCGTGCGACGAATGAAAGGAATCATCGTCCGATTGCGGCCCGCGGAGGCGATATGGACAAGGATGTCTCGCCACGCTCTCCCTGGTGCTCGTCCGAGAGTCCAACGGGAAAGATGTCGAACGAAAATCATCGATGCGGCACAAACCGGCTTGGCTACGAGCTGCGGTTGTCTGTGTTGCGCCGTTGGTCGTTGTGGCGAATTCTTGTTGCCTCGATTTCATGCTCGTTCCTGCTCACCACCGGTTGCATGGTCGGGCCAGACTTTTGGCGTCCGTCGTCTCCGCGGCTTCAGGATGCTTATGTGGCAAGTACCGAGGAACAGACGCTTCAGACCGATGACTTGAGCTATTGGTGGACCCAATTCGAAGATGACACGCTTAATGCATTGATTACCCGCGCGTGTCGACAGAACTTGGATCTGTGGGAAGCCTATTACCGGGTCGTCGAAGCACGTGCTCAGATTGGTGTCGTGAGCAGTCGTTTGTATCCGCAGGTAGAAGGTGACGGTTCATACAGCTTTCGCCAGACCAGCCGCAACGCGAGCGAGTTCGTTCCGCTTTCAACTCAGGGCTTCGATTTATTCGGTCTCGGTTTCGATTCGACCTGGGAGATTGATCTGTTTGGCAAACTAAGGCGCGCCGTTGAAGCCAGCTATGCCGACCTACGGGCAGAGAACTTTGCTTTACGCGACATCAAGGTCATCCTGTTAGCCGATATTGCGACGTCGTATACGCAAATTCGGATCCTGCAAAAACGCATTGCCATTGCTGAGAAGAACCTCGCCATTCAGAAGGCGACGCGGGATACCGTACAGGAACGTCTCGATGCCGGGCTGGCTCGACCATTGGACCTGGCCCAGGCGACGTCCAATGTTCACATCACGGCGGCATCGATTCCGCCACTGCGGGAGGCACTGCAAGTCAGCTTTAATCAGTTGAGCGTCTTGGTTGGTGGGGTACCGTCGCGAGAATTCATTGAAGAGATCGGTGTGGGGCCAATTCCTATCTATCGTGGAATTCTCGGAGTTGGTTTGCCCGGTGAGTTACTGCGGCGTCGACCGGACATTCGACAAGCCGAACAGGAAGTCGCTGCCGCAAGTGCACGGATCGGTGTGGCGACCGCTGATTTGTACCCACGATTTACTATCACCGGCGATGTCTCAGTCGACTCGCGAAAGCTGTCGTCATTGTTTACTTCAGAAAGTCTCGCTTACAATGTCGGGCCGTCGTTCCGCTGGAACATTCTGACGTTCGGCCGCGTCCGTAGCAACATCGACGTTCAGCAAGCTCGACATCGACAAACGATCGTGGCCTATCGGCAACGGATTCTGCTGGCGGTGCAAGAAGTCGAAAATGGGCTGGTAGGTTTTCGGCAGGAACGCGAAAGATTTCGCGAAGTCGATAGAGCATTCCATGCGATCGAGGAAACGGTTCGCTTGAGCCGATCTGAATGGGCCAGCGGGTTGACCAGCTTTCTTTCAGTCTTCGATGCTGAGCGAAACTTACTCGTCAGCGAAGAGCAACTCGCTTTGAGCGAAGGCACGGTCATTCTGAACGTGATCCGCACCTACAAGGCACTTGGAGGTGGTTGGGATGCGAACTGCTGCCTGGAAATTCAATCGGCGCAGGAAGAGATCTCCACGCCGGAGGGCGAGACGACGGAGGAGCTAACTGCGCCAGATAAAGAAGCCGCTTAGGGAATCCGAGTTCGAATCTGCATCAACCCGCCAGACGCAACTGATTCAAGATTCTCAATCCGCGTCGATACAAAAAAGCGCCCACGGGCGTTCGATCCGCTTCGAATTGAACCAATGCTGTCATGCCGTATTTGAATTGCGTTGCGTCAACGCCATCGATCATGACTGAAATCTCGAAGAAGGGCTGTTCGGCCTCTTGATTGTCGGTCGACACGGCAATCGTTCCACCACCGGCGTGCGTAAGTGCCGGTTGATCGATTGTCTTTGATCCGGTTTTCGCGACCTCTAAGACCTTGCCGCGGAACAGCTGTTTCGATTGACCAATCATTCGAATCGAAACGGTATCGCCTTCACGCGGAGCGGTCGACGACAAATGCTCGGCGGTGACCATCACCTTGACGATCCACCTTCCGTCACTGACCGAGGCGAGTGGTTCTCCCTTGTGTACAAAACGTCCCGTCTCATCGAGCCTGTCTGTGTCGATGAGTATTCCATCGATCGGTGCGCGAACCAGCAGCCTGTCTCTTTCTGCTTTCAGATCCGCTTGTTCCCGAAGGGCTTGTTCGAGAGTGCCAGCGATCGCAGATGCCGTTTGTACGTCGCTATTTAGCTCGTCTTGCAGCTGAATACGCAACTGGCTGATCTCCGCCTCCTTGCGCTCAAGTGCGGTAACGACGTCGATATTCTCTAACTGACAAAGTACGGTGCCGCGCTCGACAGAGGTTCCGTCCGCTACCTCGGAATGGATCAAAAAACCGGAAGCTCCGGCGTGAACGATTCTTTCTTCCTGCCGCGTGACAACGCCCAGCGCCTCGAGTGAAGACGAGACGGGAAAGAAACAGAGCACTGAAACCAACGATCCGATCGACAGCCCAATTGCACCCATCGCCCGACGCCGCGCGATGGCTGAATCCAGCGCAGCGACTTTGTTGATCAGCTTGGTTCCGTATTGTCGAATAGAACTTCCAACGTAAAGCAGCGCGATGGCCAGGCCCGCCGCCGGAATTTTGAAGGCAATTGTGATCGCGATTCCGAACACAACAATCACCTTGTAGAGTGAACTGGCGATTCCGAACAGGAAGATTAGGACCAATCCCACACGCGAGAAGCGGGGGAGGTCGATCTTGAGCCCAAGCAGCCAGCGCTGAGCAAAGGCCGAAACACAGCGGCGTGAATCGCTGCGTAGGTTAGGCATTCCAAGCAAATCACTCAAGATGTAGTACCCGTCATACTTCATCAACGGGTTCACATTGAAACCGATCGTTACGATCGAGGCCAAGATGATCGCATATTGAGCGGCCGAGTGAACCGGGCCAGGGGATGTAAGGCACCAGATCAAGACGGCGATCATCGCCGCGATCGACTCGAAATACATGCCTCCCAGACCAACAATCACTCGATGAATGCGTCGCGGAAAGCCCCATGCGGCCGACGCGTCGATGTAGGCACAAGGGGTAAAGACGATGAAGTAGGCACCCATTTCCGGAACGGCACCGCCAAACCGTTTGCAGGCGTAGGCGTGTCCGAATTCGTGAAACACTTTGAGTACAACCAGCAACAACCACAGTGTTGGCAGGTTCTGCAGCGTCAGGATCGTGCCGATGGGATTCAGGAACTCCTGCCAGCGCGAGCACACAACAATCAGTGATAGGGCAAGACAGATCAACCAGGTCACGAAACCGACGCGCGTAAACAACGGCGAAACCCAGCGGATCGTGCGATCGAGGAATCGGTCCGGTTGGATCAAAGGCACGCGCAGGAACAGAAAGCCGAGGAGCTTGGCCTTTCGCTCAACCTGCTTTCTGCGCTGAAACCGTCGGTAGAGGGCGGACCCGTCACTAATCGGCAGACTAAGTAAGCCGATCTGACTCAGATTCAAAATGAATCGATAGAAGTCTTCTCGTTGGTCGTCCTCGACCGCGCCCTCTGCCTGCAGCTGGTTAAAGGTGTCACCAAGTGACTTGTTGGCGTCGAGTGCAACGAATACCTGGTAGTCGGACGGCGAAAGTCGATGCGATTTGAACGTGATTGGATCGCGCACGACGTAGGCTGCTTCGCCATGAAGCATGAGCCGACTGATTTCCAGCTCGGGCCTGACGCCCACCTGGACGGATGCGAGCCGGGCGCTCAGTTTTACTTGCTCGGGCGCCTCGTTCATAGCTTCCACATCTGCAATCGCGCGCTGTCAACGAGGCGATGAATCCAGACCCACCAGACCGGCTGCTTATCACCTTCGATGCGGGCGACGCCTTGCATGCCGCTGCGCATCCATTCGGGTGTGCTGCCGTCGATGCTTCCCTTGGCGACGAAGACATTGTTGCCGTTTACGACATCCGAGGCCGATTCAATTCGTTCCAGTCGGCACGGATTGGCCTCGTCCGGTCGCGCGACCGTTGTGAAGAAGCCTTGTTGACCTGGATGCACGTAAAGTGCGGCGTACTCGGGAATGTGCAACTCGACAGACCAGCCTTCCTCGGGTGCGAACTGGATGAGCTGCTCGCCCAGCGGGACCACTTCACCAACGCGCGGATGTAGGTCACCGTCGAGAACGATGCCGTCTTCAGGCGCCACGATCTGCGCACGCTCGATCCGATGTTGGACCGCCGTGAGCTCTGCACGTGCAATTTTGGCCCGTGCACTCGCCTGAGCGGCAGCCGAGACATCCTTCGAACTGGCTGATTGAGTCATCTCCAATTCGGCCAGTCCTAGCTTGCTTAGCAGCTCGTCGCGTTTGAGCTCGAGGGGACGTGTTTCCATGCGGGCCAGCAGTTGGCCAGCCACAACGGTGTCGCCCGGTCGCACTAGAGCTTCGGCAATGGTCCCTTCAAACGGTGCGGCCAAGTGCCGACGTTGTGCCGGTACAACTTCACAGGGTACGGACACGGTGTAGGTCTGCTTGCCAAAGATCAACCAAAAGCAAAAGATAACCAGCGCCGCCGCCGCCACTTTACGGAAGCGACTGCTCGTGACCAGCCGGGTCCACTGTTGACACAAGCTATCGAGTACGTGTCGCGGTAATGATCGGCCGGCTTTGCTTAGCAACAGCAGCCCGGGAGCGTGTGGAGTGACAAGCTCCTGGACTTTCTTCAATTGATCTGTTCGAAACGGACGATCGGATGGGTTGCGAATGCTGAGCACCGCGACACAGTGGCCGCTGAGCATGATCGGAATCGACGCAACGGACGCGCTGCCCGACTGATCGTGCCAGTGTCGATGCAGGCGATGTCCTGTGCAGGCGTCGTCGTGCGACCATTTGCCTTGAAGTTGGAAGCAGACGGTTCGCCCCGCGTCGAAACACTCCTCCATGGCGCTTTGGATGAGTCTTGCGCCGGGGCTACGCGGATAGAGATTGTCAAAACCCGACATGCACAAGATCCGCACGTGGTCCCGACGCACAATCCCAAGCGACACCTGGTCGCATCCCATCTTCGTCTTCAGGGAATTGGCGAAGGTAAAGGCGAAAGAGTGCAGGTCTTCGTAGCCGCTGGCCTTGTTTAGCGAATCGGTGTCGGTCAGCGATGGAGTTGAGCTGGGCTTCTTGGTCAAACTCGCCGCCAAAACGGCCACGATGCCGACCAATGCCTTCAGTTCGGCGATCTTTCCTTGAGCGAGCTGAATGTTGTCGCATGGTGTGACGACGACCATCGAGCCGATCACATCATGGTTCATTTCCAGCAGCGGTTGTGCCAGGACGGCAAAACTTCGCTCGACACCTGACGATTCATAAATTCGGGCGCACGAAATGTTCCTATAGCGAGCATTGAGCAGCATGCCGTCGCATGTCTTGCGCCACGAAGCTCCGCTTGAGGGATCCCATTGTACGCAGTCTTCGAGGGTGCCCGTTGCGCTGTCGATCTGCATCATCGCAAAGGGTGCGTCGAAGTGTCTGGCGATGAGTCGAAAGGCTTGCCGGTACAGATCGTCCTTGTTGGCCGACTGGCGGACAAGGTCAGTGAGCGCCTCGCATAAATCGGGCGGTGGGGGCGCTTCTGCGCTTTCAGGCTGCCGTTGCTTGGTGTCCGCGCTGCTCATCACCTAGTCGGGGAAACCTCGTTAAGTCGGTCGGACTGAGACACGATGCTGCTGGCGACATCGATTTCGTTCAGAAACCGCATGCCGGCTTCGAAAGCATCTTCACGCACAAAGCGAGAGCGCAGACAGCGGGCGAAGAGCGAGCCGATTCGAGTTTGCTCGGAGTCGAACGTAATCCAATAAAGATCGCCTGGAATCAGGGGACGCGACGTCAGCACCATGCAACCGCCGTTTGAGATGTCGGCCGTGACCCCCTCGGCCCCGAACCGATGACGCTCGCTGGCATTTGCTGGTTGAACGTGAATCTTGACGCAAATGTCGATGCGTTCGGTAGCCCGTTGCGCCAATATTGCGTGGTTTGTATTCTGTTCCAATTCTGCCAACGCTTCTAAGGCGTCTGAGGCACCGAAGAGATCTTCGTCGTGACTCTCATCAAACATCGGCTACGTCTCATCATGCCCCTGACAACGTAATTGAAATCGTAACGATTCGTTGAACAATCGTAGGTCGAAAGAAGCCTGACCCCTTTGCGGCAAGCGTTGGCGTCGGGCCGATTATGCGGGTTCCCTGAGGGAAGTTCCTTGCGACTGGAAGTCGTACCTTCCTGCTCCATGCTATATACACAAGTTGGTCCGCAGAACTATCTATCTAGCACCCCGCTTGAGCTGAAGAATCGTGTCAATCGTAAAGGTAGAAGATAAGCGACGTCTGTCACAGCTGGTTGAAGATCACGTCAAGGGTGGCGTCGAGCTCCGCCCTTTTCCCGCCGCGGTCACGCAACTGCTGGCGGCCTGCCAATCTCCAGACTCAACCGCCCAGACATTCGAAAAGATCATCGGATGCGATCCTGGCCTCTCCGTTCGACTACTGAAAATGGCCAACAGTCCGCTGTACGGTCTCACGCAAGAAGTTCAAAGCATCGCTCACGCGGCATCCATTCTTGGCACCAGGCAGCTTCGCAGCCTCGCGCTTTCCGTAGCCGGCCGCGCCGTATTTCACGGAGATGAGGCGGCTGCGAAAACCCGAGATGAACTCTGGAGCCACTCGCTGGCGAGTGCAACGGTGGCTCGCGTGCTGGCGCAAAAGAACCCGCGATTGGATGCCGACGACGCATTTCTGGGTGGTATTTTCCACGATGTCGGCAAGTTGTTTCTGTTTGACGTCGTCCTCAAGGAACACCAGTCGCTCGCATCAAAATTCTCAGGCGCCGCGTTGGTGAAGGAAGAGTCGGCGCTATTTGGCATCGACCACCAGGCGATCGGCTTGAAGGCTGCCCATGGCTGGGGCCTTTCCGAACAGATCAAGGCAGCCATCGGATATCACCACGACCCGTCGTCTTCGCTCGTTCATCCCGAGAGAGCGATGTTGATGCACCTGGCCGATCGATTGACGAAGCACTGGGGAGTCGGTGCACCTGAGGTCGAGGACGAGTTGATTCTTGATGAGGCCAGCCAATGGTTGAAAATCGAGATCGACCAAATCGACGCACTTCGGGATTCGACGGTCGAGATGTTTCAGGGGATGCGGTAGAGCCGTCGAGGCATCGTCCGCCTTGCCAAAGCTGATCGAAAGCCCAGTCGCCACGCGCCGTGTGTCACTTACGCTTGGATCGTGACTTCTTCGCAATCACTTCGTCAAAGCCGCGGCGAACCTTCTTGGCGTACTTCTTCGTCCACCACTTCGCGTATCGCTCCAGGGCCTTTTCCAGGTCGACCTGTTCATCCTGCATCAGCTTGCGCAATCCGGCAATCTTGCGTTTTTTGCGAGTCGAGTGAAGCCAACGTCCAAATCTTCGGCTCGCGACTGCATGATCGTTGATTTCACCGAGCCGATCTTGGAGTTGTTCGATGATCGGGTACAGTTCGTTGCGAAAGCGATTGGGGAAGGCCGGTGACAATAGCTCCATTGCATATCGCAACTCTTTGCCAGAAATACGAAATCGATGCAGTGCCGAGAGGTCGGTCGTATTGTGGACCGACAGTTCGAAGAAATCATCGAGAATTCCCAGCAACCGAATTCGGGCGAATTCATCGAACAACTGTTCTGCCTCACGGTGTTGCCGCTTTTGCGCAACTCGGCTCAACAATTTGTGTTGACGCGTGGCAAAACACTGCTTGTGCGTCAAGTCCTGATAGACCTGCTGAATTGGTCGCTGCGCCTTGGCTCGTCGCTTCTGAACGCTCTTGAGCAGGTCGGTCACAAGCTGACTATCTTCCTTTTGGTGGGCAAGCGACAAGACGTCCAAGTCACGAGCTTGCCCCGCGGCTCGTCGTACTTTCTTGAGCTGTTTCCGAACCCATTTCGATTGACGATTTGGTAGCAACTCTTGGTACAGATCCATTGCTGCCACGGAACGTCGCGTGCTCACGCGGAGCTGATGGACAAACTCAACATCCTCGTGAGCTCGGTAAGCAGCCAGCGGCAAGAAGAACTCAACCGCCTTCAGGCGATCACCAATTGACCTGACGGCGACCTGGCGTGCCGTCTCGCTGTCGGATTCGCGTTTGATCCACTTATCGAAGTTGGGCATGGGGGATGATCTGTGCACGTGCGTCTCGTTGCCGGTTCTTGGGCACTTGATCGAGATGCTGAGCACCGTGCGGCTGGATCATATCCCCGACCGCGAATTGGGTGCGGTTGCAAACCAGACGACTTGCGTAATCGTCACCTGACGGTATCGACGGCATGGGGAGTATTCAGTTCGATCAAGGGCGGAGTCGCTTGGGTCGCTCTAACCAAGGCTCCGTCTATCTCGTTCGATTGTCGCTAGAGACTCAGGTCAGTTCAACTTGACCAGAGTGATACCGATGGACAGAAGGCATCGGTTGCGTGCTGAATCGCGATAAACAGCGAAGAATAGGCCGGTTCGCTGCGCCCGTCGCGCGAGTGACCGCGGGGTAATTAACAGAAACTTAACTCAGAGCCCGCGGAATCCGGAGGCGTCTCACTCGCCGATCAGGGCCGAGGGAGGTTCCAATTCAAGCTTGGAAGGCGGAAGTCGTTTTTCAACGAGCGGAATAAGTTCTTCGACCTCAGCGTGCTTTAGTTGGCGGACGGTTTCCACGCCGAGTCCCCAGAAGCCGCCGCCAATCGGTACGCTTTCTCGGGTGTGTCCCAGCAGGAAGAACGCATGGGAAGCGAATTCGTCGTCCGGAACCCAAAAGCCGAGCGCGATTTCTTGAACTCGAAACGGGCCGGGCAGCGTTAATGAAAGACCGCTGTCACTGAGGTCTTTCGTAAGAGCTGTGGTCGTCTCTTCGACCGTGGCGATTCCGTCTTCCCAAGGAGTCAGGAGAACGGGAATGATTCGATTCTGCCGGCCTTCACTCCGAGACTCGTCTAGTCGAGGGAGATTAGGGCTCGTCAAATCACAGATGCGTCGGAGAGTTGCTTGGAGTTGGACTTGGTCGCTTGGTTTCGGCTGGAACATACGCTTTTCGCCCCTTTGCCTGTTGGGAACCGTCATGAGCACTTGTGCAATTCTAGCTTGTAAAGGAAAGACGCCGATTGGGGCTTTCCGCAGCAAAGACTGCTGCGATCTCTACAGCACGCATTGTCCGATTCGTGCGCGCATTCGGTCGCTGCGTGATCTATGCTGTTGTTAGAACTGGAGGTGGAGGTGTCGACATGATGCTTCGAATGATCGTGACCGGCGTCACATTGATGCTATTGAGCTCGGACTTTGTCAGCGCGCAGCGTGCTGGCAGCGGAGGCCGAGGCGCAAGGCATTCTGGATCCCATAGCGGCCTTGGACATCGCGTCGGTGGCCCCAAGCATGGACCCTATCCTGGTCGGTACTCGGACAGCGTCGAAATCTATAACTTTGGATTTCCAATTGGCCCGTATCGCCCTCGCTTTCGATCTCACGCAAGCTATCGTGTCGTTCCGCGAGATTCCGTTCAGGCCAAACTGCCACAGACATTGATTCCTGTGAATCGCTATGCCGCGGACTACCAAGTTCACGCCGAGAAACTGTTTCGAGCCGGCCAATTCGGTGATGCTTTACGCGCCGTCCAACACGCCATCGTTGAGGATCCGACCAACGGGAAGCTATTCCTCTTTCAAGGTCAGATACTGCTCGCCATGGGTGACTACTCGACGGCGTCCAATCTACTTCAATATGCGACGGACTCGTTGGACTCGAAAGATTGGGGTTACGTGATTGAGAATCGAACCAGCTTTTACAAGCCGTCGGCGTTCGCTGACCAGATCAAAGAATTGAAGCAAGCGATTCGCAAATCACCAGGGGACGGCCAAGCACAATTCCTGCTTGGATATCAGTATTTCTATTCCGGAAGCCCCCAGGACGCGGGCACCCACTTGTCACGTGCCATCGAACTGGACGCTCACCGAGATCTTGCCCGGCGCTTGCTGTTGATGGCGAACGACGACGCGGACGCGGCACCGTCAGAGCCAATTCCTGTCCCACCTGAAGCGGCACGTCGACGCTAGAAGATTGCCGACGAGTTCACGACCGTTTTCGATCCTGCCTCTACAGCAGCATGACGACACCGTCGATTTCCCGGAGTCGGTCGTAAGTCGTAAGAACGTCAGCCGCGCACTGGACCAGTGGCTCCAAAGTGACCGACACGTGACGACCATTGGGCGTCTCACGAGTAGTGAACGGTGGTTCGTCGTCCATCTCCAACGCCTCTTGTACTGTCGTGACGACGCGTTGCACAAAATCGTCCTTCTGTGAGCCAATGACCTTGAACAGAAACTCGCCCGGAAAGTCACAGGTGTCTTCGAGTAATCGAATGGCTTCCTCGTAACGTTCGTACTCCATCGGCGATAACTCTCCTCGTTCCGTGGCTTTGGTTGAGCGCTAAGTGATTTTTTGAGCCGGCGCGGTCGCTGGTGAAATTGTCCGCACGTACCGCTTCGTGTTTGAAACAGACGGCTTAAAAAACTTGCGTGGAATACAGCGGACGATTAGAACATGGTCACTGATCATGTTAGTATCGCAGGGTTCTGTTTGGTACCTCTGAGGCCGTTAATCTGGGGGGTGCTTCGTCGGTTGCTGCACACGACCGATTCTGGCTGATCAGCGAGGCGCGTTCCAACCACCCACCGTTCTTGGTAAGCGAGTTTTATGCCCATGCGTAGCCATCGATTTCGTAATTTATTTCGGGGTTTCGATCGTCACAGTGCGTCGACTTCAGGAGCGCGGCGATATCGGCGATCGAACCGACGGCGGGTCAACACCCGAGCGCTGGAATCCCTGGAGCCGCGGCTTGTGTTGGCGGGCGACGTCATTATCGCCGAGGTGATGTCGAAGAACGATTCGACTCTGGACGACGAAGATGGCAGCTCGTCCGACTGGCTAGAAATCTACAACTCCGGTCGGTCCGAGGTCGACTTGACGGGGTGGCATTTAACTGACCAGCGCAACGACCGTACAAAATGGACGCTCCCGACAAAGATGTTGCAGCCGGGCGAATCCTTGGTGGTCTTCGCGTCTGGCAAGAATCGGAGTGACCCTGAGAGCGAACTGCACACGAATTTCAGGATTGGCGAAGACAGCTACTTGGCTCTGTTCGAAGCCGATGGTCGGACCGTTGCAACGGAATACAACACGCTTCCGGACCAGTTCACGGATGTGTCCTACGGTGTGGAACAAGCCCTTGCTCGACGTGACGTGGTTTCCACTGGAGATGCGGTTCGCGTCCTGATGCCAGGCAGCGCTGCGGAGGACGTACCAACCACCAGTTGGACGTCACCTGACTTTGATGACGCGGGTTGGGGAACGTTCACCTCAGGGCTCGGGTTCGACAATGATCCGAACGATGGTGACTTCGGACCTTTGATCGACGCCAATGGCGATTTGAGCACGATGCAAGGGAAGACGGCCTCGGCGTATGTACGAGCGGAATTCGAGCTTCCCGCTGACTCACTGCCGACATACAAGTCGATGAATCTCGCGCTCAACTACGATGATGGTTTCATCGCTTACTTGAATGGTGAAGAGATTGCACGCGTCAGCGCGCCGGACAACCCAATCTGGAACTCAACGGCGACGGCTGAACACGGGGGCATTGCAGACCAGCGCATTTACACTGACTTCGCCAACGCCGATGATCGGGATGACTTCACGCTCAACGGCGATGCACAATGGGCTGGCGACGTGCTGCGACTCAGCGCGGCGGAAGCCAATCAAACGGCGTCCGCATTCGGGACCAATCCCGTTTCGTTCGGGCCAGACTATACCTTCAGCGCGTCGATGTCATTTGACATTCATAGCCCGGGTGGCCAGTTTCCCATCGGTGGGGAAGGACTGACATTTGTGCTGCAATCCAATGACAACAACGTGTTAGGCAGCGGACAAGGTGGACTTGGTTTGGCCAACACCGGTTCAACCTTCGTCGCCATCGAATTGGATTCTGTTGCCACGGGAGCATTTGATCCAGATGATTCGTTGCCGAGTCATATTGGCGTGATCACGAACGCGGCCGGCAGCGTGGAGCGAGTTGCCGTACCTCGCTTTAATGGCGATGCGTTCTTCCCTGGTCAGCCTAGCCCGGGCAGCAACCTTTGGAATCTGTGGGTTGATTACGACGGTGAGGCCCACCAGCTGGATGTCTTTCTGAGTGACGCGGCGGACAAACCGGCCGATCCGACCCTCTCGACCGCCATCGACCTCGGGGAAGTCTTCGGAGGAGATCCCGATTTGTTTGCTGGTTGGACCGCGTCGACCGGCGACAGTTTCAATGGTCATGATGTCGTCAGCTTTGACATCATTACCGGGATTGGCGAAGTTGGCCGCGAAGTTGAGGACTTTGACGTCACCGACCATCTTGATGCTCTCAAGACAGGCACCAACGTACTGTCGATTCACGCCTTGAACATCGATGCAGGCGACGAGGATCTGTTGGTTGTTCCGCAACTGAGCATCCAGGAAGTTGTGCTAGGCGAGGTGCTCTACTTTGCTGCACCATCTCCCGATGACATTAACGGTGAAGGCTCTCTGGCACCGGCGGGTCCGGTTGTCTTTTCACAAGAATCGCGTGCGTTTGTTGATCCATTCGTCCTCCAGATCACGTCGGATTCGCCAACGGCAGCGATTCGCTACACGTTGGACGGCAGCTTGCCGGCTGAGGACTCCGAGTTGTACACGGGGCCCATCAACGTGGATGGCCCGATGCGAATCAGAGCACGCGCATTCGAGCAGGACCGAAGTCCAGGCCCCATGACGACGGGCGGATACATCCAACTGGATGAAAGCCTGGTGAACTTTGAAAACAACGAAGTATTCAATTCGAATCTGCCCGTGATTGTCTTCGACTCTTTCGGCGAGAGATCGGTCAACACGGATTCCTCGCGATTGGTGCCGACAGTCGGACTGTTCATCGACACCGGTGACGACGGGCGTGCTGGGCTGCTCGACGAACCTGAGTATGTGGGCCGTGCGGGCGTGCGAACACGTGGGCAAAGCTCGCAAGGCTGGGCGAAGAAGCAATATGCCGTCGAGATTTGGGAAGAAGGTAACGACGATTCAAAGCGATTGTTCGCCTATGAAGCCGAAGACAAGGCCGTTTCTCTGTTTGGCTTGCCAGAGGAATCGGACTGGGTGTTGAATGGTCCCTACGCCGACAAGACTCAGCTGAACAACTTCCTGTCGTTCAAATGGTTCAACGACGTGGGAACCTACGCCCCACGCACGCGATTGGTCGAGGTGTTTGTCAACGACAGTCGCGATCCGGACAAGTTGAATTACAACACTCACTATCGCGGCACCTACGTCTTGATGGAAAAGATCAAGATCGACAAAAACCGCGTCGACATCGCCGAATTGGAACCAGGCGACATCGAAGAACCGGACATCACCGGTGGTTACATTTGGAAGAAAGACAAATCAGGCGCCAACGACAAGCCATTTCGCACGAGCCGCAATCAAGAGTTGCGAATGGTTGATCCCTCCGACAAGCCACGAAAGGCGGAGCCCGGACCCGGGTACATCACGGACGAACAAAAGGATTGGCTCCGCGAACACATCAACGAATTTGAGGCCGCGCTCTACGGGCCAAACTTCACCGATCCCGACGAGGGTTATGCCAAGTACATCGATGTTGGTTCTTGGATTAACACCTGGCTCTTGGTTGAAATGACCAAGAATATCGACGGTTTCCGACTGAGTACTTATTACCACAAGGATCGTGGCGGCAAGATTCACCAGGGTCCGGCGTGGGACTTCAATCTCTCCTTGGGTAATGCCAACTACCTGCGAGGGGCCTACTTCGACGGATGGTATGGCGAATCGATTAACAACGACCAATATCCCTACTGGGATCGACTCTTTGAGGATCCGAACTTCGAACAGGCCGTAGCCGATCGCTGGCATGAGTTGCGAGCGGACCTGCTGTCCACGGAACGACTTCTGCAAGATGTGGATGACGCGGTCAATCTACTCTCGGATGGCAATCCGAACCTGGAGAAACCAGCGGCTGGCGAACTGTCGAATCCGATCTCGCGCAACTTCGATCGTTGGGGCAGGCTAAACCAATACGACTGGCCGAATTGCTTCTTCGGCACGGGCACTTGTCCTCGATCTCCGCTGCCGGGCAATGGTCGTCCGGACAGCTACGATGACTACATCTTTATCCAGAAGTGGTTCATCGAGGGACGAACCGCTTGGATGGACAGCCAGTTCGAAGCGCCGGTCGAGATTAGCCCCGCAGGTGGCCTGGTTGAGCAGGGCACGCAGGTGTCCATGACCGCTCCGGCTCGCTTTGACGTTCTTTATACGACCGACGGATCGGATCCGCGCGTCGCAGTTGCGCCAAGCGTCCAGACCTACACCGAACCGATCACGATCGATCAAAACACCCAAATTGTCGCGCGGGGCTTTGACGAGAGTCGAGAAGAATGGACCGGCGTCACAAGAGTCAATTTCGTGGTTGATACGCCAACCGTGGTCCTCAGCGAGCTCAACTACAATCCGTACGATCCGACGGAAGCCGAGCTGCGCTCAGATGCGACGTTGGACAACGACGGTTTCGAATTCATTGAGGTGCAGAATGTGGGCGGATCGCCGGCCGGGTTGATCGGCTCCTACTTCAGCGGCTTGGACTTCACATTTGGCGCCGTCAGTCTCGATCCGGGTGAATTCGGGGTAGTCGTCAAGGACGTCGATGCCTTCCAACTTCGGTACGGAAGCGACATCAAGGTCCTCGGTGAGTTTGCGGGAGGCGGGCTCAATAATGGCGGCGAACGGATCGCTCTGTTTGACGCGGCCGATCGAAACGTCTTCGACCTAACGTACGACGACGATAGCTTGTGGCCCGAACGCGCCGATGGCCGAGGTGGAACTCTGCAATTGGTCAATCCCGCCTTCACTCCCGGTAGTGATGCCAACAAGTATTTCCATTGGGAGGGCAGCACGGAATATGGTGGATCCCCCGGAGCGGCGGGCGCTGATCCGATCGGCGTTGTCATCAACGAAGTACTCAGCCATACCGACCCGCCCGTGCAGCTCAGCGATTCGATCGAGCTACTTAATACGACGGATGGCCCAATCGACATCGGCGGTTGGTACCTGAGTGACGCGGCAGGACAGCCGTTTAAGTATCGCATTCCCGCGAACACGATCCTTGGTGCAGGCGAATACGCGGTCTTTGATGAGTCGCAATTCAATGCGGACCCACAGGACCCAAATAGCTTTGGGCTAAGTGGTACCAACGGGGACGATGTATGGCTGACCATTGCCGACTCGGATGGCAATCTCCAATCGTTTGTCGACGACGTGCACTTCCGTCCAGCACTCAACGGAGTTTCTTTCGGAAGAGTACCGGACGGAGATGGTCGCTTGACCCCCACACTGAATGTGACGCTTGGTGCTGCCAACGCAGAGCCCGCGTTTGGTCCCGTGCTGATGACCGAGTTGAATTACAATCCCAACGAGCCCACCGAGTCCGATCTGGCGATCGACCCGACGCTCACTTCTGGAGATTTGGAGTTCGTCGAACTCTACAACAGCGCCGGTGCGATTTTTGACCTGACCGATTGGCGGATTCGTGGTGGAATCGAATACAACTTCTTCCCCAACGAGCAACTTGCGGCGGGCGAAACGCTGGTGCTAGTTCGCTTCAATCCAGACAACCCGGCGAACGCCAACCGCCTTGCCGCATTCCGAAACCATTATGGGATCGATGAAAGCGTCCGAGTTATTGGTGGCTACGCCCAACAGCTGGCTGGCGAAGGTGAACGAGTCACGCTTTTGAGCACGGATACCTCGCAGGTCGACATCGAATTTCCACGCGTGCAGCATGACGAAGTCGTCTACGATGACGCTTTGCCATGGCCGGCAGCTGACGGGACGGGAAATTCGATTCATCGAAAGTCGGCGGCTGCCTACGGCAACGATCCGACATCGTGGTTTGCACTCAGTCCTTCACCGGGCACTGTCAATCTCGGTAGTGTGCCCGGCGACTTCAATGGGGACGGCGTTGTCAATGGCGCAGACATCGGGCTGTTCTTCGAACAGCTGCGGTCACCTAACCCGGATCTCACCTTTGATCTGACATCAGATGGTGTCATTGACCAAGCCGACCGAGATGAACTGATCCTGGGCATCATCGGGACAAGCTATGGCGACGCCAATCTGGATCTAGTCTTCGATTCGAGCGACCTCGTGGCCGTATTCGTGCCTGGTCAATACGAGGATGGCATTCCCATGAACTCGACGTGGGAAACAG
>CAJHYQ010000835.1_pt1 | contig 19823 bp, 20 predicted proteins | sample 9198721 | NCBI WGS metagenome assembly CAJHYQ01 (sample SAMEA7708357, study PRJEB35096) | sediment metagenome | biome: marine neritic benthic zone biome [ENVO:01000025]; feature: sediment [ENVO:00002007]; material: shallow marine sediment [ENVO:03000034] sea grass bed [ENVO_01000059] ... | reverse complement strand
TTCAAGGGCTACAACGCGGACGTGATCACGACACAGGCGATCGATTGGCTCGAAGGGCTCAATCGCGACCGGCCCTTCTTTCTGATGCTGTCCTTCAAGTCGGTGCACTACCCGTTTCAGCCTGCGGGTCGTAATCGTGGTCGGTATCGTGATGCGAAGATTGACTATCCAGAGACCATGGCGAACACGGAAGAGAACTACCAAACTCAGCCGCATTGGGTCCGTGATCGTCGCTACAGTATTCATGGCATCGATCACATGCAAACGGGTCCGTTTGACAAGGATCCCGTGCCGTCGCTCGATCAGCTGTACCGAGACTATGCCGAGACAGTCTATGGAATGGACCAGAACATTGGCCGGATCCTGCAATTCATCGACAACAGTCAGCTGAACGAAGAGACAATGGTCCTCTACCTGGGCGATAACGGATTTGCCTTAGGTGAGCATGGCTTCTATGACAAGCGGGATGCGTTTGAGACTTCGATTCGCATTCCGATGCTGGCTTACGCTCCGGGCCTCATCAAAGCCGGAACAGGAGTAGACGCCATGGTGCTGAACATCGACGTTGCTCCAACGCTGCTGGATGTCGCTCAAGCCAAAATCGACGACGATGTCGCGATGGACGGAGAATCGTTTCTCGCATGGCTCAAGGGCCAAGAGAAACCGTGGAGGGATCACATGCTGTATGAGTACTATTGGGAATGGAATTTCCCGGCGACACCGACGCTATTTGCGCTGCGAACCGATCGCTTCAAGTACATCTACTACCACGGTGTCTGGGACCACGATGGTTTCTATGATTTGCAAACAGATCCCCACGAACGCCACAACCTGATCAATGTACCAGCGTACCAGGATCGCGCGAGAAAGATGAGGCGACGATTGTTCGACGAACTAGAATCCCGTGACGCATTACGGCTGCCGGTTCGACCCCCCGCCGGTGAACGACTGGATGACCGAAAGCTACGTCGATGACGGACGGACTCAGTCAGGACGAACGCGATCTGGCCTGCGACAAAGTGCCGATCGCCCATGCGGCTCAGCGGGAGTGGCGTTTGCCGCCGTCACCTCACATGGCACTGGACGCCCTAGTCCTGGCGTGGAGACGGTCGCAGGCAACGATTCAATCGATTCGAGTTGCTTTGTGCGGAGCGAACTTCCCGGCTTGTCTTCGCATCGTGGCCGTGTCAGGTTCCCTGGGGCGGATGGAGTATGGTCGGCATTCCGATGTCGATTTGATCATGATTGCGCAGCCAGGGACGGAGGCCGGTCTGAGGTGCGAGGCGGGGCGTATGGTGTGGGATTCACTCGCCGCGCTTGATCTTCGCCGACCGCTGCAGGATGGGATTTTCTCTGATCCGCTCGACGAGTCGCTGCTGACTGCAAGAGCCTCCTTGGGTGAAATTGCCGAATCCAAGGCGGCGTTCGGTATTCGCATGCAACTGCTGCTCGATTCTCAGCCGGTGTTTGGAGATCATAGCTATGACCTGCTCGTTAAAGAGATCCTCAATCGATTCCACCCGGATCCTGTCGGCAACGGGTATGGTGATGCTTTGCTGGACGAACTGATTCGATATCACCGCTGCTTACGAACCGTCTATCGGTGGACGCGGAGGGAGGAACCGGCGGCTTGGCGAAGCCGTGACCTCAAGATGATCCACAGTCGACTGCTGATGTACGCCGGCCTGCTTTTTCTTCTGGGTGAGGCGAGCCGGTATGATTCTTCCGCCGTCGAGTGGTTGGCCGACCACTTGCGTTTGACCCCACTGGAACGAGTGGCTGCGATGACGGCTGATGACGATCACCGGTTGGTCGCGGAGATATTACAGCGATACGACCGTTTTCTGCTCACTCTGGGGCGCGCCGATTTTCCGCAAGTGATCGCGCGTCACGACGACGATGCCGAGGCGCTGCAATCCAATCACCTGTACCGTGAATTGAGAAGCAGTGGCGAGGCATTTTCCGACCAGCTCAATGCTCTTTTGCTGCAGCGCCTGCCCGGCTGGAGCGCATCGTTTCGCAAGAAGATGATTTTTGGCTGTTAGCTAACTGCCTGCCCAATAGCCTTCAGCGGGAGCAAGACCTCGCTCCGACATCGCCTGCCAGGCGACTTCGATGATCGACTGGGGAAGACGTGATCCGGCGTGCAATTTGGGTGACCGGTGGGCAGTGGCGTTCGCGCCAAACGCTCGGACATGATCCATTGCCTTGTTGGCGTTCGTGAAAGGGTTACCGTCGGGTAACGACAGTGCGGCATCGAACACGATTTGCACGACCTCTTCAACGGGACGGATCGCTGCTTCGGCCGCAGAGATTTCGCCAGAGTTGATTTGGTGAATTAGTCCGGCGTATTGTTCAGCGAAAACGTTGGCTGTACTGAGCAAAAAGCCGTCGTACGGTCCCGCGGCGGACTTGAGCCATAGTGCGTATTTCCCTTCAGCACCGCGAACCAGAAAGACATCTTCCAGGTTGGCCGAGGACGTTGCGACTCGATCCTCTCCGCTGGTGTCCTTAAATAGGAAGAAGTTGGCATGCTGTTGGGCCAATGATTCGACCGTCTCGGGTGCCATTTCGTTTTCGGTCACCTGCGGCAGTTGATACAGTGCGACGGGTAAGCCCAGGTCGAGAATCGCGTCGAGAGCGGCCTTGATTTCCTTTTGCGAAAGTTCTGCACCGGCCGGCGGACAAACGGTGAATCCGCACACATTCGCGCTGAACATGGCCCGAACAACGTCCTGTTGCTGCTGCCGCTCGCAGAGCCAATCGGTCAGTCGCAAGATATTGTTCCGAGCCGCCTGGCCATCTTTGGAGAGCACGCCTATCAAGACGCTGGCCCCGACCTCGCGCGCGACCGGCAACGTATGATCGAGCAATTGTCGGACCTGACCGTCGGTCATTTCCCAACCGTCGCCAGTCGATCCCGGAATCAACCAGCCGCGTGCAAATGGAGCGATTGACTTCAGATGGGCCGAGATGCGATGGGAGTCAATCGATCCGTCATCGCGGTAGTGGGTCAACGGTGGACACCAGAGCGACGGGACCCCGCTCGGGAAGAGCTGCTGTAGCAGGTCCTGTCGCGTAGGCATCGCGTCTTTGTCAGGATGCAGCGGGAAGCGAGGCACGACTATTTCTCTTGGTGCGCAGCTTGATGGTGCTGCTTCAATAGATCCTCACCGAAGTCATTCGTAAAGTCACGCCACACGCAGTGAATGTGATTCGCATTATTCTGCGTGTTGTCGTACTCGAGAATAAAGGTTGGCCCCTGGACTCGGTAGTAGTGGCCGACACCTGGTTCTAAACCGCCGGCCCAAGCGAAGTGGAGCTTGCGAATACCGGCCTCGCGAATCTTCTTCATATCCGCGCGAGCAAGCTCGGGACGTAAATTGAATACATACTCGCGAACAATCTGCACAAGCTGTTTGCGCTGTTCGGCTGTCATGTCGGCTCCTGCCAGCCCTTGTGGCTCCAAGAGGCTCGCTTTGCGACCTGGACCATTGATCACATCTGCCGGTGCTTCCGTATCGATGACCGCCACCTTACGCTGCTCGGCATCCAGCGATTTGACGAGATCGCGACCGAGATCTTCTTCAGCTGCTAGAACACGGAGTCCCTTGTGGGGGCCCTGCAACACTTTGCCTGGATTCGCTCCGTAGAACGACGGTGTCCCCACGATCTTCTGTCCATCGACCAACGTCAGGCTGACAGAGAGATGGTGTCCTTCGACGCGAAATCCCCACGTCTGCGTCGTTGACGGCTCTCCGAAAATAAAGACGTGGTACAGCGATGCGTCACGTCGCGTCGGATTGTTTTCCAGTTCCGCCAGGATCTGTTCCAGGGCCATGATATTCAGCGCCTTGGATGTGCCGCGGTGACTAAGAGAGCTGTGTAGTAACGCGAACGCTAGTTGTTGCTGAAACGATTTCATCTCCTTGAGTGAGAGTCCTTTTCGTTTCATTGGAATGAACTGCCAATTCAGCCGCTCAGCGTCGTCAAACTTGAATTGAGCGGCAGCCTGTTGTTCTGCGGTCAGTGATGCCAGGAAACTTTGGGCGGCTTGCGCCATCGCTTCAGCCGGCGTGTGCGCCTGTGCGGTCGTCAGCGTTGTTGTCCAACTCAGAATGATCGCGGCTGAAATGCTCAGCAAGTAATTACGTCGCATGGGGAAGGCTCCTGGTCTTTGTGGCGGAATTCGTCAGCTCGGATATTAATCGCCTCATGACCGCGTGTCGAGTAACCCGGCGGCATGGCGTGACTAACAGATTCGATTTCTGCACACACGTTGCAGAACGACACGCCGGAGAACACTCTGCTGCTGCCTGCGACGATCCCACGGGACCGATGGCGAGGAGGCCAGAGATCTAGCGCGTTAGTTCGGAAATCGCGTCGGCATTCCCGATCGCGAACAGATCGTTTCCTGGTTTGATGATCGTCGAACTGGCTGGCGGCAACAGCACCGTGCCGTCGTTCTGACGAATACCGACGATGATGACACCTCGCTCGCGGAAATCCGACTCGGCGAGCGAACAATTGGCGAATGAGTCCTCGGCAGTGACGTTGATTTCAGCCAGGTCGAAGGTCATTCCGCCGTCGGAAACGAATTCGAAGAATTCGCCGAGATTCGGATTTGTAAGCAGATGTGCCATCTTGGTCGCCCCGCTCGTATACAGGCTTACGACCTGGTTGGCTCCCGCTCGTTGCATCTTTGCGGCGCCTTGATCATCGTAGGCACGTGCGATGACGCGCAATTCGTTGCGGACCAATCGCGCCGACAGCACGACGTACAAGTTGTCCGCGTCGGTCGTGAGGACCGCAGCCAAGCCACGCGCTCGCTCGATGCCAGCCTCGGAGAGCACGCGATCCTCTGTCGCATCACCTAAAATGCAGGGCCAACGATTCTGCTGGCACAGCTCCACTGCCTCTTCATCACGATCGATGGTTACGAAGGGCACGCCTTGGTCGGCTAATTGACGGCAAACCATCTGACCCATGCGGCCAAATCCACAGATGATGAAATGATCACTTAACGACTTCAACTCTTGGTCCATGCTTTGTCTTCTCCACCATTGCCGGAGCTCCGCCCGGATCACCAGCTCGCCCAACTCGATAATGCCATACATGAAGATCCCGAGGCCGACCACCAAAAAGCACATAACAAAGATGCGGGCGCGATCGGTCAGCGGATTGACTTCGCGGTATCCAACGGTGCTTAGAGTGATCACCGTCATATAGAGCGAATCGACTAACGGCCAGCCTTCGACGACCCAAAACCATACCGATCCCGCGGTTGTGAGTGCACCGAGCAACAACAGGATTCGCACCAGTTTGTGCATAGGGATCGTCGGGTGTTGTGCGAGCTGCGACGGGTCGATTGCGGTCGTCCCTAGCGCCGTTCGTCCAATTCAGTTAGTACAATTGTAAGCCAACGTCTAAGGCCGCACGTACGACGTAATCTTGAGTGTGCGGGATCGCCCACTGCGATCCACGCGACTTTTCCGTTAAGCCAAGCTCTGATGTACGATTCAATTGGATGTTGTTTACCGAGGAGCGTCCGATTAAAATTCGGAGTGATACGAAGTGATACGAGTGGCTCGCTGCTGTTCGTGCGTCAGAAGCTGTTAGGGAGACGGGAAATGAACCAAGATACTCAGGAACAGAAAAACGACAGTACACCGCCTGAGATCTGGAATGCCAGTAGCTTTGAGATTTTCCAGAACCGGTTTTCCCCGGCTGAACAGCGGGAATTGCTGCACGAGGACCTCGACGCTCAGACGCGAGTCAGTGCGATCCTGGCCGCACTTATTTGTATCGGTATGGTACTGGCAATCATATCGGTTCTGTTGATTGCCTTTCTGCTGTGAATCGGTCTGATTCGCAGACGGTCCGCCCAGCGGCCTTACGTGCATCGCACGAGCACTGCTGTTCGATCGTCGCGATGTGACTTTTCGCTCGCGTGCTGCCTGACGCTTTCGAACACCTGGTCCACAATCTCGCGACTCGAGTGTCCGCTCATGGCGGCGACGATCTCGATCAATTTCTTTTCTCCGAATTGCTCTTCGGCTTCGTTAAAGCTCTCAATGATCCCGTCCGTGTAGAGCACGAGTGCATCACCTTTGTCGATCTGCAATTCACCGAGCGTCGCAAATGTGCGATCTTCAATCACACCCAGAGGTGGGTCGCTTGAATGCACGCGTTCTTTGACTTGGCCTCGGGCGTCGAGCAAGACGGCTGGGTGGCCAGCGCTGGCATAGTGAACAACGCGCTGGCTTGGATGCAAGTGGACCAGCAACAAGGCGACAAATACGTTGTGGTGCAGATCTGCCGACAGCACATGGTTGGCTCGCGTTAACATGTCTCCCACGTTGTGATAGGTGCACGCCAGCGTACGCAGAATGGCACGCGTCTCGGACATGATCAACGCTGGTCCGATGCCGTGACCTGAGACGTCCGCGATCACGATTCCCCAGCCTCCGTCGCACATCGGAAAAAAGTCAAAGTAGTCGCCACCGGCCGAGTGAGCGGGCTCGCAATGGCCGTAGATGTCAAACCCGGCGATCTCCGGCGCTTGCTGAGGAAATAGTCGGCGCTGGATCTCGCCGGCCGCACTCAATTCCTGCTCGGCACGTTGCCGACGAGCCCGTTCGATGGCGTAACGAACCGACCTTGCCAGAGAACTGCGATTCGCTTCGGCCTTCGGCAGATAATCTTGTGCGCCCTGGGCGACGGCATCGACCGCCAGATCGACATTGTCCTGACCGCTCAGCACGATGATCGGAATCTTGACCGCTCGGTCATGGATCTGCAAAAAAGTTTCCAGGCCGGAACTATCTGGCAGATTGAGGTCGAGCAAGATGACGTCGACCTTGCCCTCATCAATCTGGTTGAGACCAGTCGAAAGTCGCTTCTCGCGTTGGACTGCAACGTCGAGACCGCCCTTCTTCAGATGCGCTTCGATCAGCAGCGCATCCGTATCGCTGTCTTCGATCAACAGAACATGAGTTGTGCGCGCATCTGCTGGACGCATGCGGTGTTCCGAATCAAAGGGCGTTGCTGGACCTAGAGGCGGAGTTGAGTCGTCGAACTGGAGCGGAAACGGAGTACCGCAGACTCTGGCCGAGGCCAAGATGTTACTCTGGGCCGCCTGTTTAAACTGGGGGTCACTTTATGACTTGGCGGAAGAACAGAAATGCCAAGCAGTTCCGATCTGCCTTGAGCCACGCGGCCGGGCCGGCAGGCTCGCAAGTCGTACTTCCTTTCGTCCTTGATTGTGACACGAACAACTAGCTACGGAAAGGGAGCAGGTCATCTTCACATGGAAGATCACAATGTCAAGAAGAACGGCAGGCTCCCATGACGTCAACGGACTTGAGCCTCAATCAAACTCTGATCAAGCGTGAAATAAAAGGTGCTACCTTCGCCCAGATGTGATTGGACCCAGATCCGACCGCCGTGGCGATCGACAATTCTTTTGCAAATCGCCAATCCCAGACCCGCGCCGGGGTAATCCTCGCGTGAATGAAGTCGTTGGAAGATGGAAAAGATTCGCTCGGCGTCCCGCTGGCTGACACCGATTCCATTGTCACGGACCGAAAACACGGTTTCGCTGTCGCGGTGTTCAGCGCGAATGAGAATTCGTGGAGCTTCTCTTCGGAATTTGATCGCGTTGCTGATCAGATTTTGGAATAGCTGAGTTAATTGATTGGGGTCCGCGATCACGGTACCCAAGTCGTCATATGTAACAACCGTTCCGGTTTCAATGATCGAGCGCTCCAGATTTTGGATGGCTGTCTGAACCGCGGCTTCACACGAGACCGTCTCAAAGTTCTGTCCGTCGGTCTGCACACGTGAGAACTCTAGCAGGTTATCGATCAGCGATTGCATGCGCCGGGCGCCGTCGACCGATTGCTGCATCAATTCGTGAGCCTGATCGTCCAACTGATCACCATACATCCGCAGCAACAATTGAGTGTAGCCAGACACGGCTCGCAGCGGCTCCTGCAGATCGTGGGAGGCGATGGCGGCGAATTGCTGCAGATCGCGATTGGAACGCTTGAGTTCGTCGTTGGCCCGCGCTAATTCATTCGTGCGTTCTTCGACGCGTCCTTCGAGAGTCCGGTGGGATGCCTGGATTTGACCCGCCATCTCGTTAAACGACCGGCTCAGCATGCCGACTTCGTCGTTCGAGTTCTCGGGAACTCTCGCCTCGTAGTTGCCTTGCGCGATTTCGGTGGCCGATTTGGCCAATCGCATAATTGGCTTGGCGTAAGTCGACGCAATCGTCCAGCCCACTGCCAGGGCAACCAGCAGACAGAGCGCGGAGACGAGCAAGGCGAAATCCCGTAGCTTACGAACGTCCGCATAAGCCTGGTCCTTGTCCATCCAGGCTACCAGTGCCCAGTCTTGATAGTCTTTTTGAAAGTCGACCGGTTGGAAGGCCGCCAGCACCTTGGTGCCGGCGAAAGTGGTTTCCGTGAACTCTTCGTCGCCATTCAGTGCGCTGACAATGGGAGGAACATCAGCGAGCCTGAGTGGTTGATCGCTGCTGCGAGGTAGCAGGAACCGAACGTTGTTGCCGTCCGCACGCCCGATGCGAACTTCAAAACCCTTGCCGTACTCCAGAATCTCGACGAGTTGTGCAGCGTCGAGTCTGACGACGACCACTCCCAAATGTCGCCCTTCCCAAACGGCCGGCGCTGTAAGCCATGCCTCGACGGCGTCTTCCGCTTGCTCCAATTCCCCCAAATGGGCCTGCGTGATTCCGCGTTGATAGTCAGGATTGTCTGATAGATCACGGCCAATCATTGCATCGTCGGTCGACGTCACGATCACTCCCTTGGAATCGGTGACGCTGACGTGCACAAAGTCAAAGGCCGTCTTCTTGGCATCGACGAGGATTCGCTTGGATTGAGTTCTGAATAGCTCCGACCGATCACCTTCATATTTGTGGAGCAGCTCGCGAAGTCGAGTTCGGCTGGCGACAAGCTGAATGCGCTCGTGCTGCCGATCGACATAATTCTGAATCATGCGGACGCGATCCTTCGTCGCGAGTTGGAGGTGGTCCTCGATCCGCCGGGTCATGATTTCCCGCGCGGAGAAATATTTGAAGGAGACTAACGCGAGGACGGTGACCGCTACGAGGCTAAAGAGAACCATCGCCAGACGAACGCGCATCGAGATGATGCGGTGCAGCGGCCCCGACAGAGATAACTCGTTTTTGGCAATTGGAGTTCGCAACGAGCCGGCCTCGATGGAAGACTGTGATTCGTCACGATGTCACTCCTTTAATATACAAATCGCCAGTCCCAAACTCCAAGCAAATTCCCGAAGCCCATGGAATCTGGACCCGCCGGCTGTGACGACATGTCGCCTCAGTCTTCCATTTGAGCGTTTGGTCGGTTCGACTCAATCACGCTTGGAGCCCGTAACGCGTGCTCGACGGAATCGTAAACCTGAAATCGAGTTCCTTCCAACTGCAGCGTTCGATAGATCTCTCGAATCGGCACAGGGACGTTGCAAAGTCCAAAGCCAATCGCTTCGGCAATCGCTTTCTCACGCAACACGAGCAGCGCGGAGATGACGGGCGACGCGATGCTGCGGACGTCGGTGAAATCGACAATCAACTTGATCGGACGCTCACTTCGCATGACCTGTTCGACTTCAAGGCCAATGCATTCGGCAATGATCTGGTCGCGAAGATTGGGTTCGGTAAAGCGAACGACCACCGAACCGTTGATTCGTTCGACGCGAATGTACCGGAATTCATCCATTCTGATTACTCCGATGCTCGTCGTGATTTTCTCAGGAGCGACTCACTACATTGTAACCTGAGTCTGGCTGTCGCAGCAGAGGCCGCCGGAATGTTTGTGGGCCCACACGTGCAATCACGAACGAGACGCTCGCCCGCGGCCGAGCGCTGGATCATCGACCTGCTAGAGAATGAACCGACTCAGATCCTCGTCTTCGGCAATATCTTCCAATCGCTGCTTCACGTAGGCACTGTTGATCTCAATCTTGCCGGAAGTCATATCTGGCGCTTCGAAGCTGAGCTCCTCCAACAACCGTTCCAGGATCGTGTAAAGTCGGCGGGCGCCGATGTTCTGGGTGGTTTGGTTCACCTGGTAGGCGAAGGACGCCAACGCATCGACCCCATCCTGGGTGAAACTCAAGCTCACGTTTTCTGTTGCCAACAGCGCTTCGTATTGACGAGTCAAGGAACTGGTCGGTTCGGTCAGGATCCGGATGAAGTCGTCTTTGGTCAGATCTTCTAACTCGACTCGAATCGGAAACCGTCCTTGCAGCTCCGGCATCAAGTCGCTTGGGTTGGCCCGGTGAAAGGCTCCGGCAGCGACAAACAGAATGTGGTCGGTGCGGATATAGCCATACCTGGTTTGGATACTCGTCCCTTCGACAATCGGGAGCAAGTCACGCTGCACGCCTTGTCGCGAAACATCAGTGCCTTTGGAATCGCTGGCGACGACCTTGTCAATTTCGTCCAGAAAGATGATGCCCGTATTCTCGGCTAATTCGATCGCGGCCGCGTTGATCTGCTCGGGGTCCATGAGAGATTCGCAGGCCTGTTCAAATAGCACGCGACGAGCTTCAGCGACGGTCATCTCTCGTCGTACCGTACTTTTGGGCAGGATCTTTTCGAACATGCCTTGAATGTCGACATCCATGTGCTCCATCCCCGCCCCACCGAACACCACCGGACTGGCCTTTTGTTCTATCGAAAGCTCGACCACCCGCTGTTCCAATTCGCCCGCGACCAACATCGCCCGCATGCCATCCCGCGAACGCTGGTAGTGCTCGGCCGAATTCTGATCGTCTCCGCCGACATCCAGGGATACCGGTGGTGGAACTAGAAGATCGAGCAAGCGCTCTTCGACCTTTTTGTGAGCGTCTTCTTCGACGTTGACCATCTCGCGTTCACGCACCAGACCGATTGCGTTCTCGACGAGTTCGCGAACCATGCTTTCGACATCCCGACCGTAGTACCCAACCTCCGTATATTTTGTCGCTTCGACCTTGATGAAGGGCGAGCCAGTGAGACGTGCCAGTCGCCGTGCGATCTCGGTCTTGCCAACGCCTGTCGGACCCATCATCAGGATGTTCTTCGGGGCAACTTCATTCCGCATATCATCATCCAGCTGCTGACGTCGCCAGCGATTGCGAATGGCCACGGCCACGGAACGCTTGGCCTCACCCTGTCCGACAATATGGCGATCCAATTCTTGAACGATTTCGCGGGGCGTGAGCTGCCGATTGTCCTTCTTCTTCGACGACTTCAGGTTGAGCACTCTAGCTCCTCCACGACGATATTCGAGTTGGTGTAGATGTCGATTTCCGATGCAATCTTCAAAGACTCAAGCACGATCTGTTTGGCATCGAGTTCCGTGTGCTTCAGCAGTGCGTGCGCCGCTGCCGAAGCAAAGTTACCGCCCGAACCAATACCGATGACGCCGTCGGTTGGCTGAATTACATCGCCTGTTCCGCCGACGAGCAGCGTATGTTTTGCGTCCACGACGACCATCAACGCTTGGAGACGTCGGAGGGCGCGATCCATCCGCCAGTCCTTCGCCAATTCGGTCGCCGCCCTTGGCACATTGGACGGGTAGTCCTTCAACTTCGCTTCAAAACGCTCGAGAAGAGCGAAAGCATCCGCACCGGCGCCGGCGAATCCACACAGCACGCTACCGTCAACAAGAGGACGGATTTTCACGGAATCGGCCTTGACGATGGCACTATCTAAAGTGACCTGACCATCACCGCCGATTGCCACTTTGTCATCGCGGCGGACAGTAAGAATTGTTGTTGATCGTATTTTCATGAAGTCTCTCGCTTAACTGCGTCATTGTGGTCAAATTCCCAACTTGACGCTAGGACGCGTCTCGAACGATCGAACGTCAACACCGTTGAGCCGTGATTCGTTCAATGGCGTAGGATTTCATTGAAAGTGGTTGGCGCTGACCGATTCGCTTTCCGGGCCTACAATAACACCGCGGATCAGGTCCGTCAGCCAGATCTCGCCGGGATTCTAGTCACCCCTGCCGTACGGGCTGCGTTGAGCAATTCATCGACTCGCTGGACCGTCTTACAGGTCCCTGAACTCGATTGTCCTTCCGAACTCGGATTAATCGAGTCAGGCTTGCGACCCCTTAAAGGCATTCGCCAGCTGCGCCCTGATTATTTGGCGCGAATGTTGCGCGTCGAGCACGATCCGACGCTTGATGCTGAGTCTATTTTGCGGCAAATGTCTGACATTGGATTCGCGGCAACCCTTGCCGAAGCCCAGACAGTCGAGGGGGACGATGCCAACTCGATTTGGATGGCCGATCGTTGGCTGTTGGTCGCCGTTGGATTGCTGGCCGCGGCAATCGCGCTGCAGCTGACTCGATCCGATCAACTTTTCGTTCCACTGTTATCTTTGTTTGCGGTGATCCTCGCTGGAGTTCCGGTTGCCCGAAACGCGTGGCGTGCCGTCTGCCTCCGCCAACTCGACATGAACGCGCTGCTGACGTTGGCTTCGATCGGAGCGGTGGCGACTGGGCAATGGCTGGAGGCGGCCACCGGCATGGTGCTGTTTCGCATCTCGCTACTCATCGATGAGGCCAGCAAGCGAAAGGCTCATCAATCCATCAGGGCTCTGATGCAATTGAGTCCGCCGATTGCCCATCTGGTTGCCTCGACAAATTCTGGCGAAGAGGTACTGACGGACAAGGACGTCGATGAATTGCGAATTGGACAGATGGTTCGTGTTCGACCCGGTGAACGCGTTCCCGTCGACGGAGAAGTCGTGCGCGGCGAATCGAGTGTCAACGAGGCGTCGATCACTGGGGAGAGTCAGCCGAGGTCAAAACAGACGGGTGATTCCGTCTACGCCGGATCTCTCAATGGCGAAGGCTCGCTCGACGTGCGGATTGGCCGAACGGCTGAGAACAGCACGCTGGCCCGCATTTCGCAGTTGATCGAGCAGGCGCAATCAACTCGTTCGCCGACCGAACGATTCATCGACCAATTCGCGCGTATTTACACACCCGCGGTGATCGGCTTTGCGATCCTGCTGGCCTCGGTGCCACCGCTGATGTACGTCTTGGCTACCGATCATCTTGAGCTGATTGGGCAGGGTAGTTTTCTCGCGATCTGGCGGAACTGGTTTCAGCGTGCGCTGGTCATGCTGGTCATCGCGTGTCCTTGCGCTTTGGTGTTGTCCACGCCCATCACCGTCATCTGTGGACTGTTCAACGCGAGTCGGCAGGGCATGCTGGTCAAGGGCGGTGAGTTCCTGGAAGAAATGGGTCGCATTTCGTGCCTGGCGTTGGACAAAACCGGAACACTTACCACAGGGCAGGTCAGCGTTGTGGCGGTTCACGCTGCACCAGGCTTCTCCGAGGATCAGGTGTTGACCTTCGCGGCATCCCTCGAGCAGCACAGCGAGCATCCGCTTGCCCAAGCCGTCGTAGACGAGGCGAATCGACGAGGTTGTCGAACGGAAGAGGTCGAGGACTTTGTTTCGATGCGCGGTTTGGGGGTGCAGGGTACGATCAATTCACGGCAGTATGTGGCGGGCAGCCAACGATTCGTCCGAGACCGGGGTTGGTGGCGAGAAGGTGATCTTACGGTCGCTACCGACCTCAGCGACGCAACACGCATCGTGGTTGCTACAGCAGATCAGGTCGTCGGGGCGATTAGCTTGCGAGATCAAGCTCGCATGGGTGCGAAGCAGACAATTGAGACGTGCAGGCAGCTCGGCGTAAAACGTGTGATCATGCTGACCGGAGATCACGATGCCGTTGCCGCGTCTGTGGCTCGAGATCTGAGCATCGGTGACTATCACGCCGAGCTATTGCCCGACGACAAGATTCGCCATGTACAGAATCTCGTCCATTCCGGCGAGAGTGTGGCGATGGTCGGTGATGGTGTGAACGATGCACCCGCGCTGGCGGCAGCGTCGATTGGGATTGCGCTCGGTTCCAACGCCAGCGACACCGCCATGGAAACCGCTGATGTGGTGGTGATTTCGCCAAATCTCCAAAAGATCGTCGCACTGATTCAATTGAGTCGACGCACACGTCGAATCCTGCTCGAGAATATAGTGTTCGCCTTGGGAGTCAAATTGTTTGTGCTAGGGCTGGCCGCGGCTGGGTTGGCAACGCTGTGGATGGCCGTGGCCGCCGACGTTGGTGCAAGCCTGTTGGTGATCTTCAACGGCACCCGTCTGCTACGCGGCGAAAGTCTGGTAGACTGAGCTTGACTGGGAGGATTCGTCACAGATGAATGTTTCGATGGGCCGAAGTCGCCTTCTCATGTCTCGGGACGATACGGCTTTGCTAATCGTCGATGTCCAAGAAAAGCTGCTCAACGTCATCCCAGATACTGACAGGTTAGTGTGGAATCTCAAACGCTTATTGGACGGCGCGAGAATCCTAGGCATGCCGTGTTTGGCGACGGAGCAATACCCTCAAAAGCTGGGCGGGACGTCGACCGCTCTGGCCGAGGGATTTGAATCGATTCCAGATAAATTGTCTTTCAGCTGTGCGGGCTGCGAAGAGTTTGTCGCTCAGTTGAGCGGCCTTGCCGTCTCGAAGGTTCTCGTTACAGGTATCGAAACGCATGTTTGTGTAACCCAAACGGTCATGGACCTTGTCGCTGCTGGCTATGATGTTTATGTACCGGTCGATGGTGTGGCCTCGCGGCGTCAGATTGATCATGCAACCGCGCTCCGACGCATGGACAGTGCGGGCGTGACTTTGACGACAACCGAGGCGGCTCTGTTCGAATGGTGCGAGATCGCTGGCTCGCCGGAGTTCAAGAAGATTAGCCAGCTGGTGCAGCAGCCAGAGCCGGGGCAAGCAGATTGAGGCCTGAACGGCGTTCGTCGTTAGGAAATCTGGAGTTGAATGAAGATGAAAGTCGCTTTGACCGGCGCTACGGGCTTTTTAGGGCGATATCTCGTCTGGCATCTGCTGGAGCAAGGGCATCATTGCCGTTGTTGGCATCGAGTGGGTAGCGACCGGACGGGAATTCCGGAAACGAGAACTCTCGAGTGGGTGGAGGGCGAATTGAACGACCCCAACTCCACTCGAGCGCTCATTGACGGATGCGATGCGGTAATTCACGCCGCACTTTTTCGACCGGGTCACGGCTTTCGCGGCGCCGAAGGTGATCTGGTCGAGTTTCTCGAGGCGAATCTGATTGGGACGATTCGCTTGATCGAGCAGGCATGGAGCGAAGGCGTGAGCCGATTTGTATTTGTCTCAACCTGTGCCGTACACGAACGCATCTTGGATGATCGTGCGTTGGACGAGGCGCACCCCTTATGGCCACTATCGCACTATGGCGCTCACAAGGCAGCGATTGAAAAATTCGTACACAGCTACGGCTACGGTCGACAATTTCCCATCTGCGCATTGCGTCCCACGGGGATCTACGGTTGCGCTCACCCAATCGAGGACAGTAAGTGGTTTGATTTGGTGAAGGATGTCGTCGAGGGGCGAATGGTCGAATGCCGTCGCGGGGGCAAAGAGGTCCACGTGAGCGACGTGGCCAAAGCGGCGCTGCTTCTGATGGAAGCCGCCGATATCGAAGGTCATGCCTTCAATTGCTACGATCGATATGTGTCCGAGTACGAAGTGGCATCGATCGCCAAAGAGATCTCTGGCAGTGACAGCCAGATTCATGGTGAAGCGCCGCAACCGAAACACCAAATCGAGACCGACCGATTGCGACACCTCGGCATGTCCTTTGGCGGGTCGGATCTGCTGTATGCGACCGTGCAGCAGATGGTCCAGGCCGTGCAGAATTCGGATGTCAATTAGCAGAGCTACATCGCGACGATGAATGATCCGCAGCAAGATCGAGATTCGCAATCCATCGCCGCTCCGCTGAGCCAGGTGTTGAAGTCGCTGGAGACAAGTCTCGACGAGTTAGGTGTAATCGTCGTCGACCACGGATCGCGACGAGACGAAAGCAACCGACTCCTATTGGAAGTTGTCGAGGCCTTTCGCGCAGCCTCAGGACTGAAGATTGTTGAAGCAGCCCACATGGAGTTGGCCGAACCTTCGATCCAAACAGCGTTCGATCGAGCCGTCCAGCAGGGTGCGTCCTTGATTGTTGTGCATCCGTACTTCCTATCTCCAGGTCGGCATTGGCATCAAGATATTCCACGGCTGGCTGCCGAAGCAGCACGACGACATGCGCAAATACGGTATCTTGTTACCGCTCCGCTTGGTCTACATGCTCTGATGCTGCAGATCATTCAGGATCGCATCATTCAGTGTCTCACACGATCCACATTCGACGGCGAGCCGTGCGATGTCTGCCGTGATGCAGATGGGTGTCAGCTCTCAGCCGATGAAGCAAATTGAGCCGGAGGTTGGCCGAGATTTAGATCGTCGAGTAGACCAGACGCATGACGCAGGCCGCGAAAGCGACGGCCGCTAGAATCCATATCGGCACACTCCGGGGTCGATCATGGTCTTCCTTGATCTTTAGGAGGGCCATCAAGTCACCATGTTTCGCCGACATAGTAAATACCTCGTACTTCAAGCGTAGCAAAAAGGAAACGAATGCTGTCGATGTGCATCAAGCCTGGTGCCACCGGCCTGGTCACGTTTGGATGGGTACCTGATAAGAAACTTAGCACATGATCGGAAGCTTGAGACGGAGACTTGAGTTTCCACCCTCCAGCCTCTTACACTCTCAACCCTCAAACCTTGGGCCAGGAGCCCCACATGTGGCAGACCGAATATCCGTACGAATCGCATTGGCTGCGACGCGATGATCTGCGCCTGCATTATCTGGACGAGGGGCAGGGGGCCGAGCCGTTGCTGATGGTGCACGGCAACCCAACCTGGTCGTTTTATTGGCGAAGCCTGGTCAACGCGTTTTCGCCCGCCTACCGCTGCGTGGTACCGGATCACATGGGCTGTGGCTTGAGCGACAAACCGTTGGACTATGACTACTGTTTACAGACGCATATCGACAACTTGGTCGCGTTGATCGATCACTTGGATCTACAGCAAGTAACGCTTCTGGGACACGATTGGGGAGGAGCGATTGGATTGGGTGCCGCGCTCGCTCGGCCAGATCGTGTTGCGCGGATCGTGTTGTTTAACACCGGGGCCTTTCCGCCGCCGTTCATCCCGTTTCGTATCCGTATCTGTCGGACGCCGCTGCTGGGGCGGTTTGCGTTGCAGGGCCTCAACCTGTTTTCGTTAGCTGCGATCCGCATGGCGGTCGAAGACCGTGACCGCTTCACACCGCACGCCTGTGCTGGCCTATTGGCCCCCTACGATAGCTGGCATCATCGCATCGCTGTTTATCGGTTTGTGAAGGACATTCCCGCAACGCCGCGTCACAAAACGTGGGCCACGCTCGACGAAATGGAAAAGCGTCTGCCGACACTCGCGACTCGACCCGTGTTAATGATCTGGGGAATGCGCGATTGGTGTTTCACCCCCGAATGCCTCGAGCGGCTTCATCGTTCGTTTCCCAAAGCTGAGGTCGAACGGTTCGATGATGTAGGGCATTGGGTCGTTGAGGAGGCGAGTGACCGTATTGTCGATCGGCTACAACCCTTCCTGGCAGCTCGTGTGGCGCCCTGAATCGACCGAGTACAATATGGTCGAGTCCGCCAGTTAAGCAGCATAGAACTCGCACGCTTCACGCGAGGCGACCAATCTACCCAGACGAAGTGCCGACATGATCGCGATTGGACAATGTGCAACACTGGCCTGCTTGCTGGAGGTCGCGGCGCCCAAGCCTGGCAATGTCCACCGCGCTGCGGATTTCGCCGATGTGACGCTGTCAGACTTTCTGGCCAGCGGCGTCGCGATTGGCCCGGTCATGGAGCGTGCACCGTCCACTCAACTTGGTCAGACTGTTTTGGACGCAGTGCATGCGACTCAGCAGTTGGTAAATTCGAACACGAACTTAGGGATGATTTTGTTGTTGGCACCGCTGGCTTCGGTTCCCAAATCAACGCCGCTGGCCGAGGGAGTTGCGGATCGACTGCAAGACTTGGATCCGTCTGATGCCTCGCTTGTCTATGAAGCCATTCGACTTGCCAAGCCCGGTGGCATCCAGCCACGTGACGACGTGGTACCGAACCATGACGTCGCCCAGGCGGCTCCGGATGATCTGATTGTCGTGATGCAGGCCGCGGCCGAACGTGACCTGGTTGCACGGCAATACACAAACGGTTTTCATGAGGTCCTGCAGGTCGTGACCTCATGGTTGCGTGAGTCATCAGCTGAGATGCGCTTGTCGGATCGGATTGTCCACACGCATGTGCAACTCATGAGTGCCTACCCAGACAGCCTGATCGCACGGAAGTGTGGACATCGCGTTGCCGCAGAGTCGTCAGCGCGAGCTTCCGAGGTGCTGGCAGCCGGACCGCCGGGGTCCGAGTCGTACCTGCGTGCGATGGCGGACCTGGATTTCTGGCTCAGATCGGACGCCTCCCGGCGCAATCCCGGAACTAGTGCCGACTTGATCGCCGCTGGATTGTTCGCCCTATTGCGAGATGGAGAGCTGCGGCCCCCCTTCGATTAAGGAAATGACATGAGTGAGACCTATCGAGTTCGAGTGAGCAAAGACTACCTGGTCTTTAGTGCTGCTCACTTCATCACCTTCAATGGCAACATCTGCGAGCGGCTGCATGGACACAACTATCAGGTCGAAGCGGAATTGGAAGGGGCGTTGGACGAGAATCATTACGTGATTGATTTCATCGCTCTGCGTGATCATTTGAAGAATCTGGTCGATGAATTGGATCACCATGTGCTTTTGCCGACCGATCATCCTCAGATCCATGTCACGGCTGGCGAGAGAGAGGTGGAGGCAACCTTTGAAGATCGTCGCTGGGTGTTTCCCCGCGGTGACTGCATCTTGTTGCCGGTACCCAACACGACGACCGAATTGATCGCTCGATATCTTGGGAATCGGCTTACGGAGTTGATCAGCGCTGATGGTTTGCCGCAGCCCACTCGCATGCGAATTGGTGTTGATGAGAACAACGGCCAATGGGGCGAGTGGGTACGTGAAGGCTGAGGCCAAGTGGCCCGCGAAGGTTTCTCCCGCTTTGCTGGCAATGAAAGCTCATCGCGGCAATTCTGAAGATTCCCGCCGGATTGGCGATCTCTGACCAAATGCCGATCCACGGCCTGCCGATACTCCATTCGAAGCATCAGGTCGCCCGCGGAGAACTTGACAGCGATGGTCGCAGACATTCGAAAGGTAGCTCTCTTGATGTCCTGTCTTCCGCGATCCGTGGCGGAGTCGTTGATCGAGCGGTTGCCGGAGGAGCATGGTGAATCGCTGCGACATGACTTGGATGAATTGAGCGACGTCGACCCGATCGAGCGTGAGCGTGTGATGCGTGAATTCCTCACCTCGTTTAATCCGAGCCGCCGTCGTCGTTATCGCATCGATGCTGGTCAGCCGCTGCCGCCTTCGTTTCATTTTCTCGTCCCGGTACCACCGGCCAAGATCGTCGAACTGCTCGCAGACGAGTTGTTGCAGACACAGGCTGTCGTTCTATCGCAGTTGCCATCGGCCGTATCTGACGAAGTTCTCGAGTTGATGTCCGAGGAGCGGCGTTCGCAAGTCGCCGGGCGACTGGCGTGTCTTGAACCGATTCCGCAAACGGCAATGCAGGACATTGCTGATGTGTGCGGGATCTTGTTCGACGAACCGTAGTGGACGAGCGCGTTTTGCAACGAGCAACTCGCACGTTCCTCGATATCCCGCAGCGACAGGCGACGTTAGCTCTGCCCCTACCCGCATGATTCGCTTCGTGGTACCATCCCCGCCATGGCGATGACACC
>CAJHYQ010000429.1_pt1 | contig 19907 bp, 10 predicted proteins | sample 9198721 | NCBI WGS metagenome assembly CAJHYQ01 (sample SAMEA7708357, study PRJEB35096) | sediment metagenome | biome: marine neritic benthic zone biome [ENVO:01000025]; feature: sediment [ENVO:00002007]; material: shallow marine sediment [ENVO:03000034] sea grass bed [ENVO_01000059] ... | reverse complement strand
GCAGCACCAGCTCAAGGATGCCGAACGCTTCGATGCGATCCGCTTTCGTTGGCATGCGGTCAAGCAACAAGTAAGGTCGCTCCCACGCCCGAACGTAGCTGCCGCCCCAACTCCGTTTCGTTGGCTCGTCGGGCCTCCCCTTCAAGAGCCAGCCAACCGACGGAGTGTCACCCATCTTCACGTCGGCCTTCTGCTCGACAAAGAAGTCTCCGAGCGCACCTTGACCTTTCACGTGCTTGGCAACGAACCGCTTGTTCCCCCAGTCGCCGGACTGATTGCCGCCCGTAAACCAGCCTCGATAGGCTGCATTGGATTCGATCATCCAGAGCTTGGGATGGTTGTCGACGATGTATTGATACGCATCCGGCGCCCACTTTTTGTTGGGCCCCCCGATCCAATACACGCGAAGCCTTGGAAGGATATCTGGCGCGTCGTGTAACGCCTGAGCCACATCTTCAATGCCTCCCCAGACCAAAACGTGGAGCGGCCGAGGGTCGTCGCGCCGTGCACACTCGACAATCCACTTTGAACCCTCAGTCGCTTCCCGAAATCCCGAGTAGGGAGCCCGATCCGTTTCGCCCTGCTTGGTGATGGCTCGCAACGCATCCGGCGTCGGGTACTTGTCCGAGTAGCTTTTGAGATTCGCGTAATCTTGTTCATAGCAGTCGATAACCGCCATTATGTCGTTGGTTCGGCCTTCTCCGAATGGCGACGCGATCAACCCTTCGATATCCAGAACATCAGCATAGACGAGCAAGTGGACCATCGACTGAAAGTCGTCCGGATCGGTTCCACCAATGTCAGTCGAGACGATCACTCGGTGGCGTTTTCCAGAGAGCGCGCCGCCTTCGATCGTCAACTCTCCCCCCACACCTTCTTGAGCAAAGGTATGCGCCGCAAAGCAGCCGCAAAACATCAGTGCGGCGAGCGTTATGCGACCAGCGCCTCGCTTAGACGTGAGACGTATGGATAAAGAGTTGAGCATGCGTTGGGTCTCCTACGTAGTTAGTTCAGCGATGAGGCCATTTGGAAAACTCTTTGGCGACTCTTTCTCCCCAACTGCCGTACCACGAATAACCTCCGCGGCGTTCACTGCCGATCTGTTCGATGTCGTACTTCACGACGCCATCGCGGTCACTGAAGATCGGACGACTTGTCTCAATCTCGTAGAATCTGGCCCAAAGAGGTCGAGCCTTCGGGTCTTTGGTGAGCGCCGGTTCGGTTTTGCTCTTTCTGTAGCGGTAGCCTTCGATCTTGGCGGACTCGATCCACGCGGCGCCCGCCTTCACTGCGCGGACGACCTCAGGACTTGGTTCGTCGAGGCTCATGAGGAATAGCAGAATCCCGACACTTTCGGCACCGCTTAGCGAGGCGTGCTCGTAGCTGCGGGCCTTGACCGGCAAGAGTGACTCTGCGTGGTGCTGCGCACACCATACGGTTGGAACACCATCGACGACAACTTGGCATTTTATGATACAGTCAATGCCTTTCCGGATTGCTTCTTCTGCAGCGGTGCGGAGATCGTCATCAAGGAAAGCAAAATCTTCGTTCGTGGAAACGTCGCGAAGAAACTGCAGCAGCCGAACCATACTGCCATCGTTGAATGTTATATGACGATGGTACCTCTTACTGAGCGGGTAGAACTGAGGCCAACCACCGTTGGGATACTGCGCCTTGAGAATGTGGTCAAAGCCTTTGATGAATGCTTGCTTGTAGCGACCATCACCTGTGACACGAATGGCCCGTGCTAGTGCCCGCAACTCACCAGTGGTCGCTCCGTTGTCAAAGGTCCCCGCGGGCTTTTTCCGATCTCCAGAGAACGGCTCCTTTGTGGTGTCCATGTTCTTGGGCCAGTCCCCGTGCTCGGTTTGCCAAGAGAGGATGGAATTCATGGTTTTTTGTGCTTCCTCGCTCGTAAACCACACATCCGGCTTGCTGGCGAGCTTCTCCGCGCGGGAATCGGCCAACAACGATGTCGTCAACAGAACGGCCAACGTGAATGAAATGTGTCGCGTCATTTTGCTCCTCCGTAACAAGTGTCGGTTCGTTGCTTTCCCCGATAGTGCGTGCAAAGCGTTATTCCAGAATTTCCGCTCTTCCCGTGAGTTCCGTGCTTTCGTCGCCTTCAATCCAAGTGATGTTGTTCTTGGCCATTGACTGTTCACGATGTTTTGCCTCGATCGCCGATCGCAAGCTGCCCGACCCCGAGTCATTCAAATTGGTAACCTCAAAGACTTCTCCGCCGCGTTCCCAGTGTGCCAGCAAACCGTATTGGGTGGCTGTCCTGCAATGAATATACCCGTAGCTTTTCGGCAGTTCTCCTGCTGCCTTTGGAGAGTAGATGCGCGCGTCGGCGGGAGCGTCCTTGGCGCGCAAGCGGCGTACCGGTTCCGGCCGAGGTGAATTGTTTGCCCGGTGCGAGTTACGTAGATAAGGTCTTCTGGCCAGCGCCTTGACATGCTGGATTTCCTGTAATTTGGCGTTCAGGCGTCTGTTCTGCAGAAATACCGAGAAAACTTGGCACTCATTCCCCCGAAATCTCGTGGTTATGGGCGGCGGACCTTGAAGCAATGCAGACAACCTGTCCGGAAATTATCTCATAAGTCCGCACTGCAGAACTGCTCGAAGAACCCAATCATGATGAACGCCGTTGCTCACCTAACCATGACTTTTCTCCTGACGGCAATAGGCAGAGCCAAACCGCCAAGTGGGGATGTTCCCACCGAGGCGGACCTAGCCAAGCTGACCAAGGACAAGGTCGAATTCATCGACCGCCCGCTAACAGTAGTTGAAAAAGAGATTGTCCCGAAAACGCAGAAGGGAGTGCGCGGTGGAAACAAGCTCTTTTGGGGGCGCCGTGTTGAAGAAGTCGGATTTATCAACGGTCGTCGCAGCGACCAACACCGAAGCGGGCAATCCCTTGATTCATGGCCATCTTTGCCTTCTACGAGATTCCCCGCGACAAACGTCCGCCGGCCAAAGACACCATCTTACTCACGACGCACGGGCCCTGTCCGCTGTGTCTGTCCAGCATCACCTGGGGCGGTTTTGACGACTTCTCCTACTTGTTCACGTACGAAGATTCAAAGGACGCGTTCAACATTCCTCATGACATTCGGATGCACCAAGAGATCCTCAAGATTCCGGACGACGAAGACAGGCACAAGAACCGCTACTGGAACGCCTGGGGTTGAAAACGGCCTAGCAAACGGATGAATCGGAGCCGGAACAGCCGTGCTGGCTAGCTTCGCTCGTTCACGTCTACTCCCGGCCCGGTTGTCCTCAGCGTTAGCGCAGCGGTCCTTCGCGCGAGAATAGACCGCCAGCAGTTGCGCCGATTTCTACGAGACAGAGGTCACATCATCCTCTTTCAATTGCGAGAAGATCGAATCTGCTGAGGTTGGACAAACACGTGCGACTTAACGAGTGTGGCTATCCTCCGAGGTGTGATTTCCGCGACGACACCTCCGCGCCTTGGGCAAATTTCTTCGAGCTGGCGGACGATGCAACCGTCATCACGAAGGAAATGTCGCTTGGCGCAGCACGTCGCCAGCACCTCAGTCACTTTCGCAGTCCACGACGATCGCTCAGGACGAGCCTAAATGCCTACGCACGTCGGCGAACCTACGCGCCATCGGTGCAAGGTGCGTAACGCATGAGCATCATAGATATTCTCCAAACCCAACGACCTAGCTGGAACGACCGCGTTCAAGACGCCGGTGGCTGTTCCCGAAAAGTAGCGGATCTGCTCCATGGGGACGTATTTTGCGAGGTCATACCCAATTCTGCGATATGTTCGAAGACGGGTGTGTACAATCACCTCCTGCTCACAGACGGGAATAGACACGGTGGCTTCGAACCTTTTCTGGTGGCGGTGAGAGCATGGAATACGCGAAAACAGACTCCTTCTTGCGGATCTTGGGTTTTTCAAAGAAGCATCGCAAGCGGTCGAAAAATCGGACCATGATGCATGTCGAATCTTTGGAAAACAGATGCCTGCTCGCGGCAGACGCGATTGTGGGTATTGATAATTTTACCGCCGCAGACAATTGGGACAGCCAAGAGACCTATCCTCGATTCCTGGCCGACGTCGATGGCGACGGCCAAGATGATATCGTCGGCTTTGGGGCAAATCACACCTTCGTTTCGCTCTCAAATGGCGATTCTTCGTTCACGATTCCGCAAAGCTGGGTCGATGAGTTTTCGGTCGCGCAGGGGTGGGCCAGTCAGACTTCCCACCCGCGTTTCTTGGAGGATGTCAATGGAGATGGCAGACCCGACGTTGTAGGAATCGAGCCGCGAGGCGTCTTTGTATCCGTATCGCTCGGCGTGACTTTCTCCAGGGCCGAGCTATGGAGCAATGAGTTCGGACGTACCAGCAGTTGGCCGAGTCAGTATGAAACTCCTCGCATGATGGCTGACGTCAACGGCGATGGGTTGAGCGATATTGTTGGGTTTGGAACGAACGGAGTCGATGTTTCGCTTTCCACAGGTAGCTCGTTCACCAAGCCCGACCGGTGGGTGAACAACTACGGTGGTGCCCGTGGATGGGAGGATATGGACGCCTACCCGCGGCGACTAGCTGATGTGAACGGTGACGGCAAGCAGGACATTGTTGGCTTCGGCGGGCGCGGCACGTTCGTGTCACTTGCCGAAAAGGCAGGTTTTTCTGAACCTGCGCTCTGGGTCGGAAGTTTTGGCGAGCAACAAGGTTGGACGAGTCAGGACCAATACCCACGCTTTCTTGCCGACATGAATGGGGATGGCCTCAGTGATGTCGTCGGGTTCGGTGGAGGCGGCACGTTCGTGTCGCTCTCGACGGGTGTGTCATTCGCGCCTGACCAGAACTGGATCGAGGACTTTGGCGAACGGCAAGGCTGGACAAGCCTCGATGCCAGACATCGTGCGGTCGAAGACGTCAACGGCGATGGCATGAGCGACGTTGTCGGATTCGGTCAAGATGGTACCTGGATCGCCGAATCAACCGGCGCCGTACTCAAGCAATCCGAACTCTGGGTCAGTAACTTTGATCTTGAGAGGGGTTGGACGAGCCAAGATACGTTTCCGCGCCAGCTTGCGGACGTCAATGGTGATGGTCAACGAGACATCGTTGGCTTTGGCGGTCGTGGCGCCGTGGTTTTCACTGGCCAATGTGCGCCGCAGCTGAATAGCGATCCGAATGCGCCGATCACTGTCTATCTCGACTTCGATGGGAACCCAGCTGGAACGCTGAAGGGGCAGCGACTCCATCGCTTTGGTCGTCCGGCCATCACCTCGCGATTCAATATGGCAGATTCAAACTACGCCGTGTTTGATGTCTCCGAACGTGCCGTGATCCAGGAAGTTTTCCAACGGGTCGCTGAGGACTACGCGCCGTTTGTTGTGAACGTATCGACTGTCGACCCGGGGCAGGCCGCGTTTGATGCTGGTACTGCCGTGCGCGTGGCGATTGGAGGAAGCTCCGCAGATTGGTATTCACCGAACGATGCGACTCGTTCCGGTTCCTCCTGGACACCAACATTCCAGGAGGGTGAAGATGTGGGAACCAGAATGCACTTCACGCACGAGGACCACAATCGACTCGTCTGGGTATGGTCCGAAAGTCTGGATCGGTCCGGACTGGACCGCGACGGCGAGCCATGGGATTTCACGGCGATTGTCGCAAACACGGCGGCACATGAATCGGGACATGCGATGGGGCTTCAGCACCACGGCGTGTTCAATGCCGACGGCGAACGGGTCCAAGTCTATAGTCCCGGCAATGCGGCAATCACTCCAATCATGGGCTCCAATCTCACCTCGGACCGGACGATTTGGTTTGGGGGTCCCGTGGAGCAGACGGTTGACGACGAAATCCTCCAATTCGAGCAGTATGACTTGGAAGAACTCACCAACGGTGATAACGGATTTGGCTATCGGGAAGACGACCATGGCGGAACATATGGTTCATCCACGCCGCTGTTGTTCGGCGAGAGCGAAGTCAGCGTAACAGGTCTTATCGAACAAATGACGGATGAGGATTGGTTCTCCTTTACAACCGATGGCGGGGCGATTCGACTTCGCGCCGACGTGCCGCAGGGTGGAGTCGGGAATCTTCATGCGGAACTCAGCCTATACGAGATCCCCACAATTGACGGAGTCGCCGGCCCTGCTGTCTTGATTGAGGATTCGGATCAAGATGGATTGGCCAATCCACCTACAGTGCGGGATACAGATTGGGGCGCGGGTATTGAGAGAGAAGTCTCAGCGGGCACCTATGTTGTGGCAGTCAGGAGCTTTGGTGGCTACGGTGACATCGGGACGTACGCATTGAATGCATCGATTGAAGCCACTCAGATCCCTATACCGGGAGATAGCAACCACGACGGGGTGTTTGATTCGTCCGATCTGGTTCAGGTCTTCCAGTTCGGGGAGTACGAGGACGCGATTGCTGGCAACTCGACATTTGAAGAGGGCGACTGGAACGGTGACGGAGATTTCGATTCATCCGACATGGTCTTCGCCTTTCAGGCCGGAACCTTTGTTCGTGCCGCCCGCCGAATGGATGCCGCCGTCATCGACCCGTTGTTCGCCGAGTACGAGAAACCTGTCGCAAGAGATCGATCGGACCGACCCGAACACGGCAGCCAGCAACGTTCTTCTGCCGATCGGCTCTCTGGCTTCGCCAGGGATGAAAAATCACCGTTTCTGATCTAGACGAACTTAGGCCAAGTCGCACAGCGACGATTGATTCGCGAGCGAACGATGGCCGGTCTGGGATGGCTGTGCGAAGGGGCAGAAGGAGGCCGTCCAACAGCAATGGAGGACAAGAAAGCTGCCCAACGATTGAGAGGCGGTAGTTTTCGGCTCGTGATTCGGTGATAACCATATGGGGATGACTCGATAGAACTCGACAACGCGAATTTACCGCTGGATTCGCATCGTTGCGTCCAGCAATGCTCTGCTCGCGAGGTTGTCATGAAACAGTTTCTAGCTTCCGCATCGTGCGGTCTGTGCTTGTGGGTCTCGCCAGCTTTATCATCTGAACCGGCTGCGATTATCGACGCGGTGCGTTCCGGCGATGCCCAGGCAGTTAAGCGATTGCTAGGTCGAGGAACGAATATCAACGTTCGCGACGACACCGGGGCTTCCGCCCTGATGCACTCGACTGTTTACGCAGACGAGCACATGGTTTCCATGTTGTTGAAACATGGTGCTGACGTAAATGCTGAGAATAATGCCAAAGCCACAGCCCTAATGTGGTCTGTGAAGAGTCCGGCAAAGGCAAAGCTGTTAATAGACCACGGCGCAGATGTAAATGCCGTGACAGAAGAAGGGCTCACCCCGTTGATTATGGCTGCCGTATTGCCCGACTCGGCCGAGACGGTCCGGCTGCTGCTAAAACATGGTGCTGAGGTTAACGCCAATTCACAAAACTTCTCTCCATTGATGGCGGCGTCGTCACGCGGCGATGTCGAAGTCGTCAAGCTTTTGCTTGAGAACGGAGCGGATGCGACGAAGCAAAACAGCTTTGGCTTTTCGCCCCTGCATGGGGCATCATTCAACGGAACCGCCGAAACCACCCGCCTGCTGCTTGCCAAAGGGGTTAACCCGAACGTCGAAGTTGTGGGACTCACGCCAACCGTCTGGGCGGCAGTTCATGGAAAAACTGAAGCGTTAAAACTCCTCGTTGCCGCAGGGGGGAAGGTAAACATTCAACAAGGCGAGTTTTACGCGACACCACTTCTTTGGGCATCGACTACTGGTCACTTTGACACTATCGAGTTTCTTCTGAACAACGGAGCGGATGTTGAGGCAAAGGACAATCATGGGAATACGCCGCTCACTTGGGCTAAGCGTCGCGGCAGCAAGAAGATTATCGCCTTACTCGAAAAAGCCGGTGCGACAGACCCTGCACCTAAGGTGATGCCAAGACACGTAGGCGTTGATGAGTCAAAGTCGGTAACGAAGGCCGCTATCCGCGGGGCGGTCGAGAAGAGTCTTCCGTTACTCCAAAGAACGGGGCCTGCATTCATAGCAAATGGCGAAGGGTGCGTTTCATGCCATCATCAATCCTTGCCTGCCATGGCACTTGGATTGGCTAGGCATCGGGGATTTAAAATCAACGAAGGTATTGCAACCGAACAGCGTCAAGCAGTGCTCGACCAGCTCGACGAGCAACGCGAGAATTTGCTACAAGGCTTCGGTGTCGTCGACGTATTGGACCCCGCTTACTTTTTGACGGGTCTTGCCGCAGAAGGCCAGGAGAGAAACAGAGCGATTGACGCGGCCGTAACCTACCTCGTTGGCCGTCAACGAAAAGACGGAAGTTGGAAGAATATTCAACACCGGCCACCTTTACAGCAGAGTGACATGGTCAACACGGCTCTCGGAATTCGCTGTCTCCAAGTCTATGGTTTGCCAGGACGTTCTAACGAAATGGAGCATCGCATCAAGAAAGCCCGTACTTGGCTTGAAAGCCAAACCACTTCTTTGCCCGCAGATGCTGCTCTACGCCTACTGGGCCTGCGATGGGGAAATGCGAAGTCTGCAGTTCTGAGAGTAGCTGCGGACGACCTGGTTTCGAGACAGAGACGTGACGGCGGTTGGGCTCAATTACCTTCGCTGGCGTCTGGCAGTTATGCGACCGGCATTGCCTTGGTTGCTCTTCATGAGGCTGGCGTGGCGATTGACAGCCCGGTCTATGAGCGTGGGCTTAAGTTTCTCCTTGGAACACAGTTGGAAGACGGGTCATGGTTTGTTCAAACTCGTAGTTTCCCAGTTCAGGAATACTTTGATACCGAGTTTCCTCACGAGCAGTCGCAGTTCATTTCGACGGCTGCAACGGCTTGGTCAACGATGGCTTTGCTGCATGCCTGTCAACATGATTAACGGCTTATCCTATGTCAGCAACAAGGGAAAAGCGGCTTTGGAAAGTTCATTGAGTCAATTAGGTTTCTCGGCTTCGGTTGATCAGGTTTGGAGCCGCACAATGCGCATTGGTGAAAACTATCCCTTTGGAAGCCAGCTTATCCATGTGAGGCGTCCGGGCCTGGGAATTGCCCTTCAGCATGCCATTCCAATCGTTGAGATCATCGATGGCAATAACAGTACGTTTGGTTTTTGGTCCTGGCGGCCAGCGTCGTTTCCTTCACTGTCGTTGCCGATTACGCAATACAGAAAAACGGACAAAGCGAGTATCGTTGGTTGTTTGCTTGTTTTCATAGTTGAAGAGTCACTTCAGGAAGGGCACGGGGAACATCTTGTCGACTTGTTGAACGAGTCTGTTCTTCAGGTCCGCAACCTGACCAGCGGTTTGATGCACGAGAAACACGCACACCAGTTCTCGGCTCCGGTCAACTCGCAGGTGCGCTCCCAGCGCGCCGCCGTGGAACACGAGATCAGCGAGGCCGGAATCTGAAACGTCACCTCGGAACCATCCCAGTCCGTAGGTCCTTGAAGCTCTGTCAGGTGACTGTAGACGCCGCATCTCGGCGATCGACGCTTCGGACAGGATTTGCTTTCCGTTGTGGACGCCGTCGTTCAGATGCATCTGGCCGAGCACAGCCATCTCGTCCATCGTTGTGAACAGTGACCCGCCCGGCAGGATGAAGCGGAGTTCCTGGTCCGCTCTGGAAGGTTGTTTCTGCAGCTTCCCGTTTTGTCTCAAGTACGCCGTGGGCAAGGTCTCGCGGATTTCTTTTGAAGGCAAATAGGTCGTGCGACTCAGACCCAGAGGCCGGAACAGAGCCGCCTGCGCAATTTCCTCAAGCGACTGGCCGAAAGCAACTTCCGCGACGCGTCCCGCGACACAATACCCGGAGCCGGAGTAAAGGAACTTCGTTCCCGGTTCGTACACGAGATCGTACTCCGCGATGCCTTTGACCGCTTCGGCCAGAGGGCGCTCGAAATTGCGGATCAGATCCAGCTTCTCGGGACTGATCCCCTTGTTCCCCCAGAAGCCTCCGGTGTGTGAAAGCAAGTGGCGAACAGTCATCGTCTTCGCTGGTGACCGGCTGCCCTCAACCTTCACTCCTTTGAATTCCGGCAGGTATTTCTCGACCGGATCGTCCAGCTTCAACTTCCCCTGTTCAACCAGAACCATAAGCACGCTGGACAGAAACGGTTTGGACACCGATGCGATCGGGCACAATTCGTCCGTTGTGAACGGCCGCTTCGATTCGATATCCGCATATCCAACCGCCTTTCGGAAAACGGTTTTTCCCTTGTGAACAACCACAAAGGAGCAACCGGCGACCTTCTGTTGCTGCACAGCCTTTTTAATGATTCCGGTCAGCGAATCAGTCAGATCCTGTGTCGCGATATGCGAACCTGCCTCCGGGATGCCCCGTGCGGCTTTACCTTTCGCCCTGTTCGCAGCCATGCGAAGCAGCGTTTCCTTTTCTTTGCCGGAAAGAACGCCGTCTCCATCCTGATCGACTTTGGGGAATCTCTTCAGAATCCGCTGGGTCACAGCAGCCTCTTCGGCATCGGAGAGAACACCATCTCCGTCGGTGTCAGCTTTCGGATAGAGTTCGAGTATCTTCTTTTTGAACGCGTCGTTGACCTGGGCGTGGGCCGGAATGGTAAGCGCGACGATCGAGCAGGTGAATAGAAGTGCAATGGCTTTTTTCATGGTTCTGCTACAAGGTACCGGATCAGCGGAAGTCAGTCACAATGAAGAGATTCTGCCTCAAACGCGTCAAGCATTTGTGGTACTTATTCGCTGCATCAGGTTGTGAGTGATCTGCTGCACGCGTTTATCTGGGCCTTGTTGAGTAACTCCATGCCTGATCGGATTGGCGTGACCGGGCGGCCTGGATAAACCATTGGCCCACCAGATCGTGGCGGCATTGAACACGATGTTGCCTTTGGGTCCGTCGTAGATCGTGGCTGTATATCGCCCCATTTTCTTTCCTCTAACAAACGCATCACCTTCGGCGACGACATTCATTCCTGGCAGGTCCAACGCGGGCGAGCCGTGCCACTCCCAGCCGATGAGGCCCTTGACTGAATCACCCTTCTTCATTCCGGTCCCCTCAAAGAGCCAATGTTTCGGCATGGCGCACGTCCAATCGCCGGCTCCTCGTACCCCATCCGTCGTGCGTGCTCCCATCAATTGGGCGCCGTCCGGTCCCATGGTGGGATTGAACTCCTTCTTGTTGAGCAATCTTTTTTCGAGCGTTCTCCCGGCTTCGGAAGGCATGAACCAACCCAACCTCTGAATGATGCGGTTGGGCGTGCCGTTCACGGAAGGCAGCAGTGGCACCACACAGAGAACTGAATTGGCGCTAAGAAACGCTAGGCTGACGCCTTCATCACGGGCTCTGAGCACGTTGTCGTACATCTGCAAAGTCCAGTACTCGTCATGCCCCACCGAAATGAAACCTTTCGCTCGTAGCAGACCAGCGGGATCGGCGTGAGTGTCGACGTTTGAAATGTAGGAAACATCGTAGCCGTGCTTTTCCAGCCAATAGGCCAACGGGAATTCCCAAGGCCGGTATTCGCCGGAGCCGCCTGAAGTCTTGATCCTGTTTACGGGATGAGTGAACAGGGCATAAGGACGATCGAAGCTCACGGCGCCACTAGGCACGCCGGTACTGGACCAGCCTTCATGCTTTGTATAGATCGAGAAATCCGTCGGCCAGCGGTTGTAGGCGGACCAGGTCAGGTCGCTGCATTGAAATAGCAGGTCGCAGGGACGGTCGTCGCGGACAATGAAGATGACGTAGCTCTGGATTCCGCTGCTCTCCGCTGTCAGCTTCCCCAGATAAACACCGCTCAACCAATCTTCGGGGATCTCGAATTCGACGGCGGGCTCCCATTGGCATTCGCGCACGTAGTTTTCACCGACGGGAGGCTCCGGCTGTGGTGTGCCCTTGAGCGAGTCAAAAGATCGAACAAGTCGAGCCCCATCTTCGTTGTAGTAGCCTGTTCGAAAGATCTCCAGCTTGAACGCAGACGCCGGATTCGCGCTGACCATAATCTGCAACTTCTCGCCGGCGCGAACACTGTTCGCGGAGCAGTAGCCTTCGATCCATGGACTGCGCCCGTTGGCCAAGATGCCATTCACCTTCCCGGGAACGGTGCGTGTCTTGGTGAGCAGCCAGTCGCGCGTACCGGATTTTGCGTTCTCACGCTGGATCAAATCGCTCGATACTGATTTGGGCTGAGCTGCGAACGCGAGAGAGTGCGTTCCAGATGCAGCAATCAGACCAGCGGTCGCCGCCCCTTTGATCACTTCGCGGCGCCCGACAGTGCGTTCTGAGTTGTTTCTATCCTTCATTCTGCTGCCTTTCGCTGTATTTGTCGGACTCTCAAGGCGACTGCCTGGCTTCAACGCCGAAATGATGCAGCACGTTCTTCAGAAGCTTGCTCATTGTTTCGTCGTGATACACTCCCCATGCTGTCGCGATGGATCCGGTGTGGAACACACGACCGCCCTCGGGACGTTCCCAATAGATGATTTCGGCGATCGTCTGGTCGTCGCCGATGCGCGGCTTGTGGCCTTCGGCGTTGTAGTCAATGACCGCGCGTTCATCGTTGCTGCTGGCGACGGTGACGATACCTTTCGGTTCCACCAGTTTCTTGATGGCCGAATCCGCGGTCGCCCGCTGCAAGGTTGAAAGGCGGACGTCGAATTCGTGACCTACCGCGCCGACGCCCTTGCTGATAAACCCAAACGTATCGCCCTTCTTTAATCCCACCTCATGAGGCCGATTGAACAGGAAATGATCAGGCTGGTCGACGCGATACGGTTTGAACGCGCCGCCCCAGCCAATGCACGTCAATCCAATGACCTTCCAGGCAGGGTAGCCACAGAAACGCATCAAGCTGCCGCGCCGAAAGTCATGGCTGTGATAGAGCTCGCCCACCCGCGCGAGTTTGCGTCCGCCGATCCCCGTACCGTACTTGCGTACTTCCATGACTTCGTCGGTTTCGTCGAAGCTCACCCGCCAGAACATCGTGTTGCCTGACAGCACGACAGCGTCGCCGCCGGCATGCAGGTATTTGTCAAGCCCGTCATAGGCACGGGCCGACCAATACTCGCTGTGACCATTGATAACGACCGCTTGATAATCCCGCAGCACCTCCGGATTGCGGTCCAGGTCACGGTCGGTAATCACGTCGTAATCGTATCCGTGCCGGTCTAACCAGAGATGTAAAAAACGCTCGCCGCGCATGAGATGGCTGTAGGACTGGTTGATGTAGGTCTTGTTTGGGCCGGCTGCGGGCCAGGGCAATTTCATCCCGATCTTGTAGGTCGGCTGACCGTTGCGGTGATCGCGATAGCCGCTGTAGGTCGCGGCGTCCGGGTGCGTTGTTGGCAGGCCACCCGTGCCCATCATTGTCAGTTCCGGTCCGTGATTGACGGGAAAAGGCGCCGAGTTGTACGCCAGCCATGTGTTGGTCGACGTCAGAACCAACAGCCGTGCTGTGGGTCGCGACTTCGGTCGGCGCACGATGAAAACTGTGAAGTAACGTTTCGGTTGATCGTCGACCTGAAAGTCAAAACGGCCCGCGTAGACTCCGGATTTGGCGTCGGCGGAGATGCGAAACCGATGACTGACGTCCCAACGCGCGTTGTAAAGTTCGTCTGCTGCCAGTCGCAGTCCGTGGCCCCGCTTTGGATCTTTCGTGGGATCGTAGGTTGTATCGTGGCGACCAATCTCGCTGGCGTTGAAACTCGGGCCGCCAATCATCCAGGTGCCCCGATTGACGATCCTCCCATGCCTCCTATCGACACCAGCATCGGCAACGCGCGTGCCGCGTTCTTCAGCAAAAGGCCAGCACGCGAGCACGGAATTGCCTTTTGGGATGGATAGTCCACGATCGGCAACTCGACTGCTGATTTCATCGACAGCAAGGGCTTTGTCATACATGGCGACCATAGCGATGTCGCCGTTGTAGAAATTCTTCGCGATTCCTTTGCTGCCGTAGGCGCCGATTCGGAGTGCCGCTTTTCCAGGCCGAACTATTCCGCGATACGGGAATTCGCCCGCCAGTTTTCCGTCGATGAAGATGCGTTTCACCTTCCCATCCCAAGTCCCCGCGACGTGATACCAACGTTGGACCTTGATCAGGCCCGGTTCGGTTTCGTGAAGAGATGAACGATTGAATTCGCCGCCGTCGTCGGTGATGAATGCGATGCGACCGCCGTTAATGAACAGCCCGATGCCGCAATGTTTGGGATAATCATGCTGGCTGATCAAACCCTGCCAGCCGTCCAAAGCGAAAGGACGAATCCAACATTCCAGAGTCAGGGAAGTCAGCGGTCTTTCGGCGGGCAAGCCAGCTGCCACATGCACGTACGAACCGGGGTGGATCGGCTGTACCGTCGGATCTTCGGCGCTAAACGTCTTCAGCACAGGATCAGCGTTGCGGCGCTCAGGATCGGGACCGAGTTTTACAACCGACAATTCATAGGGAGTATCACTGCTGACTCGGAATTCGATTTCTTCGCCCGCTGCGATGCTCTTCTGGGCGTACGCATGCAGGCCAGGTAAATTGATCGCGCGGTGTAGTGGTAAATCCTGGTGAACAACATCGTCAGTTGATACAGGAATTGTTGTTGCCTTTGACTTTTTCAGGTAAGCCACGAGGTCGGCGATCTCTTCTGGTTTCAACAATCTGTCGATCCCATCAGGCATCAACGAGACGTTCGAATATCTGGCCTCCTTGATTTGGTGAAACGCGACCGGTTGCACGACTCCTTCTGCCGACGAGAGGAACATTTTGTCGACTGATTCCCTCACCAGCAGGCCGGATACCACCTTTCCGGCCTTCGTCACGACGTTCAACACTTCGTGGTAGCGAGCAATGGACGCACTGGGAAAAACAACCGCTTCCAGCAGATCCCGCTCGCTGCGAATCGCGCCAATCCTGGTCAGGTCCGGCCCTAGTCTGACGCCCTTCTTGCCCTTGAGATGACAGGTGATGCATTTCGATTTGTGTCGATTGTTGAACAATTCCGCTCCTCGCTGCGCGTCGCCTTTTGGCAGCAACACTGCAAGTTCATCGAGGCGTTTTTCCTGAGCTGCGATCTTCTCGGGATCTGGCTTCTCGACTTTAGCGAGTTGGATTTCGGGAAAGGCATCCGGGGCAACATTTTGTCTCTCGACTTCCTGCATCAGGCGAACCTGTTTACCCGCGGGGTGGTTCGCTGGCAGGCTTTGCATGTCGCCAATCTCATAGAGCGCATAGATGATGGCATGCCTCAGAAACGGATCCATTTCGTTCGACCAGGAATCCAGCAGCGGCACGACTGCTTCGCTTTCACCGATTCTGCCGAGAGCCATCGCTGCCAGACGACGAAGCTGCGGATCCCTGTCGGAGAGCAACCTGATGAGTGGCTTCGCCGCGTCTCGATCTCGCCACAATGCCAGGCTGTGGATCGCCGCCGCGCGAATGTCGCAGCCTTCAGCGTTTAAGAACTCCCGGACCGCTTCGCGCGCACGCTGACCGGGGATTCGGTGCAGTGCCCAGACCGCAGGAATGCGAGCACTGGCCGCACTCAGAGCGTCGATGTTTTTCTGATCAGCCAGAGCATCGACGGCACGTTTCACCACGGCGGGCCGCTTATCAGAAAGCCAACTGGCGTGAGGCTGATTCCAGTCGAGCTCAAGACCGCGGGGGTCCGCGGACGAGTTCGAGCCCTTCTTCTGAATCCGATAGATCGCTCCCAGAATATCCGGTTTGGCGATCTTTGAAGTGGGACAACAGATCATGTACCAACTGCCCGTATCGGCTACCAGCAGACTGCCGTCAGCATCTTCGATCACATCCGTCGGATGAAAGTCGGTTTGATCGCTTTCGAGGAAGGTGCTCGTTTCTGCGGACCTGGACGACCCGGATTCGGAGAGTCGGTGCCGCGACAGGCGGCGCGTGTTGAATTCCGTCAGGACAAGGTCTCCCTTCAAACCCAGAGCGTGATGTCGTGGCATCATCATGCCGGACGGCGCGGCGGGCCCCAGCTGCGCCAGGATCGGCAGCAGACCTCCTGTGCTGGGATGCGGAGCGAGCACGCGGTCATGTTTTCTGCCATACATTCCTCCGTACACGGCATGCAGAATCCCGTCGCGTCGTCCAGGTTGGGAAAGGTCGAAGAAGGTGCCGCTGAGAAACCGTTCACCTGTGTCGCTGAATGCCAGGCCCACGGGATTATTCATCCCGCCCGTGATAACCAATTCCAATTGGCTGCCGTCCGGCCGAGCGCGATAGATATGAGCGGCCCGTGAGCTGAGTGTTCTGCCATCGCTCAGTTCGTGTCTCTGTGGAGCAAACGCGCCCTTGCACCAATAGAAGAATCCGTCCGGTCCGAGATAAGGACCGTGCATGTCATTGCCACATCCTTCGATCGAACCACCATCGAACCAAACCGTGCGTTCATCCGCCACATGGTCACCGTCTGAATCGCGGAGTTTCCAAATGTGAGGCGGTGCTCCAACGTAGACTGCGTCGTCGTGAACAAGAATGCCTTCAGGAAAAGGTAACTCATCTGCGAACACCGTCGATTCATCAAAGGTTCCGTCTCCGTCGCGATCGACCAATCGCAACACTCGATGCTGCGGCTCCTTGAGTTGGACCGGCGCCTTGTCTGTATTGCCGGAACTGTCGGTGACATAGAGAACACCTTCCTCATCAAAACACATGTGAATGGGGCGTTGCACCAGTGGCGGCGCTGCTACACGCGTCAGTTCGTATCCCTCCGGAATCGTGAATGTGTGAGGAGCCAGCGAAACAGTCTCCGCACCGTCCGCATCCAAGTAGACACACAGAATGGCAAGGACAACGAGAACCGAAAGGCGATTGTTTGTGAACATGAAACGCGATTGACTTTAGGGAGTGACACTGGCTTTGAACGTAAGATGATGAAGCCCATTGTAGAGCGTTTTCGATTGTGCGTTATTTTGCGAGAAAAGCTTGAGGATCTGCTTTTTGACCTCATCGTTCGCGTTGATGACAACTCGATCTGCAACATCGGTGTCTCCACCGCAGCCTCTAAGCCAGAAAACGCATCCTCAGCGGGGGGACAATCTTCGGCAAGTTGCGATCGACGCCAAGTTGCAGAGGTGTCCCCGCCGACTGGTAGAATAGCCGGCTGTGATCACCGAAGAATCGAAGCAAATCCGAGTTGGCACAAATGAACTGTGGATACATCATATGGTGACTGCTACGTCAATGACGCGATTCCTCCGCTGGCCTATCCTTTTGATTGCGTTCGGAACAGTCACTGCACTGCGTACCCATGCGGATGACAACCAGTCAGACACACTACACGCGTTCATTGAAAAGGGCATCAAGGACTGGTCGGTGACGGGTCTAGCCATCACCGTGGTGAAGGACGACAGAATTGTCTTCATGCGCGGTTACGGCGTCCGTGACACTCGAACAAAAGAGCCGGTAGACGAGCATACGGTCTTTCAAATCGGATCGTGTAGCAAGCCACTTTCCGCGACCGCCTTCGCAACGCTGGTGAATGATGGAGAGCTGAAATGGGATTCACGCATTGTTGAGGCATGGCCAGGTTTTCGTGCGCATGACTCGGTGGTTACCCAGCAGGCAACTCTCCGAGACGTGTTGTGTCATCGCACTGGCGTCGGCAAAGGTGAATCTCTCCTGTATTACGAAATGCCAATCACGCGAAATGAGTTGCTTGCCCGTCTGCCTGATGTGCGGCAGGCGGCCCCGTTTCGCACGGAAAGCCGATATTCCAATCTCATGTATACGGTGGCCGCGCGCGTAGCGGAGGAAGTGACCGGTACAAGTTGGGAACACTTCATGAGGCAACATCTGTTTCAACCAGTGGAAATGAACCGCACGTTCACATCGTGGACTTCTTTGCCCGAAATCGACAACGTGGGCGTGCCGCATGTGCGAGTTGGCGACAAGACATTCACCACAAAGTTCGCCGATCGGGATAACATCGGTCCCGCTGCGTCGATTTCCTCCAGTGTCAGCGACTTGTCGCAGTGGCTGATCCTGATGACCAATCGCGGTACCTACAAAGGCCGACGACTTATTCGACCGGAGATCATGGACGAGATGACCCGTCCTCAGATTTTGATGCGCTTTGCCGATCCGGTACACGGCGAACACACTTTCAAAGCCAATGGGCTTGGAGTCATGCTTTTCGACTATCATGGGCGGCGCCTCGCGCGGCACGCGGGCATGGCCGGACACAGCATGGCAGTGGTCGGCTTCGTGCCTGAAGACCGCGTCGGGGTCGCGGTGTTGACGAACTACCGGCCAAGCTTGTTTCACTATGCCGTGTTTCGCCGAGCAATCGATCTCTTTTGTGGCGAGCATCCGATCGATCTAGATACGCCCAACCGCAAACTGTTCGATGATCATTTTGCGAGTCGAGCCGCTTCATTGTTGGAGCGGCAGGCTGCGCGCGACCCAGAGAACAAACCAAATCTGGCGCTGCAGAAATATTTGGGGACTTTCCAGCGCGATTTCGGGCTGCGTGCAACGATCGAATCAGAGTCCGGTGCCATGGTCCTGCGGTATGGCAACTTCGTAGCCGACGTGGGGCATTGGTATGGTGACACCTTCCAGGCACGACTCCGAGAGCGCCGTCTGGCCGCTGAGCAGCACTGGTATTTGACGTTCACTGTCACCGATGGCGTGATAACAAAACTCCACATTCACAGTGAGCACGATGTCCATGCCGTCTTTCTGCCCGTTTCCACGAACACGACACCATGAAGCCCGCGACGTGCTCATTTGTCCCTCGGAAGAGAGAAATTCTTCGGTGACCTCAACCGATGGCAGTCGGCGAGTCTCCCGTCTGACAGGGCTGCCTCATCCAGGGCGCGAGTTGATAGACTACCGCAACCGCAGCGGTGTCGGATGGACGAGAACACCGCTCGCAGTTCGCCGAAATCCTGAACCGCAGCCGAGAACACGACCGGATGGGGATCGGCTATTTCTACCAGGGGCTCAGCAAACCGTTCAAAGTCACGGCGGGACATTTGTTGGGTGATATCCGAGACCTACAGGGAGGCGAAGTCTATTACAACGCGGCGATCACGCCCTGGTTCCATCTGACCGCTGATTTGCAGGCGATCCAAACCGAGTTTGACGCGCAAGATACCGCGGTTGTGTTTGGTCTGCGGGGCAAGATTGATTTCTAACAATGTGTCACCACATTTGACTTGCTAAGCCGATGCGTATATTGGACTCGTGGATGTTTGTTGGAGGCAACCGGCCGGGGACCGCGACGAATGTAGAAAGGGGGCTCGATTTTTCCCAGTGCAAGCCTGCTGGCGGTTTCCCCCGAGTCTCGCCAGAATAGTCGTCAGCTGGAGCTGTCCGATTACCGGATTTCCAAGATTATCTGCGAGTTCAGAATCGGGTCTTAAGGGCCATTTGGGCTGGAGTCCCGCTAGATGTGAAAGAAAACGGAGTGCACACGTGCCCAAAAGAAAACGGAAGCTGACTGCTGCTGAAAGACGGGAGCGCCGTGAACGGAAACGAAAGTATATGACGATCTTCATCAACGGAAAGCAGAAGCGAGTGCGGCGACCGCCGGAGATCGATGGATTGCCCGTCGACGAGTTCATCATCAGGAATGCAGATCCGATCTGGCTGCACCAGAATGGAATGTGGGATTTGATGAATCTCGACGGTGAAGACTAGAAGTTGCCGCGTCATGAACAAGTCCGACGAGCTCAAGGTATTCATCTCCAGTCGTGACTCGACATGCGAGGAGTGCAAAGAGGACCTTGGGCGTAGCGCGTGGATTCTTCTGGCAGGCGAACGCGGGGCATTATGCTTGGCGTGCGCGGAGTTGGAACATCTGCCTTTCCTGCCATCGGGTAATTCCGCGTTGACGCGTCGCGCAAAGAAACATTCGCGGCGGTACGCGGTGGTGCTCAAATGGAGTCGCGCCCGAAAGCGATACGAACGACAAGGTTTGCTAG
>CAJHYQ010000699.1_pt1 | contig 19916 bp, 15 predicted proteins | sample 9198721 | NCBI WGS metagenome assembly CAJHYQ01 (sample SAMEA7708357, study PRJEB35096) | sediment metagenome | biome: marine neritic benthic zone biome [ENVO:01000025]; feature: sediment [ENVO:00002007]; material: shallow marine sediment [ENVO:03000034] sea grass bed [ENVO_01000059] ... | reverse complement strand
GCTGCGAAACCGCTGCCGTCAGCGACCTTGATATTGGCACCGCCAATGTCGATTGCCAACCAATTCATCTCGTATGCTCCTGAGCGTGCCGATCCAACACGCATCATAACCCGAAGCACGAGTGAGGGAATATTTTTCAGAAACATCCCGGCCGCGGGCACGCTAGGATCAGTGTGCCGACCGACGTATCTCGCCGGAGGCCGAGAATTCTAGTCGATCTGATCCGAACGACAAAGCGATTAGTTCACCGTTTGACGCGCCTAGCATGGCGCGTGCAAGATTCTGGTCGCTTAGACAGCGAAGTCCTACATACGACGTTGTCAATCGCGGGTTGACTTCAATGGCGTAATCGCCGCTACCGTCCGTCTGATTCCCAAGAATCAAGTCCACTCCGATCAGGCCATGCGTGTTTGGCAATGCACCGGCCACCGCCGTTGCAAGCTTCGTCGCCCGAGCGGCCAGATTGGCATCTTCGATCACCGATCCGCCGTTGTAGCGGAAGTGAGGTTCTTCGAGTTCCTGCCAGCATGGTGGTAAGCAAACCGATTGATGATTCGCACAGAGCACCGAAACGCTTGCCGGCTGACCTTCGCAGTATTCCTGGACGCAGCATGTGCGAGTTTCACGGAGCATTGATTGATCAGGTGGATGCTCAAGTCGAACGACTCCGATGGAACCGGCCCCGTCGTCCGGCTTGACGATCCAGGGCGGCGCGAACTGGATCGGCTGCCTCGCTTTGCCGTAGAGCGTTGTGGCGGGAACTTGGATCCCAGCGCGTGCCAAGTGGCGAACGCATTGATACTTGCTCGACGCAAGTTCGACGAACTTTGAATCCGGGCTAATTAATCGTCCGCCTTCTTGTTCGACACGACATGTTCGCGTCCAAAGTTCCCCGCCTAACTCGGGGGCGATCAACAACGTCGCGTCGCTATTCCTCGCGTTCAGATCGAACCACTTCGACTCCTCGGCAGGTGAAGCCACAGGCACGAATTCAACATTTGCGATGTTCACTGGAGGAAGTCGCTTGTCCCATAAACAGACAACTTCCACGCCGTCTAATTCCGCGAAGTCTGCGGCTGCGGCGGTCACCATCGCGCGTCCTTCATTCAGGAGTGAACCGCTTGGCGTTTGCGAAACGCCGAGCGTGCTACCGCCGGTAAGGGATTCGTAAACGAATACGCGCATGCCTGAAGAAACGCCTCAGCGATGGAGTTCACCTTTGACCAGCGGCGCCCGCTTCCAGTTCGCGTTGGGGCCGAATCGGAAATCCATCCCACGTTTGCCGCTGTGTGCGTCCTGGTACACGCGGCGCATCGACCACCATTGCAAACCGGGAGCAGCCAGTGCCACGATTACGAAGAGGCATGCGACAGTTCCTGTAACTCGGAACCAATTGACGTTTTCTCGGAGCGTCGAGGCGCGTGACAATACTGGCGCGATGAGCAGAAGCACCGATACGAGGACCGCGTTGACGTAGATGATGCCTTCGGTCAGCATTCGGCCACTGCCAAAGGATGGCAGTGCTCGGGTGAAGTTCCCGGCTACGAACGTCCACAAGACGGCGAGGAACAATAGCTGCCCTCGTCCTATCCATGACGAAGACAACATGGCGATGGGTCGTCTTCGGTGCGCGAAGTAGAGGCCCACCATCGCCAGAGTGCCCAACAACCAAAACAGATCAAACCAAACACGCAGGGACAACTCGACTTGTGTCCAGGGAACAGCAATCTGGAGTGGCATACTTTGGTGCCCGCCAAAATCCTGTGTCCACGGGCCTAGGTTTTTGTAGAGATTCAAATACGCCAGCACAGGAAAAACAACAACCAAGGCCAAGAGCAGCATCCATGATGATCCAGGTTGGGTCGTCGAATGACGAGGCACTCGGGTGGCTAACACCGCCATCGTGATGGCGATGGCGAGACCGTTGAAGAATCCATATGACTGCTCCAAGAAGCTATGCCAATTCTGATTCTGCCACGCGATCCATGCCTCCGGGGTTTGAGCGGCTGCTATGAATTCTGGCCGTGGCATCCGCTGCCCGCTGGTCCAAGACTCGGGCTGCCATGCCGTCTGTTGCCAGGCTGTCCAGAGTTGCGGATCCACGGTGAGGTTTCGATTGCCTAAGGAAACGAGCATTCCCTCGCACCAAGCGGCGCCCGAGAAAGCCATGCCGCCGAGTGTGCCGCAGAGCAATGCGGCAACGACGATTGACCGCAACTGACTTCGCCAGCAAAAGATCATCGCTCCAACCAGCGCTCCCAAGATACCCGCCCAATTGTCTCCGCGTGGTGGCGTCATTCTCAGTCCGCCAAACTGCGGCAGAAACAGACTGCCGATCACTGGGAGCAGAATGAACGCAACGAGCCATCCCACCGCCATCGATGCGAACAGTCCACTGCCGAAATCGAACCGCCCAAAGCGAATGAAGTAGACAGCGACACCAAATAGTGCTCCGCCCCACAGCGCCAACGAGTCGCCGCCGTACAGCAGTCCGCCACCTTGCCCCAGATATAGCAGTAACCGCGGCCAGTTCGTGACGGCCAACTGCTCGGGCTGAAAGCGGTCCTCGAACATGCCCTGATGCTGCACCAAGAGGCCGGCAATCGAATCAGCTCCCGCCGTCTTGGCTATCGCGAAGACGACGACAAAGCTGATGAGGCCACCAACCGCAGCGAAGGCAAGGAGCCACCATCCATTTTCGAAACGCCGCATTACTAAGTCGTACACAAGCAGCACGATCAGGATCAAACTGACCTGAAACCAGTCGCTGTCGAGCCAGTACAACGCACGCTCCTGCCGACGCATCGAACTCTCGACTCCGCCTAACTCAACCCAATGCTGGATCGCATCATTAAGTGGGTCGAGCGCATAAAACATCACGAGCCACGTTGCGAACAGGACAGTCAACGGAATGAAGAGAGACTTGAGCTGCTTGTCGCTAAGGGCTGCCGGCAAAGCCGTGCCGGCACCGCCCAAACTCGCCCACAGAAATCCGATGACGAAGAGACCGACGAAACCGAAGAGCTGTGTCGAGGAGTGACCGGATTGGGTGTAGCCGATCACCATCATGTAGCTGATCGACCCACCGAAGGCCCATCCCAGCATGCCAAACAGACCGAAGTAGACCACTCGACAATGCCAATCAGGCCGGCCTGATAAGAGACATGCAGCGATTGCGGCCACGGCACCAGGAAACATTGCCCCCGTCTCATGCCCATAGTTGCCGCGAATGCCCCAGCCAATGGAAAGGGCTAGTCCGACAATGAGCATCGACATCGGATGCAGGAGTGTGTTCCGGAAAACCGTCACGCCGGTTGGTGGACCGTCGGAACTCGATGAGGGTGATTCCATCCCTTCAGAGCTCTGTTGTGCTTGGCGTGTGTCGCACTAGTGAAATGCCGACTTCACTTCAGGTTTCATCAACACGATCATACACCAGATTCCAACTGGCAAACCAATTAAGCAACACGATGACAAGCATGGAATCATCGAAAGGATCGACGCGGTCATTGCAAACCCATGGGATTCGAGCTTCTTCATTTTCAAAGCCCCCATAATGATCACGGCGGCGACCATTAAGGCTACGGCGCCGGCGACAAGATAAAGGCCGCCAGCCATCGCGATCGCGTCCGTCGGGTTTGGCCCACCGGGTTGATTCTGGAGATCCTGAAAGGCTGGATTATCCTGCAGCGCAGGGTTCTGTTGGATCATCTGCTCACCCATGAAGACCATCATGAATCCGTAGAGGACCGTGCCGAGCGACGAGAGTACGTTGATGATCCCGACTACCAGCAGGGCGATTGACGGTCCAGAAACAAGACTTGACACGTCGGGTCCCGGTCCCGGGCCGTCCATTTGTGCACCTGAGTCAAAAGTGTCGCTACTCATCATCATCCTCCTGTGGTAGGTATCCATTCCCTAGCTGGATCAAACTCGCACCATTGTGGCGGTTTTCGATTTCAAATGAAACCGCAGTGTTGCCCATCAGATCCGATACGGCAGCGGCACGCTTTCAGCGGAGATTCACGACGGCAATTGTTCCGCGTGGCCGATTACCTACGGAATGACTTGTTGTTTCTGTAGCTATGATGTCGTATCAGATCACGGACTAGCTGTGATCGAAGGGCGACTGGCTAGCGCGTCGTCGATCTTATCCAAGCTGTGAATCGGCACAATTCGGAACGAGAATTCGAAAGGTTCATTCTTTAGTTGATACCGTTTCAGAGGTGTTTCACCCCAACTGTTGTTCCCACCAACACCCGCCTGTTGATAGTCGATGTTGAGATGAATCGACGATGACCGAGTCATCTGGAACGAGTAGTCCGCGTCGTCGATTTCGTCGCGAGAGTAGTGTCGTGCCCCAAAGCCAAAGTGAGGAGACCCAACGAACAAGAGTCCCTTTGCCTGGTCATTGACCAACGCCGCCCAATGCGTTCGGTATCGGTTTCCGTTTTCTTGCGGCATCGAATAGTCGACCCACATGTTATCGACTGTGCTACGGTAGACCCCCACAAGCTCGAAGTTACGATCGACGTAAGTCGGCTGGGGACCAGGGCCATAGTAGACTACCTGGTTCAGATGGTTGGGTAGGAGGGCCTCGAGGCCATAGCGTAAGGGCCCCTTCAGAGATTGGTCGCCGGGTCGGAATCGCGTAACGACCGCGATCTCGCCGCTGCCGTAGATCGTGTACTGAAGATCTTGCGAAGCGTTGACGTCGGGCAGTTCGAATTCAAACAGAACTCGCACGGCCTGTGCGCCTATTTTTCTTGCCTCGGATTTGCTCACTCTTCGGTTTTGTCCAGCGCGGTTCCATTTCCGGTCGGTAAACTTATCGATCGATTTCACATCGTTGTCGATCAGGGCGCGCCAAAACTCTGGGATGAATCCCCGATCGATCAGTTTTGTGTTCTCGTGAACAAAGCTTTGCAACAGTCCTCGATGGCGATCGAAACTCAACTGGAAGTTGCTTGCGGAAATCGTAAAGGCATCATCTGTCTGCTCGATGGAGAGTTTCGCCTCCGGGGCGGTGACACTTTCCGAGGGGAGAGGCGCAGCGAGTTGAAACTGTGCGGTGGCCAACCGGTGGCCGCTGGCGACCAGCGGAGAATAGCCTTCTTTCGCGGTGAAGACCATGTTGAGTTGGTAGTCCTTTCCCGGGGCCGGTTGCACTTGTGGGATGTCGATGGCGAGTTGTTTTTGGCTGTGTGCAGGAATGTCCAATGGTGGCAATTTCCCGCTGGCGATTTCCTTGCCGTTTTCACGCAAAGACCACGAGCCATCAACGGCGTCTTTCAGATTCGAAAAGTCGAACCAGTTGCGAACCTCGAATTGCCCTGCAGCTGCATCGATGTCTGTGACATGGACGTTCTGATAGACATGTTTGATGGCCAGCAGGCCTGGGTGTGGAATTCGATCGGCCGAGACGAGCCCGTTCATGCAGAAGTTCCCGTCTGTATGAAGACCCTTCTCCTTTTCCCACCAACCGCCGTAGGCGAAAAAAGTCTTCTTCACCGGTCCCTCGCCGATCTTCGATTGGTGGCGTTTGGGGACAGGCATGCGAATACCCTGGTCCGCCCAATCCCAAACGAACGCTCCCATATGAAACTCGTTCTTGTAGATATTGTCGTACCAATATTCGCCCAGGTTACCGTTGCTGTTGCCCATGGCGTGCGTGTATTCGCAGAGCACAATTGGCTTGGTATTGAACGGCTTCTGACCGACCCAATCCTGGCTGGCATACATTCTTGATTCGATGTCTGCGTGGCTATTGCAGTACTCGGAGTGCACGGGGCGATCTGAGTGGTTTTCCTTCAGCCACTGGTACATGGATTCGGGGCCAACGCCGGTGCCCGCTTCGTTACCAAGCGACCAAATAATGATGCTGGTATGGTTCTTGTCTCTTTCGGCCATTCTGGTGACGCGATTCATTTGAGAGTCGATCCAATCGGGATTGTCAGACAAAGATCGATCGCCGTGGCATTCGATATTGGCCTCGTCCATCACATAGATCCCATATCGATCGCAGAGCTCGTACAGATAGGGATCGTTTGGGTAGTGGCTTGTCCGCACCGCGTTAATGTTGTGTTGCTTGAATAGCTGCACGTCCTTGAGGACGGTTTTGCGAGGTTCGACATGGGCACCATCCGGATCGTGTTCGTGCCGGTTGACCCCTTTCAGTTTGACGGCGACTCCGTTGACAAAGAAAACGTCATCCTTGATTTCGACTTCGCGGAACCCGACATTCCAGGGAATGATCTCGACCATCTTCTTGTCACTATCACGCAACGTCAGGAGCATCTGGTACAAGTAGGGTGACTCGGCCGACCATTTGTGCGGATCTTCGATTCGCACTGCCACGTGAGATGCTGGGTGCGAGACCGTACGCGCGACTACTTCCTTGCCGTTTTTATCGAACAGTTGCACGTCGACCGAATGACTCTCGGTTGAACCGGAAAGTTCGAAGCCAACTGACAAGCTGGCGTGGCGGAATTGGTCATCAAGATCAACGTCGACTTCGAAATCTCTGAGATAAGTGGTTCCGCGCGACCAGAGGTACACGTCGCGAAAGATTCCGGCCAGCCGCCAAAAGTCTTGGTCTTCAAGGTAAGACCCATCACACCAACGATACACTTCGGCGGCCAAATGGTTGTTCCCCTCAACGAGGAATTGGGTAATGTCGAATTCGGCGGGTGTGCGACTGCCTTGACTGTAGCCAACTTGTTTGCCGTTGATCCACAGATAGAACGCCGAATTTACGCCGCCAAAATGAATCAATACGCGGCGCCCTTTCCAAGAGTCAGGTACTTTAAAGCTTGTTCGATAGCTGCCCACGGGGTTGTATTCGCGGGGAGCTTTGGGCGCAACGTTGGGATGCGGATATTCTACATTCGTGTAGATCGGCGTTCCGTAGCCGTGCATCTGCCAGTTGGACGGAACGGGAATCGTATCCCACGAACTATCATCAAAGTTGGTCTTATAGAAGTCGACGGGGCGTCGATTCGGTCGTTCAGCCCAATGGAACTTCCAATTGCCATTGAGTGACTTGAACCAAGGTGATGCTGTGCGGTCGCCCTTGACCGCGGTTTGCGTATCGGCGTAGGTCATCATCGTTGCGTGTGGTGCTTCGACATTGACTTGCAAAAAGTTGAGGTCGTCCCATTCCTCTCCACGTGCGGCATTAACCGTGATGGTCACTAAAGCGATGCCCCCGAATCCGATCAACTGCTTGATATTCATTTCACTCTCAACAAATCGTGGTCCCTGAGGATTGCCAACGCCGCCAGCCAGGGTCAAAGTTGCATGGCCCAGCTCAAGCCGTCAAGGGTAACGCACGGTAGCGAGGCGGAAAAGTCGTGCAGGAGGGGCGATATTTGACGACTCCGGTGCCGCGGAGTCCGATTTCGTGTTCATGGACATTGCCACGAGCACACTTTCTAATGAACACCCGGATCCAAACTCTACGATTCTTGGTGCAACGGCTACTGAAATAGGAGTCACCAATGCGAGCCAGCTTTGCTCTCCTGCCATTTCTTTTTGTCACGAATCTCAATTTCGTGTGCGGCACCGCGACTGCAGCAACGACATCCAAAGAATTCCTGCACCACTGGGCCAGAGCCCTGCGCGTGGGTAACCTTGAAGCGATGACATCGTTCTATGAAAACTCAGACACCGTCGTGGCGATTCAATCGACCGGGCACGCCCTGACTGGACGAAAATCGATCCGTCGAGAGTATGAGGCGGCATTCCGTGATGTCATGTTCGAGGACGTGCAGCTTGAAAACCTTAAGGTACGAGAGTCGGGTGATGTTGCCTGGGCCACCTGTCGCTTTCGGGCGCTCACGCATCGCAAGAGTGATGCGTCCAAGTGGAAGGTCGAGGTCTATACTTCTTTCGTGCTGCATCGCGTTGACGATTCTTGGTTAATCACTTTGGAGCAGTCCACGCCGATCTTTGGCCAGCCGCGTGTTCAGCGTCGTGATTAGCGTGTCAATCGACGAAACGATCAATATCAACAAGAAACGATGACTCGCAGTGATGGATCTGCTCTGGCGTATCACACTTCGAATTGCTTATCGAGCAGCGCTGTGTTACTGGTTTGTGTTTCGGCCCGAGACGAAGGGCGTTCATGTTGCACTATGGTGCGGTGGCCAAATCCTGCTGATACAAAACTCTTATAAATCAAAGCAGGCGCTACCCGCGGGAGGCGTCAAACGCGGGGAGGCGGAGGTCGACGCGGCAATCCGGGAGCTACGTGAAGAGGTCGGCATTTCACTGCGGCCTGAGAATCTTCGTCTGTATCAACGCTACGTCAGTCATGAGGAATACAAGACGGACAATAGTACGGTCTTTGAAACTCAACTAGACCAGCTGCCAACCTTGCGGATCGACCAACGCGAAGTGATTCAAGCCGAATTCGTAGGAATGAGTGAAGCGATTCGGCGTCCGCTGGTCTCGATCGTTCAGCAGTACATGACAGACAAACGGACCCAATAGTCCCGCGTCGTCGGTTCTCGAGGGCGTGCCGAAGCAATATGGCCTGTCCGAAACGTAGCCCGTCATCGTCTTTGCGTTTTCTTCATTTCGCAATCGTCGCTCGAGACATTATGATCGGTGTTCTTAGTTGACGATTCATCAGGTTCAGCGAATGAGGTTTGGGAGCGATCAATGAAGTTGACCATTCGCGAACATGGAGACGACATTACGCTCGTCGTTCTCAGCGGCCGACTCGACACGACGGGTGCCGATGAGATACGGGAGAGTTTCGCGGAAGCGACTGCGGTGCGGGGTCGGTCTACTGTTGTTGACCTATCGGCGGTCGATTTTCTCGCCTCCCGTGGAATCGGCTTGCTCGTGGCCAACGGTAATCGCCTCATTAAGGCCGGTAAGAAGATGGTGTTGCTACAGCCCCAGGAGCTGGTCGAAGCGGTTCTCGTCACGTCGCAGCTTGAAAAACTTCTGCCGATCGTCCGTGACTTAGACCAAGGACTCAACGTGCTGCGTGGCGGTGTGGAGGCGACTGTTGAAAGTCCACCCCCCGAGGAGTCGACCGTGTCTCAACCGGCACCAATTGAGCCAGTTGTTGAGGCCCAAGAAGTTACGGAAGGCAAAATCAAGATCGGGATCGAGAATCGGCTAAGCGAACTTGAAAACTTAAACGCGCTGCTCGCTGACTTCCTTAACGAGCACGGTGTACGTGGCCGGCCAGCCTATGCTGTGAATTTGGCGATTGATGAGCTGGTCGTCAATGTGATCCGCTACGCTTACGTTGACGAGGATACGCATGTCATCGATATCGAAGTCGTGATTGAAGGTACGCAGATCATTCTACGCATTGTGGACGATGGCCGACCGTTCGATCCACGCACTGGGCCATCGCTTGACCTGCATGCCGAAGAACGAGAAGTCGGCGGGCTCGGACTCATTCTCGTGCTAGATATGGTCGACGTGTTGAAGTACCAACGAGTTGAGGAAACGAACTGCGTCGAAGTCCGCGTCCATCTTCACGGCGAGGATACACCTGTCAATTCGATAGCCGAGGAATAGAGAAATGTCGCAGAAGTCAGCCGACGAGCTGCATGCAGAAACAACAGTCGATGACGAAGAAAACTTTCGTGCCTTGTTGCTAGATCGTCTCGCGATCCAAGATCGCGACTTGGAAATCGACAAGATCTTTCGCGCTCTGGTGATCCTCGAGGGCAGTGATCTGCATCTGAAGGTAGGGAGTCCGCCGATGGTCCGCACCAAGGGTGAATTACGGGCGCTCAAGCGAGATCCGCTTGGTTCCGAGGAAATGGTGCGATTGCTGGTGCCGATGATGGACCCCCTGAAGCGACAGATCTTTCTTAAGGAGGGAGGAGCGGACTTCGCTCACACGTGTAGCGTCGACGGCACGATCTGGCGATTCCGTGTGAACGTGTTTACGCAATTGGGCAACTTGGGAATGGTGGCCAGACGGATCAACAATTGGATTCCCGACTTTGCTGGTCTCTATTTGCCGCCCGCGGTCGAACGACTGTGTCACTATGACCAAGGGCTCGTACTCCTAGCCGGGGTGACGGGTTCGGGCAAATCGACAACGATCGCGGCGATGCTCAATCACATCAACCACAACTACCGCAAACATATTCTGACGCTGGAAGATCCGATTGAATTTGTCTTCAAGCAAGAAAAGTGTCTCATCAATCAACGGGAAGTGGGTCAAGATGTCGAAGACTTCGCGACCGGAATGAAGCATGCAGTACGCGAGGATCCGGATGTGATGCTGGTGGGCGAAATGCGCGATGAGGAGACATTTTTGACGGCCATCCACGCGGCAGAGACCGGGCACTTAGTGTTTGGTACGATTCATGCATCCAGTGCGGCGACAACGGTAGGTCGCATCCTTGATCTCTTTCCCGAAGACATGCATGGCTCGATCCGAAGCGCTCTGGCGTTCAATATGAAGGGCATTGTTGCTCAAAAGCTACTCAAGTCGATCAAGCCCGACGTGGGGCGCGTACCGGCTGTGGAAATCCTGTTCTTTGAACCGATTGTGCAGAAGTTGGTCTTGGAAGGTGAAGATCACAAACTTGGCGATGCCATCCGAATCGGTGTCGACGACGGCATGCAGGACTTTACGATGAGTCTGAAGCAGCTTGTCGACGATGAAATGGTTGATCGCAATACGGCGTTCTCCGTCGCTCCCAACCAGCACGCCCTCAGAACCGCGCTCAAAGGGATCGACGTGCGAGCCTCGGGGATTCTGTAAAACGCACGTCGAACCACAGCGCTTGGTTCGCGAGCATGATGAATGTAAGCGGGCCGACAAGCTTTGCACTTGCCGGCCCGGCGGACTTCGCGATCTGAAATTCAGTTAGAAGATGCCCAGCTGATCCTTCGCATCGTCTGTCATTTTGTCCGGGGTCCAGGGCGGTTCCATCACGATCTTGACTTCGACCTCGCCGACACCCTGCAAGTGCCCCACAACCTGCCGACAGTTGGCAATTAGTTGAGGGCCGGCTGGACAGGCTGGGCTGGTCATCGTCATGTCGATCGAGACGTTGACCGTTTCACTTTCCGCCTGCTGTAGATTAATGCCATAGATTAATCCCAGGTCGACAATATTGACGAACAACTCCGGATCGATAACTTTTTTGAGTTCTTCTCGAATGCCGTCTTCACTTAGCTCCGTTCCAGAATCGTTGCTGGCTTGTTGAGAAGCGCCGGTTGGCTGCGGCGAGCTCGTTGTTCCTGCATCCGCCTTGTCGGAGGCGGGAGCGGCAGTGCTCGAGCCGACCGATGACGTTTGCGGAGTTGATGGGATCGCTGCGAAATCCTCACCCTCTTCGGTGATCCGGACATAGATACCATCGGCATCCACCTTGACTCGATGAGCGACGGTGTCCTCCGTTGCCGGCATCGTCATGGCCTTGCCGTTACGGATGTCGAACTGGGCACCGTGGCGTGGACAGGCGATCGAGTGACCTCGCATCTCGCCATCGCCTAGAGTCCCTCCGTCGTGGGTGCAGACATCATCGACGCAGAAGTATTCACCAGCGAAGTGGAACAGGACGACGATCCGGTCGTCAACTTCGCACAATTGTTTACCCGGATCCGGCACCTCGCCGATGTCGGCCACCTTGACGTATTCGCTCATGGTACTCCGCCAACTATTCATACTCTCGAACGCGACGAGCGATTGCATGCCCTAGCGCGTCACGAACGCTTTCGATCGTAATCCGATCAAAAACTTGTTGAAAGAACCCGGTTACCACAAGACGGATTGCTTCGCGTCGTGTGAAACCACGCGTCTGGGCGTAGAAGATCAACTCGTCATCGACGCGGCCTGTGGTGGCTCCGTGCGTACAGCGTACGTCGTCGGCCTCAATCTCGAGGCCCGGAATTGCATCCGCCCGTGCTTGATTTGAAAGTAATAGATTGTCGTTACGTTGATACCCGTCGGTTCTTTGGGCATCTTGGTCGACCTTGATCATTCCCCTCCAGACGGTTCGTGATTTGTCCTGGAGCGCCGCTTTGTACAGGAAGTCACTGCGACAATGGGGAGCCACATGATGTTGTAGTGTGTGATACGAAAGATGCTGCTTGGCTTCGGTGAACATCACGCCGTTGACTTGGCATTCCGCGCCTTCCCCGACCAAAGAGACCTGTTGGTTGACCTTCGACAGTCGACTTCCCAGCGCACCGACGGTCCATTGCAGCGTAGCATCGCGATGGACGACGGCTTTTTGATGGGCAAAATGCCAGACGTTTTGCGACCAGTCTTGTAGATTGACGAACCGCAGTCTGGCGTTCGATCCAACGTTCAACTCGGTTGCACCGCAGTACAGTCCGTCATCCGTCGGATCGTGGCAACCCATCTCGTTAAGAAAGGTCACTTCCGCACCGTCTTCGACAACAACCAACGTATGTCCCAGATCAACACCGTGCTTATTAATCGTTGATTGGGAGTGGAAGGGCTGGTCTACGACGACGCCCTTCGGTACGTACAAGAACGTTCCACTCGTCCAGCAGGCAGCATGGAGCGAAGAGAACTTATCGAAGTGCGGGTCAACACACCGTTGAAACAGATGCTCGCGTAGCAAATCACTATGCTCGACAACGGCATCGGACAAATTCATGAAGATGACGCCCTTAGCCGCCCAATCGTCCGAGATTGACGCGGTGTTGGAGATTCCGTTGAGGCTTGAGGTGGATCCGCCCAGCGACACGCCTTCACTTAGCACGGGCGTGCCATGGTCACCGATGCCGTCGCCGCTGGGGATGCCATACTTCCCCAGTTTGAACAAGCGAATATCGGTCCGCATCCATTCTTCTTCGCGTCGGCTAGGCAGCTCTTTCTCGCAAAAAGTCTGCCATGCATTTCGCCGCAGCTCAGTTAACCAGTCGGGTTCGTTTCGAGTCTGCAGAAACGCGTCAAATGCTTCTTGGGCGAAGCCGGTGGTAACAGTCATTTCTGTCATAGGTCTATCACATTTGGAGCCGCCGGAGCGGCGTTTCGCCGAGACGATCGAGGATGGCGTAAGAGAGGCGTCGGAGGCTGAGGGCTGAGTGGTTTGCTTAGCCGACCGATCCCTCCATTTGTAGCTGAATCAAGCGATTCATTTCCACCGCGTACTCCATCGGGAGCTCTTTCACAAGTGGTTCGATGAAACCGTTGACAATCATCGTACTTGCTTCGGCTTCACTCAGTCCACGGCTCATCAAGTAGAACAATTGCTCCTCGCCAATCCGGGAAACGCTCGCTTCATGTCCAATGGAGACGTCCTGTTCGCCGATTTCAATGTACGGGTAGGTATCACTGCGACTCTGCGGATCGAGGATCAGTGCGTCGCAGACTACGTTGGATCGCGAGTTATGTGCTCCTTTTTCAACCTTAACGAGACCGCGGTAGCTGCTACGTCCACCATTCTTCGAAATTGATTTCGAAATGATCTGTCCCGTTGTGTTGGGGGCTGCGTGCACCAGTTTGGCCCCGGCGTCCTGATGCTGTCCTGATGACGAGAAAGCGATCGAAAGGATTTCGCCACGGGCACCTGGTTCCAGCATATAGACTGCCGGGTACTTCATGGTCAGACGACTGCCGAGGTTTCCGTCGATCCATTCCATCGTGGCGTCTTGGTAGGCAACTGCACGCTTGGTGACCAAGTTGTAAATGTTGTTGGCCCAATTTTGGATCGTCGTATAACGACAGCGTGCACCACGCTTGACAATGATCTCGACAACTGCTGAATGCAAGCTCTCGGTGCTGTACATCGGGGCCGTGCAGCCTTCGACGTAGTGCACCTGAGCCCCTTCATCGACGATGATCAAAGTCCGCTCGAACTGGCCCATATTCTCGGCGTTGATGCGGAAATAGGCCTGGAGTGGAAAGTCAATCGAAACGCCTGGAGGCACGTAGATGAAGGAACCACCCGACCATACCGCCGAGTTTAGGGCAGCGAACTTATTGTCGGCCGGCGGGATGATTGTGCCGAAGTACTCACGCAGCAGATCCGAGTGTTCCCGAACCGCGGTATCCGTATCCGTGAAAATGACACCCTTCTCCGAAAGCTCGTCCTTGAGTGACCCGTAAACAACTTCACTTTCAAACTGAGCTTTCACTCCCGCCAGGAACTTCTTTTCCGCCTCAGGAATGCCCAATTTATCAAAGGTGTCTTTAATCTCTTGCGGGACGTCATCCCAGCTTCGCCCTTGGTGGTCGGTCGGCTTCAAGTAGTAGTAGATGTCCTGAAAGTTGAGATCGATACTTCCGCCCCACTTCGGCAGCGGTTTGGAATCGAAGATTTCCAAGCTCTTCAACCGAAATTGGCGCATCCAATCCGGCTCGTTCTTCATGTCCGAGATCTGATTGACGATCTCGGCGTCTAGTCCCTTGCGGGCCTTGAAGACGGCCTCTGTGTCCGTGTGGAAATCGTATTTGTTGATATCGCCAATCTGATCCGAAGATTTGATATCCGTAGCCATTTTCTCAGAGCCCTGTCGTTGTTCATCCAGGCTTGCGACCATCGCTCACCAACGGATGATTGTTGTGGTATCTAGGCGGTTGGTTGGACTGATGATTCGTCCGACAACATTGCCTCGTTTGCAGCGTCAGCCTCGGGGTACGACTGACGAATTCTGTCGTAGCCCTTCGAGTACAACTCTGCAGCCAGCTCGACTCCACCGGTTTCCACGATGCGTCCACCCAGCATCACGTGCGTGAAGTCAGGCTGATTGTGTTCAAGTAGTTTGTCGTGATGCGTGATGATCAGTAGACCGATTTGGTGTCTGCCGATTTCCGCTATGCTTTGGCTGGCCAACAACACTGCGTCGGCATCAAGTCCGCTGTCGGTTTCATCCAGCACAGCAAATTTGGGCTGGAGCATTGCAAGCTGCAGAATCTCCGCCCGCTTCATTTCGCCACCGGAGAAACCGTCGTTCACATAACGGCGGGCAAACTCGGAGTCGATCCGTAGTTGCTCCATCTTTTGGCGAATCTCCTTGCGAAACTCACGCATCGGAATCAGGTCTTCGCCTTCTTTTCGCTCCGGATTGCGAACGTTCGTCGTTGCGTGACGCAGGAAGTCAGCCATTTTGACGCCGGGAATCGGGACCGGCCGTTGAAACGCCATGAACAGCCCGGCTCGAGCACGCTCGTCCGCTTCCATTTCAAGGACGTCCTGATCGTTCAACAGGATCTGACCTTCTGTGACCTCGTAGTTGGGGTGACCCATTAAGGCCAAGCCAAGTGTGCTTTTGCCCGACCCGTTAGGGCCCATCAAGGCATGAGTCTCGCCACGTTTGATCTCAAGGTTCACCCCCTTGAGGATTTCCTTGTCTTCGACCGTTACGTGTAGATTCGAGATTTTCAGTGTATCTGGCATGGCTTATTTCAACTCGGCTTCTTGCTTGGTTCGACTCTCAATTCAAAAGGCGGACTATCCGGTAATCTTCTGATGGTCTAAGAGCGGGTCATTGTCGGCCGGGGCATCGACGTATCCGGAGTGATGCGGCACGGGAAGTTCGTCTTCCACCTTGTCGCCGGCCTCAAGAATGCCCTTGACCTCGACAGACGTCTGGCGAGCGATCTTGTGTCCGTTGATCTTGTCTTGGATTCGCATCAGACCTTCCAGCAAGGACTCAGGTCTGGGAGGACAACCCGGAACGTAGACATCGACCGGAACCACCAGGTCGACGCCCTTGACCACGTGATAACCCCATTTGAAGTAAGGACCGCCACCGACGGTGCAGGCACCCATGGCGATGACGAATTTGGGGTCGGGCATCAGGTTGTACAGACGCCTCACGCGGCTGGCCATTTTGTAGGTGACGGTTCCCGCAACGATCATCAGATCTGCCTGTCGCGGCGTCGCACGAAAAGCACCTGCACCAAAGCGATCCATGTCATAGCGGCTGGCCCCAGTCGCCATCATTTCGATCGCACAACAGGCCAATCCAAAGGTCATCGGCCAAATGCTCGATTGCCGAGCCCAATTGATGGCTTGCTCGACGGTCGTGGTTACCACGTTTTCTTCAAAACGTCCCTCGATCCATGGTCGCGTCATCGCGCTAGTCCTGTCTTAATTACAGAAGTTTTTTGCGGGTTCATTCAACGGTTTTTTCTCAGAACAACCCGTCATCTTTACAGTTCGGTCGCCTCTTGACTAGTCGTCCCGTCCGGCTCGACGCCCGCGGCACGGAACGTGCAGCAACTATCCCCGTCCAGACGGCAGAGATCTAAACTCACTTTCTCACCCAAGAGGTCCGAGAACAGCATCCGCTCCATCGCGCAAATCGACGGGTCCCGTTCTGCTAATTCGGGATACGGGCAGGCCAGTGCCGTCAAGACCGGCAAACCGTGTCCCTCGTTCTGGACTTCGAACGGAATCCGCCGTTCCTTGAATACGTCCACCAGGCTTTCCATGCGTTCAGCTAAGCTTGCTCCGTGGATCCGCTGCGAATACTCCTCCGCCAAACGGCTCGAGAGACGCTTCAGGAGACCCCGCCGAACTTCGGAATCCTTGATCGCTCGGATTTCTTCCCAGAGTGCGATCGCTAAGTCGCCAAAGTTCGAGCCGGACGTCTTTCGACCTTCCTGAGTGAGGTGATATCGATGGCTTGGACGTCCTCGACCGCTGGATTCGATGGCTTCCCGGCGAACGTATCCTTGGGCCATGAGCCGCGTTAGCCGTTGACGAACTGCCGTGGCGGTAACATCCAACGCATCCTGAAAGTCGGCAACGGTCATCCCGTTTTGCTTTCTCAGCAGATCGAGAAGTGCGACGTCGCTGGTTACCAAGTCATTCATTTGGGTCAACCGTTACACAGTGAACTGGCACGTATGCCGCCGAGAATAAGCCGGTGTGCTGCTGACAACTACTGTATCATAAACATTTTGACATTTTTGACAACGGGATATTTGAAAAATAGCATCAGCCGCTGTCGCTAGACGTAAACGATTGACACGACACGGGTTATCCGATAGAAGGTCGCCTGAATCGCTGCATTCTGGCACGTCCTGAGCGTTTTGAGCTCGATTGGATGAAGGGGACTGTAGCGGAGATCGCTTCTGACATCGGTCGGGCTTTGCCAGGGAGTGCGAAATGGTCTTTTTCTCGAATTCATGTCGCGTTCGATTTTTGTTGTCGACCGTCGTATTGGCGGTTGTTTTCTGCTTGGTGGGGCCAGCCGCTTGCCCCGGACAGACTGTGTCCCGACCCCCGGTGATTGAATCCTTGGAGTTGGAGACCACTCCCAGCATTCTGCAGCGGATCGATGCGTCCTTTGAATCGGCGGTGGAAGCGATCGCTTGGGTGCTGTTTCGCCGACTGGGGGCAGCAGAGCGTCAGTACGTGCAGCTGAACCATGTGGAGAACTATGTTCGTCCAGCCGGGAGCGAAGACGCTTTTGCACGGCACGATCCAGAAGGGACGTTCGAGGCTGATTCGTTGTCGGAGCAGCAGGTGGCCGGACTCGCAGCTCGCGGCAAACTCGTCTTGGGTGCCGCCGGGAATTCCATGCGTCTTGGAAAGATCGGCAACGAAGAGATTCAGTACGTTGCCGTTTCAATCGATCGATCTGGCAAGTTCGTTCTCGTGCCTGAAGGCGACGGCAACGATCCGCAGCAGGGCCTTTTCAAACGTGTGTTGGCCAAGCGAGATCTGTTGAGCGATACGGATGTCAAGAGCTGGAACGAGGTCGAGGCTTTGGCGCATTTTGGGCGCTTGCAGCTCGATCCCGAGGATCCGGATCGAGAAGATGCCTTTCTGCAATCGGAAAGCTACGGCGGTGTGCCGATCGTCGTGGCTTGGTTGGCAGCTGGCTCGGTATTTTTCACCTTCTACATGGGTTGGTTCAATCTGTGGGGCTTTCGGCATGCGATCGAGATCGTGCGTGGTCGTTACGACAATCCCGACGAGCCGGGCGAGATCACGCACATGCAAGCGCTGGCGTCAGCTCTTTCGGCCACCGTCGGCCTGGGCAACATCGCCGGCGTGACGATTGCGATGACCATGGGTGGCCCCGGCGCATTCTTTTGGATGGTTGCCTGCGGCGTTTTTGGAATGACCAGCAAGTTTGTCGAGTGCACGCTTGGTCAGAAGTACCGTCGCGTCAAACCAGACGGCACGGTGTTGGGTGGCCCGATGCAATACCTCAAGGTTGGTCTGCAAGAGATCGGCCTCGGTCAATTGGGGTTGGTCTTGTCGATTCTGTTCTCGGTGATGTGCATCATGGCCAGTTTCGGTGGCGGCAACATGTTTCAGGCGAACCAATCGGCATCAGCGATGGTGAGTATGTTACAGCGGTCGCAGATCCGAGACCTTGAGCAGTTGGATGCCCAAATCAATACGGCTGCCAGCGAGAATCGCTTTGATGAGCTGGCGACTCTGCAGGCAAGTCGTGAGGAGTTAGCCAACGGGATGGCGAGCGTGCGCACCATGGTGCTCGTGATCTTCGGCATCGTGCTGGCCTTAGTCGTGGGCTTCGTGATCATCGGCGGCATTCGGCGGATTGGTGCGGCGGCCGAGAAGCTTGTGCCTTCGATGTGTTTAATCTACATCGTTGCCTGCTTGTGGATTATTTTGTCCCACATTACCGAAGTTCCAGTGTTGATTACGAGTATCTTCACCGAGGCATTCACCGGTGAGGCATTCGGCGGCGGTTTCGTCGGTGTCATGGTCTTGGGGATTCAACGAGCGGCGTTCAGCAACGAGGCGGGAGTGGGTAGTGCGGCGATTGCTCACAGTGCGGCGAAGACCGAGGAGCCGGTGCGTGAAGGTGCCGTCGCTCTGCTTGGCCCGTTTATCGATACCGTGGTCGTCTGTTCCATGACGGCATTAGTCATTTTGATCACCGGCGCGTGGAATCACGATCCGTGGGTGGTCGATCAGGGTCTGGCCGGAGCGGCATTGACCTCGGTGGCCTTCGAAGGGGAGATCTCATGGTTTCCCTATGTTCTGGCGGTCGCGGTCGTGTTATTCGCCTTTTCCACAATCATTTCGTGGAGCTACTATGGTGAACGATGCTGGGAAAACCTGTTTGGCGCACGCAGCATTGTGGTCTATCGACTGATCTATGTGACCTGCGTTTTCGTGGGTGCCATCGTCAATCTCGGCGCCGTGCTAGATTTCTCCGACATGATGATTCTCTCGATGGCATTTCCCAACGTGCTCGGTGTGGCCCTGTTAGCGCCCAAAGTGAAGCGGGACTTGAAAGACTACTGGCGTCGCTACAAGGCGAATGAGTTCCGCACGTTCAATTGAGTCAGAATTCGGCAATCGACGCGTCGTCCATGCGATCGCTTAGCTTGCCAAGCGTTGGCCGGAACGCGGGAAATGCTGCTCGATGACTTCGCGGAATTCATCAGGTCTGGTCACGCGGCCGATGCGTGAACGAAAATTGCGCGCTCCACGTAACCCTTGGGCATAGCAGCAAGCGTATCTGCGCATCAACATCGTACCCTTCTCCATGCCGAAGCGGTCCGTAACCAGGCGGTAGTGCCTGAGCATGCACTCACGCTGTTCTTCGAGAGTTGGATCGGGCGGAATCGGCTCGTCTCTGAGCGCGGCCGCGACTTGTCGGAACAGCCAGGGTCGTCCCAGGCAGGCGCGCGCGATCATCACTCCATCAACGTCGTATCTGGCAAACGCCGCCAGTACTTTCTGCGGAGAATCCAGATCGCCGTTGCCGATCAGCGGAATCCCTTTGAGGTGAGACTTGATCTCTGAGATTCGTTCCCAGTCCGCGGTCCCTCGAAAGAAGTCCTGTGCGGTTCGGCCATGGACAGTCAACGCTGACGCCCCCGAGGACTCGACGACCTTGGCAATCTGCACTGCGTTGATCGAGTTGCGGCTACAACCCAATCGGATCTTGGCAGTGACTGGCGTCGGCTCACAAGCCCGCACGACTCGCTCGATAATCCTGCCCATTTGATCGGG